>Ga0214472_10008200_pt1 | contig 10915 bp, 9 predicted proteins | sample RVTome_6_FD_207662 | JGI IMG/M metagenome (GOLD analysis project Ga0214472, IMG submission 207662) | Soil microbial communities from uranium-contaminated site in the Upper Colorado River Basin, Wyoming, United States - RVT140D175 | ecosystem: Environmental > Terrestrial > Soil > Contaminated >...
GTTGAAGGGATGAAGGAAGGGCGCTGGATCCTCATCGATTACGGGGATGTGATGGTTCATGTTTTTCAGGAACCGGTCCGGGAGTATTACGATCTGGACGGTCTCTGGAGCGAGGCCGCCGAAGTGGCCATCCCCGAAGAATATCACTGGGAGAACAAGGCCGCCCGATCGTGAAAATCACCCTGATATGCGTCGGCCGGCTGTCTCAAACGTTTCTGCGGGAAGGGGCGGCGGAGTATGTTGGGCGTATCGAACGATACCTCCCTTTTGGTGTTATTGAACTGAAAGAGGAAAAAGGGGGCGGCAAGACTTCCTCCCGGACCATCAGCGACCGGGAGGGCCTGCGCATTCTTGACCGGGTGCCGCGGGGAGCCCATCTCGTGGTGCTCGACGAACGGGGCGGCAATCTGACGTCCGAGGAGTTGGCCGGGGAGCTCGAACGGCACATGGTGCAGGGAACCAGCGACCTGGTATTCGTCATCGGGGGAGCTTACGGGGTGAGCGAGGCGGTCAAAAGGGCCGCCGACCGGCTGTTGTCCCTTTCGGCCATGACCTTTACCCATCAGATGGCCCGTCTTTTTCTTCTGGAACAGTTATACCGGGGACTGAGCATCCTGCGTAACGAACCCTACCACAACCCCTGACGGGACGTCGGCCAGTCTGCCGTCTGCAGGCGTCGTCTTATTTACCGTCGTAAAGCCGACCAAGGAGAAGATCATGATCCTCATGGCATTTATGCTGCTTGTCATTGTCTTTCTGGTGTTCTTCGTCTATTTTTCCGGACTGAACCCCCATGAGGTGGTGATCTTCCTTCCCCAGGACTATCAGGTGACCGCCAAGATACCCCTGGTGATTATCAGCTGCATCCTGATCGGGCTGGTCATCGGTTACCTGGCTCATCTTTACGGGGCGGCCAGCTACGTGGTCAAAGGCTGGCGCCACAAACGTTCCACCAAGCGGGATCAGGAAGTGGGCGCCCTGATTAGCGAAGGCCGGGGATATCTGTGCTCGGGGGACTACAAAAAATCCCGGCGCCTGTTGCAGAAGGCCTTGACCATGGATAGTTCCCGGACCGAGGTGCTGCTGATCCTGGCAGAACTTGCCCTGGCCGAAGGGAACCCCGGAGAAGCGGTAAACCAGATGCAGCGGGCCAGAAAGCTGGCCCCTCAGGATCTCGCGGTGCTTTTCTGCCTGGCCAAATCCTGCCTTGCCGCCGGCCAGCAGGTAGAGGCCATCGGAACCTTCTCGCTGATTCTGGAGATTGATGACGACAGCCTGCAGGCCATGGCTGCGTTGCGCGACATCTACCTGACGCAACACCGCTGGCGGGATGCCCTGGAGCTGCAGAAGCGGGTGGTCAAAATAACCGCCCGGGAACGCCAGCCCGGCGAAAAGGCCCTGCTGTACGGATTGCGTTTCGAGGTGGCCGTCCAGGCGGGGGAGGGAGGCATGGAAGACCAGGCCCTGGCCGAACTGCAGTCCCTGGTCAAGGAAGCCCCCGAATTCCTGCCGGCCCGGGTAATCCTGGGGGACCTTCAGCTGGCCATGGGACGCAGCGAACAGGCCGCCGGAATCTGGCAGGAGGGGTACCGCAATTCCGGGCGAAGCGTCTTTCTGTCCCGCCTGGAAGACCTCGCTATGGCGGAGGAAGACCCGACCAGCCTTTTGACTTTCTACCGCAAGACGGTGGACGAACGCCCTGACGACCTGACACTGCGCCTGTTCTACGGCAAATTCTGCCTGCGCCTGGAAATGATCGAAGATGCCCTGGAGCAGTTTTCCGAGGTGGAGAAGACCGGCGCCGACTTCCCCTGGCTGCACCTGTTGCAGGCCGAAACTCACGTCCGACGCCAGCGGCACACTGATGCCGTTGAGGAATACCGGCGGGCCATGGGCGGGGACCGGCGTTTCCGCTGGGGATACGTCTGCCAGGAATGCGGCGAGGCTGCCGGCGACTGGCAGGGCCGCTGCGAACGGTGCGGAACCTGGGGCACCTTGCAGCTTACCGGCTATCAACAGATCAAAGGCGCTCCCGCCATTGAACTGCGGGAAATCCATCACGGAGAGAGACAGGGATAATGATGGCGTCGCAAAAACTCACCAACTGCTGCGTTGCTGCAATTGCTCTCGTCACTGCGGCGTACCTAAGTACGCCTCATTCCTCGACAATTGCGCGCCTTGCATTTGGCGATTTTTGCTTAGCCATTCACTCTTTGGCTTTCTTGCGAAAGCATCAATAATGACTCCCACAAGACGTCCCCTGGTACTGATGATCCTGGACGGCTGGGGAATCAACCCGTCCTGCGAGGGAAATGCCGTCTGCCAGGCCAACACGCCGCGGCTTGACGAATTGTTCCGGACCTATCCTTCCACCCGTATCGGCGCCTCCGGGCTCGATGTCGGTTTGCCGGCAGGCCAGATGGGTAATTCGGAAGTCGGCCATCTCAATATCGGAGCGGGCCGCATCGTCTACCAGGATCTGACTCGTATCAGCCTCAGTATTGCGGAAGGGGATTTCTTCACCAATCCGGTCCTGACCGATACCCTGGCCGAGGTACGGAACGGCGGCGGCAAGCTTCACCTGATGGGGTTGCTGTCCGACGGCGGCGTGCATTCCCACCTCAGTCACCTGTACGCCCTGGTTGAACTGGCCCGCAGCCAGGGTATTGAAGAAGTCTGTATTCACGCCTTTCTCGACGGTCGGGATACCCCGCCCCAGAGCGGGGCCGGTTACCTGGCCGACCTGGAACGGCATCTCGCCGAACTCGGCACCGGGCGAGTCGCCACGGTTGTCGGCCGGTTTTACGCCATGGACCGCGACAACCGCTGGGATCGGGTCGAACAGGCTTTCAAGGCTATAACCGAAGGAATCGGAGGGACTTTTGCGAGCAGCGCCGAGGCCATCGCCCACGCCTACGCCGCCGGCCAGACCGACGAGTTCGTCGAGCCCTGCGTGATCGATGGGGGAAGGCCTTCCGGTTCCGTCGAAGACGGCGACGGCATCGTGTTTTTCAATTTCCGCTCCGACCGGGCCCGGGAGCTCACCCGGACCTTTACCCAGGACAATTTCACCGGCTTTCAGCGCCGCAAGAACCCGCGGCTGGCCGGCTATGTCTGCCTCACCGAATACGACGCCACCTTCGACCTGCCCATAGCCTTTCCTCCGGAAAGCCTTCGCAACATCCTCGGCGAGTTGGTTGCGGCTGCCGGTTTGCGGCAACTGCGCATCGCCGAAACGGAAAAATACGCTCACGTCACCTTCTTTTTCAACGGCGGGCGGGAAACGCCCTTTGCCGGCGAAGATCGGGTATTGATTCCGTCAGCCCGGGAGGTCAAGACCTACGATCTGAAACCGGCCATGAGCGCCCCGGCGGTTGCCGCGGAGATGGTTGAACGAGTCAAAACCGGCCTTTACGATCTCATGGTACTCAATTTCGCCAATCCGGATATGGTCGGTCACAGCGGCAACCTTCCGGCCGCCGTGGAAGCCATGGAGGCCGTCGACGAATGCGCCGGCCGGGTGGTCGATGCCGTCCTGTCCGCCGGCGGCGCCCTGCTGGTGACCGCGGACCACGGCAACTGCGAACAGATGCTCGACGGCGACGGCAAGCCTTTTACCGCCCACACGACCAATCCGGTGCCCCTGATCCTGGTCGATCCCGACCTTCGCCACACCCCCTTGCGGGAAGGCATCCTGGCCGATATCGCCCCGACCCTGCTCGCTCTGTTGGGGTTGGCCAAACCTGCCGAAATGACCGGGAACAGCCTGCTCGGTGATTAAACCCCTGCCGCAGGATGCGGAAAGGAGGCGGTGTCCCTGTTCGAATATCTGCGCCAGGAATTAACCGGACTGATCGAACTGTTCTTCCCTCCGGCCTGCCCGCTATGCGGAGTCCTGCTGCCCCCGGAAAAATCCCTGGCACTCTGCCCTTCCTGCCTGCAGGGCATACGTCCCCTTTCTTCTCCCTATTGTCCCCGCTGTCTGTTGCCCTATCCCGCCGAAGAAGGTCAAGATCACCGTTGCCAGGCCTGCATCCTGGAACCCCCGCCCTTTGCGGAAGTCAGCAGCGTCGGCCTTTACGAGGACAGCCTCCGCCAGGCGGTGCACCAGTTCAAATACCGGGGCGATTTTTCTCTCGACCGGCCACTCGGGGGCCTGCTGGCCACGGCTCTGGAAACCACCGGCCGGGATTTTCTGCCCGACCTGATAGTACCAGTGCCGCTGCATCTTTCCCGCCTGCGGCAGCGAGGATACAACCAGTCGCTGCTGCTTGCCAGGGTGCTGGGTCGACGGTGGCGGAAACCGGTTCCCGGCCGTCTGCTGGTGCGGCTTCGGCCGACCCCGACCCAACAAGGCCTCAAGGCGGTGCAACGGCGGCTGAATTTGAAAGGGGCCTTCGGCATGCGCTCGGCCCTGGCCGGCCAAAAAGTGCTACTGATCGATGATGTGATGACCACCGGCGCGACGGCGCGGGAATGCTCCCGGACCCTGCTGGCGGCCGGCGCCGGCGAAGTCGCGGTCGCGGTGATCGGCCGTGCCCGGCTCCACGGCTACTGAAATGCGTCCAGAGTCCAAAGTCCAAAGTCCCTGGTCCCTGGTCCCTGGTCCCTGGTCCCTGGTCCCTGGTCCCTGGTCCCTGGTCCCTCGTCCCTCGTCCCTCGTCACAGATCACTTATTACTTGTTACTCAACACTGAATTACTGACCGTTGGTTACTTGTCTAATCGGCAAAAGGTAGGATGATGGACCCGCAGGATAATCCGGCCGATCGGCTAAACGACATCTTCAACCGGCTGGCCGAACACTTTGGTCCGCTGCACTGGTGGCCGGCGGAGACGCCCTTCGAGGTGGTGGTGGGGGCGATCCTGACCCAGAACACAGCCTGGCGGAATGTTGAACTGGCGATCGCCGCCCTCAAAGATGCCGATGTCCTGTCGGCATCGGGGTTGTTGCGGATCGAGCGGGAAAGGCTTGAGCAACTGATCCGTCCATCCGGGTTTTTCCGGCAGAAGGCCGAACGGCTGCAATTGTTCGCCACCTACCTGCGGGACCGTTATGCCGGCGATCTGGCCGTTCTACTGGCGGGACCGCTGGAGCAGGTCCGTACTGAACTGCTGACTTTCAAAGGGGTCGGTCCGGAGACGGCGGACTCCATCCTGCTCTATGCCGGCGACCGCCCCTCCTTTGTCGTCGATGCCTATACCCGCCGCCTTCTGACGCGGCTCGGTCTGCTGGCAGGCCATGAGAAGTACGCCGAAATCCGCTCCCTGTTCATGGACCATCTGCCGCACAGCAGCGAACTGTACAACGAATACCACGCCCTGATTGTCGAGGAGTGCAAGGTATATTGCCGCGTCAAGCCCCGCTGCGCGGCCTGCCCACTCAGGTCGATCTGCGGGTATGGTCACGGTCTGAATCATCCCTGATTTTGAATACGCCACACCTTTTCTTTCTTCGATTGCAGGATATTGTCCGACCGATATTGATGGTCACCACCGTGGTTGACATTGGATTCCATGAGGATAATCTTAGCGGGTAGAACTGTTTCGCCGTCCCTTGACCCGGCTGGTCAGGGGGCTTCAAACTCTGTTCGTTCCTTGGATTGGCCGGATTTTATCTGACGAACATGGCCCGGTTTCGCGACGAAACCGGGCCAGGCGAGAGAAATCGATGAAGATTCCTTTGCGACTGCTGCTGGTTGAAGATAGCGAAGTCGATGCCGAATTGTTGGAGCATCAATTGCGGGAGGGCGGCTACGACCCGACTATCCAACGGGTGGAAACCGCCGAGGCGATGCAGGCTGCTCTCGCCGGGGGGAATTGGGATATCGTCATTGCCGATTATTCCATGCCCCGCTTCTCCGCAACCGCCGCCCTGAGGGTTCTTCAGGAAACCGGCATGGATCTGCCTTTCATCATTTGTTCCGGGAATATTGGCGAAGAAACCGCCGTGGAAGCCATGCGGGCCGGCGCTCACGATTATGTGATGAAAAACAACCTTGCGCGGCTGTTGCCGGCCATCGAGCGGGAATTGCGTGAAGCCGAGGGTCGGCGCCGCCGCAAACAGGCCGAAGAAGAGTTACTGGAAAGCGAAAAGCGTTTCCGCTCCATTTTTCAGAACGCCGTGGCCGGCATGGTGGTTCTGACCGTGGACGGCCGGTTCCTGCAGGTGAACCCGGCTTTCTGCCAGATGGTCAATTATTCCGATGCGGAACTCCTTCAAATGGAAACCTTCGCCATTGTCCATCCCGCCGACCAGGACCTGACCCGCCGCCTGTTTGACGAAGCCAAGGCCGGGTGGAGAAATGACGCCGACTTTGAAAAACGCTTTATCCGCAAGGATGGAGAAATTGTCTGGGCCCATGTCGCCATGGCCTGGTTGCGCGATGAACTCAACCAATCGATGTACGTGGTCGGGCTGGTATCCAACATCACTCCCCACCATCGGGCCAGGCAGGAAATTCGTCAGATGGCTCATTTCGACAGCCTGACCGGTTTGCCTAACCGGCAGCTTTTTCTGGACCGCTGCAACGAGATCCTGACCAGGGCCCGCCGGGAGGATCGTCAGGTCGCGGTCTTTGTCGTCGATCTCGACCGGTTCAAGGGGATCAATGATACCTACGGCTATTCTTCGGGGGACCAGTTGCTCAAAGCCGTGAGTGAACGGCTTAGGGGTTGTGTTTCGCGGGAAAACGCCCTGGCGCGGTTGGGCAGTGACGAATTTGCCCTGGCGGTATCCGGGGTCGAGTCCCAGGAAGGGTTTTCCATCCTGGCTCAGAAGATACAGAACATGCTCATCGAGCCGGTGGAGATCGAGAAACAGCCGGTATACTGTTCGGCCGGAATCGGCATCGCCCTGTTTCCCGGCGACGGCACGAATGTCGTATCCCTGCTCACCAACGCCGGGGTCGCCCTGCACCAGGCGAAGGAACAGGGGGCCAACAGCTACCGCTTTTTTTCCAAGGGGATGAACCTGGTGGCCAGGGAGCGGCTGACCCTGGAAGCCGGCCTGCGCCAGGCCATGGAACGTCAGGAACTGAGTGTTTTCTACCAGCCTCAGATCGACCTCGCCTCCGGAGAGGTGGTCGCCGTTGAGGCCCTGTTGCGCTGGAACTCGGCAGAGCACGGCTCCGTTCCCCCGGTTCGATTTATTCCCCTGGCGGAACAGTCCGGACTGATTATTCCCATCGGCGACTGGGCTCTGGAAACGGCCTGCCGTCAGGCCCGGGAATGGCACCAGGCCGGCTACAGCTCGTTGCGCATGGCGGTGAACATGTCGGCCCGGCAGTTAAAACAGGCCGATTTTGTCGACAGGCTTGACCGGGCGCTATTGAAATCGGGAATGGATCCGACCCTGCTCGAATTGGAAATGACAGAAAGTATCGTGATGGAGAGGTCCGACGAGACCCTGATGGCCCTGACCGATCTCAAGTCGCGGGGCATCAAGCTGGCCGTGGACGATTTCGGTACCGGATACAGCATGCTCAGCTACCTGAAGCATTTTCCCATCGACCGGCTCAAGATCGACCGCAGTTTCGTCAGCGACCTCGCCACCCCCGATTCGGATGATGCGGCCATTACCGAGGCGATCATCGCCATGGCGCACAGTCTCCGCATCAAGGTATTGGCCGAGGGAGTCGAAACAAGGGAACAGCTCGATTTTCTCAACGCCCGCCGCTGCGAAGAAGGTCAAGGCTTTCTTTTCGCCCGTCCCCTGTCGGCCTCTGATTCCGGCGTCTATCTGAAAAAGGCCTCTCATCCCGAACAGGCGAAACACCCCGCATAACGGTCAATCCGTACACCGAATCACTCCATCTCCCTGTTGCCAGGTCGCTCCGTCCTTCCAAAAAACCACCTGAATAGCATGGTCCGCCATCCTCGACCTGATAGGGGATGGGAACCGGCGGGCCGTTCTGTTTGCCAGACGGACGGGGCGGGATAAACTCTGGAAAGAAGCCGTCACAGGGAACCGGAGGTCCACATGGGAAGAGAACCGGGGCGGCAAGGGATGGTTTTGCGGCTGGCGGTCTGGCTGTTGCTCGGCTCGGTGTTGCCGGTCGGATGCTCGCCCGGGCGCGGTTACGAGGCGGCGCTGCTCCTCGCCGACATTGCCGCCGGCGACGAACCGAGCACTCTGAAACGCAGGACTTCCGCTCCACAGCGACGGGCGGTGGCTTTTGCGATGGAGGGGAAACGTTATCGCGGTGATCTGTACCGGCCGGTCGAGGGCATCCGGGCAGGATTGCTGCTTATTCCGGGGGCGGCCGAAGAAGGCCGGGACGATCCGAGGCTGGTGGCCTTTGCCAACTCCCTGGCGCGGGCCGGTTTTGCCGTGCTGGTGCCGGAACTGAGCGGATTGCGCCGGTTGCAGGTCGGTCCCGGTAATATTTCCCAAGTGGCCGACGCCTTCAGGTGGCTGGCCGACAATGCCGAACTGGCACCCGGAGGACGGGCGGGAATGGCGGCCTTCAGTTATGCCGCAGGCCCGGCTCTCCTGGCCGCCCTGCGGGACCCGGTTCGGGAGCGGGTGCGGTTCATCTTTATCGTGGGAGGCTATTACGATCTGGAGCAGACCCTGACCTTCATTATCACCGGTTGCTACCGGCATGAGGGGCAGTGGCGACATCTCGAACCGCTCGATTACGGCAAGTGGGCCTTTGTGGCAAGCAATATCCACCGGCTGAAAGACGCCGAAGACCGTCGTCTCTTCGACACCATGGCCCGGCGCAAACGGGCCGATCCCGCCGCCCCCGTGGCCGATCTGGCGGCCAGGCTCGGCGAAGAGGGCCAGACACTGTTCGCCTTGATCACCAACAAGGATCCCCTGCGCGTACCGGCCCTGCTGGAGGCTTTGCCGCTAAAGGTCCGGCAGGATATCTCCGCTCTGAACCCGGCGGAAAAAAACCTGTCCCGGCTGCAGGCACAACTGATCCTGGTGCATGGTTTTGAAGATCCGATGATACCCTTTACCCAGAGCCTGGCCTTGGCCGAAGCCGCTCCCCCCGGTCAGGCGGAACTCTACCTCGCCCACGGCCTGGTCCATGTCGACGTGGCGCCCGGGCTTCCGGATCGCTGGCGGCTTTGGCGGGCGGTCAGTGCCCTGCTGGCAGCCAGGGACGGAAAGTATTAAAGAATGCATTTTGACGCTGCCATGCAGGCCGGCTTGTTTAAAAAATCGGCAGCTTTGCTGGCAAAGGGCTCTTGATGACCGCAAAAATCGGCTGATCGCCCGGCGGATAAGGACCCATTGCGGCCGGACTGCTATTTGCAAGATACTGGAGGTACAGATACTGGAAGGTCAGGCAACACTGAAGGAAGGTGGGAAATGAACGGAAAAATCACCATAATCGAGGCGGGCCGCACCTTTGCCCGACTGGCCGACCGCAAGGGAGATTTTGCCGACTGGGTGGCTGCGGCCATGGGTGTCTCCCCCGAGGATCTCAGGGTGGTGGCGGCTTTTAACGGCCATCCGCTTCCCCCCGCCGAAGAGGTTTCGGCGGTGGTGATGACCGGTTCCCACGCCATGGTCACCGATCGGGAACCCTGGAGCGAAAAACTGGCCGGGTGGCTGGCCGATGCGGTGGCGCGGGACATCCCGGTACTCGGCATCTGCTACGGCCATCAGTTGCTGGCCCATGCCCTCGGTGGCCGGGTCGGCTATCATCCCCGGGGCGGAGAGGTCGGCACGGTGAATATCCGGTTGTTGCCGGAGGCTGCCAACGATCCATTGTTCCAGGGTCTGCCGCCCCTTTTTTCAGCCCATGTATATCATCACCAATCGGTTCTGGCCCTGCCGCCCGGGGCGCGGCGGCTGGCCGAAAGCCACACCGAGGCCAATCAGGCATTCGCATTCGGCAAGCGGGCCTGGGGAGTGCAGTTCCATCCTGAATTCGATGAGGTGGTCATGGAGGCCTACCTCGATGCCGAAAAGGACCAACTGGTCCGGGAAGGGTTCGACGTTGAAGCCCTGCGCGGCGAGTTGCGCCGGACAACCTCTGCCGAAAGTCTGCTGCGGCGGTTCCATCAACTGGTCGCCGGAGATTTCCCTCCGTGGTGCCGGTGTCCGGCAGCGGTTACTCCAGACTCGCATCCTCGGTGAGCTGCTTGAAGCCCTGCAGCAGGTGAATGGTTTTACCGCTGGCCCGGATCAGATTCGCTTCGGAAAGTTTCCTTAACAGCCGGGAAAAGGTTTCCGGCGTGGTGCCGAGCAGCAGGGCGATTTCCCGTTTTGGCGCGGGCAGGAAGACCACTCCGGTGCGGTGGGTTTCGTCGAGAACCCGCAGGTAACGGACAAAGCGTTCCTGGACATCGGCGATGGCCAGTTGTTCCACCCTGCTCAGCAGATAGCTGATGCGCTGCGAGAGCTTGCCGATCAGGGCCATGGCCAGGCCCGGGGTTTGCTGGATCCGGTCGAAGAGGCGGTGAACGTCGATGAGCAGCAGTTCGCAGTCTTCCAGGGCTACGGCGTTGACCGGGTAGCGGTTGCGCAGTTCCAGCAGGATTTCGGCAAAAAACTCTCCCGGCTGGACGAAGCGGATGACCGCCTCCTTGCCTTCCTCGTTGGCCCGATAGAGTTTGACCCTCCCCGCAACCAGAAAGTATACGGCGCTCCCTTCGTCCCCCTCCAGAAACAGCACTTCCTTTCTGTTCCGCTTCTGCATGACGCTAATGCCGTCAATCAGCTCAAACAGGTCTTCGGACGTCCTGCCGAAAAACCGCTTGAGAAACAATTCAATCGCCTTGCTTCGCTCCATGCTGGTTCCTTTCAGGGAAGCCGTTGTTTTTTAATTAGTGTCCATCCGGAAACCCCGGATTTGTAAGGAACCAGAGCCCCTTTGTACAGAGTGAAACTTAGGAGAATCGGATTCAAGGCCCAATTTTCGAGACATCTGCTTCGAGTTGGATTCGAAAAGCGG
>Ga0214472_10008203_pt1 | contig 10914 bp, 8 predicted proteins | sample RVTome_6_FD_207662 | JGI IMG/M metagenome (GOLD analysis project Ga0214472, IMG submission 207662) | Soil microbial communities from uranium-contaminated site in the Upper Colorado River Basin, Wyoming, United States - RVT140D175 | ecosystem: Environmental > Terrestrial > Soil > Contaminated >...
ATTGAGCATGCCCCCACCACCTGGCCAGTTTGGCCTATGGCATTCTCTACGAAAACGGCTACCGCAACATGAAAGTGCTCGACGAAGGTATTGTCGGTTGGCAGGAAAAAAGCTACCCCATGGCAGGTACGGCGTTTAAAAAATAGATGTCATCGATGGCCGGCCCAAACGCAGTGATTCTTTTGAGCGGCGGGATCGATTCGGCCACAGCGGCGGCGATCGCCAAGCAGCAGGGTTTCCAGTTGCATGCGTTGAGCTTCGACTACGGCCAACGCCATGTGCGCGAGCTCGACTCGGCTCGGCGCGTCGCCGCTTTCCTGCAAACCGAATCCCATCGCCTGATAAAATTTGATCTCAGAGCTATCGGTGGTTCGGCGCTCACCGATCACATCGAGGTGCCGAAAGAACGGAGCCCGACGGCCATCGCCCAGGGCATTCCGGTCACTTACGTGCCGGCGCGCAACACAATTTTTTTATCCTTCGCGCTCGCCTTGGCGGAGAGAATTGACGCGGCGGATATTTTCTTCGGCGCCAATCAACTCGATTACAGCGGCTATCCCGATTGCCGTGAAGAATACATCCTCGCCTTCCAGCGGATGGCCAACCTCGCCACCAAAGCCGGGGTCGAGGGCAAGAGCCGACTGACAATCCGCGTGCCGCTCTTGCACATGAGCAAAGCCGAAATCATCAAGCAGGGTCACGAGCTCGGCCTCGACTATGGGTTGACCTGGAGCTGCTACGATCCGATGAGCGATGGCCAAGCCTGCGGCCGCTGCGATAGCTGCCAATTGCGGCTCAAGGGCTTCAAGCAGGCTGGCGCTGTCGACCCGGTCTCTTACCAGCAGTAAAATACCTGTCAAACATGTTGCCCCATCCGTTCACTCCGGCGTTTTTGACCCAGTTGGAAACCTTGCGGCTGCGCACCAGAAAAGAGTTTCTCGGCAGCCATCCAGGAAGCTACTCGTCGCCGCGCCGCGGCACCAGCTTGGAATTCGCCGATTATCGCCGCTACTCGCCGGGCGACGATTTGCGTTATCTCGACTGGGGGATCTACGCGCGCAGCGACCGGCTCTACGTCAAACTGTTTCGCGAGGAAGTCGATTTGTTCGCCTATATTTTTATCGACGCCAGCGCGTCCATGGGCTTTCCAACCCGCGAAGCGAAATTCTTTCCTGCCAGTCACGTCGCGCTGGCGCTTGCTTACGTCATTCTGGCGAACCACGATCATGTGAAGATGCATTTATTGCAAGACCAAAGCCACGTGCAAGACCTAAGCCGGGCATCGCCATTCTATCGCGGTCGGCGCCGGATGACGGACTGCGTGGATTTTGCCATGGCGGCGATGCCAGAAGGCTCCCTCGATCTCGCCGCTTCGCTTAACGACCATTTACAACGGCTCCGGCGACCCGGAAAGGCGATCTTGATCTCCGATTTTCTGATGCCCGCCGCAGGGTATCAAAAAGGACTCAACCTCTTGCGCTCGTTCAATTTGGATATCGCCGCGGTCCAAGTGTTGTCGCGCCAGGAAGTCGAGCCCTCATTCCCAAACGGCAGTCTGGCCCTGGTCGATAGCGAGAGCCAAAGAGAAATCAATTATCGATGGAACAGCAACGCCCGGCGCGACTATCAGGCGCGCCTAGCGCGTCATAATTTGGAGCTTAAAAGCTTCTGCCACAAAAGCGGCATTCACTATTCGCTCTACGTCAACGACCGCGATCTGAGCGATTTTATCTTTACCACGCTGCCGGCCATCGGACTATTTAAGTAAACCTATGGAGTTTTTGAATCCCGCCGCGTGGTTTGGCTTGCTGGCGTTGCCACTGCTACTGGTACCCTATCTGATCCGGCGTAAACCCCGGCGAGTGATCTTTTCGAGCTTGCTCTTATTAGCTGAGACCGGTGACCAGGCGAGCCGCCGCCCGTGGGGCAAAATCCATCTGCCGTGGATTTTCTTTTTGCAGCTGTTGCTGCTGGCGTTGCTGATCTTCGCGCTCAGTGAACCGGTATTTTCCGTGCGTCCGACCAACATCGCGATTGTTCTAGATAATTCGGCGAGCATGCAGACGCTGGAAGACGGCAAGCCGCGATTTGTCTTGGCGCAAGAAAAAGCCCGCTCGCTGATCGCCAATCTAGGCATAGGCGGGAAAATCGACCTATACTTGACGACGCCGAGATTAGAGAAGCTCGGCGCCACGCCGTTGTCATCGACCGACGCCGCCGGGGCGATCGCCGCCCTGGCGGCCTACGATCTCGGCGAGTCACCGATGGATTACGGCGCGGCGCTCAATCAATTGGCGCGGGAGCATAAATATGAACGCGTGTATTTGCTCACCGACCATCCGGCACGCGGCCAGTCAGCCATCGCTCGGGTGATAGCCATTGGCCAACCACACGCCAATCTTGCCGTAACCGGCTTTGAAGTATTGCGCTCCTCGCTCATTAACACCCGGCTTGACGCGAACGTGGAGGTGACAAATTTTTCCAACAAGGACGAAAAAATTCGCATCGCGGTTAAGGGCGGCGGCAATAACCTAATTGCCAGCCGCGAGCTGCCGGTCGCCGCCGGCAAAATCGCGGCGACCCGTTTCGAGGGCATCGCCGAGCATCCTGACTACCAGGCCGAGATCGAAACCCGTGACGCATTGATGCTCGACAACCGCCGCTTTGCGGTTACGCCGCGCTCGCGCAATCTCCGTATCTTGGGAATCTCGCCCCGGCCACAAGAACTGGCCAGTTTAAGGGTGATTCCCGGCGTGCAAATCGAGGTGATCGCGCCGAGCGAGTATCAAAATGTGGACCGCTCCGGCTACGGTCTGGAGATTTTTCATTTCGCCGCGCCGGCGGCGTTGCCGGAGAATCCCGCGCTTTTTATTCTACCGCCTGAGAGTAGTTCGCTGGTCGACCTAGCCGCCCCCGCTTCCAACATCAGTGTGTCGAATTGGCGTGAGCCCCACGGGCTTACGCGTTATGTCAACTTCAGCCTGTTCCGTCCAACCTACGCACGGCCGCTGAAACCCCAAACCGCCGGTGAAATCGTCATCGAGAGCGCCCACGGCCCGCTTGCCTTCGCGGTCGAACGCCGCGGCGTTCGTTATCTCACCCTTGGTTTCGACCCCTTGCCCTACTTGGGCCGCGAGAATCTGCCGATGTCGATTTTCACGCTCAATTTTCTCGACTGGTTTTTCGCCGGTGGTGTGAGCAGCCAAGCAACAGGCGAACCGATCGCACTAGGATCGATCCGGGCAGGCGATCTCATTACCACGCCAAAAGGAGAAAAACTCTTGCTCAAAGCCGGCTACGATTACTTCTCCGGCACATTTCATCAGGGCATCTACCTGCGCCGGCGCGGCAATGAGCAAGAATTGCTGGCGCGCAACCTACACGACACGAACGAATCCGATCTCCGAGACCCCGCGCCGATTGAACTGAGCGGTGGCGCGGCGAACGCTGCCGGCCCCTCCGTGCTGTTTTCTTTTTGGCCTTATCTGCTACTCGCGTCGCTCGTTTTATTGTTGATCGAGTGGTTCATCAATCCGCGCATGGCGGGCTCAAGCTTCTCGTCTAAATGGTTGGGTTACGAACAACGTTCATGAATGCATTCTTGAGCGATATTGAATTCGCCAAGCCATATTTTCTTTGGCTCCTCTGCGCCTTGCCTTTGCTGTGGTTTCGCGTCCGCGACCGCCGTTTAGTGGTGCTCTTGGCACGCACGGTCATCGTCGCGCTGCTGATATTTACTCTCGCCGACCCGCAATCCATCAGTGAGCAGAGCCAAAGTGATGAGCGAATCTTTGCCTATGATGCTTCCCAAAGCATTCCCGCTGGCATGCAGCGTTGGATGGCGCAAGCGACCAAGGAGCTGGCGCCCACGCGACAAGATCGCATCTTGGTTTTTGGCGCGGATGTGAAAGAAGCGGGCAATCTAAGCGAAGCAGGTATCGGCGACGGCAACGGGCAAATTAAGCAAGTTAAGATTGATGGCCAGAACACCAATTTGGAAAATCTTCTCGCCAAGCTCCTGGCACTGCCCGCGGCGCCGCGCAGCTTGTTCCTGTTCACCGACGGCTGGCAGACCCAAGGCGACGTCGAACGGCTGATCCCAGCAGCAGCAGCCGCTGGGATCAAGATTTACCCGATGCTGCCGGCCGGGCGGCCGGCCATCGCCAATGTCGCGGTGTCTAAACTACTGGCGCCCACACAGGGGACCACCGGCGAGAATTTGAATCTCAAGGTCGTGCTTGACAACCAGGACGATCACGGAATTGAAGGAAGCTTAGTCCTCAAGCGCAACGGCCAAGTGATCAAAACTGACCCGGTTAAGCTACCGCCTGGGAGCCAATCCTTCACCTACCAAGCCACACCCGATGACAGCGTATTAAGCGTTTTCCAAGCGAGCTTCACTGCTAAAAACCCGGCGGACGACCGGTTTCCGGCCGACAATCAGGCGCTCGCGTGGGTAACCGTCCGCGTTAAAGCGAAGATTCTATTGATCAACGGCCACAGTGGCGCGGGCCGCCACTTGGAAGACATCATAAAACGACAAGGTTTTGACCTGACCGCGCGGACCGCCGAGACGGCGCCTGCGCCAACGGGATACAAAGTGATCATCTTTAACAATGCCGAGCGGGAAAAATTCTCAGGCGGTTATTTGGCCGGGGTGGAGCGCCAGGTCGCTGAAGGCGCCGGTTTTATCATGCTCGGCGCCGATCATAGCTTTGCCCCGGCCAGCTATCGACAAACTCCCATCGAAAAACTGCTGCCAGTGGTCCCCAAGGAGCCCCCCAAGCCGGAAGAGAAGAACCGTGCGATCGTTCTGGTTATCGATAAGTCCGGTAGCATGCGTGAAGATAACCGGATCGTTTATGCTAAGGAAGCTGCTAAAGCCGTTGCCCGGCAACTTAGGGATATCGATCTGCTCGGCGTGGTTGGCTTCGACGACAGTCCATTTGTCGTGGTCTATCTGGAAACCATGGCCCGCCTGCGCGGCGTCGTCGACACCCAGATCGACCGGCTCAAACCCGGCGGTCAAACCTACTTTCTTCCTGCGTTGAGAGAGGCAAGGCGGCAACTCGAACGGAGCGATGCGTCGCGCAAACATATTATCTTGCTTAGCGATGGTGTCACTAGGGGTAGCCAGGGCGAGCTCGTCGATCTCGTCGGCTTCATGAAGAATGAACTTAAGATAACGGTATCAGCCGTGGCTATCAGCTCAGAAGCCGATGTCCGAATCATGAAACGAATCAGCCAATATGGCGGCGGCTTATTTCATCACACCATCGATCCGTCCTCACTGCCGCAAATCGTTCTGGAGCAGCTCCAAGACAAGCCCAAAGAGGAGCCAAAAGATCAAGGGCCATTCACGCCCTTTATGGAGCCAAGTTCTGACCTTCTCGCTGGCTTTAGTGCCAGGAGCTATCCGGCGGTGCTTGGCTACATGGAAACGGAGGTAAAAAGAGGCGCGCAAGTGGACCTGTTCTTTGCCAAGCCCGACCGCCGTGTTCCGTTGCTCGCTTCCTGGCGCTATGACCGCGGCAAAGCCATCGCGCTCACCACCGACTTGGAAGGGCGTTGGAGCCGCAACTGGATTCCATGGGGCGGTTTGCAAGGCTTTTGGGCAAAACTGTTTGACTGGTTGAGCCCCACCGAAGAAAACTTGGTACCGACGCATGAGAGTCGAGTGAGCTTCAACGGTAGTCGGGCGGTTTTGGACTTGTCGATTTTCGATGATAGCGGTGCCAATAGCCAATACCGCTATTCAATCGCCAGCAAAACAGAAAAGTTTGCCGGTAGCCTGACCAAGCTGGCTCCTGGCCACTTCCAAGCCACCCTGCCAGTCAGTAACCAAGGGGATTATCGTATCGATATGACCGAAGATCGTGGCGGGCGCCAGATCGCCTTTCCGCCGGTGGGTTACAGCCTGCCGTATGGTCAAAATTCCGAGATGCCAAAGCCTGAATTCAACACTCAACTGTTATCACGCATGGCCCGGGCCACAGGTGGCGAAATGAGCCCTAAGTCATTGGATAGACTGACGAAACAACAAATGACTAAGAGCTATACAGCAGTTCGGCAGGGGCTCATTATGCTTGCCTTCGGGCTATTTCTGCTGGAAGTCTCAATGAGAAAAATCGCCTTCGCCGAGCCTGACTGAAGAAGATTTACCACTTCTTGGGCAGCCAATTTCCCGGCTGAAAACGCGGGAATTTCGGGTTGACAGGTGCCCCCAAACGGGCTACCTTCTGGGATCTTTGTTTGCTATGGGAGTCGCGCTGGGAACAACACAATTAATCGCCGTAATTTGCCGTCGCGCGACGTTCGGTTGCGGTTTTCATGGATTTTCTCACTGCCTGGGGGTGTTTACCTCCCTGCTGGCAATCGTTGCGCTGACTCCAGTCGACGCTTCCGCTACCAAGCAGGAAATCCTCCGCAAGGGATCGCCGAAGGGTAAATCAACCACCGGTGCCGTGCCGGTGCGAAAAATTTCGAAAAGCCAAACGCGTAATGCCCTATTGCGCCAGCCCATCTTCCCGCCGATCGATCTCTCGGAAAAGCGTGAGCAAGCCATTTACCGGGTGCGCGTGGGGGAAACTCTAACCGGAGTGCTAGGCCGTTATGGGGTGCCCCAGGCGGAGAAGCAGCTCTGGGTACGCACCATGAAGCGCAATTTCGGTAGTGAACGTTTGCCGGCCGGTAAAGAGCTGCATATTTACTTTGCCAAACCCGCGTTCCGTAGCCGAAATCAAACACGCGGACAGCTCAAGGCCCTGGAAGTTGACCTAGATCACAGTCACCACTTAGCCTTGGAGAGGGGAATTCGCGGGATTCTGTTCGAAAAACGGGAAAAACCGTTTGACGTGGAAGTTAAGACCGCCAGCGGCTCGATCGTCACAACCCTCTTCGACGATGGGCGAACGGTTGGATTACATCCAGCGTTGCTCTCTCAACTTACTGATATTTTCACTTGGGATATCGATCTAGAAAAAGATATCCGTCCCGGCGATAGTTACAAAATTCTCTACGAGCAGCGTAGCCGCAAGGGCCAAGAATCCAACTCGTCATTGCGGATCCTCGCCGCAGAGTTACTCAATAGCGGCCAAAAGCACACCGCCATCTATTTTGAGCAACAGCATGGCCATGGCAACTACTATAATGAGGAAGGGCGAAGCCTGGCTCGCTCGTTTCTGCGCTTTCCGTTGGAGTTTACCAGTATCACTTCCCTGTTCACCGAATCCCGCTTCCATCCGAGGCTGAGAACCAACCTACCCCATACGGGAGTCGATTTCGCCGCCCGGCGCGGCACACCGGTGCGCGCGGTCGGGGATGGCATCATTACCGAGGCGGGCTGGAACGGTAGCTACGGCAAAGCCATCGATATCAAACATGATGGCACTTATTTGAGTCGCTACGCTCATCTCGATCGATTCGCCGTAGGAATTCATCGCGGGGTGGCTGTCACCAAGGGTCAAGTCATCGGTTATGTCGGTTCCACCGGCCGTTCGACCGGGCCGCATCTGCACTTCGAATTCTATAAAGACCAACAATATGTCAACCCTCTGAGCGTCGACGTTCCCGCTGACGAGCAGATCGGACCGGAATTGCAGCGTGTCTTCGATAATCAGAAACGCACCTTTCTAGTCGAACTTGCCGCCACCCCCCAGTCTTAGTCCGCAGAAAACGGCACTGAAAATCGCTGAGGCTTGTCTTTAGGTCACGCTGGCTTGTGTGCTATATCTTGCGCACAAAGGACCAGCGCATCGGCGTTCATCTGGGAGTTGGCGTGATCGAAAAAGCGGTAATCCTCAGCACCGGCGACGAACTCACCACCGGCAAAGTCGTCGACACCAACTCGGCTTATATCGCCGATCGATTGCTCGCCCTGGGCATCAAGGTCGGCGCAGTCTTTAAGGTCGGTGACGATAGGGACATGCTGCTTTGGGCTTTGCGCCAAGCCCGCGAGCTGGGCGATCTAGCCATCGGTACCGCTGGCCTCGGGCCAACCGCCGATGATTTGACGACGGAAATGGTCAGCCAATTCCTAGGCGTCAAGGTGGTTGAAAACCAGCTAGTCGCCAACGATCTCAAGGCCCGCTTCGAGCGCCGTGGCGCGCCGTGGACTTTGAACAATCTCAAGCAAGCGCAATTTCCAGCCGGCGCGTCGATCATCCCGAACCCGGTTGGAACCGCTGCTGGGTTCAACCTTGAAATGGGTCAAGGCAAGCGCCTGCTCTGGCTCTCCGGCGTACCTCATGAGATGACCGCGATGCTGCACGAAACGGTACTGCCGTGGATCGCCGAACAGAATGGCAGCCAGTCACAGATTCACGAAGCGAGCTTTAAGATTCATGGCATCACCGAATCGAAGCTCGACGACCTAGTCAAGCCGCTGGCACTTGGCGGCTCGGCAAAGTTATCATTTCGGGCTCACTTTCCGGACCTTACCTTGCGCTTGACCGTGAGCGGTGGAGCGGCGCAAGCGGATCATTTTGCGGCTTTACGAGAACAGCTCCGGGTCATTTTGGGCGGCTTTAGCTACGCCGAAGGCGATGCAGCCATGGAAGAAGTGGTCGGCGCATTGCTGCTCAAGCAGCAGCGAACTTTGGCGCTCGCCGAGTCCTGCACCGGCGGGCTGATCGCTCACCGGATAACCCGGGTAGCCGGCAGCTCTGCGTATTTCCTCGGCGGCGCGGTCACCTATTCGAACCAGGAGAAAATTCGCGCGCTGGGCGTCGACCGGGCAACCCTAGATAAATTCGGTGCAGTCAGCCGCGAGACCGCGCTGCAAATGTCCCAGGGTATCAGGGAACGGACTGGTGCGAGCGTCGCGCTCAGCGTCACTGGCATTGCCGGTCCCACCGGCGGCAGCCCGGACAAGCCGATCGGCACCGTTTGGGTGAGCATCGCGGGCACCGATCGCCATGATGCTAAACTGTTGAAGCTCATGGTACTAACCGACCGTGAACGAATCATGCAAGGCGCGTCGCAAGCCGCCCTCAACTGGTTGCGATTGTCACTCTTGGAATTGTAACCCTCCGTGATCCGCGCGTTTATCGCCGTAGAAATCGATGCCGTAACCGCCCAGCGAATCGCCGCGGCAATCGCACATTTAAAATTACGTATCGCGGCGATTCGCTGGGTCGGCGCCACCAATTTTCATCTGACGTTCAAGTTCCTGGGCAACATTGACGAGAGCAAGATCGAACCCATCGGTGCGGCGCTTTTCGACAGGCTCCGCCTCTTTCCGCGCTTAACCATAAATGCTAAAGGATTAGGGGTATTTCCCAACCCCAAGCGGCCGCGCGTGTTGTGGGTCGGTTTGGTTGGGAGTCATTTAGTTTCATTAAAAGCAAAAGTGGATTCGGCCTTGACGCCGCTCGGTTTTGCGCCGGAAGAAAAAACTTTCACGCCGCATTTGACCATCGGCCGCTGGCGCCAGGGCGAGCGCGCCGATCGAACCCTTGAGCAAGAGCTTGGCAAGTGGAGTAAGTGCGAATTCGGTGCGACGTCGGTGGATGAAGTTATCTTATTCCAAAGCGTTCTCAACACCGCCGGGGCAATTTATCGCCGGCTTAAAGTTGTCACGCTGAAACCTGACCCGATGCCGTGAAGGAGGCAACAAATGGACGCAAATCGTGAAAAGGCGATTGACCTCGCCGTAAGCCAAATCGAAAAGCAGTTCGGCAAAGGCGCGATCATGAAGCTCGGCGAGGGCGGCATCGTAAAAGATGTGCAGACCATCTCGACCGGCTCCTTGGGTCTCGACATCGCGCTCGGCATCGGTGGCGTACCGCGCGGCCGGGTGATCGAAATTTACGGCCCGGAATCTTCCGGCAAGACCACTTTGGCGCTCCAGATCGTCGCCGAAGCGCAGAAAGCCGGCGGCATGGGCGCTTTTATCGATGCCGAACATGCCCTGGACTTGGGTTATGCGAAAAAACTCGGCGTCAACACCGACGATCTACTGATCTCGCAGCCGGACCACGGCGAACAGGCGTTGGAAATTACCGAGACGCTCGTCAGGAGCGGCGCCATCGACGTTGTGGTTATCGATTCGGTCGCGGCGTTAGTGCCCAAGGCGGAAATCGAAGGCGAGATGGGCGACTCCCATATGGGACTTCAGGCCCGTCTCATGTCCCAGGCGCTGCGCAAGCTCACGGCGACAATTGCCCGCTCCCATACCGTGGTGATCTTCATCAACCAGATCCGCATGAAGATCGGCGTCATGTTCGGCAATCCGGAAACCACCACCGGCGGCAACGCGTTAAAATTTTACGCTTCGGTGCGCATGGACATCCGCCGCATCGGCGCGCTCAAGGATGGCGACAGCATCGTCGGCGGCCGCACCCGCGTCAAAGTCGTCAAGAACAAAATGGCGCCGCCGTTCAAGGAAGCGGAATTCGATATTCTGTACGGCACCGGCATTTCGCGCGACGGCGAGATCGTCGATCTCGGCAGCGAGATCGGCGTGGTCGAAAAGAGCGGCGCCTGGTACTCCTATGGCGGTGAACGCATCGGCCAGGGGCGCGAAGCGGCCAAGCAATTTCTCAAAGACCATCCGGAGACCGCCCAACAGATCATGGTCAAAGCGATGGAGAAAATGGGCTTGAAGCGGCCCGAAACGGAAGCGCTGGCGGAAATGGTAGCGGTGGAGAAAAAAGGCAAAGGCCGTTAAGCGAGGTTCTTGCAAACGCTGAAGCAAAGAACTCGCGGCGCGCAGCCGATCGATTCAGCCGACCAAGCGTTTGCCCGCGCGCTCCGTTATCTCGGCTATCGCGCGCGCAGCGTCGCGGAAGTGAGAAATTACTTGCGCCTGCGGGGCGGCACCGACGCCGTCGTCGACGCGACCATCGACAAGCTGCGCGGCTTCAACTTTATTGACGACGAAACCTTTGCCCGCAATTGGGCGCTATCGCGGGC
>Ga0214472_10008204_pt1 | contig 10913 bp, 11 predicted proteins | sample RVTome_6_FD_207662 | JGI IMG/M metagenome (GOLD analysis project Ga0214472, IMG submission 207662) | Soil microbial communities from uranium-contaminated site in the Upper Colorado River Basin, Wyoming, United States - RVT140D175 | ecosystem: Environmental > Terrestrial > Soil > Contaminated >...
CTTCTGCCCGCCCGAGATCTCGCCCACGCCGCGCGCGCCGAGGCCCGAGAGGCGGACGAGATCGAGCGCCGCCTCGACGCGCGCGCGGGTCTCCGGCGGGGGCACGCCGCGCACTTCGAGCCCGAACGCCACGTTCCCGAAGACGCTGCGGTGCGGAAACAGGGCGTACTGCTGGAAGACGGTGTTGACCGGCCGCTTGTGGGCCGGCAGCGAAGTCACGTCCTGGCCCGAGAGTGAAACGCTCCCGGCGTCCGGCCGCTCGAACCCGGCGACGAGCCGCAGCAGCGTGGTCTTGCCGCAACCCGACGGTCCGAGCAGGGTCAGGAATTGCCCGGGCTTCACCTCGAGCGATACGTCGCGCACGGCGAGCGCGTCGCCGTACCGCTTCGAGACGCCGCGAATGCTGAGTGCGCCCTTCATCGCCTGCAGGCCCGCCTGGTCCTGCGCCTGGGCGGAGCCGGCAGGGGATGTTACCCCGACGCCAGCCGTACGGCGGCGACGCTCGTGCGCCTCACTCCCTGGAGATGCTCCGATGCTCCCGAGGCCGGATCTCCGGCTCCGAGGCTTCTCGCCGCAGTGGCTTGGGCTCCGAGGCTCGCAGTCTCGCCAGCTCCTTGAAGAGCTTCACTCTTTGATCGGGCGCCGCCTCGTCGAGCGCCGCATCCGCGAAACGAGAGATCACCCTCATGTGACCTCCTTTGTGAACCGGCGAGCGAGCAAGAGTCGTGCCTCGCCGTTGGCGTCACACGCGTGCTGCGAGGAGGCCCGTTTCTCTGAAACGCCGCGCGTTTTGTAGACTTTGCCGACCGAACCGTCCTGAATGCGGCCGCACGCGTCAAGGCGGCCCGTCGCGCTGGCCTGAAGCTGAGGCTCGCTCACGGCTTCTCGTCCGTCCGCGCCTCCGGCCGCGCGGGCGCGGCCCACCATTGCTCCTTCGGGACCAGCTTCGGCTGCTCGGGGTCCCCTTCGTAGGCCGGCGTCATGATCTGGACGCCGTACTCGTTGAACACGTCCAGGATGTTCTGGTGCAGCAGCGAGTAGAGCTGCGGCATCTGCGCAGGCTCGTTGCAGTACACGTTGATCTCGTACACCACGCAGAAATCGCCGAGCGACTTCTGTAGCACGAAGGCTGGGGGCTCCCGCAGCAGGCCCGGCGTCCGGCCTGCCGCCTCGATCAGCATCGCCTCGACCTGGCGCCAGGGCGTCTCGTAGCCGATCCCCACCGTCGTGTGCAGGATCAGCCCGCGGCTCCGCGCGAGCTTGCTGTAGTTGACGACGTTGCTGTTCAGGAGGACGGAGTTGGGCATCACCACCTCCTCGTTCTTGGGGGTACGCAGGTGCGTCACCTGCAGGCGGATCTCCGTCACCTCGCCCATGATGTCGCCCACCTGGATCCGGTCTCCAAGGTGGAAGGCGCGCCTGTAGGTCATCGAGTAGCCGGCGATCACGTTGGAGATGACCGACGACGAGCCGATCGAGAAGATCACACCCAGGAACAGCGAGATGCTCTGGAACGCGGCCGACTGCGAGCCCGGAATGTAGGGGTAGGCCACGACCAGCGCGAAGGCCACGATCGCGATGCGCACGATACGGTAGGTCGGCATCGCCCATTCCGGCTCGAAGTTGGACAGCCGGACTTGGCCCTTCTCGACCGACTCGAAGAAGAGCCTGACCAGGCGCAGCGACCAGCGCGTCAGGAAGTACAGCACCAGCAGGAACGCCAGCGAGGGCAGCTGCGCCACGAGCCCGCTCGCGAGGCGTCCGAGCGGCTCGAGCAGCAGCTGGAGCAGGCGCTCGGCGAGGGGCCTCGTCTGCGGGAAGCGGCCGAGCACGAACTGCAGCCACCCGTACGCGAGTGTCGCGAGCACGCTGAAGCGGACGAAGTGGATGAGGCCGCGCAGCAGCCCGCGCAGGCGCTGCGCCCTCACGATCTCGAACGACTGGATCTGGACCGAGCGGATGCGCTCGTCGTACGAACGGGCGAAGCGCCGGTCGAGGCGGCCGAGCCCGACGACCCCGAGCAGGACCGCTACCGCCAGCAGCAGCGTCGCGAGCACAGCCTGCTGGACGGCACGCCACATCACGGCGGGAGCGCGCGCCTCGCGGTAGGCCCGCATCGCCTGCTCGATGCGCTGCGAGTACACCGTGGCGAGGGTGTCGAGCTTCAGATCCTCGAGGCGTGCGTCCGCGTCGACCACCGCCATCAAGAAGCGGTTTCCGGCGGCCAGGCGCAGCCCCTCTGCGGACGCGGCGGCCTCGACGCGGAGCGGCACGCTCGAGTCCCGGGCGGCCGCTTCGACCCTCTCGGCGATCAGGCGCGCCCGCTCGGGCGCCGGGTAGCCGGAGTAGCCCCGCAAGCGGAAGAGCTGCTGGCCGTCGATCACCACGCGGGCCGTCTCGTGCGCCTGCTCCGCTTCCTCGGTGAGCAGCCCCGTGGGCGGTGGTATCACCTGGGGAGGCTCCTGGGCGCGCGCCCCACGCGACACGCCGAGGGCCAGCGCGGCACACGTCAGGATCCTGGCGCCCTGCCCGATCATGGTTCCTCCTCAGGATGACGGCTGGCCCCGGTTGGGTGCCCCGAGGACGGGCCGAAGGATACCCCGTTCGCGTGGGGCGGTTCTGCTAGACTCCGCGCCGATCGGCTTCAGATGATGGCTTCTCGAATGCGACCCCGGGCGGGCCTTCGTGCTGCGTTGGGCGCGACACTGCTGGTAGCGGTGCTGCGCCAACTACGGGGCGCGCTACCGTGACGTCCTCGCCCGCTCGGGTGTCAGCCTGGAGCTCGAGCCGACCGCGGGCGCCATCGCGAACCTCGCACGGCTGCGCGACTCGCAGTCGGGTGTGGGCGCCGGCTTCGTACAGGCCGGAACGACGACGGCGGAAGAATCTCCAGACCTGGTCTCGCTGGGGACCGTCTTCTACGAGCCCCTGTGGCTCTTCCATCGGGGCCTGGACCCGTCGCGGGGGTTCGCCGACCTGCGCGGCAAGCGCGTGTCGATCGGCCCGGAGGGCAGCGGCACCCGCGCGTTGTCGCTCCGCTTCCTGGGCCTGGGAGGCATCGACTCGAGCGCGGCCGAGCTCCTCGCGCTCGCCCCCGAGGAAGCCGCGGACCGGCTGACGCGCGGCGAGATCGACGCGGCGGCGATCGTGACGTCGTGGGACTCGCCCGTGGTGCGCGGGTTGCTCGCGGCGCCCGGCGTCCGGCTCGCCAGCTTCCCTCGCGCAGACGCGCACATCGCCCTGACGCCGTTCCTGAGCAAGCGGGTGCTGCCGGCAGGGGTCGCAGACCTGGCGCGGAACATCCCGCCGAGCGACGTCGTGCTCGTGGCGCCGAAGGCCAGCCTGGCCGTGCGGCGCGACCTGCACCCGGCGCTCCAGTACCTGCTGCTCGACGCCGCCGCCGAGATCCACGCGACACCGGGCATCTTCCACCGCGCCTCTGAGTTCCCGGCGCTCGAAGCGATCGACCTGCCCCTGGCCGACGAAGCGCTCCAGTTCCACAAGCGTGGCCGGCCCTTTCTCCAACGACACCTGCCTTTCTGGCTCGCGGTGCTGGTGGAGCGTCTGGGAATCGCGCTCGTCCCTCTCGTGGGCGTCCTTTACCCGCTGCTGCGCCTGCTGCCGGCCGCGCGCGCCTGGTACGTGAGGCGCCGCGTCGCGCTGCTCTACGGCGAGCTGAAGCTCTTCGAGCTCGAGATGGAAGGTCCGGCAGCGGAAGCACGGAGCGCGGGCCTGCTGGAGCGGCTGGACGAGCTCGAGGCGCGAGTCAGCCATCTGCGCGTCCCCAAGGTCTACGCGGCCCTGGTGTACGCGCTCCGGCACCACATCCGGCTGGTGCGTGAGCGGCTGGAGAGGCGGCCCGTGCCATGACGTCGACACGAAGCCTCCTGATGTCGCTCGGTGTGGCTTGCTGGCTCGCCCGCCATGACGAGGATAGCCGATTGGGTCGCGCCGTGGTCACAGCGATGCTGGTCTACAACGTCGCGGTCGTCGCGGTCCTCGCGCATGCGTGCCAAGGGCGACGCCGCGCCCTCGCGGGCACGGCGCCACCCCGGTCAGCGAGCTAGAAGCGGAGCGAGATGCCGCCCGTCAGCTCCCACTGGTTCGAGTACTGCGCGTCGGACAGCACGTAGCAGCCCCAGTAGGGGTCGCACCACCAGCCTTCCGCGTCCGACTTGATGTAGGTAGGCGTCCAGCGGCCCTGGAGGCGGATGCCGAAGCTCTCGCCGGGGTACAGCTTGAGACCGGCCCCCCAGGTCGTCGAGAACTGCGTCTCGCCGCCGATCTCGCGGTCCTGGCCGCCGGCTGTGAAGCCGAGCGTCCCGTAGCGGGTCGCACCCAGGCCGCCGAAAACGAACGGTCGCACCTGGGCGTCGCTCTCGCCGAAGTTGTAGGCGAGCACGCCATGGTAGTTGCTCACGTTCACGTCGCCGATGTCGATGGCGCTCGTGCCGGTGACCGCGAACTGGCTCTTCTGTTGGTCGTACAGGAACTCGACCTGCACGTTCGGCGTCACGAAGAAGCCGAGGGTGAGGCCCCAGGAGAACGAGTCCTTGGGCTCGATGCCGTTGAACGTCCCCACGCCTGGCACCGTGACGGCAGCGCCGGTCACGCCGTCGCTGAACGTCCAACCTGCCAGGCCGCTGATCTCGACCCGCGGGTCCTGCGCCGAGGCCACTCCGGCCGCCAGCACCGCCATCGCCACGAACGTCGCCACTCTACGATTCAAACGCATACCCTCTTTCTAGTGTTGCCCCCGGTCGCAAGCCTCGCGCCGCGACCGACCGACTCCATGCGTGCCCGACACGCCCTCGTGCGCCCTACTCCTTGACGGTGATCATCACCGCGGTCGTGTAGGTGATCTCGACCTTGTCGCCCACCGCCACGCCCTTCAGGTTCTTCGGGTCGTCGACCTGGAAGCTGACGGTCCGGCCGTCGTCGGTCAGCACTGTGATCGCTGCCTTCTTCGGGTCCAAGGCCTTCACCTGGACGGTGGCCGTCTGCTGCTCGGAGATCGTCGCGCCAGGCTTCGCGCCCTGGCTGCGCACGACTTTCGCGGCGTCCGCGGGCGCCGTGCTCGCCGGAGCGCCCGGCTTCTTGATCGCGAACACCATCGACTCGTAGTAGCGGAAGTTGACCGTGTCGCCGACCTTCAGCTCGTCGAACCTCTTCACCTCGGGGCCGGCGTAGATCGTCTCCGACTCGCCGCTGTCGTCCTGCAGCGTCACCAGGCGGCTGGTGGAATCGAGCGCTACTATCTTCGCCTTGACTTCGAGCATCGCACCCTTCGACACGGGCTTCTGGGCCACGGCGGGGGTGGCGAGCAGACACGCCAGGGCGGCACCGGCCACGGCTGCGAGTTTTCTGTTCTTCACTTCTCGGTCCTCCTCGAGTGTGGAACGGCCGCCGTTCAGGGGCACGCTCCGGGGATTCGTCAAACTCCGAGTCTAGTCCCGCATGGCGTGTCTTCTCTGCTGTCAGAACTGACAGGCCGCCAGGCGACCGACAACGTCGAGATTCACCATCACCTTCACTTCTTGCTCGGCAGCAGGATCACGATGGCGCCACGAATCTTCCAGGTGGGACCGCTGTCCGGGTGCGCCGCGAACACGCCGAAGCCCATCTGGTAGCTGGCCGGAAAGGGGCCGAAATGGGACAGCTTCGAGAAGATCAGGTTCACCGGCACCGTCCACTTGTCGTCCTCGGCCTCCCAGTTCGCCGTCGTCTCGGACTGGAGCGTGATGGTCCATAGGCTCTTCGTGTTGTAGGCGACAAAGGGCTGCAGGAACATCTGGTTGACGTCGTTGCGCTCGTCGCTGCCCGCCACCGACCAGATCTGGTTGAAGAGCGCGCCCACGGTCCACGGCCCCGTCTGCTTCAGCACGACGAACGTCGGCCCCACGCTCCACTTCCCGCTGCCGAGCGTCGGCTCGGAGGTGGACGGGAAGCTGATCACAGGCCCCACGCCCCAGGTGAGCGAGCCGCCCTTGGGGGAGATGAAGAACGAGGTCAGTACGTCGCTCACGCCGAACGTCGGCGCGCCGCTATCGGATAGCGCCGGCTGGCTCACGAGCGGCACGATCACGCGTGCGATCAAGTTGAGGTCCTTCGTCAGGCTGAACGGCATCACGGGCTGGACGTTCAGGATGAAGCGGGTGTCGTCGTGCGGCCCGACGTTCTGCTCCCAGTTGAACTGGAACGGAACGCTGACCAGGTCGGAGACCGGGTTCGCCAGCTTCTTCGCCAGGTCGGCGCCTTCGTGCGCCGGAGGCGGCGCGGCGGGCTCCTGGCCGCAGGCCGGCGCCGCCCAGCCGCACGCGAGCAGCCAGACGACTCCCAGTGCCTTCATCACATCACGTGCCATCGTCGTCTCCGCTCGCGCTGCGCGCTGGCCTGCTGCGACACGGCTAGGGCGCGAGTTTCTGGTAGTTCGACTTCGTGATCTGGACCTGGATCTGGCTCGCCGGGATGGCGAGCGTGATGGAGCCCGGGTAGCTGGCGTCCGGCAGCGCCGCCATCTGCACCTGCAGCGTGACCGGGCTCGAGGGATCGTCCAGATAGGTTGCGACGTTGACGGCACTCATGGCTTTCACGTTGGTGTCGAACGTGAGCGTCAGGGCGTCCCCGGCCTTCTGGTAATCGGGGAACTTGAGCGCGACCGAGCCCGGTCCCTGTTGGGCGAGCGAGGCCTTGCCCGCGTTCATGACGGCCTGCATCAAGCCGGGATCCGGCGGCACATAGCGGTGGACGAGCGCGGCCGAGGCTTCGAGCTCCTCCTTCATCTCCTCTTTCTTCTTCTCGATGACCTTGCCGCGCAGGCCGCGCTTCTTCTCCGCAGGAGGCGGCGGGTCGCTGATCAGGGTCTTCTGGACCTTTCCGTCCGGCCCGAAGCGGCACGACTCGAGCTTGGTGTTCTTGACTTCGCCCTTCAAGCTGAGCTCGGTCTTCTCGATCCAGGTGTAGGAGCGGAGCGCCTGCTGGCTCTGAGCCGCGGACTGCTTGGCCGCTGCCAGCTTCTCCTGCAGGCTGGCAGGAGCTTGGGACGCGGCGGGTTGCGACAGCGCGAGCGCGGCGAGCATCGCCAGCCCCGGCGCCACAGCCGATCTCATCTTCATTGGATCAAACCTCCTCGAGTTCGCCGTCAATGGACCGCCACCTGCGCCGTGATCTGCACCTCGAACGGCGTCGCCACCGTGAACGACTGGAGAGACTGCGCGGCCAGGTTCGCCGCGTCCTGAGACGAGGCGGCCGTCGCCAGGCCGCCCGCTGCCAGCCCGATCCCGGCCCCGATCGCAGCGCCTTCGCCTCCGTCGGCGATGGCACCGATCCCGGCGCCGAGCGCGGCGCCGCCCAACATCTTCTTGCCGCCCGTGCCCTTCTCGCCCTTGGCCACGACCGGCTGGGTCCGGATCGCGACCACGTGGCCGCCGAGCTCGATGTCGGTGAGCGTGACGCCCAGAGCCGGCTGTCCCTTCATCTTGTCGCCCTTGTCGACGCTCACGACCTGGCCGAACACGCGGCTGCCGTGCGGGGCGATCAGGCGACCGGATGCGGCGAGGTCCTGGTCGAGGAAGCCCTGGAACCGGTCCCCGACGCGCGCGCTCGCCGAGCTGACCGTGGCCGCCATGCGCACGAGCACGAGCGTGCCCGCGGGCACGCTCAGCGGCTGCGTGACGGTGCGGTAGGCCGGCGCCGCAGCGGCTTGCTGTTGTCCGGCAGCCGATGCTGGAGCGCCGGCGGCGGCCGACGGCTGCGGCGGCGGGTCGACCACGACGTACAGCTCTTGGCCGTCGGGCGCGAGATACGGCACGTAGAAGCGCCCGCCCGCCTGGAAGTAGAGCGTGTTGAGCTGCAGCACCTGGAAGTCGGCGGGAAGCGCCGCGACGATCGCGACACCGGCCGGCAGCGTGACGACCACGAACGTCTCCTGGCCGCCTTCCACGACCCGCCTATAGAAGGCGTTCTTCCAGAGGTAGTACGTAGTGCTCGAGACAGTGACCAGCACGCGATCGACTCCCAGCACCACCTTCGCGCCCACGGGCGCCGGAACCGTCTGGTAGACGACTTGGCCCTGGCTGTTCGTCGTCTGCTTCGAGTAGCTGCCCTCCGACATCATGTAGCTGGCTCCCGCGACGACCACGATCACGGCCCCGACCGGCGGGCTGCTGTAATACGCGTAGTAGGGAGGCGGAACCGGGTAGTAGTACGGGACGCCGCCGTACATGTACGGGCGGTAGTACGCCCCACCGTAGCTGTAGTAGGGACGGCCGTAGTAGGTGGTCGTGCGGTACCCCGACGGGAGCGTGGTCGTGACCTTCGCGCCGTAGGGCGTCGCAGTCGCGGCGGTCCAGCCGCCGGCCGGGTTCCGCTTGGCGGCTCCGGCATAGTAGCCGTTGTACTTCGTGTCCACCGAGCCGGCGACCACCGGTTGGCCGTAGGCATTGCGGCCAGCGGTGGCCTGGCCGGAGGCTTGGCGGCCGGTGCTGGTGCCGGCGCTGCCCTCGATCGTCGCGTAGCCACCCTGGTTCTCGACCGTGCGGTTGCGCTGGGCCGACTGCCCATACTGGTTGGTTGCGGTCGACGACCGCTCGACGCTCTCGAGCTGGCCGCCGCTCGTCTCGACGTCGCGGGTCGTGCTGCGCGACGCCCCGGACTGCGTCTGCACTTGCTTGTTGACCTGATAGTCGTCGCCGCTCTTCGTGACCGAGCGGGAGCCCGAGGCCTGGCCGCCCGCGCTCTGCCACGTAGCGTTCCCGCCGCCGGAGCGGTTCACGCTTCCGCCGCGGGAACCCTGGCTGACGGAGCCACCGCCGGCGCGCGAACCGCGCGCCTCGAGCGGCGGGATGCACAGGAGCGCGACCAGCAACAGGCTGAGGTTCGCGGAAACGCGGTGCCTCATGGCTTCACCTCCTCTTTTCGGATCGGCTCGGACCGGTCCTCGCTCTTGGCCGGCGTCTCGGGGGCCGGCAGGAATGCCGGTGGGTCGACCCGGACCGCCTTTTCGGGCGCCTCGAACTTGAAGAGCGCGTCCGGCACGCTGGCCGCGAGGTTCCACTTGCGGATCGTGGCCGAGTACTGCGGCACGCCCTCGTCGGATTTGTAGGCGATCACCAACTTGCGCGGCAGGGGCTTGTCCCCCACCTCCACCCAGAGCTGCCAGTCGAGCGTGGGCGCTTCGAAGGCCACGTGGTGGCAGGGCACGCCCGCGGCCTCGTGGATGCCCAGGTAGACACCGCGCTCGGCGCTCTCGGTGAGCCGCGCGTAGGGGTCCGAGTAGAGGAAGTCCGCGAGCGGGACCGTGAGGCCGGTGCGGTCGAAGATCGTGTCCAGGGCGGCGTCGATGGTCCCCGCGAGCTCCATCGAGGCGTAGACGTTGCGCTCCTCGTCGAGCGCCGTGAAGGTCCTCCCGTCGAACCAGACGCTGCGGTGGACCGCGTCGCCCGCGACGGTGCCCGCCAGGCGGTCGGGTCGGCGGAGCGCCACGTGGCGCCGGCCGGCCAGCTGCCGCCGCGGCTGGTGCTCGGGCAGCTCGTCGAACACCTCCTCCGCCTCGAGCGCGAACGCCGGGGTCGCCCGGAGCAGCGCGCTCATCTGCCGCACCACTTCGTCGGCGCGCGGCTCGATCAGGCGGTATTCCGGCCCCGGGGGGGCCTCGACGGGGGGCGCGGGCGGCTCCTGGGCGAGGGCCGTGGCGGCCAGAAGGAGAACGGCGGCGAACGACGCGAAGGGTCTCATGACCAGCTCATCTCCTCGAGCAGTGCCGATTGGATGCGGCCTCACTACCACGAGTACGCGAACCAGAGGCGCGGCCCGTCGTAGGCGATGTCGACCAGCTTGCGGCGGGTGCTTTCCTCCTTGTCGAACTCGATGTCCATGTGCTTCCAGCCCGCGCCCACGAGCCAGCGCTCGCCGAGCCGCGCGGCGAGGTCGCCTTCGAGCGTCCACGTGAGTGACGAGCCGAAGCCGGCGATGTCGCCCCGGCCGAGCAGGCTGAAGCGCGCGCCGATCGGCGCGTGGAAGCGGACGCCGGCCAGGGCGTCCACCCAGTTGATGGTCTTGAAGTCGGTGTCCTCGATCGAGCTCTGGAGCCGCGCGCGAGTGCCGTTATAGCGCGCACCGGCCAGCACGTCGACGAATGCCGGGTTGTCGGAGCGCCCGCCGTGCCAGGCCCTGTAGAAGCCCACGCCCTCGACGATCAGCTGCCGGAAGTCCACGTTGGCGTCGAGCGCGCCGGCCACGTTGCCCTTCACCGGCGCACCGAGGTTCATGTAAATGAAGTCGGTGCCGAAGCCCCAGCGGCCCTTGCGGCCCTCGAAGTGACCGAGCAGGCCGACGTCGAAGTCCTTGATGATGTCCGAGAACGACGCGTCGATCGGAACCGTGACGAAGTTGCCGATCGAGACGCTGCCGCTGATGCCGGAGCCCCAGAAGTACGGCGCTATGACAAAGTGCCACTCGTCGTCCATGGCGAGCGCGGGCGGCGGGGCGGCCTGGGCTTGAGCTCGCGGGGCGCTTGCGAGCGACGTGGCCACCGCGGCGCACGCGGTCAGGAAGGCCCATCTTGATGTGCTTCTCATCTCTCGTCTCCTGCCGAAAGGAAGTGATTTGCGGCCGCTCACGTCCGAAATCGGACTCGTCGGTCCGGGAGCGGCAGGCCGGGTACTGGCACCCGGCCCGCGCCGCTCCCCAACCGGGTGCTACTTGCCGGCCGGCGGCGGGAAGTCCTTCAGCAGCTTCTTGACCGCCTTGTCCAGGTTCTTCTGCCGCTTGTCGGGGCTCGGCTTCTCGTCGAGGGTCTTGGTGGCAGCGCCGCGCCAGATGAGCTGCTTGCCTTTGGGGTCGTAGACGTCGACGCCCAGCGTGCCGACGTTGAGCGTAGTGCTCGTCGCCGTGGCCATGCCACCCCCCATGCG
>Ga0214472_10008205_pt1 | contig 10912 bp, 10 predicted proteins | sample RVTome_6_FD_207662 | JGI IMG/M metagenome (GOLD analysis project Ga0214472, IMG submission 207662) | Soil microbial communities from uranium-contaminated site in the Upper Colorado River Basin, Wyoming, United States - RVT140D175 | ecosystem: Environmental > Terrestrial > Soil > Contaminated >...
TGGTGGCTGGTGGCTGGTGGCTGGTGGCTGGTGGCTGGTGGCTGGTGGCTGGTGGCTGGTGGCTGGTGGCTCGCGGCTCGCGGCTCGCGGCAGAGGGGGGGTCCCATGTACCTTGTCATCAAACAGGTCCACATCGCGTCCGTCGTGCTGAGCATCAGCCTGTTCGCCTTGCGCGGCGGCCTGGTCCTCAGCGGCCGACCGCTGCGGCATTGGACGCTGCGCATCCTGCCGCATGTCGTGGATACCGTGCTGCTCGCGAGCGCCATCGCGTTAGCCTGGATGCTGCACCAGGTCCCGCTCGTGGATGCCTGGCTGACCGCCAAGGTATTGGGTCTGATCGTCTACGTGGCCCTCGGGACCCTCGCCCTCAAGCGGGCCACGACACCCACCGGCCGCACCGCAGCCTTCCTGGCGGCGCTGCTGACCTTCGCCTACATCGTCGGCGTCGCCCTCACGAAGTCGCCGTGGAGTTGGCTCACGCTGGGATGACCATGGTCAACGCCCGGCATGCGAACATCTGCACAATGGCTGCGCCATCGTGTAGCGAACCTGGAGAAGCACCCATGCGAAACGCAATCGTCCTCTGCAACCTGCTCCTGGCTGCCAGCGCACCATCGCTGATGGCTGCGGAGGCGGAGACCGTCGCCGATGCTCTGCGTGACGGGACCCCCATCCTCGACCTGCACTACCGCTACGAGAGCGTGGACCAGTCGAACTTCGCCGAGGACGCGCAGGCACACACCCTGCGTGCGCGCGCCGGCTACCGCACCGGTGACTGGCGCGGCATCTACCTGCTCGGTGAGGTGGAGGCGACGGTGGACCTGGAGGGGGACTACAACAACACCGACAACGGCAAGACGACCTTCCCGACGGTGGCTGATCCGGATGGCGCCGAGATCAACCAGGCCTTCATCGGGTACCGCCCCAACGATGCGTTGGACTTCAGGCTCGGCCTCCAGCGCATCCAACTCGGCAACCTTCGCTACATCTCGAACGTAGCGTTCCGCCAGCGTGAACAGACCTACCTCGCCTTCTCCGGTCGCTACGCTGCGGACGGCCTGGAGGTTAACTTCGGTCAGATCGAGCGTGCGCAGCGGGTGTTCGGTGCGGACCATTCGGTCCCCGCGCTCGCTGAGACCAACCTCGATGCGCAGTTCCTCGATGTCGCGCAGCGCTTCGGGGACATGCGTTTGATGGGCTACTACTACGCGATCGGCAACGATGACACGCCGGCCGCATCGCACGCGGACCTGGGTCTCGCGTTCACCGGACGCCACGGCGATGCAGAGCGCAACTTCAACTGGCGCGTCGAGGTCGCGCGCCAGGATGGCATCCGCGGCGGCGCCAGCACCATCGATGCCGACTACAGCTACCTGGTCCTGGGTTACCACTGGGACCGCTACGACCTGAGCATCGCGCAGGAGGTCCTGGGTGGTGATGGGGTGTACGGGTTCCAGACACCGCTGGCCACGCTGCATGCCTTCAACGGCTGGACCGACCAGTTCCTGACCACGCCGGCCGCGGGCCTGCGCGATCGCTACCTGTCCATGGGTGGGAAGTTCGGCAAGGTCGCGGTGCTGCTGGTGCTGCACGACTTCGCCGCCGACAGCGGTGGCGCTGATCTGGGAAGCGAGTGGGGCGTGCAGGTCGGGATGCCGGTGGCTGACGATATCCGCCTGACCCTCAAGTACGCGGATTACACGGGGACTGCGACCCGGCCCGACGTGGCCAAGATCTGGGTGATGCTGGGCTACGCCCTCTGATCGGATCCGGCCCCGCCATCTGCTAATCTGCGCGCCGTCGCCGGGGTCCGACCCCAGCGACGGGCGCGCGCTGGTCGCTCGCTGGCCCCACCCCATCGAGGTCGCAGCTCCGCATGGACATCCGCATCCACCTCCAGCAAGCCGTAGAGCACCACCGCCGTGGTGAGTTCGATGAGGCGGAGCTCGGCTACCGCCGCTACCTGACCATGCGCCCCGGTGAGCTCGAGGTCGTCGGGCTCCTGGGCGTACTGCTGGGTCAGCGCGGCGACCTCGAGAACGGCGAACGCATGTTGCGCGAGGTGCTGGTCGAGCGCCCCAAGGATCCCTCGGTCTGGAACAACCTGGGTACGGTGCTGCGCGCCGGCGCGCGCATGGAGGAAGCGCGTGCTGCGTTCCAGCGGTCGCTGGAGCTGGAGCCTGAGAACGCTGAGACCCTGGCCAACCTCGCGATGACCGCGGTGGATCTCGGCATGCCCGCAGACGGCAGCGAGGGTTTCACCAAGGCCACCCAGCTGCGCCGCCGCCCGCCGAGCTTCGTGTTGCATCCGCTACCCGCGGATCCCGTGCCGCTGCACAAGCTTCGGCATCACGCGGAGCAGTTCGCCTGGCTGCGTGCCAACCGGCGCTTGGACAAGCGCTTCGAGCCTGCGGTCACGGCGCTGGACGCGATCGTCGCTGCGCACACGGGTCGGCCGGGTTCCGATGCGATCACGCTGGATGCACAGCTGCGGCGCACGCTGGCTTCCGTCTGGGATCGACTGGTGCACCTGGAGCCTGCACCGGCGCTATCCGGTGGCGCGATATCGGAGTCGCTGGACTGGGCCGCGATCGAAGCGGCTTACCTCGCACGCGGCCCGGGGATGGCGACCTTCGATGGGTTCCTGCGCCCCGCCGCATTGGCCTCGCTGCGCAACTACTGCATGGCATCCACCTTCTGGTATCAGACCTACGGCGATGGCTACCTGGGCGCGATGATGCGTGAGGGTTTCGGTTGCCCGCTGCTGATGCAGATCGCCGAGGAGCTGCGCCTGGCGATGCCGCGCGTGTTCGGCGATCACACGCTGCGCGAGTGGTGGGCCTTCAAGTACGACAGCCAGATGTCCGGGATCCGCGTCCACGCCGATCATGCGGCGGTGAACGTGAACTTCTGGATCACCCCTGACGACGCGCTGCTGGACCCTGATTCCGGCGGCCTCACCGTGTGGGATCAGGAGGCGCCGCTGGATTGGGACTTCCGGCACTACAACGCGGACGAAGCGGCCATCTACGAGTTCATCGAGAGCAGCGGTGCTGAGGCATGGTCGGTGCCCTACCGCCAGAACCGCGTGGTGATGTTCAACTCGGACCTGTTCCACCGCACCGGCGAGATCCGCTTCGCGCCCGGTTACGACAACCGCCGCATCAACGTGACGCTGCTGTACGGGGATCGTCGGGAAGGCTGAGCGCCGCCCCGAGCTCGCTGGCTCCTCGTTCCGGACCCGCCCTCGATCCAGCTTCGCCGGGTCGCCGCTAGGCGCACATCGGTCCCGCGTGCTGCGTACCGACCCCCGCGTCGTACTCGCTAGCCGCCGCGCTCCTTGGCCACTGCCTCGATGCCGCGCCGGATGGTGTCGTCGTGCGCGATCAGGTCCTGGAAGTCGCGCCGGCGCAGCACCAGCAGGTCGGTGAAGGAGATCGCCTTCACGTCCGCGGTCCGCGGCTGGTCGGTGATGAGCGCGAGCTCCCCGAAGAACTGCCCGCTACCCAGCGTGATCACCTCACCGCCACCCAGCGACACCTCCGCCGCCCCCGAGGAGATGAAGTACATGCTGTCGCCCTGGTCGCCGCGGCGCACGATCATCTCCCCCGGTAGCGCCAGGCGCGGCCGCAGCATCTCGACGATGCGCTCGATCCCGTCCTCGGACAGGCCCTGGAACAGCGCCACCTGCCCGACCAGCACGCGGCGGTCCAGACCGAGGTCCAGGCGTGGGTGCCGCTGCGCGTCACCGCGCCGCTCGCCGATGTCCACCATCAGGTCGTTGAAGATCTCCTGGCCGATCAGGCCTTCAGCGAACATCTGGGTGTAGCGATCCTGCTCCTGGCGCAGCGCGACCAACTCCAGCAGGTTGAAGCGGAGGTTGCTGGCGTAATCAGGGTACTGGGCTTCCATCGCGTCCAGCGCTTGTTCCACGACCCGCCGGTGCGCATCCACCGCACGTCGCAGCTCCGCCTGGCGGGTGCTATCCACCAACTCGCAGAGCTCATCCAGGTGGTGCTCGGTCAGATCCTTGATCACGGTCTGCGCGGCCTGCAGGTTCGCGAAGCGTTGAGCCAACTCGTTCGCCAGCGGTGCCGACCAGCCGATGCGACGCTGGATCCAGACCGCGCGCCGCAGCGAGCGTGAGTGCCCCGCCTCCTGCCTGACCGCACCCAGGTAGCCGGAGAGCCCGCCGCTACGCACTGCATCCTGCAAGCGATCGTTGGCGGACAGCAGGTTGCGGGTGGTGTCCGATGAGACCAACTCCTGGTCCATGCGCTGCGTGTGCATGTGTCGCTCCAGGCGCAGCAACATCAGCAGGGCCACCGTCTGCCAGGTCTCGCCATCGAGGTGCTGTACGTTCTCATCGCGCGAGATCTGCGCGATGCGGTCGTCGTACTCCTGCTCCAGCAGCTCCGCCAGCTGCGGATCCACATGGCGGTTCTGCGCCTCGGCGGACATCGCGCGCCGCACCGAACTGAGCGCTTCCACCAGTACGCGCTGGCGCAGGGCGAGGTCCGTCGGCGCCAGCTTGTCCAGACCGAGCGCGGCGAGCATGGGTCGGATGGTGGTCGCGTTCACGAACAGCGTGAACATCACCAGTGCCGCGACCAGGGCTGCGACGAACACCTTCATATCCTCGGGTAGTCCCGGTTGCTCGAGCACGTACAGGGCCAGTGCCAGCGAGACCGCACCGCGCAGGCCACCCCAGAACATCACCGCGCGGTACGCCGCACTGACGACGAATTCACGCCGCACGCGCGAGATCCCGGGAAGGATCACGAACAGGATCAGGATGCGCGCGGCGAACGCCGACGCGATGAGCACGCCGGCAGGGACCAGCAACTCGAACGATGCGTACTGAAGAACGTCGGACAGTGCCATGCCGGCGAGCACGAAGATCAGCGAGTTGGCCCAGAAGCCGAGCCGCGCCCACAGCTCGGTCTGCGCGGTCCAGCCTTCCTTGGACATCACGGTGCGCCCACGCGCGCCCACGATCAGGCCGGCGGTGACCACGGCCATCACGCCGGACACGTCCAGGTAGAACTCCGCGATGACGAAGGAGATGTAGGCGGTCGCCACCGTCAGGGTGTTCTCCACCATCGGGTAGTCCTCGAGGTCCGCCAGCAGGGCGAGGAGGAACCTGGCCATCACCCAGCCGAGCAGGGCACCCCCGAAGAACACGTAGATGAAGTCCACCAGGCCGATCAGCGCGTCCGGCTGGCTCTCGCCGGTGATCATCCCCAGCAGCAGTGTGAACAACACGATCGCGGTCGCGTCGTTGAGCAGGCTCTCGCCCTCGACCAGCAGCGCGAGGCGGTGCGGCGCGCCCATATCCTTGAAGATCGCGATCACCGCTGCCGGGTCGGTGGCGGACACCACGGAGCCGAGGAGCAGGCAGACCACCAGCCCGTGCGTGGTCACCTGGGCGACTGCGACGCCGATGATCACGGTAGAGATGATCAGGCCGATCACCGCCAGGAACAGGATCGGACCCAGGTCGCGGATCAGGCTGCGCGAATCGATCGCCAGCGCGGACTCGAACACCAGCGTCGGGAGGAACACGTAGAAGATGACGTCCGAGGTGACGTTGAAGCTGCCGAAAGCGCTGAACAGGTCGCCGAGGGCGCCGGGCAGGGGCGCGTCATGGGTGTACCGGATCACCAAGCCGATCAGCAGGCCGAGCAGGGCGAGCAGGACGGTGAACGGGATGTTCCCGCGCTGGGCGACCGGCAGCAGTAGCGCTGTCAGGAACAGCAGCGTAGCGATGCCCAACACCAGCAGGATGATCTCGTGCACCCGTACCCTCCTTAGCCCAGTTGATCCCAGGCCGCAGCGGTCGCTAGCTTAAGCTCCGGAGCGAGGCCTGTCGCGCCCCGTCTGCGGTAGTGCCGCGCCGGAACACCTACAATCGCGGCATGCTCCAGATCTGCGCCATCCCCGCTTTCGCCGACAACTACATCTGGGCGATCCGCTGTCCATCAGCACCGCGCCGCGTCGTGATCGTGGACCCTGGTGATGCGGAACCGGTGCTCCGCTACCTCGCGGAGACGCAGCAGGAGCTGGCCGCGATCATGCTCACCCACAAGCATGCGGATCACATCGGTGGGGTGCAGGCACTCAGGGCAGCGCATCCGCAGGCGCCGCTGATCGGTCCGGTGCATGCGGCGATGCCGACACCGGACCTGATCGCCAGCGCGGATGCGGTGGTCGAGCTACCCGCGCTGGGGCTCAGCTTCGAGGTGCTCGCGGTCCCCGGCCACACGCTGGAGCACATCGCCTACTACGGGCACCGCGCGTTGTTCCCCGGTGACACCCTGTTCTCCTATGGCTGCGGTCGTCTATTCGAAGGGCAGCCGGCGCAGATGTTAGCTAGCCTCGACCAGTTCCTCGCGCTGCCGGACGACACCCAGGTGTTCCCCGCCCACGAGTACACCGCGGCCAACCTGCGCTTCGCCCGCATGGTCCTGCCGGATGACGCCGAGCTCGCGAGCGCCCAGGAGCGGGTGGCGACGGCGCGGCGCGCGGATCGCCCCAGCCTGCCGAGCACGCTCGCGACGGAACGCCGGGGTAACCCGTTCCTCAGGGTGGCGGAACCCGCGGTCCGCGCGGCCTGCGAGCGCCAGGAGGGGACCACGTTGCCGGATCGGGTCGCGGTGTTCGCCGCGCTGCGGGCTTGGAAGGACCGCGCCTGAGGTCGAGGCAGGCACCTCGCGCGTCGCCGGCGCCCGCGGCGGGATAGAATCAGCCGGTGCCCTTTCCATCCGGAGCCCATCGCAACATGGCGGAACCAGAACGCGCAGCCGGCATCAGCCCGGAGGCGATGCATCGCATCCTCGAGGTGACCCGCAAGCTCGCGGCACCGGCGAGCTTGGACGCACTCCTGCTCGAGGTGCTGGATGCTGCCAAGTCGGTGCTGGCGGCGGATCGCGGCACGCTCTGGATCTACCTACCGGATACCGACGAGCTCGAGATCCATGGCACCTCGGACGGCGAGGTCGTGCGCGTCCCCGCGGGGTCCGGGATCGTCGGACACAGCGCACGCACGCGCGAGATCGTGAACGTGCCTGATGCGTACGCGGATGAGCGCTTCAACAGATCCGTGGATCACAGCAGCGGCTACCGCACGCGCTGCATCCTCTCGGTGCCCCTGATCGGCCACGAGGAGTCGCTGGTCGGCGTGCTCCAACTGCTGAACAAGCACGACGGTCTGTTCAACGACGATGATGAAGCGATCGCTGCGGCGCTGGCGGCCCAGTGCGCGGTCGCGATCCAGCGCGGGCAGATGACCGAGGCGCTGGTGCTCAGTGAGAAGCTCAACCAGGAGGTCTCGGTCGCGCGGCAGATCCAGATGGGCACGCTGCCGCAGGCGATGCCTGCGATCCAGGGCTACGACGTGTTCGGTAGCTTCCATCCGACCGATGCGACCGGCGGCGATACCTTCGACTTCGTGCCCCTGGATGAGCACCGGTTGTTCATGATGATGGGCGATGCCACCGGGCATGGCTTCGGCCCTGCGCTGTCCGCGACGCAGATGCGCGCGATGCTGCGGATCGCACTGCGTATGGGCGCGACGCTGGACGATGCCTACGTGCATGTGAACAACCAGATGGAGGAGGATCTGCCGGACGATCGCTTCGTGACGGCGTTCCTCGGTGAACTGGATCTGCGCACGCACAGGATCCGTTACCACTCGGGTGGGCAGGGCCCGCTGCTGCACTTCCGCGCAGCTGATGGCAGTTGCGAGTGGCACAAGCCGACCACCTTCCCGCTCGGCGTCCTCCCGCACGAGCGCATGGACGAGGGTGGGAGCTTCGCGCTGGATGCGGGGGACGTCTTCGGTCTGATCTCCGATGGCATCTACGAGTACGAGGACCCGCAGAACACCCAGTTCGGCGAGAGCGGTGTCGCCGAGGTGATGCGCACGCACCATGAGCGACCGATGGCCGAACTGGCAGAGCGACTGATGGCTGCGGTCCGTGCGCACGGTGCCGGAGGTCAGCAGGCGGACGACATCACCATCGTCCTCGTCCGGCGGACCGGGGCCGACCGATAGGGGTTAACCCGTTCGGATGAGCGCTCCTTGGTGACGCTGGACGGACGGGCCCCGTAGGGCTATACCTGTCCCCCCGCGGCGCGATGCGCCTACGGGTTGGGGGGTTTGATCGGGGTCGGCGAGGGGGGCCGGGACCATGCAGCGCAGGTTCCATCGTCGCTTCGATGTACTCGATGACGTGTTCGCGTTCATCGATTCGTTCTTCGTTGAGCACAGCATCTCCGACGAACTCAGGTTCCCTGTGCACTTCGCGGTCGAGGAGCTGTTCACCAACATGGTGAAGTACAGCCCCGAGAGCGGTGAGGACATCGAGGTCGCGTTAGCCATCGCGCCCGAAGGTCTGAAGGTCTGCTTGACCGATTTCGATGTGAAGCCGTTCGATCCCACGCGCGCGAAAGCGGTGGACACTGACAAGCCGCTGGAGGAGCGCACCCCAGGCGGGCTGGGGATCCACCTCACCAAGAAGCTGGTGGATTCGATGGAGTACGAGCACAGCGAAGGCCAGAGCCGGATCACCTTCACGGCGACCATGAGGGGGCACGATGTTCGAAGCTGAGACGATCGATGGGGGCGAGGTGAGGCTGATGGGCCGCCTGGACGCTGCCCAGGCGGAGAAGGCGCAGGCCTTCCTGGATCAGCTCACCGGGCCCACCCGCCTGGATCTGTCGGGCCTCGAGTACATCTCAAGCGCAGGCCTGGGCGTGCTGCTGAAGACCCAGAAGCGCCTGATGCCGGTCGGCGGCGTGACCCTCACCAACGTCAACCACCACATCCATGACATCTTCAAGTACTCCGGCTTCGATCAGATATTCAAGATCGAACCGGCGTCCGCTTGAGTGGTGCCGATGAGGTCGTATGAACAGACCCAGCAGAGCCCGCCCCCCCGGTCCCTCGAATCAACCTTTCGGCGCGAGACCGGTAATGGTTGAAGAGGATCAGGATGTGGCGCTCGTCGCTCGCTGCCTCGACGGGGACCAGGAAGCCTTCGAGGCGCTCCTGGAACGGCATCAGAAGGCCATCTACAACCTGGCCTACCGGATGCTGGCGAGTGCGGAGGATGCTGAGGACGTGACCCAGACGGTGTTCATGAAGGCTTTCGAGAAGCTGGACCGGTACAACCCGGAGTACCGCTTCTTCAGCTGGATCTACCGGATCGGGGTCAACGAGAGCATCGACGCGCTGGGCCGTCGCAAGCGGAACGCCGGCGGTGACGAAGAGCTCCATGCCGGTGCGGCCTCGATGGAGGACCAGCTGGACGAGGACCGGACCTGCCAGCGCGTGCAGGACGCCATGATGACCCTGTCGGAAGCGGAGCGTGGAGTGATCGTGCTCAAGCACTTCCTGGGGCTGAGTTACCAGGAGATCTCGAAGGTACTCGAGGTCCCCGACAAGACGGTGAAGTCGCGGCTGTTCGTCGCGCGCCGCCACCTGCGGGATGCGCTGGAGGCGATGGGTGAAGGGGAGAGGGTGAAGCACTGATGCTGGACCAGCACACCGAGGAACTGATCCACGCGGTCGTCGACGGCGAAGTCGACGCCGAGAGCGTGGCCGAGCTCGAGCGCCGTGCGGCGGCCGAGCCCGAGGTGCATGCTGCGCTGGAGGAGGTTCGCATCCTGGTCGATACCCTCGCGGCGATGCCTGCCCACGAGCCCCCGGCTGCGCTGCACCGGACCCTGCGCGGGCGTCCCGCTGAGCCGCCCAAGGGCGCCCTGATCAGCCTGCTGTCCAAGCTGGCTGGCGCCAAGGCGCTGCGCTACAGCTACGCGTTCACCGCCGGGATCCTGGCGACCGTCATCGTGCTGCAGCTGGGCCGCGTGCCCGGGCTAGACGATGCCAGCATGGTCGGCGCCATGGCGCCGGCAGCCACGGGCCAGGAGCTGGTGCTGGACGGCATCGCCGTCGGCATCCGCACCACCCGCGATGCGGGCCTCGTCCGTGTGGGTCTCGACGTGCAGGCAGACCACGCAGCGGAGATCGAAGCGGTGTTCGGGGTGGACCAGGTGCGGCTGGCTGGCTTCAGCAGCGACGATGGCCCCACGCCCACCTTGGAAGTGCGCCCCGGGCGCATGACCGCCACGGTCATCGGCTCGCAGCACTTCTCGGTGATGTTGGAGCCGATCGGTGGCTCAGCGGCAGTAGTGATGACGCTGCGCACCGCAGATGGTGCTGCAGTGCAACAGGTCGTGAGGATCTCGGGAGGCGGGTGAGGAATGGTCGGATCCCGACCAACTTTCCTCGCTCCCCGCAGTACTTAGGTTTAAGTTTCGGTACAACCGCCCGCACAGCGGGTAACGAAGGGGCAGAAAGATGAGCGACAAGTCGTTGAACGACAAGAAGATGTGGGGCCTTATCGGGGGTCTCGCCGTGGCGGTTGGCGCCGTCGCCTACTTCGGCATGGGATACCCGCCGTCCAGTGAAGAGACGGCGGGCACGATCGCGCCTGCGAACCGTTACCGCACGGAGCAGGTCCAGGATTCGGATGTGCAGCTGGGTGATCAGGCGATCGCCGAGTTCATGCAGACCGAGTCCTTCGAAGTCATGCTGAACGACCCGGCCTTCCAGGCCATGGCGCGTGACCCCGCGCTGATGGCGATGGCACGGGATCCGGCTTTCGCTGGCATCGCGCAGGCTTTCGCCGCGATGGCGCAGAACCCGCAGGCCTTCTCCGCGATGGCGCAGAACCCGCAGGCCTTCGCCGCGATGGCGACGAGCCCGCAGGCCTTCGCCGCCCTGGCGCAGGACCCGCAGGCCTTCGCTGCCCTGGCGCAGAACCCGCAGGCCTTCGCTGCGATGGGCATCAACCCGCAGGCCTTCGCTGCGATGGCCCGTGACCCGCAGGCCTTCGCTGCCTTCGCG
>Ga0214472_10008206_pt1 | contig 10912 bp, 17 predicted proteins | sample RVTome_6_FD_207662 | JGI IMG/M metagenome (GOLD analysis project Ga0214472, IMG submission 207662) | Soil microbial communities from uranium-contaminated site in the Upper Colorado River Basin, Wyoming, United States - RVT140D175 | ecosystem: Environmental > Terrestrial > Soil > Contaminated >...
CTGGGGGCGCGCTTCTCGCGGACCCGCACGCCCTGCGCGCAACGCTTTCCAACATGGTGCTGCTCTCGACTTCAATCCGCGCGCTCGTGTTTCTCGCGGGCGGACTCATGCTTGCCGACCGCCTCGTCGGCTTTGCGCTGCTGCTGCCTTTTGCGCTTGCCGGTTTGTGGGCCGGCAACCGCCTCCAGGGGCGGCTCACGCGCGCAGCGCTTCTGCGCTTCATGAGCGCGCTCCTGTTCCTGATCGGCCTCTCGCTGCTCGCGCGCGCGCTGACGGGCCGCTAGCCGACTGCCCCGGTCACGTACTCTGCCGCGCCGGCTCGCTTCCCCCCGGCTTCGCGGGATAGCGCAGCGGCGTCGTCACCGCGGATGCGTCGAGCTTGCCGAGCCGCACCAGCCGCGCTTCGATCGCCACGCGGGTGCGGTTATGCGCCTGCGCCAGCGCGTCGATCGTCTTGCCGGCGTCGAACGCAGCGACGAGCCGTTGTTCCTCCTCGCTGCTCCAGCGCGAGCCCGCACCGCCTTGCGGCGGCGCGGGTCTGCGCTCCGCGCCGGTCGCGGGCGCGCCGGATCCGTCGAGCGCCCGTACCGCCGAGTACAGGGCGCGCACGGTATCGGGATGTTGGTACGGACTGTCCGGAGCAAACTGTTCTCCCGTTGCCGGGTGCACGCCATTCGCGAGCGCGTTGAGTATCCTGAGTGTCTGTTCCCTCTCCATGGTGGCTTCCTCCATATTGTCGATCGTCGGACCGGTTCTGGGCCGGCGTGTGTGCTCAACGCGAAGGCACGCGCGCAGGTTGACGGCGATGCAATTCTCCCGTCCTGTCAACAAATCGCGCGGCGGGTGCGTTCTCGATGCGAGGGGGAAAGGTGGAAACGCGGCTCAGCCTCATGCCGGGACAGAACGGCACCAAGAAGCTGCTCGCAACTTACGGGGAGCGGCTCGTTTGCGTACGCTACCGCTACGACGCGAAGCGAGAGGTGCGTCACAAGACGGTGGAACTCATTGTCGCAACCACACCCTGGCATCCGCGCGCGCGCAACGCGCGCCGGCGGCCGGAAGACATGGTAGCGGTGCGCATTGCCTATAACGAGACTGAACTACGGGAGCGCATCAAGCGCGTAGGCGGCATCTGGCGCCCACGCCACAAGCTATGGGAAGTGGACTGGAAGACTGTTTGCGCCATCGGGCTTAAGGACCGCGTGGTCATGGAGGGTGGTGAAACGCCGATATACCCGTAGATATATGCCGGCAGATGTAGATATATACGGGTAGATGCTTGTCTATGCCGGTATATGGGTTTAGCATTTTCCGACTGTCAACCATTTCACGTTGAACTAAACCGCTTCGCGGTGGTGTGTCTGAGCCTCACCGTCTGGTGAGAAGAATCGAAGGGAATCGAGTTGTAGAGGGCGCGTGCCGGTGTGCGCATGCCGTGTCAAAGTTGAGATTGCGGGAATGTTCCCGCGATTTTGACGAGGAGACGGCGATGGGAGAATTGCGCAAGCGGATGGACGGGGATCTGGTGGTGCGCGGGATGTCGGTGCGCACGCGCGAGGCGTATCTGGGCGCGGTGGCGGGGCTGACGAAGTATTACGGGCGGTCTCCGGACGGGATCACCGAGCAGGAGGTTCAGGACTATCTTCTGCACCTGATCGAGGTGAAGAAGCTCGCCTGGTCGAGTTGCAACATCGTCACGCAGGGGCTGAAGTTCTTCTACCGCGTCACGCTCAAGAAGACTGAAGCGCAATTCGTCATTCCACGGGCGCGAACGCCGCAGAAGCTGCCACAGATTCTCTCGCGCGAGGAGATCGCGGCGCTGATCGAGAACACGCTCAACCTCAAGCACCGCGCGATCCTGATGAGTGCCTACGGGGCGGGGCTGCGGCTCAATGAGATCTGCCACCTGAAGGTCGCCGACATCGACTCCGACCGCATGACGCTCCGGGTGGAACAGGGCAAGGGGGCGAAGGATCGCTACACGCTGCTCTCGCCGCGGCTGCTCGCGGAGTTGCGCCGCTACTGGGTGCTCTACCGGCCGCACGCCTGGCTGTTCACCCGCCGGGATCCGGCGCTGCCGATCAGTGATGCCACCGTGCACCGCATCTACCACAACGCCAAGGCCCGTGCCGGGATCACCAAGGCGGGCGGCATCCATGCGCTGCGGCACGCCTTTGCCACGCACCTGCTGGAGGCGGGCGTGGACATCCACAGCATCCAGCGCCTGATGGGCCACGGGCACATCAGCTCGACGCTGCGCTACTTCCATCTCGCGCGCAAGCACCTGGCGGGCACACCCTCGCCGCTGGAATTGCTGGACACCGACCCGCTCAAGCGGCGCTAGCGCGCCGTGGGCGCGCGAGTTCCGCGCGCGCGCGGCCGCCCGCTCGAACTCGCCGACATCGTCCGGAGGCACGGCGCGGGGTATCGTGCCGCGCACCGGCTGTGTGCGGCGCAGCAGCGCGCGCTCACCGCGATCGAGCGCTGCCGCACGGCGGCGCTCGGGGGCGAAGTGCGCGCCTGCGAGGCCTGCGGCACACAGCGCTACGTCTATCACTCCTGCCGCAACCGGCGCTGCCCCAAGTGCCAGACGCTCGCCAAGGAGCGCTGGCTCGCACAACGGCGCGCGGAACTGCTGCCCGTGCCCTATTTCCACCTGGTGTTCACCCTGCCGCACGAAGTGAACGCGCTCGCACAGGGCAACCCGCGCGCGCTCTACACGATGCTGTTCCATAGCGTCTCGGCCACCCTCGTTGAGTTCGGCGAGAACCCGCGCTGGCTGGGAGGCGAGATCGCCGCTACCCTGGTGCTGCACACCTGGGGCCAGACCCTCACCCAGCACCTGCACCTGCACTGCCTCCTCGGCGCCGGCGCGCTTGCCCCCGACGGGCACTGGATCCATCCGCGCCCAGGGTTTCTGTTCCCCATCCAAGCGCTCTCCGCGGTGTGCCGCGGCAAGTTCATCGCCGCCCTCAAACACGCGTTCACCCACGGGCACCTCAAATTCGCCGGCTCAACCCAACCCCTGGCAAGTCCGCAGGCGCAGCAGCGCTTCGTCGCCCAACTCTACCGCCACGACTGGGTGGTCTACGCCAAGCCTGCCTTCTCAGGCCCCGAATCGGTGCTCGACTACCTCGGCCGCTACACCCACCGCATCGCCCTCTCCAACCACCGGCTGCTATCGGTGAACGCAACCGAGGTACGCTTCCGTTACAAGGACTACGCCCACGGCAACAAGGTGAAGGTGATGGGTCTTCATCCCCACGAGTTCCTGCGCCGCTTCCTCATCCACGTGCTGCCGCAAGGCTTCATGCGCATCCGCCACTACGGGCTGCTTGCCAACCGCACCAAGCGCGCGAAACTCGCCCAGGCACGCATCGCACTCGATGCGCCGCCCGTTCCCCCAACGCCCGCAGCCGAAACCGTCGAGGCCTTCTGGCTGCGCGTGGCAAACCTCGACATCCACCTCTGCCCCCACTGCCGTGCCGGACGCATGCGCACCATCGGCCCGATCCTCGCAGCCCCCGCGCGCGCTCCGCCCGCGCCCACTCCGGCATGAACCCGCCCACCCATCGCCCTCAACACACCGCCCGGCGCCGGCCCCATGCTCCGCCACGCCCGCGCTCGCGCTCGTTGCCGCCGTTGACCCCCCATGGCGCATCTGTCATAGTCATTTCGTCGATCACCTCACATCGGCGCACTTGTGACCCGACGCACTCGTACTCGCGACTCATCGCACGCCGTACTCGGCAAGGCCCCTCGCACCCTCCGCCACAATACAAGTCCCAGTACCGCGCGCCTTGAATCCAGCGGTTCAGTTCAACTGATCGTATCCGCCATGCTCACGCACGACGGATACGATCCTGTTCGTTAGCCGTCTCAAGAATCGCCGTTCATCCGGCTCCAAAAGCACGGGCAAGCGTGCTACCATACTTGTACAATTGTACTTAATTGTTTGGCGTCATCATGAATCTTGTCCTTGATACTTCGGCCGTGATTGCGGTGATCACCAACGAGTCCCACAAGGAACAGCTGGTGGAAGCCACGATGGGTGCCGACCTGATCGCGCCCTCCTCTCTGCCGGCGGAGATCGGAAATGCCTTTTCAGCAATGTTCAAACAAAAACGCATAGGGCTTGAGAAGGCGCTCGCAGCGATCGAGGCGTTCCAGGAGATTCCGCTTCGCTTGTCTGAGATCGATTTGGCAGGAGGGCTTGAGCTCGCCGACCAGCTCGGTGTGTATGCGTATGACGCTTACGTGATTGGGTGCGCATTGAAACATCGTTGTCCGCTCATCTCATTGGACAGTGGGTTGATCGATGCAGCTCGGCGCGCAGGCGCGCAGATTGTTGAGGTGGAACCATGAAGGTTTATACGTATTCGGAGGCGAGGCAGAACTTGGCTGGCGTTCTGGAAGAAGCGCGGCGTAAGGGAACTGTCCACATCAGACGCAGGGATGGCCAAGAGTTCGTCATTGCTCCCGCGAAAGCAAAGGGGTCGCCTCTCGATGTGCGGGGAGTCCGGTTGAATTTGACCGCCGCGGAGATCGTTCGCGCAGTACGCGAAGGACGGGAACGAGAGCCGGCTAACCTCCAGTTCCACCGGACGCGCCCAAAAGCGGCGCGCCGGTGAACTGGGACGTTAGGTTGCCCCAGGAATTGCTGTGCTTATATTCGAATGGGATCCGGAGAAGGCTCGCGAGAATGAACAGAATCACGAAGTCGCATTCGCCGAAGCCGTCGAGGTTTTTGACGATGATCATTCGTCGTCCGCTCCTGACCCCGACCACTCGCTGGGGGAGGGTCGATACCTGATCTTTGGAGTTTCAAAAGGTGGCAGGTTCCTGGTTGTGTCCTATACTGAACGCGGAGACCGAATTCGACTCATATCTGCACGACCGATGACGCCGCGTGAGCGGAGGGCGTATGAACAGTGACAAAGACACTTTGAGAGACGAGTACCCGGAGGAGCTGATTCGATCGGGCGAACGTGGCAAGTACGCGAAGCGTTACCGTGAAGGCACGAACGTCGTCCTAATTGATCCCGATCTGCAGAAACTCTTTCCCAATTCGGATGCCGTTAATCGGGCGCTCCGTGACTACCTGTCAACAAAGCGGACGGCAACCTAACCGCCGCATCGACACCGACCGCTTCACGGCGGGTCATGCGGGACGTTATGCGGCAAAATGAGCGGACGAACGGGGAATCTGCTACGTTGACGAGGTGAAGGTCACACGCTACTTTGAAGCAATCCGTAGCCGGCCCGATCGCGCTCTCATCCGAGAGGAGTGGATTGAACAGGCCATCCGGAAGCCTTTTCGCGAAGCCGTGCAGGCTGATGGCCGAATTCGGCGCTGGGTACAGGTGCCGGAGATGGAGAATCGCTTCCTGCGCGTTGTGCTTTTGCCGGACGGTGAGACCGTCCATAATGCATTCTTTGATCGAAGGTTCACGCCATGAGAGTTCGCTACTTCTCTGACACCGACACGTTGCTCATCGAGTTTCGAGATTCACCGGTCGCTGAAACCCGTGACCTTGACGAGAACACGATCCTCGATGTCGACGCGCAGGGCAACATTTGCTGCATCACTGTCGAGCATGCCTCTCTGCGAGCAGGGGCGCCGCAGTTCTCATACGAACAGGTTGCCGCATAACCGCGCGATCGACAGCGACGCGGGAAAGCGCTGCGCGCTTCCGGGCGCGCGTCATCGCGATCGTTCGGCGTCATAGGAGTCCTCGCAGTCGTCGAGTTTTTGTACGAACCTAAGGAGGGAATCACCATGATTACCGCGCTAGTTCAGTTCAAGCTTCCCCAACCGGTCACTCGTGAGAAGGCGCAGGAGATCTTCGTTAGCACTGCGCCGAAGTACCGTGAAACACCCGGGCTCATTCGCAAGTACTACCTCCTCTCCGAGGACGGCGGAACGGCGGGCGGAGTCTACTTGTGGAAATCGAAGAAAGACGCTGAGGGTCTCTACACTGAAGAGTGGGGAAACTACATCCGTGAGAAGTACGGGGCACCACCGTCAGTGACCTATTTCGAGAGTCCAGTTATCGTCGATAACGTGACGAACCAGATCGTTTCCGATTCGTGACGCCGTGCGCACGGCGATTGCTGAGCGCCACAATGCCGCCGAACCGCGCGTTCCACGGGACAGCTTCATGGCGGGCTTGCGCCTGCCGTTTCGCGGCCCGTGAACGGGAACGTTAGCCGGCAGAATACAGAGGGTGCTAAACTTTCCGCCTGGAGGTTACGCTCATGAGCAAAGTTGAGTCGATCGAAGAGCAGATCAAGGCGTTGTCGACGGATGAACTGGCGCAGCTTCGCGCGTGGTTTCTTGAATTTGACTGGGCGCTCTGGGATCAACAGCTAGAGCGCGATGTTGCTGGCGGGAAGCTTGACAAGTTGGCCGAGGATGCGCTTCGCGACTACGCGGCCGGAAAGACAACCTCTCTTTGAAGCATCATGCATCCCCGGACTTCTGGGCCTGCTACCGGTCTTTGCCGGAAGATGTCCGGAGGCTGGCGGATCAGGCCTACGAACATCTCAAGCAAGATCCGCAGTACCCCTCGCTTCGTTTCAAGAAGGTCGGCCGCTTCTGGTCAGCGCGCGTGGGAGGCAACTATCGCGCGGTCGCAGTGGAGTGCGCTGACGGTCTCGTGTGGTTCTGGATTGGCACGCACGCCGAGTACGACAAGCTGCTCGGCTAACCGTGCGGTCGAAAATGACGCTCCGCGAGCGTCGTCGCTCGCACGCGCATTTCACCGCGGACGTTGGGCGTCAGACATGCACGTTGGGGAATGGCCAATTATGAAGGCAACGGATGTTTGAGAAGTTGAAGAAAAAGGGCTTTCAGGTCCTCGCCTTGCACCACGCCGAGGCTATACTGAAGCATGATATGGCCGATGCGGTTACGGAACTGGAGAAGGTGCTACTGGACGTCGAAATCCGGGCCGAGGAGCTCGTGCGGGGTGGTGGCGGTGAAGGTGAGTTGACGCAGCGTATCCGGAGGGCGCTGGCCAACGACTATGGCTGGAAGAAGCACAGCTTCGAGATCAAGAAAACCTTAGACGGACGAGACAAGAAGTCTGTGTCTCAGGCGACTTGAGGTGTAACGATTGCTTGGACATGACATAAATTTGAAACTGAATTTTGCTTTGGGTGAGCGATACAAGAGCGAGACCCAAAAGGCAAGGGTTATTTCGGAAGCGTGGACCGAAATAAATGCGTTCTGCTGTTCATGCGGCGGGTCCTTAGCACGAGGACAGACAAACGCACGGGTACTCGATTTCACATGTGTAAGGTGTAACAACGACTTCGAATTAAAGAGTACTCGTGGAAACTTCTCTACCAAGCTACCCGATGGAGCATTTAGAGCGATGATGGCCCGCCTGAGTGATGCTTCCAGTCCCGACTTCTTTTTTCTTACTTACGATGTTCAATCTTCCTGCGTGACGAATTTCTTCGCAGTTCCAACATATTTTCTCGATTCGACCGTAATCGAAAAGCGGAAACCGCTAAGCCCCGATGCGCGACGTGCTGGCTGGGTAGGATGTAACATCGTCATGAATCGCATTCCAGAAGTGGGGAAAGTATTTTATGTCAGGAACCGAGAAATACTAGAAAGATCGACTATCATTGAAACATGGGGACGAACTACTTTCCTGCGGCGTGAAACAAGCCTCGAAGCCAGAGGATGGGCGCTGGAAATTCTTCGAATTATCCAGTCTCTGAACGTCTCAGAATTCACGCTTCAAAGAATGTACGAATTCGAGACACAATTGAAGCAGCGTTTTCCCCGCAACAACTTCATTCGACCTAAGATTCGGCAGCAATTGCAGGTGTTGAGAGATGCGGGCCTTATTGTGTTTAAAGGTCGAGGTCGCTACGCGGCGAAATTTGGTGTTTCTCTCGATCGAGCCTAGCGGCGCGACACACAACGTAGGAGCCAGAGAGTCCGCGTAGCCGATTGGGAGGTAAATCGATGTCCTTTATTAATTACTATTGCTGCCCTTGCGGTGAACGGTGGGTCGATTCCTGGAGTTGCACATGCAATGATCGCTGCCCAGCATGCAACAAGGAAATTGAACCCTATCATTCCGATGACTTTTCTCAGGACGAAAGGAAGGTCTTCACTACCGACGCGGTGCGTAGAAGTCGGACTTAAACCTGTGGGTACCGAACGCGCTGCTTCAGGAAGGGCTTCGAGTGAAGGAGTCATGGGGGTTCACGTACAAATCGAATGTGGTTTGGTACAAGATCCGAAAAGACGGTGGTCCCGACGGGCGGGGCGTCGGGTTCTATTTTCGAAACGTAACCGAACTGATCCTGTTCGGCGTTCGGGGGAGTATGCGTACTCTCCCGCCGGGCCGGACGCAGGTGAACATTCTAGCAACTAGAAAGCGAGAGCATTCGCGCAAGCCGGACGAAATCTACGACATCATCGAGTCTTGCTCGCCCGGTCCCTACTTGGAGGTGTTCGCGCGCTTTCGACGCCCTGGTTGGAAACAATGGGGCAATGAAGACGTGGAGGAGAACTCCATTTATGGAGTCGCTCGTCGGAAGGGTCACGTGGATCCGCAACTCCGCCTTCTTGAAACACCTCGCGGGTACGGCGGCAAGAGCTGACGCCCAACGATGCATTCGAGTCCGACGTGGGTCAGCGCCGCAGCGCGGCGCAGCGCGCGGCTCAATGCAAACGTTGGCCCCATGGTCAAGCTCATCCATTCAGGCGTCATCGAGAGAGCCCGGCATAAGCCATGCCAAAGAATAGAACGCTGAAGGTTGCCGCTGGCATCGCTGCTTCGTTCATTGCTCTCGCCGGCACGATTATTTTTCTGTTGGCGGCGAAAATAATAAGCTCGGGGATGGCGATCCTGATGCTTGTTGCGTTGGTGGGGATGTACTTTGGGTTCGGAATTTTAATTGCGGCCTATCGCTTGATTGGTAAGCTGGACTGAGCGTCCTTCCGGCCCGCGAGCCAGACGAATTCAAGCAGGTCTCCGGTGCAAGAGGCCACGCGGATCAACCTTTGTTTGGCTCTCCGTCCGCGCCCCCCGCGGTCAGAGGTTTCGTACGCCTCATGCCGCCGGCCACCAGCCGATACTCGAACAACCGGCATTCCAGCGCGCCGTTGTAAAGCGGGGTGCGGCGGCTTGCCTTGAGGCCGATGAGTTTGGGAAGCTGCATGTCCGCGGACAGGATGTAGGCGGTCCAGCCGGCGTAGCGCTTCTTGAGGACGTCGCCGAGCCTGGGATAGAACGCGGCAAGCTCGTCGCGCCCGGCGAGCCGCTCTCCGTACGGCGGGTTCATCACGACGATGCCTGAGGGGGCGGGCGGACTGGAGTCGAGGACGTCCATCTGCTTGAGCGCCACCGCGTCGCCGAGCCCGGCAGCCGCGAGGTTCTCGCGCGCGAGTTTCAGCACGTTTCCCAGCTTGTCGCTGCCGTGAATCGGCAGCCGCTCGACCGGTTTGCGCCGTCCGCGAGCCTGCTCATGCAGTGCATGCCACGCGTTCGCGTTGAAGTTCAGCAGCTTCTCGAAACCGAAAGTCCGGTTCAGCCCTGGCGCGATGCCGAGCGCCATCATCGCCGCTTCCATCAGGAAAGTGCCGCTGCCGCACATGGGATCGAGTAGCGCTGCTCCACGCTCCCATCCCGTGAGCTTGAGAATGCCGGCGGCGAGATTTTCCCGCAGCGGCGCCTCGCCCGCCGCCATCCGCCAGCCACGCTTGAACAGCGGCTCGCCCGAGATGTCGAGATAGAACGTCGCGTCGTCGCGGGTCAGGAAGACGTGGATGCGCACGTCCGGATTGGCGGTGTCGACGTCCGGGCGCCTGCCCTGTGCGGCGCGAAACGCATCGCACACCGCGTCCTTCACTCTCAGGGTCGCGAAGTCGAGGCTCTTGAGAGGAGAGCGGATGGCGGCGACGTTGACACGGATCGACCGGCGCACGTCGAACCAGCGGGGCCAGGCGAGAGCGCGTGTCGCATCAAAAATGTCGTGCTCGTTCCGGTAACGCGCCTGCCCGACCCGCCACAACACGCGGCTCGCGATGCGGCTTTCGAGGTTGGCGATGTAGCAGAGCGCAAATTCGCCGGCAAATTCGACTCCGCCGTCAACTGGTGAAGGACTCCCTGCGCCGAGCGCGGCGAGTTCGGCGGCGAGCACCGTTTCGAGCCCGCGCGGGCACGACGCGAAGAACTGTTCCATGGTTGAAATGCGCTCGTCACCTGTTCGCGGCGCAGGTCGGGGTAAGCGTAGCGCACCCCAACACCGGGGTCATTTGCGGATCGTTGGGGTTCGCGCTGCTCACCCCAAGCTACGCTTGCTGTTCCATAGTTGAAATGCGCTCGTCACCTGTTCGCGGCGTAGGTCGGGGTAAGCGTAGCGCACCCCAACACCGGGGTCATTTGCGGATCGTTGGGGTTCGCGCTGCTCACCCCAACCTACACTTGCTTCGAATCTGCCCGGCTTCATTTCCATTCCTCCCAAGCGAAAGTGTCGCTACTTCAGTTGCACGAAAATTTCGTAGCTGATCGAATGGCGGCCGTTGCGCCGCGATTGCAGTTCGGTAATGCGCGCTTCGATCGCGGCGCCGCGATCCATCTGCCGCGCGAGGTGAGCGTTCTCACGGCGCGGTACGTAACCCAGCATCCGCTCCTTCCACTCGACGCGAATGGCGTTGGCGTCGTGCGGATTCGCGGGCTCGCGCACGAGGCGCAGCGCGTCTCCCACCTTGAGCTGATCCCAGAATTCCTTGCCGCCGTAATACTTGAACCCGGCAAGCGGCGAATCCTGGATGACGATGCGGGCGCTGGTCGCCTGCGCCGCGGCAAGCGTGGCGGCGGACAAGAGGCAAACGAATGCCGCGGCCGAGAGGCGGCGCATGCTCCAGAACATGTTGAAAGGC
>Ga0214472_10008207_pt1 | contig 10912 bp, 10 predicted proteins | sample RVTome_6_FD_207662 | JGI IMG/M metagenome (GOLD analysis project Ga0214472, IMG submission 207662) | Soil microbial communities from uranium-contaminated site in the Upper Colorado River Basin, Wyoming, United States - RVT140D175 | ecosystem: Environmental > Terrestrial > Soil > Contaminated >...
ATGCGGATCTGCTCCGGTGCGCGCTCGGCGCGCTGCATGCAGCCGGCCGGCACGCAGAAGCGTTCCACCGCGGCGCGCGCCAGCGGGAAGCGCGCCGCCAGATCGCCCGGCGCGAACCACAGGTACTGCACGCCCAGCAACACCAGCAACAACACCGCCGCGGCCCACAGGCCGGCATTGCGCCGCGCCGGGGAGGGCGGCGGATCGACCCGCTCCAGATCCTCGCGCAATGCCGCCGGCACCCCGTCCACCGGCGCGACGGGGATCAGTGCGGGCGCCTCGGGGGCACGCTCCGGCACCGGCGCGGGCGCCGCCGGCGGCGCGCCGCCGTCCGCCTCGGGCGCGCGCGGCAACTCATCGCTCAGGCAATCGAGCGCATAGAACACGCTGCGGCAGGCGCCACAGCGCACCTCGCCCTGCCCATCGCGCAACATCGCGGCGCGCACCGCGTACACCGTCTGGCAGGTGGGGCAGGTGAGGTACACGCTCAGTACCGCGGCGGCGGCGTGTGGCCGATGGACCGCAACGGCATGCGCATCATCGCGCCAGACGTCGTCCGGCGAGCAGCACCCAGCCCTGTTGCTCGCGCGGGGGCTGCATGCGAAACGCGGGGGTGTAGCGCGCCGTCAACTGCGCGCTTTGCTCCGGCAGGATCCCCGACAGCGCGATGCGGCCGTGTACATGCACCAGCGCCGCGAAGCGCGGCGCCAGTTCATCGAGGACGTTGGAGAGGATATTGGCCACGAGAATGTCTGCTGCGGGCGGATCGTCGGTGATGCGCACGCGATCCGCGACCCCGTTGCGCATCGCGTTGTCGCCGGTGGCCGCCAGAGCTTGCGGGTCGTGGTCGCAGGCGTACACGCAGCGCGCACCGAGCACGGCCGCGGCGATGGCGAGGATACCCGAACCGCAACCGAAATCGATCACGGTGCGCTGCGCGAGGTCCAGCCCGGCCAGCCATTGCAGACACAACGCGGTCGTGGCGTGGGCACCGGTGCCGAAGGCCAGTCCGGGGTCCAGGCGCACCACGGCGCGCGCCGCGGCCGGTTGCGGCGCATCGAAAGGCAGCACCCACAGCCCCGCGCCGAAGCAGCGCGCCACCGCCTGCTGGCGCCAGGCCTGTTCCCAGTGCGCATCCTCGAGCACCGCGAGCACCGGCGGCACGTTCACGACGCCGTGCAGCGCGCGCATCAGGCGCGCGCGGATCGCGTCCGCATCGGCAGCGCCGTCGAACAGCCCCGTGACCAGGTTGTCGCGGCCCAGCGGCTGCTCGCCGGGGGCCGGCTCGAGCACCGCGGCGCCGGCATGCGGACGCGTCGTGACCGCCACCGCACCGAGCGCTTCCAGCGCCGCGCTCACCGCGTCCACGTGCGCGGCGGCGGCCGGCAAGCTCACCTGCAGCCAGCTCACTGCGCCAACTTGCGCTCCAGGAAGTGGATGTCAGTGCCGCCCTCCAGGAACGCGGCATCGCGGCACAGTTCGCGATGCAGGTTGATGTTGGTGCGGATCCCCTCGATCACGATCTCCGAGAGCGCCGAGCGCATGCGCGCGAGCGCCGCCGCGCGGTCGTCGCCATGCACGATCAGCTTGCCGATCATCGAATCGTAGTAGGGCGGAACCGTGTAACCGGAGTACACGTGGGTATCGACACGCACGCCCGGGCCGCCGGGCGGATGAAACATCGTGATGCGCCCCGGGGACGGTGCGAAGCTGTGCGGATCCTCGGCGTTGATGCGGCACTCCACCGCATGGCCGCGGATGTGCACGTCGCGCTGCGTGAAGCCGAGCCCGCCCCCGGCGGCGATGCGGATCTGCTCCTTGACGATGTCCACGCCCGTGATCATCTCGGTCACCGGGTGCTCCACCTGCAGGCGCGTGTTCATCTCGATGAAGTAAAACTCGCCGTCCTCGAACAGGAATTCGAAGGTGCCGGCGCCACGGTAGCCGATCACCTCGCAGGCGCGCACGCACACCGCGCCGATGCGTTCGCGCGTGGCGGCGTCGATGCCGGGCGCGGGCGCCTCTTCGATCACCTTCTGGTGGCGGCGCTGCATCGAACAATCGCGCTCGCCCAGGTGCAGCGCATGCCCCTCGCCATCGGCCAGCACCTGCACCTCGACGTGGCGCGGATGCTCGAGGAATTTCTCCAGGTACACCATGTCGTTGCCGAACGCGGCACCGGCCTCGCTGCGGGTGAGCGCGATCGAGTTCCCCAGCGCCGCCTCGGTGTGCACCACGCGCATGCCGCGCCCGCCGCCGCCGCCGGCGGCCTTGACGATGACCGGGAAACCGATCGCGCGGGCGATGCGCTGATTCTCGGCCAGGTCGTCGCCGAGCGGGCCGTCGGATCCGGGCACGCAGGGCACGCGGGCGCGCTTCATCTGTGCGATCGCGCAGACCTTGTCGCCCATCAGCCGGATGGTGTCGGGCCGCGGGCCGATGAACACGAAACCGCTCGACTCGACCCGCTCGGCGAAGTCGGCGTTCTCGGACAGAAAGCCGTAGCCGGGGTGGATCGCGCTCGCGTCGGTGACCTCGGCAGCGCTGAGCACCGCGGGAATGTTGAGGTAGCTGCCGGCACTGGCCGGCGGCCCGATGCACACCGACTCGTCGGCGAGGCGCACGTGCTTGAGGTCGCGGTCCGCGGTGGAGTGCACCGCCACCGTGCGGATATCCAGTTCGCGGCAGGCGCGCAGGATGCGCAGCGCGATCTCGCCGCGATTCGCGATGACCAGCTTGTCAAACATGCCCGGGAGCGTGCGCGCGCGGTATGCGTGAAGCGCGCGGCGTCACGCCGGCTCGATCACGAACAGCGGCTGGCCGAACTCCACCGGGTGTCCGTCCTCGATCAGCATCGCGCGCACGATGCCGGCACGATCGGCCTCGATCTGGTTGAGGATCTTCATCGCCTCGATGATGCACAAGGTGTCACCGGGCTGGACCGGCTGGCCGAGTGTGACGAAGGGCTTGGCGCCCGGCGAGGAGGACTGATAGTAAGTGCCCACCATCGGCGAGGTCACGACGTGGCCTTCGGGCAGCGTGGCCTCCGGCGGCACGGCCGCCGGCGCCGGCGCGCTCGCCAGCACACTGGCGGGCAGATGCGCCGGCGCCGGCGCCGCCGCCTCGGGCGCGCGGCGCCGGGAGATGCGCACGCACTCCTCGGCCTCGCGGATCTCCAGCTCGTCGATGTCCGAGTTCTCGACCAGCTCGATGAGTTTCTTGACCTTGCGGATGTCCATGCTCGAATTCGTCCTGCTGCCAGTACCGCCCCGCCGCCGGCGGTGCACGCAGCGCTCGCGACGAGGGTCGCGGCGCCTGCGCGTCAGCCGGAGGCCACGCCGATGCGCGCGCGCGCCGCCTCGTAGGCGAGCCGGTAGCCGAGCGGCCCGAGGCCGCAGATCACGCCCACCGCCACGTCGGAGAAATAGGAGTGCCGCCGGAACGGCTCGCGCGCGTGCACGTTCGACAGGTGCAGTTCGATGAACGGGATCGCGCTCGCCACCAGCGCATCGCGCAGCGCCACGCTGGTGTGGGTGAACGCGGCCGGGTTGATGATGATGAAGTCCACCTTCTGTGCGGCGGCAGCTTGCACGCGGTCGATCAGCACATGCTCGGCGTTGCTTTGCAGGCACGCCAGCTCGATCCCGTCGCGCGCCGCCCGCTCGCCCAGATCGCGCTCGATCTCGGCCAGCGTGGCGAGCCCGTAGTGATCCGGCTCACGCGTTCCCAGCAGATTGAGATTGGGTCCGTTGAGTAGCAGAAGTCTGGACATGTTCTGGGCGTTTGCGCGGTACTTCCCGGCATTTCCGGCTAGTTTCGCCGCATTATGCCGAAGATACCAGCACCGGCGCGAGCCCTGACAGGCTGGTGAAAATGCACATCCCTGTGCCGGACGCCCCCGCGGCGTGCCTGCTATAGCTGTGCGTCGAGAACCGCGCGCAGGTCGGCTTCCTCGAACACGCCCTGGTGCATGCGCAGCACACGGCCGTCGCGGCCCACCACCACCGTGAACGGCAGCCCGCCGATGCGATTGCCGTAGGCCTTGCTCAGCGCAATGGCCTCGTGCTCACCGTACACCGACGGGTAATTCACCGCGTGCTCGGCGATGAAGGCGCGCGCCGCTTCGGCACGGTCCAGCGCGACCCCCAGGAACTGCACGCCGTGCGCGGCGTAGTCCTGTTGCAGGCGCACGAAGGCTGGGATCTCCTCCAGGCACGGCGGACACCAGGTGGCCCAGAAGTTGACGATCAGCAGCTTGCCGTCGAACTCCGAGACCGCGCGCGGCACGCCGGCGGTGTCGGGCAAGGTGAAGTCGGGGCGTCGTTCGCCGACCTGCAACGCCGGCGCCGCCGGCGGCCGGCTGCCGGCGCCGCCCCGGACCGGCGGCGGGTACAAGGCTCGCCAGGCCAGCACGCCGGCGCTGGCGGCGGCGGCGGCGAGCACGACGACGAGCAGCGTGTACAGGCCGCGCCTGAGCAGGTGCTTCATGCGCGCGAGATCTGCGCTGCGTGGCCGCGAGCGCGGCGTGACGGTGGCTGCACGCTGCGCTCAGGACCGCGCCGCGGCGGCGATGTGGGACTGGAAGGCATCGGCCGCCATGAAGCCGATGACACGAAAGCCGCGCTGCTCGCGACCGTCTCGGCCGAAGAACAGGATCGCGGGCGGCCCGTACAGGCCGAAGCGATCGAGCAACGCCTTGTCGGCGGCGTCGTACGCGGTCACGTCGGCCTGGATGAGCACGCTGTCGCGCAGTTGCGCGCGCACCCGCGGGTCGGAGAAGGTGTCGCGCTCCAGCTCCTTGCACGACACGCACCAGTCGGCATAGAAATCGAGCATCACGGTGCGCCCGTCACGCCGCGCCTCGGCCAGCATGCGATCCAGATCGTGCACGCTCTTGACGCGCTGGAAGCCGAGCGGGGTGTGCGGCGGACTTCCCAGGCCGGCCAGCGGACGCAGCGGATCGCTGCCGCCGGTGGCCGCGCCGACGGCCAGCGCCGCCGCGTAGATCAGCGCGGCTGCGCCCGCGACTAGACGCAAGCGGCGCAGCCGCGGGTGTGGGTGCGCGGCGCCGCGCGGCACGCGGCGCACCAGCACCAGCGCCGCGATCAACGCCAGCGCCGCCCACGCTGCCAGGGCCTGCGCGTCGTCGAGCAGGCGTGCCAGCAGGTAGACCGCGACCGCGAGCAGCAACAAGCCGAAGATGTTCTTCACGAACCCCATCCAGGGCCCTGCGCGCGGCAGCAACCGGGGCCCGAACACCCCCACCGCGAGCAGCGGCACGCCCATCCCCAGGCTCAGCGCGAACAGTGCCATGCCGCCGCGCAGCGGATCGCCGGTGGTGCCGATGACGATGAGTGCGGCGGCCAGCGGCGCCGCCACGCAGGGGCCCACGATGAGCGCGGACAGCACGCCCATCACGCCCACGCCGAGGTAACTGCCGCCGCGCTGGCGCTGGCTCAGTGCCGCGAGCCGGGTCTGCAGCGCGACCGGCAGCTGCAGCTCGTAGACGCCGAACATGGCCAGTGCGAGCGCCACGAACACGGCGCTGAATCCGATCAGCACGGCCGGGTGCTGGAACAGCGCCTGCAGGTTCTGACCGAACAGGCCCGCGATCACTCCGGCGGCGGTGTAGGCCAGCGACATCGCGAGTACGTACACCGCGGACAGCGCGAAGCCGCGCCTGGCGCTGGGCTTACCGGGCTGTCCGGCGATGATCGCGGACAGGATCGGCACCATCGGCAGCACGCAGGGCGTGAACGCGAGCAACAGGCCGGCCAGGAAAAAGGTCAGCAGCATCCAGCCCGGTGCATCGCGCAGCAGCACGCGCGCCAGCTCGTCGGTTTCCGACAGCATCGCAGCCGATTCGGCGCCGGGCGCGGCGACGTCACCGCCGGCGCCCGCGGCCGGCGTGACCTGCAGCGTGCGTTGCTGCGGCGGATAGCACAGACCGGCATCGGCGCAGCCCTGGTAGCGCACCAGCAGTTCGCGCGGCGCTCCGGCATCGGCCGCACCGGGGAAATGCACGCGCGCTTCCACGGCGCCATAGAACACCTGTTGCTGGCCGTAGAAGGGATCGGTCTTCGGTGTACCCGGGGCAAGCTCGACGCGTGCAGCCTGCGCGGCGGCGGCGCCGACGGCCTCGAATCCCATCTGCTCGCGATACAGGTAGTAACCCGGGGCGATGTCGAAGCTCACCGTCACCGCGCCGTTGGCATGTGCCAGCGCGCGCACCCGGAAGGCCTCATCCACGCTCAGGAACTGCACCTCGCCGCTGCCGGGCGGCGTATCGCCCGCGATCGAGCGCTCAAGACGCGACAACGCATCGAGGCTGCTGCCCGCCGGCGACTGTGTTGCCGGTGGTTGTGGCTGCGCCACGCGCAGGGTGCGCGTGTCGGGGGGATAACACACCCCCAGATCGGCACAACCCTGGCTGCTCAGCGCGACCGCCAGCGGGCCGTCGGCGCCGCGTAGCAGCGGCACGTCGAAGCTGGTGCGCCCGCGGTAGATCTGCACGGTGCCGAACAGGGGATCGTCCTTGCTCTGGCCGGGCGGCGTGAGCAGTTCGCCCAGTTGCATGCCCGCGGCGGCGGGCGCGACCGCAAGGCGATCACGATACAGGTAGTAACCCTCGGCGATCTGCGCCTCGATGCGCAGCACCTTGCCGCGCGGCAGCAGCGTGAAGCGAAACGCCTGCTCCACCGTCAGCAGTTCCGGCTCGCCCGGCGCCGCTGGCGCCGCGCCCGCGGCGGCCAGCGCGAGCACCAGCACACCGAGCGCGGTGCGCATCAGCCGGTGGGCAGTACGGTGTCGTCGATCCACTTCAGGTACCCTGGCAATCCGGCGTCCAGTGGGACTGCCACCAGTTCGGGAAGTTCATACGGGTGCAGCTCGAGCACCTGCGCTTGCAGCGCGGCGAAATGCTCGCGGCGCGTCTTGATCAGGAGCACGCATTCGGCGTCCTCGTGCAGCCGCTCTTGCCACTGGTAGATCGAGGTGACGCCGTCCAGCACATTGACGCAGGCGGCGAGCCGCGCACGCACCAGCGCCGTCGCGATGTGACGCGCGCTGTCGCGATCGGGACAGGTGCTGATCACCAGCAGGTAAGGTGAGGCGCTCGATTGCATGGATACTGCCGTGGTACGCGGGCGCCGGTGAACGATCCGGCGCCGGGGCTGCGGACCGGCTAGGGTACCTGCCCGGCACGCGCGCCGCTCACTGACCGCATGCGCCACACGAACGCGAGAACGATGGGACGAATCCTCTTCATTGCCTTCCTGGTCGTACCGCTGACCGAGATCTACGTACTGATCCAGGTCGGGGAACTCATCGGTGCACTGCCGACCGTGGTGCTGGTGGTGTTCACCGCGGTGCTGGGTGCGGTGCTGATCCGCGCCCAGGGCCTGGCCACCGTGGCACGCATGCGCCAATCCATGGATCGCGGCGAGCTGCCGGCGCTGGAGTTGCTCGAAGGCGCCTGCCTGCTGGCGGCCGGCGCACTGCTGCTGACCCCGGGCTTCGTGACCGACACCGTGGGCTTCGTGCTGCTGGTACCGAGGCTGCGGCGCGCGCTCATCGTGGCCGTCGCGGCGCGCGGCGCCGGGCCCCGCACGCCGCCCCCCGGCGCGCCCGGGGCGAACACGCCGGCAGGCCCGGGCCGCGTCATCGAGGGCGAGTACCGCCGCGAGGACTGAGCGCGCGGCGGCGAGTTCCGCCTCGCCGCGTTCGGCAGGCGCCGCGCGGCACGACCCGGGCACGGCGGCATCGGACCCGGGTGCCGCGCGGCAAAACCCCTCCCGGTACCCGCTGCGACCCCCCCGCGACGCGAATCCTCTTGACTTTCAGCCGCGCATTCCTATTATTAGCACCCACCGTAGGCGAGTGCTAACAAGGGCCGTGCCCCGTGCGAACGAGGTGCGGCCCGCTACATTCAACAGGGTCACCCAGGAGAAAGACCAATGAAGATCCGACCGCTTCACGACCGCGTCATCATCAAGCGCCAGGAAGAGGAGCGCACCACCCCCGGCGGCATCGTCATCCCCGACAGCGCGGCTGAAAAGCCGATTCGCGGCAAGGTGATCGCCGTGGGCAACGGCAAGATCCTCGAGGACGGCAGCGTCCGCAAGCTGGACCTGAAGAAGGGCGACAACGTGCTCTTCGGCAAGTACTCCGGCACCGAGGTGAAGATGGACGGTGAAGAGCTCCTCGTGATGCGCGAGGAAGACATCATGGCGGTGATCGAGGGCTGAACAGCCCCGCACCCGGTCCTCTTTTCACTACCCACGAACAGTTTCGATTCAGGAGATAGGAAGCAATGGCTGCCAAAGAGGTTCGCTTCAGCGAAGATTCCCGTCAGCGTATGGCCAAAGGTGTCAACATCCTCGCCAACGCCGTCAAGGTCACCCTCGGCCCCAAGGGCCGCAACGTCGTGCTCGAGAAGAGCTTCGGCGCCCCCACCATCACCAAGGATGGCGTGTCGGTGGCGAAGGAGATCGAACTCGAGGACAAGTTCGAGAACATGGGAGCACAGATGCTCAAGGAGGTCGCCTCGAAGACCTCCGACGTCGCCGGTGACGGCACCACGACCGCGACCGTGCTGGCCCAGGCCATGGTACGCGAAGGCCTCAAGGCCGTGTCCGCCGGCATGAACCCGATGGATCTCAAGCGCGGCATCGACAAGGCCGTGATCAAGGCGGTCGAGGGCCTGAAGGCCATCTCCAAGCCCACCAAGGACGACGTCGCGATCGCGCAGGTCGGCACCATTTCGGCCAACTCCGACACGCAGGTCGGCGAGATCATCGCCGAGGCCATGACCAAGGTCGGCAAGGAAGGCGTGATCACGGTCGAGGAAGGCCAGGGCCTGGAGAGCGAACTCGACGTGGTCGAGGGCATGCAGTTCGACCGCGGCTACCTCTCGCCGTACTTCATCAACAACCAGGAGAGCATGTCGGCCGAGCTCGAGGACGCGATGATCCTCCTGCACGACAAGAAGATCTCCAACATCCGCGAGATGCTGCCGGTGCTCGAAGGCGTCGCCAAGGCCGGCAAGCAGCTGCTGATCGTGGCCGAGGACGTGGAAGGCGAGGCCCTGGCCACGCTGGTCGTCAACACCATCCGCGGCATCGTCAAGGTGTGCGCCGTGAAGGCCCCCGGCTTCGGTGATCGCCGCAAGGCGATGCTGCAGGACATGGCCGTTCTCACCGGCGGTCAGGTCATCGCCGAGGAAGTCGGCCTGTCGCTGGAGAAGGCCGGTCTGGAGCACCTGGGCTCCGCGAAGAAGGTGCAGGTGACCAAGGAGAACACCACCCTCATCGACGGCGCCGGCAAGAAGAAGGATATCGAGGCCCGCGTGGCCCAGATCCGGGCGCAGATCGAGGAGACCACCTCCGACTACGACCGCGAGAAGCTGCAGGAGCGCGTGGCCAAGCTCGCCGGCGGCGTTGCCGTCATCAAGGTGGGCGCCGCCACCGAGATCGAGATGAAGGAGAAGAAGGCGCGCGTCGAGGACGCCCTGCACGCGACCCGTGCGGCCGTCGAGGAAGGCGTGGTGCCCGGCGGCGGTGTCGCACTGATACGTGCCCTGGATCACGTCAAGAACCTCAAGGGTGACAACGAGGACCAGGATCACGGCATCACCATCGCGCGGCGCGCGATGGAGGAGCCGCTGCGCCAGATCGTCGCCAATGCCGGCGCCGAGCCCAGCGTGGTGCTGAACAGGGTGCGTGACGGCAAAGGGGCCTTCGGCTTCAACGCCGCCACCGATGAGTTCGGCGACATGCTCAAGATGGGCATCCTGGACCCGACCAAGGTGGTGCGCAGCGCGCTGCAGAATGCTGCCTCCATCGCGACCTTGCTGATCACCACCGAGTGCTCGGTGGCCGAGGCTCCGAAGAAGGACGATCACGCGCATGGCGGCGGCGCCGGCATGGGCGGGATGGGCGGCATGGGCGGCATGGACGGCATGATGTAAGCCGTCTGCCCACCCGCGCAGACCTTCAAAGCCCCGCGCAAGTCGCGGGGCTTTCTTTTGCTGCAGCCCTGAGAGCCTGTGAACCTTTCACCACGCCTGCTGCGACGCCCCCTGTACGTCCCTGGCGGCGTTGCGGGGACCCCCAAAATCGCTTACGTAGCCCTGCTACGCGCGCGATTGTGTGCACCCCCGCGCCTTGCCAGGAACGCCCAGGGAACGTCTCGCGACGGCGGGCGAAAAATTCACAGGCTCTGATAGCATCCAGGCGCGTTCTCGATGCACGGAGCCCGGGTGACGGCGAACACGCACAACATCGCACGGGTGCTGGACGGGGCGGCGAAGGCCGGCCTGGATCTACCCGCACCGCAGGACTGGCCGATCCGCGGTGAGCGCGCGGTGTCGATCAGTGCGTTCCTCGCCGACAGCTTCGCCGCCAATCCGCGGCTGCTCGCCGAGTTGCTGGCCAGCGGCGAGCTCGAGCGCGATTACGCCGACGAGCGAACGATGCACGAGCGCGTGCGCACGGCGCTGGCGGGGGTTGCCGGCAAGGACGAGCTGGCCAGGCGCTTGCGCGTACTGCGTCGGCGCGAGATGACCCGCATCGCGTGGCGCGATCTGGGCGGCGCAGCCACGCTGGACGAGACATTGCGCGACCTGTCGGCGTTCGCGGACGCGGCCATCGCCCAGGCGCTCGCCCATCTGGACGCGATGCAGCGGGTACGCCGCGGCACTCCGGTGGACGAGCACGGGCGCGAGCAGTCGCTGGTCGTCTACGCACTGGGCAAGCTGGGCGCCGGCGAACTCAACTTCTCATCCGATGTCGATCTCATCTTCGCCTACCCTCATGACGGCGAGATCGCCGGCAGCAGCCGGACGCTGAGCAACCACGAGTACTTCCTCGAACTGGGGCGCGCGCTGATCGAGGTGCTGCAGCGGCGCACCGCC
>Ga0214472_10008208_pt1 | contig 10912 bp, 6 predicted proteins | sample RVTome_6_FD_207662 | JGI IMG/M metagenome (GOLD analysis project Ga0214472, IMG submission 207662) | Soil microbial communities from uranium-contaminated site in the Upper Colorado River Basin, Wyoming, United States - RVT140D175 | ecosystem: Environmental > Terrestrial > Soil > Contaminated >...
TAGAAGAGGAGGTTAAGGTTGAAAAGAAAGAAGAGTTAGTGGAAGAGGACGAGGGGCAAAAAGAAGAGAGTGTTGAAGTAAGGGAGGAAACTGGGTCTTTGGAGGAGGGCTCGAAGGAAAATTCTCCTGTGGCTGAAGTACAAACCAATCAAGAGCTCGAAGAACCGAAAACTGAAGAGAAAGAATCAGGAGAAGAAATTCCCGCTAAAGAGCCGCCCCAGACTCCGAAAGCTTAGTTTGTAATTACCACTCTGCACTTTTTTGGCCCCAGCTCTCCTGGGCCTTTAGTTTTTTATTTTTCCGTGTAATATTGTAGTAAGCAGTACCGAGATATGCCGTACTGTAGCATTAGAAATAGCTGCAAACCGATATGGATAAAGAAAAAGACGTGCAATTTTTGGAAGATTTGGTGAAAGCATTGGTTGACAATCCGGAGGATGTGAAGACCAATCGGAGTGTGGATGAAATGGGAGTTCTCATAACTCTGGATGTTAATCCGGCTGATATGGGCAAGGTCATCGGGCGCTCGGGCAATACCGCCAAGGCCATACGAACATTGCTTCGGGTAGTTGGTATGAAAAACAACGCTCGTGTCAATCTTAAAATTAACGAACCGGCGGGTGTTAGACCAGAACAGAAAATGAAAGACGTTGACGAAGCTCTAGAGGACCTAAAACTTGAGTAACGAGCAGGAGGTAGATAGCAAAAGAGAAAACTAAAAGCCCCGCATCTGCGGAGCTTTTAGTTGTCATGCCGGATTTGTCTCTCTACTGTATACTATTTACTGACTAATAATCCATGACTTTTCACATAATAACTTTGTTTCCCAAAGCTTTTGACTCTTATTTAAGAGAATCAATTTTGAAGCGGGCGATTGAAAACAAGAAAATCAGGGTCAAATTTTATAATCCTCGCGATTTTACCGAGGATAAGCACGCGCGGGTGGACAGGTCTCCCTATGGCGGCGGCCCCGGAATGGTAATTCAAGCTCTTCCTGTAATTAAAGCAGTGGAAGCCGCTCTTTCTAAACTAAAAACTAAAAGCTCAAAGCTTAAAGCCAAGTTGGTTTGGTTAAGTCCGGGAGGGAAGCAGTTTACAAATCAGTACGCCGCAAAAATCGCAAGAGGATATAGAAATATCGTGATTATTTGCGGCCGTTACGAAGGGATAGATGCCAGAGTAAAGAAGGTCTTCAAGGTTGACGAGATTTCAGTTGGTCCCTTTGTTTTGACAGGTGGGGAATTGCCGGCAATGATAATTATGGATACCGTTTCTAGGCACGTTGACGGTGTCTTGGGGAAGAGAGAGTCTTTGGAAGAGAGAAGAATCGCTTCTGAGGACGTTTATACAAGGCCGGAGGCAATAAAATATAAAAACAAAATATACAGAGTTCCTAAGGTTCTCCTTTCTGGCCATCACAAGAAGATAGAGGATTGGCGAAAGAAGAGGGGCGGTGAAAAAACTTAAGATAACAAAAACAAAGCTGAGAGAAGATATTATTCTTCTGGAATTTGAAACTCGGCGCGAACTCTGTTCCACATTTCTGCGTTTTCAGGAATTTTATGAATCGCCTTATATTAAACACGAAACCGCGTATGCTCTTTTTGCGTTGGACAAAACATACAGAAAAAAGGTTCTTACGATCTTGTCCCGATTTGATAATGAGCGAGCAAAAAAAGAACTGAAAAAACACGGAAGATATGCGGAGAGTGTTTTAGATGATGAAGTGCACGCATACGCCCTTATCAATTATCTTAAGAAAATAAAGGGAATTTCTGAAGAACTCGCGCAAGAGTTAGAGCCGGTGTTCAAGGAATACAAAGCCGAAAATTTTAAATATTGACAGTTTTTAGGCTGTGAGTATAATGGACGTCCACTTCGGCAAGATTGAGTTACGGCGGAAAAACGAAGTAATTAAAAACTCGCGTTTAGGAATCTTGCTTTCTAAGCTATTATAAACAGTCAAATTCTAAATAAGGCCCAAACAGGTTGGGCGCGTTTTTCTTTTTATTTATGACACAACTAATATTGAAAAGAGAAAAAAAATATTTCGGTAAATATAAGAAGCCGATAGTTGAAATTCCCAATCTGGTGGAGTCACAGCTGGAATCCTTTCGGTGGCTTATAAAAACCGGATTAAAAGAAGTTTTTAGCGAATTCTCCTCCATAAAAGATTTTTCGGGAAAGAAATTCACGCTTGATTTTGTCGATTTTGAACTAGCCGAACCGCAGCATGACGAATATTACGCCAAGGATAACAAACTTTCTTACGAGGCTCCTCTCAAGGTTAAGGTCAAATTGGTAAACCATATTATAAACACCACCAAGGAGCAGGAAATTTTCATGGCGGATTTTCCCATGATGACTCCGCACGGGACTTTTATTATTAACGGTATTGAACGTGTCGTCGTACCGCAGTTGGCTCGCTCGTTCGGAGCGTTTTTCACGGCACAGATGATTAGAGGAAAAAAGCTCTTTGGTGCAAAAATAATTCCGGCACGAGGTGCTTGGATTGAATTTGAAACGGATCTGGAAGGACTTATTTACGCTCGTATTGATAAAAAAAGAAAATTTCCGGTAACAACTCTCCTCAGGGCATTCGGAGCCAAAACGGACAAGGAAATGCTCCAACTGATGAGTGATATTCCGGAAGCCAAAAGTATTATTGAGAAGATAATCGCCAAAGACCACAGTAAAACTCAAGAGGAAGCTTACATAGAAATCCATAAAAAACTACGTGACGGGGATTTGGCAACCGCTGAGAACGCAAAAGAATTCTTCAACTCTATCTTTAGTTTTGAAAGATATGACATTTCAAAAGTCGGACGTTTTAGATTTAACAATCGTTTTGGGAAGTCTGCGGATGAAAAAGAATTTGATCGCAGGACACTCTCTTTGGACGATTTAGTAACAATAATCGGGTACATGATTCATCTAAACGCCACCCCTGGCTCTGAGGCTGACGACATAGACCACTTGGGTTCAAGAAGGGTTCGTTATGTCGGTGAAATGTTCCAGCAAAAAATTCGAGTCGGTATGTCTCAGATTAAACGCAATATTCAGAACAGAATGTCTGTTGTAGATACAGATGTAACACTTCCGGTTCAATTTATAAGCCCCAAGCCCCTGCAAGCCAGAATCAAAGAATTCTTTACTACCAACCAGCTTTCCCAATTTATGCAACAGACCAATTCTCTTGAAGAGTTGGAAAACCTGCGAACTCTCTCCGCTCTCGGTCCAGGAGGACTATCTCGTGCCAGAGCCGGTTTTGAAGTCCGAGATGTGCACCCTTCTCACTACGGCAGACTTTGCCCCATCCACACTCCAGAAGGTCCGAATATCGGTTTGATTTTACGCCTGGGAGTTTATGCCAGAATCAACGAATTCGGAATGATTGAAACTCCTTATGCAAAGGTCAAAAACGCCAAGGTTACCGGAGAAGTGACCTATTTGAACGCTCTTGAAGAAGAACAATACAACATTGCTCACGCCGCTACTCCGTATGATGCGGAAGGTAGAATTATAAATGACGAAGTGGAAGTCCGTTTTGGCGGAAAACCCCACTACGTCAATAAAACGAAAGTTGACTTTATTGACGTGGCGACTAACCAAGCTTTTTCAGTTGCCACATCAATGATTCCTTTCCTTGACCATGATGACGCCAACAGAGCACTTATGGGTTCAAACATGCAAAAACAAGCCACCCCTTGCGTCGTTCCAGAGGCTCCTTTGGTTGCAACCGGGATTGAGGGGGTGGCGGTTAGAGATACGGGACGTCTCTTAATTGCCGAGGAAGATGGAACGGTTGTCTTTATTGACGGAAAAAGAATAGTGACAAAGAGCGGGAAGAAGAAAGAGAAAGAATATAAGCTCGTTACTTTTTCAAGAACGAACGGATTTACAGCCTTTCATCAGCGTCCGCTTGTTGACGTTGGAGATAAAGTCAAAAAGGGTGACGTTATCGCCGACACGTCCTCAAGTGTTGGTGGAGAAATGGCTTTGGGACAGAATATTCTGGTTGCTTTCATGTCCTGGTCGGGTGCAAACTACGAGGACGCCATAATCGTTTCCGAAAGGTTAGTCAAGGAAAATAAATTTTCTTCAATTCACATTGAAGAGTTTGTGGTAAATGTCAGAGATACCAAATTGGGGCCCGAAGTGACAACCTGTGACATTCCAAATGTTGGAGAAGTGAAATTAAGAAATTTGGCCGAAGACGGGATTGTAAGAATCGGAGCCGAAGTTCGCCCGGGAGATATTTTAGTCGGCAAGATTACACCAAAAGGAGAAACCCAGCTTACTCCAGAAGAGAGGCTATTGAGGAGTCTTTTCGGGGAAAAAGCTCGCGACGTTAAGGACACCTCCAAGAGAATGGAAAATGGTAAGAGGGGACGAATTATTAATGTCCAGGTTTTTTCCCGAGAGAAGGGAGACAAGCTAGAATCCGGAATTATAAAAAGAATTCATATTGAAGTAGCAGAATTAAGAACGGTTTCGGTCGGAGACAAGCTTGCCGGACGGCACGGCAATAAGGGGGTTATTTCCAAAATTCTTCCAGAAGAAGACATGCCTTACTTGGCGGACGGAACGCCCATTGACATAATTCTTACCCCGCTCGGGGTGCCGTCAAGAATGAACCTGGGACAGATTTTGGAGATGCATTTGGGTTTGGCTGCACACACTCTCGGCTATCAAGCTGTGGTACCGCCTTTCGCGGGGGCAACGGACGTTGAGATTAAAGAAGAACTCAAAACGGCGGGTTTCAGCGAAGACGGAAAGGTCGTTCTCTACGACGGAAGGACAGGTGAGCCTTTCAGTCAAAAAACCGCAATCGGATACATGTATATTATGAAATTGCATCACATGGTCGAAGATAAAATCCACATGCGTTCAATTGGGCCGTATTCCCTCATTACTCAGCAACCGCTTGGTGGAAAAGCTCAAGGTGGCGGACAGCGTTTTGGAGAGATGGAAGTTTGGGCTCTTTTGGGACACGGTTCCGCGCACACTTTGCGTGAAATGCTGACCATTAAATCAGACGACATCATAGGACGATCCGCGGCTTTTGATGCGATTGTCAAAGGGGAAAAGATCAGAACCCCCGGGGTTCCTGCCTCTTTCAATGTTCTTCTCAATAATCTGAGAGGACTTTTACTGGATGTTGATCTAAAAAATACAGGGTCGCCGGAGGAAGATGAAGAATGGGAATAAATAAAAATTATCATGAAAACAAGATTAAACGACATCAATAATTTTGACGCAATCAGCTTGAAACTCGCTTCTCCGGAGAGAATCAAGGAGTGGTCGTCCGGGGAAGTGACTAAACCAGAGACGATAAACTACAGAACTCAGCGGAGTGAACGCAGTGGTCTCTTTGATGAAAAAATATTCGGTCCAGACAAGGATTACGAATGTTATTGCGGAAAATATAGAGGAATAAGGTACAAGGGTATAGTTTGCGAAAAATGCGGCGTTGAGATCACCCGTTCCATAGTCAGGCGCGAGAGAATGGGTCACATTGAACTTGCCAGTCCGGTTTGTCACATCTGGTTCCTTAAGAGTATGCCATCAAGGCTGGCTCTAATAATGGGAATTCCGGCTGCGGACTTGGAAAAAGTTATTTATTTTGCCGGTTACATAGTTACCAAAGTTTATCAGGAGGAGAAACAAAGGGTATTGAAAGACCTTAATTCTGAATATAAAGCCAAAGTCAAGAATCTGAAGGATGAGAAATCCAAAGTTATGTTAAAGGAGCTTATGCTCAATACCAAAAAGGATGTAGAGAGTATTCTTGAAGGGAAGGTTCTTGATGAGGTGCTTTATCACGATTATTCAAGGAAATATGGCACCATGTTTGAAGCGGGAATAGGAGCCGAATCCATATATAACATTTTGCGAAGGCTTGACCTTGAGAAGTTGCAAACAAGTCTTGAAGAAAATTTGGAGAAAGCCAGTGCTCTGGAAACTCCCAAGTTAAACAAAAGAATTTCCCTGATGAAACAGATGATTGCGTCAAAAGTTCGTCCCGAGTGGATGTTTATGACGCGTATTCCGGTAATTCCCCCCGCCTTGCGTCCGATGGTTCCTTTGGACGGCGGCAGGTACGCCACTTCTGATGTTAACGACCTTTACCGCAGGGTTATCAATCGTAACAATCGTCTCAAAAAACTGAAAGATATCAGTGCCCCGGACGTCATTCTGCGTAACGAGAAAAGAATTCTGCAGGAAGCGGCGGACGCCCTTATAGACAATTCAATTCGGCATGGTGGCGCCGTCTCAGCGGCGGGTAGTCTTGCTCAAAGGCGACCGCTCAAATCTCTTTCGGACAATCTCAAAGGTAAAAGAGGTTTATTCAGACAAAATCTCCTGGGTAAAAGAGTTGATTATTCGGGACGTTCGGTTATCGTTGTCGGTCCCGACTTAAAAATGAGCGAATGTGGCTTGCCGAAACATATGGCGCTTGAACTTTTCAAGCCGTTCGTAATTTCACAACTGCTTAAAAAAGAACTGGCTTACAACATAAGAGGAGCCAGCAGACTCATAGAAGACGGTGTTCCCGAGGTTTGGGCGATTCTTGAAGAAGTCATTGCCGATAAGTATGTCCTTCTTAACCGAGCCCCGACGCTTCACCGTCTTGGAATCCAAGCTTTCAGGCCGGTTCTCATTGAAGGAAATGCGATTCAAGTACACCCCTTGGTTTGCACCGCCTTTAATGCCGACTTTGATGGAGACCAAATGGCAGTTCACGTTCCGCTCTCAGATGAGGCGCAATTTGAAGCCAAAGAAATAATGGCTTCGGACAAGAATATTTTAAAGCCGGGTAGCGGAAACCTGGTTGTCTCCATAGATAAACTGGATATTGTTCTGGGTTGTTATTGGATGACGAAATTGGTAGCAGGTGAACGCGGTGAAGGTAAAATTTTTTCCAGCCCGAATAATGCAATCACCGCTCATGACTTTGGAGAAATCGGCTTCCGAACTCCCATTAAGGTTCTAGCGACCGCTTCGGAGAAGTACAAGGAATTTGAAGTCAAACTTTTTGAAACTACTGTAGGGAGACTGCTCTTTAACAGCATCCTACCGAAAGATTACCCATTCGTTAATCACGAAGTTGACCGTAAAAAGATGGCGGCCATTGTTGACGACCTAATCGAGCGATATGGTGTTGAAAATATTCCCGTGCTACTGGATAAAATAAAAGCTTTTGGGTTCAAGTACACTACTCACTCCGGTATTACATGGGGTATCGATGACGTCAAAATTCCCGATGGAAAAAAAAGCATTGTTGTCGCCGCCAAGAAAAAATCTGAGGAAGTGGAGGAGCAATTTAATTTAGGACTCCTTTCGCCGGAAGAAAGACTTCGCAAAAATACGGAAATTTGGCATGAAGCAAAGGGTCAGATAGAGCAATTAATTCCCGAAGTTCTCGACAAGAATGGATCTGTTTTTGACATGTTGAGGTCGGGCGCCAGAGGTTCTGTTTCCCAGTTGACACAAATGGCGGGCATGAAGGGTCTTATTACCAACACCGCAGGAGAGACGATTGAATTTCCAATCATCTCCTGTTCCAAAGAAGGGCTTACTCCACTTGAATATTTCATCACCACTCACGGTTCTCGCAAGGGTTTGACTGATACTGCTCTGAATACCGCCAAGGCTGGATACTTAACGAGAAGACTCTTTGATGTCGCTCAGGACGCGATTATTACGGAAGAAGACTGTGGGACAAAAAACGGAATAATTATCTCAACTTCAAGTTTAACCGGAATTGACACTTCTCTTGCCAGGAACATTCGAGGCAGATTTACTCTTGAAGATGCGGTAACTCCGAAAGGGGAAACTTTATTTAAAAAAGACCATTTTTTGTCGAAGCAAGACGCTGCCCTGATTGAATCCAAAGGAATTCAGTTGGTTAAAGTGCGCTCACCGCTAACTTGCCAAACCCATCGCGGGATTTGTACCAGGTGTTATGGGACGGATCTAGGCAGGCATAAATTGGTAGATTTGGGCGAAGCTGTCGGAACGGTGGCGGCTCAAGCCATAGGCGAGCCCGGCACACAGCTTACAATGAGGACTTTTCACGCCGGAGGCACGGCGTCGGTTGGTGGTGACATCACCCTCGGTCTTCCTCGGGTTGAAGAGATTTTTGAAAACCGCAAACCCAAGAATCCAGCGATCGTAAGTCATGTTGATGGTGTCATTACTGATGTCAAAAAAAGCGGCGATGAAAAAATGATAATTATTCTGCCGAACGAGAGGTCCAAGACTAAAGACAAGGTTGAGTACGCGGTTTCTCCTACCAGAATGATTTTGGTTAAACAGGGAGACGCGGTAAAAAAGGGGGACCTTTTGACAGACGGTTCGGCTGATCTAAACGAACTCTTCAAGTACGCAGGTAGAGAAGTAACTCAAAATTATATTATCCGTGAAATTACGAAACCCTACGAGCTTCAAGGGGAAACAGTTTCAAGGAAGCATATCGAAGTTATTATTCGACAGATGTTTTCCAGGTCACGAGTAAAAGTCCCCGGAGGCACTCGCTTTACTCGCGGTGATGTTGTAGAAGCAGGGGAACTTTACCGGGAAAACGAGGAGGCTAAGAAAAACAAGGCTGAGGAAGCTCAGGCAGACGGTGTTCTTATGGGAATTACCGAAGTTTCTCTCTCAAGAAGAAGTTTCCTGTCGGCGGCTTCTTTTCAGCACACAACCAGAGTACTTATAGCCGCCGCTATTCGAGGTAAGGATGATGAACTCATCGGTTTGAAGGAAAATGTCATTATTGGCAGATTGATTCCCGCCGGTACGGGTTTCCCCGGGAGTCCGAAACACACGTTAATTCAATCATTAATTGAATCGGAGGGAGAACGATAGTAACTTTCGTGTTTTTTACGCATGTCATCAACGGTAGAAAAAATAAAAGAAAGGCTTTCGGTCGCCGATGTAATAAGCGGTTACATAAAACTAGACAAAGCGGGTAGTAATTTCAAAGCTCGTTGCCCATTTCACAACGAGAAGACACCGTCCTTTTTTGTCTCGCAGTCGCGCGGCACATACTACTGTTTTGGTTGTGGAGCCAAAGGTGATATTTTTACTTTTGTTCAAGAGTTTGAAGGTACCGACTTTATGGGTGCTATGAGAATTCTAGCCAATCGCGCGGGTGTAATCATTGAAAAAGAGAATCCTAAAGAGAAGGGTGAAAAGGAGCGTCTTTATAAAGCGCTTGAAGAAGCCAGTAATTTTTTTGAGGAAAATTTGTCTAAAAACAAGGAGGCGCTGTCTTATTTAAGCAGGCGAGGTCTTTCCTCCAAAACCTTAAATGATTGGCGTCTGGGGTTTGTGCCGGAGGAGTGGAGACTTCTTTTGAACCACTTAAAATCAAGTGGGTTCAAGGAAGACGAACTTCATAAGGCAGGTCTCATAAAAAAGGGAGATTCTTCGGCTGAAAAGGAAGGTTCCTTCTATGATGTGTTTAGAGGAAGAATAATGTTTCCAATTTTTGACAATTCTGCTCGCATCGTAGGTTTTTCAGGAAGAGCACTGGTGGAAGAAAAGAACCCTCCCAAATATCTCAATACTTCGGAAACACCCCTCTTTCATAAAAGTGAAGCTCTCTACGGAATTCATAAGGCGAAAGTCGCCATAAGGAAGAAAGATTACTCACTTATGGTTGAGGGGCAGATGGATTTACTGGTGTGCCATCAAGCGGGTTTTGAAAACGCGGTGGCCACCTCGGGTACGGCTTTTACAACAGGACACCTCGATAAATTACGAAGGCTTTCAAACAGGATTCTTATGGCATTTGATTCCGATTCGGCTGGATTTTCTGCGGCAAAAAAGAGTGCTGAACTGGCTCTCTTAATGGGAATGGAAGTTAAGGTTGCACAATTGCCAAAAGGCAGTGACCCCGCTGAGCTTATTAAAGAGGACTTGGAGAAATGGCGTAAGGTTTTGAAGGATTCACAACATATTATTGATTTTTATCTCGACCACTTGCTATTGGAGATTTCTGATAAGCGTGCAATAGCAAGAGAGGTCGCCAATAAAGTTCTTCCGTATCTAGTTATGCTTACGAGCTCAATTGAACAATCACATTTTGTATCGCAGATTGCGAAGAAAACAGGATTGAGAGAAGAAGCCATTTGGAATGACTTGAAAAAAACCAAAGCCCCGAGTATTCTTGGCGAAACCGATAAGCTCGAGAGTAAGGAAGAGAAAAAAACGAAACATCGTAATCATGTTGAGAGAAAAATAGCGGGAATTCTTTTCTGGCAAAAAGGCGCCTCCGAATCCCTGATTTCCTACGATGAGTTGATAGGGGCCCTGAAGTCTCTGGCCGGACCAGACTATCTTGAACTACTTTTAGATTCACTCAATTCAGAACGGGAAGAGCTGGCTTTTGAAGCTGAAGTCAGTTATGAAAACGGAGAAAAGCTTAGAACTGATGTGGAGGAACTCCTTATTCATCTTGAGAACGATTTATTAAGAAAGAACTTTGTAGAAAAAATGAGCGAGCTCCAAAAAGCGGAGAGTGAGAAAGACAGCAAGATGGTAAGGAGTCTCCTTATTGAATGCCAAAAAATATCAGAGAAGATGGCGGAACTTTCAAAAAAACAAATGGTCGGCAAGGTTGGTGTTTAACAGCTCTTAATTTTGAATTATGTCAAAGAAAAAAAAGACATCAAAAAAGATTTCCAAGAGACGCGGCAAGCCCAAGACTAAACGTGTTTCTAAAAAAGTTGGCAAGAAAAAGCTCAAGAACAAGAGAAAAAAAAGGATAGCAAAGAAAGAGAAAAAACCAAAAGTAAAAAAAATCTCAAAAGGGGCGCAGAGGAATGAAGAGAGAGTGAAGAATCTCATGGCTCGGGGAAAAGACAGAGGGTTTATCACTTACGATGAAATACTGCGCGAATTA
>Ga0214472_10008210_pt1 | contig 10910 bp, 10 predicted proteins | sample RVTome_6_FD_207662 | JGI IMG/M metagenome (GOLD analysis project Ga0214472, IMG submission 207662) | Soil microbial communities from uranium-contaminated site in the Upper Colorado River Basin, Wyoming, United States - RVT140D175 | ecosystem: Environmental > Terrestrial > Soil > Contaminated >...
GCAGGGCAATCGCATCTAAATTCCCCGGCTTAGGACGCGGACCAGGTAGTCCTCCTTCAAGCAGGCCTGGAGCCGTTTCCCGTTGATGCCCGCCCGGCACGTCTTGTCCCTTCGGAGAAGGTTGAGCGCCAGGCGGCGGATTCGGGACAGGTTCTCCGCCGAGTGGCCAACCCGCTGACGTAGCGTGTCCTCCCGGAACGACACGTCGAGCGACCAGTGAAGCTGGTTTTCGATGGCCCAGTGGCCACGGACGTAGTCGAGCATGGTCCGGGCGTCGAGGCCGCCCAGATCGCTGATGTAATAGCGCCGGTCGATCGAGGTTTGCCCGTTAGCCATGCGTTCTGACTCCACGCACACAAAGCTCCGCAGCCCCGTCCACTCGCCGCGCTGGGCATACCAATCGGTCCATTCGGTCGTCCAGATGCGGCGGGTCTCGACCCGGCCGTGGCCGGCATCCACATCTTCATGGAACGAAGCGGTCACGCCGCCAATCGGACGGACGGTCAGTTCGTCGAAGGTCTCCTTGATCCGATCGTGCAGCGTGTCCTGGTTCTTTTTGACCTGGAGCAGGTAGTGCCCGCCCTGCTCGACGATCTGACGGGCGATGGCCTTCTGGCAGCCCATGGCGTCGATCGTGACCACCGCATCCGTGACGTCGAGCAACGCCAGAAGCTGCGGAATCGCTTTGATTTCATTGCTTTTTTCGTCGGTCGCCAGTTGGCCCAGCACCAGACGATTGGCTCGGCACCACGCGCTGACCATGTGAATGGCGGCCTTGCCGTTGGCCTTGTCGAAGCTGCGGCGGATGGTCTTGCCGTCGAAGGCGACCAACCGTCCGCCGCTGGCCGTGGCCAAGGCCTGAGTCCAGGCCCGGAAACACCGCTCCAGTTCGTCCGGGTTCAGGCGAGCAAAAACTCGTCCGAACGTATCATGCGATGGAATGCCGTGCGGCAGGGCCAGGAAGGTCCGAAGCCACTCGACCTTCGCCCAACCGAAGAGTTCGACCTCCGTCCACGTGTCCGCGCCGCAGATCACGGCGCAAAGGGTGATGACGAGGATGTCCGTCAGGTGGTGAAGCTTGGTCCGCTCCACGCGTGGGTCATCGACTCCGTCAAACAGGCGCAGCAAGGCCCGCGGGGCTTCGACGTCCATGTCGACGCTCCTTGTAACGAGGGTTCTCGTTGATGGCGAGGCCTCACCGAAAAAAGCCGGTTCATGTTATCGACCAAAACCGCCCGCGAGGCCTCGAAAACCACGGCCTCCACGCTGGGCCCCCACCCGCCGGTTTAGATGCGATTGCCCTGCCATCCCGTCCAGATCCAAGAAAAACGCCTTGACCGCATGCGTAGTTCGGCGTATGTTAGGAGATGGCACGCAGCACACGCCGGTTCGCCGCACCGACCCGGCACCGGGAGGATTCTGCGCCTATGCCCAAAGGAGAAGGCCGCCCCGAACCAAACAAAAAAATGTCAAAACGAACCCATTTCCCCGCCTGGCGCTGGCGAAAACGCGGTTTGTGTTGAGAAAACGAACCCAATGGAACCTAAACAAAGCCATCCCGCAGGCAATCGAACCCGCGCGTCACCGGACGACCACGCGTGACCCGAATCGGCAATCGGAAATCCGCCATCGGCAATCCCCGGACTGCCTTACGGCGCCTCCGCCGGCATCGCGACATCCCGAAGCGCCACCTCGATGTCCATCGCCCCCGACGTGACCAGCGCCGTCTGCTTGTGGAGTTGCATGCGCACGACCTTCGCGGGCCGGTGCAGCGAGCGCAGAAAAACCTCGTCCCCCGGTTTGAGCTGGTTTACCCATTTGGTCCAGCGCTCGAACGCCTGCTGCTGCGCAGCCAACGCCAGCCGGTCCTTTTCGTACTGCGCCTTCTCGCGCTCCGCTTGCAGCGCCGACTCACGCGCCGCCTTGCGGGCCTGCTCCGCGTCTCGACGGGATTGCTGCGTCCCGGCTATGGCGCGGTCCAGCGCCCGGCCCGTGTCGGCCAGGTAATCGTGGGCCTGCTGTACCAGGCGCTGCGGCATGCCCAGCCGCTTGGCGATGATCAGCGCGTTGCTGTTGCCCGGCTCGCCGATGCGAAGCTGGTACGTCGGCCGAAGCGACTGTGGATCGAACTCGACCGACGCGTTGTCCACCCGGGCCGTCGTGTAAGCCACCGCCTTCAGCGCCGAAAGGTGCGTCGTGACCACGGCCCTCGCCTTCCGCCCAAGCAGTTCGGCGAGAATCGAGCGGCCGATCGCGGCGCCTTCGTCCGGATCCGTCCCCGCGCCCAACTCGTCAATGAGCACCAGCGACGTGGCCCCGCAGCGCTCCAGGATCGAAAGCTGGTTCGACAGGTGCGAGCTGAATGTGCTCAGCGACTGCTGCAAACTCTGCTCGTCGCCGATGTCGATGAAGATTCTCTTGTACACCGGCATCCGCGAGCCCGGCCCGGCCGGGATTGGAATGCCACACTGTGTCATCAAAGCCAGAAGCCCGACCGTCTTGATCACCACCGTCTTGCCCCCCGTATTCGGGCCGGTGATCACCAGCACGTCGAAGTCGTCGCCGAGGCGAACGTCGATGGGAACCACCTCCCGCGGGGCCTCGCCCTCCCCTGCTTCCTTCTCGAAGAACTCGAGCAACAGCGGATGGCGGGCCTCGTGAAGGTCGAGCACGCCGTCGTCGTCGATCATCGGGCAGACGCACGCCCGCTTCTTCGCATACTTGCACTTGGCGGCAATCAGGTCCAGGATCGCGATCGCGTCCAGTGTGCCCAGGATCGTCTCCGCGTTGGCGAACACGCGCTGGGTGAGCGCACGCAGGATGCGCGTGATCTCCTTGCTCTCCTCGTCGCGAAGGCGAACGATCGTGTTATTGAGCTCGACGGAACCGGATGGCTCGACGAAAAGGGTCGCGCCGGAGTCGGAACTGCGGTGAATGATCCCGTCGATGCGCCCGCGATACTCCGCCTTCAGCGGCAGCACCATCCGGTCGCTGTGGAAGGTCACGCCGGAATACTGGAGCATTTTCGTGACGCTCGCCTGCCGCAGCATCTGATCCATCACCCGCTTGATCTGCGACCGTGTCCCTTCGATCGTCTTGCGAACCCGGGCCAGCTTTTCGCTCGCGTAGTCGCGAACCTCGCCCCGCGGATCGATCGCCTCGCCGATCGCAGCCGCCACCGGGCTCAGGTCGGCGATCCGCTCACCCAGCCGAGCCAGCGACGGCGCCGCCGGCCCGGCCCGAGTCAGCCACGCGCTGAGTACGCCGGTCGCCGCCAATGTCTCTGCGATCTGGGCCAGCGCCTCAGGCTCCAGCGGGGTGGGAAATTCCGAGGCCCGGACCTGGTCGCGCACGTCGTGGATCCCCCCCATCGGCGGCAGCTTGTGCTCATCGACCACGGCCAGCAGCTCGCTGACCTGCGTCAGCCAGAGTCGGACCAGCTTCGGGTCCGGGCTCGGCTTGAGACTCCGCGCGAGCCCCTTGCCCAGCGCGCCGCTACAGCACCCCGCGATCGACTCGCGAACCGCCTCGAACTCCAGTTTCCTAAGCGTCAGGTCGTTCATGGTGCAACGGATCGTGCTTCACACGGAATCGGACTCTACCGCGTTGTCGATCGCCGCGCGCCCGCACGGCGGTTTGACTGGTGTGTCCCGAGAACAGGAACGCGTCGGCTGGATCGTGGTACGGCCGCGCGGGCGACAAGGCCTTGGTCCGCTCATCCATCCTGGTCTACGCGAGGAGCACGGAGAAACCTGCTTGCTCGAAATGGCGATCGGCCGTCAGCGCTTGGGTCAGGCCTGTTTCCTGCATCACCACGAAGGACGTGCAGTCAGTCAGGGACCAGTCCTTGTCCATTCGGGACCGGTAGAGGTCGAGCCCCTTCTGGAACAGACTCTGCGTGGGTGCGACAATCTGTACGCGGTCGTCGTTCTCGAGATCCGCCAGCAGCGTGACGAAGCTACGACGATTCGCCCCCTTCGCCAGAGCATTGCCCGTCTCGGTGATGATCCATGCGGTCGTGACCATTCGACCGTCGAAGCCCTCGGTGTAGGATCGCGCCTGCGCGTGGTACTCATCCCCGATGTGGAGAAGGGCGATGTAGTACGAAGTATCAGCGAAGACCGCGCTCAACGTTTCGGTGATCCGTAGAGATAGTGATCGTGGTTGCGGGCGAGGTCCGAGGGGAGGCCGGTAGCCGTTCCGGCGTGCCTCAAGAGCTTGCGGCCCAACGGCTCGCTCCTCGTCGAGCCGCCCGGATCGACCTCATCCCGTGTGATGACCAGGACACGCACCTCCGCGCCTTCCGGGAGCGCGTCGCCATTGTCGAGTTCAACCCGGCCGTTTCGTACATGTCCGTGGTAGACCATATGAACACCTTTCACCGGCGGACTGTGCCGCAACGTACAGTATTATATGCGTGGCCACCTTTGGCAAGACTTCCGTTCCCGTTCCATCCGCAGCGTGCCGGTTCGAGCTTACTCACCTGTCGGTGCGTGCGTTCGTCAAGCCACGTCAAACGCGAACAGCGGCGTCACGTCGGTCAGCTCATCGAGCTTCCAGGCTTTGTCGAGAATCGTGCGGGCCGTCGTCTCGGTGACGACGCCATCGGCCATGCGGTTGAATTTGGCGACGACCTCCTCATCGGACATCGGGTTGCCGGCGTGGCCCCGGGGGAAGTCCACCCGCCGGTCCACCTTGGTGCCGTCGGCGCAGGTGATGAAGACGTGATTCGGAATACCCTTGGGGTAGCCTCGGTTCAGCTCCGCGTCCTCGACGATCCTGGTCCGGTCGATGAGGTTCAGCAGCCGCGGGTCGGTCAGCCGGTCCTCGTCGAAGGTCGCCAGGGTCACGTCGCCGTCGAGAAGCGCCGCGGCGCAGCAGTAGAACATCGAATGGTCCGCCGTCTCCCGCGAGGTGGGCCGCAGCTTCTCCGGCTCGGAGCCGATGATGCTCACCGCGGCCTCGAAGCTCTTGATCTCGATCTTCTCGATCTTCTTCCCCTCGATCCTGGGGCGAAGCTGAAGGCACGCGTCGATCGCCGACTGCGAGTGGTACTCCGCGGGCCAGAACTTGATGTAGGTCCTGTCGATCATGAAGTCGCCGTCTTTCCCGAGCACGACGTTCTTCGCTCCGGTGATGTTAAGTTGTTTCATCAGTCCCCTGGGGCCTTCGAAGATCTCGAACGGACCGGTCATGCCGCGGCGGGCCAGGTCGGCCGCGAACACGCCGTTACGCGCCGCGTTGGCGAACGCGCAGGCCTTCCAATCCGAGATTTGCCCGGTGCGTGTCTGCCGCGTGGCGATGTTGCACACCCCGGCCAGGCCCAGGGCGTGCTCGAGCTGATCCTCGGTGAGGTCCCAGAGCCACCCGGCCGCGAGGGCCGAGGAGAGCGCGCCGTAGGTCACGTGGTCCCACCCCCCGGCCCGGAGGCTCGCGGCGTCGCACAGGCGGCACTGAATCTCGTACGCGATCACGATCGCGGTGATCAGCTCTCTTCCGGTCTTGCCCGCGCACTGCGTCGCGGCCACACACGCCGAGATGTTGTCCGACGGGTGGGCCGGCTCGAGGCTGAGGTACGTGTCGTTGTAATCGAGGTAGCGGACCGCGGCCCCGTTGGCGAACGCGGCCAGATCGGCCGAGGTGCGGTGGTCGGTTCCCCAGACGCTCGCCGACGGCGGTGGATCGGACACCGCCATGGCCTTGGCCCGCACGATCTGCGCCGGCTTCGAGCGATACGCTCCCAGCGTCGTCGCCAGCGAGTCGATCACCCGCCTCTTGACCTCGTGAACCGTCTTGTCCGGAAGAACCTCGTACTCGAGACCCCTGGCCCACCGGGCCATGTTACGTGCAATCGTCATCTTGCTTCCCCGTACAGCGGCGTTACCCGGCCGTTGTCGGTGCCGAGTGCCGCACTGCTACTTGCCCACCCATGGCGCGCCGCCGATTATTCTCGGTCGCGATGCACCGTCTGGGGCGAGAACGCCGGGATGCAGACGGCGATGTACTCGGCCCCGTCGGCGCCGGGCGTGGAGTATCTTACCCACTCGCCGGGCCGGGTCACCACGGCCTGGCCCGCGTGGACCTCCAGGGCACCGCCCTGGTGCTCGACGCGCAGTGTGCCTCTCAGCACGACGGTGTATTCGGCGAACTCCGGCGTCTGGCCCGGCTCAGTCCAGCCGGACGGGCTGCGCATGTGGGCGATGCTGATGCTGGCATCCTCTGAGTTTACCCGGCCTACGTACTCGTCGATCAGCTTGGGGATATTCCCGGCGGCCTCGACTCGGGTCGGCTTTTCGATGATCGTCGGCACGGGTTCATTCCTCATGTGGGACTGGGGCCACACTGATCCCACGTCGCAGCCTCGGTCGGTTGCCCCGCCTCGATTTCGACGGATTCGAGCAAGACCTCGGCGATGTCAAGCTGTGGAAGCTCCTCGCGCCCCTTGTTGGCCAACCCGTCGGTGAGCATGCGCATGCAGAATGGACACGCGCTGCTGACGGCATCCGGGCTCGTCGCCAGAAGCTGGGACGTTCGCCGGTCGTTGACCCGCTCGGTCCCCGGCTCCTCCTCCTTGAACATCTGGGCTCCGCCCGCGCCGCAGCACATGCCGCGGTCGCGGGTTTCCTTCGGTTCGACCAGCTTCAGCCCCGGGATTCGGGCCAGCGTCTCGCGCGGCGGGTCGTAGATTCCGTTGTGACGGCCAAGGTAGCAGGAATCATGATACACCACTGTCCTCTCGACGCGCTTCGTCGGCTTGAGTTTTCCCTGCCGGATGAGGTCGGCCAGGAAGGTCGAGTGGTGGATCACGTCGTATTGGCCGCCGAAATCGGGATACTCGTTGAGCAAGGTGTTGAAGCAGTGCGGGCAGGTGGTGATGATCTTCTTCTTGTTCGCACCGTAGGTGTTGAGCGTTTCGACGTTGGCCTGGGCGAGCATCTGGAAGAGGTACTCGTTCCCGGCCCGGCGGGCCGGGTCGCCCGTGCACTGCTCTTCCACGCCGAGAATCGCAAAATCAACGCCGGCGCGCTGGAGCAATCTGACGGTCGCCTGGGTGACCTTCTTGGCCCGCTCGTCGAAGGCGCCCGCGCAGCCGACCCAGAAGATCACTTCGACGTCGGGGTTTTCGGCGAGCGCCTTGACGTCCAGCCCCTCGGCCCAGGCGGCCCGATCGCTCGAGGGGAAGTTCCAGGGGTTGGCGTTGGTCTCCAGACCGCGGAACGCGGTTTGCAGTTCGGTGGACACCTCGCCGCGTTCCATGGCCAGGTAGCGGCGCATGTCGACGATCTTGTCCACGTAGGAAATGAAGACGGGGCATTCCTGTTCACACGCGCGGCACGTCGTGCAGGCCCAGAGCACTTCGGGATCGATCACGCCGTCGACGAGGTCCTTCTGGTGCGGGAGCGTCACTCCCTCCGCAGCGCCATCGCCGCCAGCGCGCAGCGGCGCGTCATGTTGATAGAGAAAGTCGCGAAGATCGAGCGTAAAGTGCTTGGGCGAGAGCTTCTTGCCGGTGTTGGTGGCTGGGCAATGGTCGCTGCACCGGCCGCATTCGGTGCAGGTGTAGAAATCCAGGATCGCCTTCCAACTGAACTGATCGATCCGCTTGATCCCGAGTGTCTCCTCGCGCTCGACCTTTCCCTCGAGGTCCTCGATCGGGGCCAGGCGCCCCGGCGGCTCGAGGCTCTGGGTATAGACGTTGGGAATCGCCGTAATGACGTGAAAGTGCTTCGAGTAGGGAAGCAGGTTCAGAAAGATCAACACCAGCGCCGAGTGTGTCCAGAATCCCAGGTGCTTCATGAACTTCAACGACCCGTCGGAGAATTGCGCAACCATTCGCGCGGTCACGGACCCGGCGGGCTCACACACCAGGAAGGGGACGTGGCCCGCCGGATGTTCGTCGTGCGGTGCGCCGGCTGGCGTTGGTGCTGATTCTCTTTGCGCCGCAACTGCCCCACGTGACCGCAACACCAAAGATGAGCCGTCATAGAGGATATCCGCCAGCATCATCACCAGGATGATGCCGAGGATCACCAACCCCTCGATGCTCAGTGTCATCCGCGGCAGGCGGGCGATGACCCGGTAATAGACGAACACCAGCGTTCCCAGAATCACGAGCACGACGAAAAGGTCTTTGAAAAACGAATAGGCTTGTCCCAGCCATCGGCCGGAGCCGAAGATCCAAAGATCGAACGACTCGTCGAACCCGCGTCCCCACAGGATGAGCGTCCGCAACAGAAGGACTCCAAACCCCAGGAAGATGAACATGTGGGCGATGCCCGCCAGCCAGTAGCGCCGCATGCGAAGCTGCGCCAGTGCGTACTTGCCCACCAGCCTCAGCCGCTCGCCGGGCCGGTCGAACCGGTTTTCCGGCTGGCCGACCATCATCAGCTTCCACCGCCGCCACGCCGAGAAGGCGAAGATCCCCCACCCGGCCAGCAGCAGCAGTGTCATGAGAATGGGGTGCATGGGCTCATTCCGTCCGCGGCGCAGCGGACATGGGTCATTTGATCTGTGCCGGGCTCAAAGGCAGGACCAGGCTGATGAGACTCTTTTCCTTCTCCGTGAGATCGGTCGCGTCGATGATCCCCCACAGCAGGTCCTGCTTGTTCTGCTCGGTCATGTTGTCGAATTGTCGCGAGACAACCAGTACGTGGAGGTTGTCCTTATAGCCATCCGAAACGTCGACCGTATCTTGAGGGAATCTCCGCCGAAACGAGGCTTCCAGAGCCTTCTTGATCTCGCTGCGTGGGCGGGCGCGCTCGGAGGCCGGGCGTTTAGGCCTTTTTCGCGATGCCCGTCCGGACTCGTCATTTCGCCGAATCATCAACCGTCCCCATCACTGGTTTGAATCGAGCCAGCCCAGAACCTCCCGCACTTGCGCAACGAAGCCATCCGCCTCGTGGATCGTCCAATGCCCACCGCCATATCGCCAAGAGGGGCGCCACGCGTTCACGCGTGAAAAGGCTCTGAAAACCGCGGTGTTCCGTCTGAGGCGAGTCCAGGACGGCAGCCGCTTGGCAAGTGCCTCGAGTCCGTGCGTGTAAACGACATCGTGTGTCACATCCCACTGATCTGCCAGTTCATCCAACGTCCAACAACCGAAGACTTCCAGCGCCACGGCCTTAAGCCTGCACTCGATGGCGTAACCGGCCAAGTAGACGGCCCCTCCCGCGTGCGTGTCGTCCTTCACATTCAGGAGCGCCTGTGCATCGCCCAGCCGCCGCAGACCCGCCACCCTCAACTCCGTGCGTCCATTATATGACTTGCGCCGGTGGCGTTCATAGGCGGCTCGGCCGCCTCGGGCGCGCCTGCCCGGCATCTTGCTGCGACCCGCCATGCATCCCTCAACCGGCCATCGCCTTCTCGAGTTCCTTCGTCAACAGCGGAACCAGCGTGAAGAGGTCCATGACGCAGCCGTAGGTGGCGACCTTGTAGATGGGCGCTTCCTTCTTCGTGTTGATCGCGACGATGACCTTGCTGCCGCGCATGCCGGCCAGGTGCTGAATCGCCCCGTCGATCCCACAGGCGATGTACAGGCGCGGCGTCACCACCTTCCCCGTCAGTCCGACCTGGCGGGAATGCGGCTGATAGCCCGCGTCGCAGGCCGCACGCGAAGCGCCCACCGCGCCGTCGAGCGCCTGCGCCAGCTCGTAGATGATCTTGAAGTTCTCTTCCGACTTCAGCGACCGCCCGCCGGAGACGACGATGTCGGCCTCCGTGACGTCCTTGATGCCCGATGTCGTTCCGGCAACCTCCTTGACCACCAGTCGCCTGTCGGCATCGGAAAGCTGAAGCGGCACCGAGACGGCCTCTGCCGACGCGGATTGTCTCTCAGGTGCGGTGTAGGCGTTGGCGCGCACCGTCGCCACCTGCAACCGATCGTGGGGGAGCTTGAACTTCCCGGTGAACTTGCCCGCGTACATGGCCTTCGTCGCCACGATGTCCTGGCCGTCGAGCGAGAGCTCCATGCAGTCGATCACCAGCCCGGCATGCTTCCGCGCCGCGACTCGCGCCGCCAGATCCCGGCCCATCGCCGAGTTGGGAAGCAGGACGACCTTGGTCCCGGCCTGTTCGATCACGCCCGAGACCGCCGCGGCGTATGCGCCGGGCCGGTAGAACGCCAGCTCGGCGTCGTCGACGGCATAGACCCTTTTCGCGCCGAACGAAGCCGCAGCGTCCGCGAGGGCCCCGATGCCCTTGCCTACGATGCATGCCTCAGCCCGGCCACCGAGACCGGCGGCAATACGCCCACCGGGGGTCAACAGTTGAAACGACGCGGGAAGGAGCTTCCCTTCCCGCTGCTCGATGAAAACCAGGACGTTGTTGCTCATGGTCCATCCCGTCCGTCTTTGTGGCGGCCTCGAGGCGCCCTCTTCCTCTTCGCGCAGGCTGAAGCCTGCGGCTCGGAGCGCTACACGACCTTGGCCTCCTCACGTAGCAGCCGCACCAACTGTTTCGCCATCTGCTCCGGCTCGCCCTCGATGAACTTGCACGGCGGGCGCGGCGGCGGCTCCTGGATCGACTCGAACTGCGCCGCCGGCTTCACGTCGTCAGCCAGCGAGAGCTCGGCGGCCGTGAGCACCGTCACCGGCTTCTTCTTAGCTTTCATGAGGTTCGGCAACGACGGATACCGCGGCTCGACCAACCCCTTCTCGATCGTCAGCACAACCGGCAGGCGGCCCTCGATGACTTCCTCGGCGCCCTCGATCCGCCGCCGGGCGACGAAGTGCGTCCCGTCCTCGGCAATGTCGAGGCCCTGCACCGCTCCTACATGGGGCCAGCCCAGAAACTCCGCCACCGCCGGGCCGACCGCGCCCGCGTCCAGGTCGATGTTGTACTTCCCGCACAACACCAAGTCGAAGCCCTGCTCGTCCTTCTTGATCGCCGCGGCAATCACGAACGCGCTGAAC
>Ga0214472_10008212_pt1 | contig 10909 bp, 9 predicted proteins | sample RVTome_6_FD_207662 | JGI IMG/M metagenome (GOLD analysis project Ga0214472, IMG submission 207662) | Soil microbial communities from uranium-contaminated site in the Upper Colorado River Basin, Wyoming, United States - RVT140D175 | ecosystem: Environmental > Terrestrial > Soil > Contaminated >...
TTTCTTACTCCTGTGATCCTCGACGAAGGCGTGCTGAACCTCGAGCGCAATATCCCGCCGCGCGACACGCGGCTCGTCGGGACCGCCGCGAGTCTCGCGGCGCGGCGGGATCTCCATCCGGCTCTCATCCCGGCGCTGCTCGATGCGGCCACCCGCGTTCACCAGGCTGGTGGCCTCCTTGAGGAGACGCGACAGTTTCCCTTGGCCAATCTTGTCGACCTTCCGATGAACGAGGATGCGGGCCGCTACATCCGCAGCGGACCGTCGTTCTTGTATCGATGGCTGCCCTACGGAACAGCGGTCGTGCTCGATCGCCTCAAGGTGCTCCTGCTGCCGCTGGTTGCGTTGCTCCTTCCGCTCTTTCGCATCGCACCGCCGTTGTATCAGTGGCGCGTGCGTTCACGCGTCTACCGGTGGTACGCGGCGGTTCGGGACATCGACCTGGCCATCTCGTCGGAGCAACCCGATGTCGCATCGCTGCGCAGCCGACTTCACGCGCTGGAGTCCGACGTCGCCTCGGTGTCTGTTCCACTCGCCTATACCGGAGAGCAGTACCATCTGCGACTGCACATTCACCTGCTGCAGGAGCAACTCGATAGGCTGGAGAACCGGCCCAAGGCCGACCTGGCACGGCCGCAGGTGCCGCTGCGCCAAGTGTGACGCGCGCCCAGGGGCGGTGACTTGCCAACGGGTCATATCGCGCAACCTGCGAACTCTGGCATGGCGCGTCAAACGAACCGTAGTGCTCCACCGGTCTGACTACGGGACCGCGAGGTCCGCACACAGGCCCCAACCCGATCTCGAATGACACTTTGCACGGGGGCGACGAAGACGATCAACATCGTGGCGATCGAAGACGGCATGAATCCTCCAGACTTGCCGCTATGCCTCGACAATCGTGACGCGCAGCTCACGACAGCTTGAATCGCGTGAGCAGATGTCGTCCAGTGCGGCGGGCGGTCCCGCCGCTTCCACTGCCAGGGACCACCCGGCGGGCGTTCCGGTATCCGGCGCACGGGACATGCGGCATGCCGTCCTCGCCTCCGATTACTGCTGCTGCCGCGCCAGGCTGCACCAGTGCTTCGGGTCTTCGTAACCGGTGACTCCCCAACGCGCGCGATGCCCCTCGCCGCAGACGAGCGGAATCAGCCGCGTGTAGTCGATCTGGTCCGCGTTCATGCCCCAGAGGCAGCCGCCGCCGTTGTACGAGGCGCAGGCGGGATTGCCGTCTATGCTCGTGATCAGCACGTCGCCGCCGTTGGGCGGCGGGAAGGTCATCTGGCGCCAGCGCGTCTGGTCGTTGATCGGAGGCAGAAGCACACCACGGCCGCGGCCCTGGCCGCTCGGCGCCGTCGCCGCCGACGACCCAGCCGGGTGTTCGGTCAACGTGACATTCGCCTGTAGCAATAGTGCTGGAGTCGACTCACCGGTGCAGCACATCAGCGGTCAGTTCGAAAGCGTCATGTGGAGACACGGACGCGCCGCTCGTCTCAGCAGCGACGGAGGCAGGAAGCAGCGTCGACAGTTGAGCGGCCAGGATCGTCGCAAAGGCGCGCGTGGTTTCGCGCTGCTCGCCCCCGTCGCCGAATTCGATCGCCAGAACACCTGCACATCCAGAGGGGGTGAGGAGCGGGGCCACGAACGCTCCCGTTGCGCGGGGACCGCTGCCCTCAATGACGCGCTCCTCGGCGCCGCGAAATGCCGCCGCAACGGCGGTGTCAGTGCTGCGAACCAGCTTCGCCAGCCGCTGGATGACGTGATCCGAATATCCGTGCGCAACGGCGGGACACAGCGCCGCACGCGCGGCGTCCCACACCCAGAGGATCACGCCGCGGGCCCCGAGCACCCTGCCTGCATCCTGCAGAACGCCGCGTACCGCTTCGCAATCTTTCGCACGGCCGAGTGCCGTGCACAGGCTGGCCACCGATCGCAGTTCGCGTTCGAGAGCCGCCGGTTCGGGCCGCAGCGGGCTGTTCGGCGCCGGCTGTCGTGCCAGCGGTGCCTCTGCCTGTCCGGCGTGAAAGACAGCCAGACCCGCCCGCAGCAACGCCAATCGCGATGTGGGCGTCGCGCCGTTCTGTGCCTGGACGGCCGCGGCCTCGGCGAGCGCCTGCTCCAGGGGGTCTGGATAGAGTTCCATGAACTCTCTCACGATCGGCTCCGGCTCGAGCCCGACCGACTGAGCGTACACGCGGACCCACGCACGACGAAAAATGCCTCCAGGCCAGCGCGAGACGTCATCGCGCTCGAGCCCTTCGAGCAGGGCGACGCTGATCTTTGTACGCTCGGCTATTGCGGTCAGCGACACGCCTTTTCGTTCACGTGTTTCACGTAGTCGTGTACCAAGGCTGGAGCTCATTACGCACCTCGGCCCGATAGGGCGTCAGCGTCGGTGTTCACCAACGGAATTGAAAGGAGCTCAGGAGCGCCGCCGCCGGCCTGTAGGAAGGGGAGTCCCGCACAGCTTCGTGAGATGAAGCGCCCCCGTGCGGATGGCCGGCGAACGTAACGAGAGTAACAACACATGCGAGCCGCTTCAAGTGAGATTTCGAGGCTTGCCACGTAGCTCATCAGCGGACGACACGAGCCGTATGGATGCCGCTGTAGTTGGATTACAGCCTCACCTATATACTTGGCCACATGCGCCTACGGGATGGCCGCGACGCGACTCGCGGCATAGGTCTGTTCCCGGCCCTCTTGGCCACGGCGCTGATGGTGTGCCTGGCAGGTCCTCCTCGGGCCGACGCACAGGCATCCGGCACGCTCGATATCTACTTCATCGACGTGGAAGGCGGCCAGGCGACGCTTTATGTGTCGCCATCGGGTCAGTCGATGCTCGTCGACGCGGGCTACCGCGGCTTCGGCGGCCGCGACGCCAGCCGCATCGTCGCGGTCGCGAAGCAGGCCGGACTGCAGCGGATCGACTATCTCGTCGTCACGCACTATCACGGCGACCACGCCGGCGGTGTGCCGGAGCTGGCAGCGCGTATGCCGATCCGCACGTTCGTCGATCACGGTCCGACTTCGGAGCGTGGTGAGCGCGCCGACGCGCTCATGCGTCCCTACCTGCAGGCGCGGAGCACCGGCGCCCACCTCGAAGTCAAGGCCGGCGATCGAATTCCTGTCGACGGCCTCGACGTCCGCGTGGTCACGTCGAATGGCGCGCTGCTGAGCGTGCCGCTCGACGGAGGCGGGCTACCGAACCCACTCTGCGCGGACTTCACCCCGATGAAGGACGAAACGAGCGAGGACGCCTACTCCGTCGGCACGGTGACGGCCTATGGCCGTTTCCGCATCATGAATCTCGGCGACCTGTCATGGAATCAGGAGTACGGGCTGGTGTGCCCGACGAACCGGATTGGAACCGTCAGCGTTCTGCTGGCCACGCAGCACGGCGACGAGGAGACCGGATCACCGGCGTTCGTCTATGCGCTCCGGCCGAAGGCGGTGATTGCCGGCAATGGACCGCGGAAGTCGGTGGTCGGGCCGCTCGTTCGCACGGTACGGGCGGCGCCCCGCCCGATGGATCTCTGGCAGCTTCACCAGTCGTTCCTCGGCGAGCAGCTGAACGTGGCCGAGCCATTCATCGGCAACCTCGGCGAGACCGACGCAGGGCACTGGCTGAAGGTCTCTGCCCGGGCCGACGGCAGCTTCTCGGTCACCAACGGCCGCACCAGCGACACGAAGGCCTACGCCACGGGTGACTGAGTCTGATGACGGTCTGCTACGCCTCGACAGCCCTGGAGAGGATTTCCTCATCGCAGGATCGGCAGACCAGTCGACGACCATCTTCACGTAGTGGCCGGCATTCCTGAGGACAACCGCTGCGCCTCCCCAGACGCACGCGTCGAGGAGCCCAGTGTGGCGCGATCTGTCTGCCAAATCAGAAACCTGCGCAGACACACTGCGACGTCGCTCGCGACGAGTGTCATTTCGAGTGTCATCGCACGTGACAAGTCTTTAGAAGCCTCAGTCAGTGGGCCCATTCCTGGTCTCCGATTGCTCGTGCTCGCGATGTCACTCAGAAATGTCGCCTCACATCCGCTCGTCGGCGTGAGGACCTCTCCGCATTAAAGGCACGGTCGTTGATGGCGGACAGGCCTTCGGGTCGACCTCCTGTTCGACTTCCCGATTCCTGCTATCGAAGCCTGGACTCGGAAGGCGTGTCATCCAGCCACGTCGCGAGCAGCCGCAGCGATGCTCCGCGCGATGTGCGGTGCACCGCCTGCGCCCTCTCGGCGAGTTGCCGAGCTCGGGCGAGATCTCCGCGTGCGAGGGCGTCACGCGCCTCCTGGCGCAGTCGCCATGCCTGCACGACCAACGTCATCAGCGGCCCGAGGTCGGCGCCGCACCGGGAGCACAGACGCGAGCCGCGGAAGCGCGCCTGGCAGACCGGGCACTGATGCGCCGCACTCATCCGGCTTTTCCTTCGACGAAGAACAGCAGCTCGCCGAGCGCGCGCGAGGCTTCGCGCAGCGCCTCGCGATCGCCCCCATCCATGGCGGCGGCAATCCGTTCGTGGAGCTCGATCGCCTCTTCACGATCGTCGGCGTGCATCTGCTCGAGCCGCTGGCGCGACCGTTCCAGCAGCTCACGCATCCTGGCATCGTCGGAGCCCGCGCTCGCCGCGGCTGGCCCGCCGCCCCCCGACTGCTCGCGAGCCGCGGCCGCCTCGATCACGGCGCCGTCCTCCTCCTCCTCCACGGCCCACTTCTCGTCGGCCGGAAGCTCCCACTCGTCCTCCTCGCCTGTGACGCGCGACTCGTACAGCTCACGGATCCGTTGCTGGCCCGCCGCGATCTCCTCGGCGCTTCTGGCGCGCAGGGCGTTCGCGATCGTGATCTGCTTCGACTTCCCGCTCCGCTTCTCCACGGCCGTGACCTCGAGGATGCCGTCCATGTCGAGCCGCATGCGGCAAAGGACCTCGTTCGCCTCCTCGGTCGGCGTGAGACCCTCCACGCGGAAGTCGCCCACGAGCACGTTCTTGAGGGCATCCTCGTCCTCCCCCTGGTACACCTGGATGTCGACGATGGTCTGATAGGGGTAGGCGGTCGCGTACCGTTCCGTCCGCGTCAGCGGCAGCGGCGTGTTCCGCTGGATGATCGGACGGTAGCAGTGCGGGTACGGAACGCCTCCACGCTCGCCGAGGTAGGAGATCCCAAACGAATAGGCCGAGACGTCGACCAGGACGCGGTCGACGGCGTTGCCTGCCAGGCGCGACGCCAGCACGCCGGCGCCGAGCGCCACACAAAGATCCGGATGCACGTCCTGCCGCGGATCGAGGCCGGTACGCTCCCGGAGCCGCGTGGAGACCAGCGGTGTCCTCGTCGAGCCGCCGACGAGCAGGATGCCATCCAGGTCGCGCGGCGACAGGCGCGCGTCCTGCAGCGCCTTCGACACGCTCTCGAGCGTCGAGTCGACCAGCGGCCCGATCATCGCCTCGTATGCCTCGCGTGACACCTCGAGCTCCAGGTGGAGGGGCGTGCCGTCCGCCACCATCAGGGCCTCCTCGCGAATGCGGGCGTACGGCTCGAAGCTCAGCGTCTTCTTGGCCTCTTCAGCGGCCCACCAGAGCCGCGCGCGTGCCGCGGTCTGCCCGCGAGGATCGATGCGATGGCGATCCTGGAACACCGCGGCGAGGTGATCCACCAGCAGGTCGTCGAAATCATCGCCGCCCAGCCGGTTGTTCCCGTGGCTGGCCAGCACCTCCGTCACGTCTCCTTCGGTCACCACGATCGACACATCGAAGGTGCCGCCGCCGAGGTCGTACACCAGGGTCGTGTGGCGGGAGCCCGCACCGTAGCCGTACGCCAGGCTCGCGGCAGTGGGCTCGTTCAGAATCCGGATCACCTCCAGCCCCGCCAGCGCGCCAGCCTCGCGGGTGGCGTTGCGCTGCGCGTCGGAGAAGTACGCGGGGACGGTGATGACCGCCTTCTGCGGCCGCTGTCCCAGCGAGCGCTCCGCCCACGAGACGAGCTCCCGCAGGATGAGCGCCGAGATCTCCTGCGGCGAGAAGTCCCTGCCCGCGATCGCAACGGCCTCCCCGCTGCCCATCTTGCGCTTGATGCTCCGTACCGTCCGCTCGGGATAGAGCCGCTGCTGGTTGCGCGCGGGCTCGCCCACCAGCAGCTCTCCCGAGGTGGTGAACCCGACGCAGGACGGCAGCATGCGCGTGTCACCGGGGCCCAGCACCCGCACCCGCCCGTCCACGAGCGCCGCAATCTCCGAGTTGGTCGTTCCGAGATCGATGCCGACAATCAGCTCATTCATCGCACGCCCCATCGGCAGGCGCGCAGGACACCTTCACCTGCGCAGGTCGAAACACCTCTCCATCCCATTCGTATCCGCTGCGGTACACCTCGACGACGGTCCCTGGAGGGACGGCCGTCGTTTCGTGCCGGTCAATCGCGTTCATGCGCCGGGGATCGAACGCCTCGCCATCGCCGCGAATCCGACGCGCGTTCAGATCCTCGAGCAGCTGATCGAGGCGCTCGAGCCCGAGCGCGTAGCCCTTCGCCAGCGCCGCCAGCGTCTCCGCGCCGTCTGGCGCCGATCGCCCGAGCACGCGGCTCAGCCAGCCCTGCCGGCGGCGGTCGGCCAGCACGGCCTCCGCGGCGCGCGCCGAGTCGAGGCCGCGCTCCAGCCGATCCCGCATGTCGACGAGCGCGCCGAGGATCTCGCGGCGGCAGCGGCGCTCCGCGTCACGCTGCGCGTCACGCTCCCGCTCGCGGCAGGCGCTGCGGATCCCGTCGGCCATTGCGCCCGCCTGTGCGCCAAATGTGGTGTGCAGCTCCTTGAAGGCTCGTCCCTGAAGCTTCACCTCCTGAGCCAGCGTCGTCATCGCCGCCCACAGCGCATAGGAATCGATCTCGCGGCTGGCATCCCGTTCGCCTGCGCTGCCGTCCTCCAGGCTCCGGTGGCCCCCCTCGCCGCCGGCAGGCGGCGCGGTCAGTGACGCGAGCAGCTCGGCGTCGACACCGTCCGGCCGGCGTTCGTCGGACAACACCTCGTCCAGCCACTGCTCGACGCGACGCAGGATCGCATGGCGATCGATATCGGACACGTTGCCGTTCACTTGCCCTTCAGAACCTCCAGCCACGGACCAGGTCCGACGAACCGGCGCGACGGCGTCTGGCCGCCGAAGATCGCCGCCAGCGGCGAGACGGCGTCGGCGGCCAGCACACGGTGGCGCCTCCGGCGGCGAGGATCGCGCAGCATGTCGTACGCGTCGCGAACGCGCTCGAACTGCTCGGGCGCGCGATCGGGAGGACACGCACGAACCTTCAGCAGGTACGCGGCCCGGATCTCCTCGTCGGTCGCCTCCGCGGACACGCCCAGGATTTCGGTGGGATCGATCACCGCTGCCTCCTCTTTTTCCTGCGGGCCTGGCGCCGGCGGCCCGGTGAACGACCGCCCAGCACGCGCGAGGCGAACGAGTCGAACGACTCGCCGCGCCAGGCGGCTTCGGCTGCCGCATCGAGCAGCTCCTCGACCATCTGCGGAGGCAGGTCGGGCGGCAGATCGAGGCCGACATCGTCCTCGCCCTCGATGCCGAAGTCGTCGAACGGTTCGACCGGCTCGCCTCGATTGCGCCGGCAATCGGCGCACTGGCACCGAGGGATGAGAGGACCATAATCCGGCTCGGGCGTGCGTTGGCCCGGCGGCGCCGATGCCGCCTTCTCCTGCCGCAGGACGTCTCGGGCCTGATCGAATGTCAGCGAGAACAGCTCGGAGCCGAACGGACCCCGCGCTATGGCGAGCGCCTGCTCGACGAGCTCCGTGTCCTGCCGGTCGCGGGCGAGCTCAGCCGCGGCTCGCGCGCACACGATCCGGCGCTCCGGCGATCCGGTCAGGGCCTGCGCACGCAGGTAGAGGAATCCGGCCTCGCTCTCGCCGCCGCGGGCGAGGCCCTCGACGGTTGCGACATACGCCAGCTGCACATTCCCTGCTTGCCCAGCCCACTGGGCCAACGCTCGAAGCTCGTCCACCTCGAGCGCCTCCATGGTCGCGGGAAACTGGCGGGCCACTTCGACCATCCAGGATCGCGGAAGCTCCAGCGCGAGGCGCAGTTCGCCCGCGAGCATGGCGACGCGGGTGAGAGCGCGGGGCAGCGACGCCCGTTCGTCACTCGAGAGGTCCTCGACGCGCCCGAGCGGCGCCCGCTGCTTCGCTGCCGTCGCCACCGCGGAGAGGAGCATCGCCGCGTCGACGTGACCCTGGAGCAGGGCTTCGACCTCGGCGCGGCAGGCGGCCATCGCATCTGCGTCACCCCGAACCACGCTCACTGCGGTACGCAACGCGGCCACGACCGCCGGCCAATCGCCCTGCTGTGCTTCTGGCAGGCCCGCGAGCCTGGCGACTGCGTCCGCGGCCTGCGCAGGCCTCTTCTTGCGAAGGTCGTCAATGACGCTTCCTGCCAGGAAGCGGAGACGGCGGCGCTGCACATCTGGACGAAGGCTGTCGATCCGCTCCACCTTTGTCAGGTAGCGGAGCGCGTCCCCGAACGCGCGTCGAGCCTCCGCTTCGTCCATCAGGTGGAGGATCGGCTCGACGTCCTGAGGCCGAATCTTGTGCCAGGTCTTCGCAACGGAATCGGCATGCCGTCCCGGCTGCCGCACCGCCCATGCCATCCACCGCGAGAACGCCTCCGGATGCGGATCGAGCACGCAGGCGCGCCGGTACAGGTCGTCCGGAAACAGGAAAGAGATATCCCTGCCACTCACCTTGGCGTTGCGACGCCCGGATTGCTGCAGCTCGCGCAGGGCCGATTCTGGCACCTGTTCCAGCAGGCCCGCGATGTGCAGCGACACCGCCGCCGACTCCGGACTGTTGTCGGCGAACCAGCCCTCCTGCGCGGCGGTCCGCCGGAACTCGTCCCACATCGCGCAGGCGAGCACGAGGCGCTCCGGATCGCGCGTCCCCTCCAGTGCGCGCGCGAACAACCGGTTGAACGTGGCGTCGTGGCGGCTGCGGCCCCCGATCGCCGCGATGACTCGATTCGCGTCCAGATCGGCGATGGCACAGCGCACCGAGATGTGCTGCTTGAGCGCCTCCAGCCGCGCGGGCGACTCCCGACGGCACTCCTCGACCGCGGATCGGATCAGTTTGAGGATTCCGCTTCGGCTGCGGGAGGCGAACGCCCGGTCGAGTGCCTCGAGCTCGCGAACGAGCGCCGGCTTCCTGGTGATGGCGGCACGGAGTGCCGCCGCCGCTGGCGACAACCCCGGGGCCCCCACCGCGCCCGCGCGGTGGGGCGGGAGCGGCGCGGCCGTCTCGCCGGCGAGCATCGCCCGAAGCGGCGGCACGAGACGCGCCGGCGCGGATTCGGGGTCGATGGCCTGGAGGAACTGCTCGCACGCCTCCCGGTTCCCACTATGGAAGTGGGCGATCGCCCTGGCGAGCAGCTTCCAGGGCGCCAGCGGGCTGCGGCGTGATACCTCCGGCAGCTCGAGAGCCTCGTCTGCCACTGGACCGCTCGTGACGGCCACGAAGGCGCGATGGAGCGCGGCAGCGCCCGTCCGCAGGCCGTGCCCCGCGGGAAGCGCTTCACAGCTTGCCAGCGCCGCCAGGTCCCACACGTCCCGCTGCACCATCCGCTCGATGGCCGCGCGATGATCGACGGGGAGAGCGGGATCGGCCAGCGGCCGCACCAGATCGTCCAGGGAACGCCGGTCCGCGGCTGCGGGAGTCGCCAGCCCGTCGAGACGCCTCCGAGACGAGGGATGGCGATCGCGAACGAGCTCGACGAGCGCCTTGGCTTCCACACTCAGGCCCCGGCCGATGAGGGCCCGGATGCGTTCCACGTAGGCATCGACGAGCAGCGCCTCGGATGCCGGCGTTCGGGTGGATTTGTGAATCTCCTTGGCCCGATCGAGGGCGTCCCGATACTCACCGCGGGAGATCAGCTGCCGCACGGCGGCTTCGGTCTCTGCCGCGAGCGCAGCGGCGGCCGGCGGGCCGCCGGATCCAGTCGGCGATGAATGAGGTCCGGAGTGTTGCTGAGACACGACGCTCGCGTGGCAGTGCTCTCAACCGTGTCGAACTGTGCTCGAAACGTCGGGTGATTCTAACACCGTCAAAGCGATCCACGGCGATCGCCGGATCGGCCTCAGTCGGGCAAGTGCCCTCCCGACCGACCGACGACGACGTCAATACCTGAGCCCCACGTGTTCGGCGCCTGGTCTGCCGCTGTTGTAGAGCAGGCTAACGCAGCCCTCACGGAGATCGAGGAGAAGAAGGGGCGCGTCGTGGCTGTCCTGGGTGGGCACGAGGATATCGAAGTGCAAGCGCACTGAAAGCCGGATGGCGTCGTGTCCCTGAAGGCCGTGGCGATCTCCGGATTCCGGACGGTTCGCGTGCCCCGGGTCTGGGCGAGAAGAAAGAAATTACGCAAGCCGGCCCGATAACGACGACGAACGGTTTCCTGGGGAACATTGTGCCCTCCAGCCCGAACCCTTTCGGCGACTCGTTCGACCGCGAAATCCGCCGATGGCAACCAAAGGAACACAAGTTGAACGTCGTATCCAGAAGCCCGGAGATCCCGAAGCCAGGGCGCGAACGTACGGCTCGCCAAGGTTGTTTCGAACGCGAAACTAACCCGTTGCTCCGCGAGCTCGTGCAAACGCGCGAGCATCACCCGCCCGGCGGCGATTGCAGCACTCGCTGGGTCGAAAGCCGAGAGGCCGCTGGCAATCACGTCGGCGTTGACGAACTCGTCGACGGCGAGCGCGCCGTGCAGCAACGCGGGCGCGACAGTCGACTCAGCAGCGTTGTGCGGCAAGAGCGCAACAACCTGTTCTTTCAGCGTTGGGATCTTTACTCGCACGACGTCCCAGAGGATGTCCCAGTCAAGGCTGAAGTAATCGTGTACGAGCTTGTCGCGCAGTCCAGCGATTCTGGCCCACTCGAC
>Ga0214472_10008213_pt1 | contig 10909 bp, 12 predicted proteins | sample RVTome_6_FD_207662 | JGI IMG/M metagenome (GOLD analysis project Ga0214472, IMG submission 207662) | Soil microbial communities from uranium-contaminated site in the Upper Colorado River Basin, Wyoming, United States - RVT140D175 | ecosystem: Environmental > Terrestrial > Soil > Contaminated >...
CGGCGCATGGCTCCGGCGCGCTTCGCAGGCGTCGATCGCGGCGCCTGGAACATCGAAGCTGCGCTCCGACCAGGACGGGCTCAGCCACAGCCAGAACGCATCCTTGGTCACAAGGAACTCATGCTCTTCGCTGCCGACGATCGCCGTCGCCGTACACAACGGCGCCGCAGCATCGGTCACGCCCGAAATATCGCACACCGTCACCGTATGGATCACCGGCTGCAGCACGCGCTGTACCGGCATCCAGATATCTTCGGCGCGGAACAGCGGATGGCCGCGCATGTGTTCGCGCTCGCCGTCCGGACCCTCCCGGCGCCATTCCCGGATCTCCGGCGGATCGAACGCGTCCCACCATCCGCGGCCGGACAGATAGATCGGCGTATGGATGACGAGTTTCCCGTCGATCATCCGCGAAGCATAGTTGCTGCCCGAATAGTAGTCGTCCGATGAGATGTAGAACGTCGCCTGGCGCGCCACCTTCCCGTCCTCGCCGAGGTTCAGCACCGTGAACTCGCTGGCATTCTCGGCGTAGGAATATCCCGTGACGAGGATCGTGCGTCCGGCGACGAGCATCTCGTCATACCAGGTGTCCTCATTGCTCGACCGGTAGACATTCGCCCGGTCGGTCAGCTTCAAACCGGCCTTGCCACCGGGCATCAGGTCGGTGACGAACAGGCGCCCGTCCTGCAGCACGACAAGATGGTTGCCGATCTGCTTGACGATGCCGCCTTCGTCGACGCCGGCTTTCTGGTTGTTGGTGATCTCGGGATTGGCGTCTGAGCTTTCTGCAGCCGTCCCCGTGACGACGATCGAATCCATCGAGGCTTCCGGTTCGGGCGCCGCCGATTCCATCGCTGCGCCATCAGCCGGCGGCGCGGACATTACCGGCGCCGCGGCCATCGGCATATCGCGCCAGGAATAGACGCCGCGCGCTTTCGCTCCCGCGCGTGTCGCCTTCATCCAGTCGAGGAACTCCGCCTCGCTCGTGAAACGCGTCAGCGAAGGCGCGCGCAGAGCATCAAGCGATGCGTCCGCATAAGCCGGCACCGACCCGTCCGGCTCGCCAATCTCCAGGTCTGCAAAACGGTTGGGCGACACAGCTTCGACCGGAGTATCAGGCCCGGTTCCGGCTGCCGGCTTTGCGAGCGTGCTGCACGCAGCCGTCGTCATCATCAGTGCGCCGAGGCTCGCGGCGTGAAGAAATTTCATGGGACTCCCCTCCCTGTCATGACGCGGAGTTAGCACACCAGACTGGGGCGGAGTAAAGGCGCGCTCTTGGCAGAGGCGTGTTCCCTCGCGGCGAAAACCGGATTAGTGCGCTTGGCATGACGAACTCGAATGACATGCCCCTCGCCGCCAAGCCGATCGACCGTGCCGCCCACCGCCGCACCGATGAAGCCTGGCTTGAAACCGCCTTCAAGCGTGATGACGCACTCATCCTCCTGATGCGCGACGGGACACCGCTCATCGCGCGCGATGGCGGGCTCGTCTGGATGGGCCCCGAAGCCGCGCGCCTCTCTCCCGGTTCGCCGCGCCTCTTCCTCGGCGAGGACAAGCAGGGCGCGCCTGTCTTCGCGCTCGACCTTCCGCCAAAGTTCGAACTTGAAGGATCGCTGATCGAAGGCACCGGCGAGTTCACCGACTTCCGCCAGGGCGCGGCGCGCATGCCCGCGATGGATGCCAATTGCGCATCGACCGCGCGCAGCCTCTTCCTCTGGCACGGCTCACACGCCTATTGCGCCAAGTGCGGCGGCCAGAACGGCGTCACCGATGCGGGATGGAAAGCGCAGTGCACGCAGTGCGGCGCCGATCACTTCCCGCGCACCGACCCTGTCGCCATCATGCTCGCCGTGCAGGACGGCAAGGCGCTCGTCGGCCGGCAGAAATTCTGGCCCGCAGGTTTCATCTCTTGCCTTGCCGGCTTCTGCGAGCCGGGCGAGACCATCGAGCAAGCCGCCGCGCGCGAACTCTTCGAGGAAGCCGGCATCGTCTGCGATCCTGCGCAGGCGGAATACATCGCCTGCCAGCCCTGGCCGTTCCCGTCTTCGCTGATGATGGGCTTCATTCTCCCCGCACAGACAGACGAAATCCATATCGACGCAAAGGAACTCGAAAGCGCGCGCTGGATTCCTCGCGCCGAGATGCGCGAAATTCTGGCCGGCAAGCACAGCGAGCTTTTTTGCCCGCCATCCTCAGCGATTGCCCATCACATCCTGAAGGTTTGGGCCGATCGCGACGATTGACCGTGCACGGATGGATACAGAATTTCGCCTGAAAAATGAAAATCAGGAGTTGCTTTCCCGCGAATCAGCATATTATTGGACTGCCACTCAAAGGAGATCGAAGATGGCAGTTGCAAAAAAACCCGCTGCGAAAAAACCCGCCGCGAAAAAACCCGCTGCGAAAGCCGCCGTGAAAAAAGCCGCGCCGAAAGCCGCTGCGAAAAAACCGGCCGCTAAAACCGCTAAGCCTGCAAAAGCTCCGGCCAAAAAACCGGCCGCCAAAGCGAAAAAGAAGTAAGTCTACGGACGACTTCAAAATACAAACGGGCGAGCGCAAGCTCGCCCGTTTTCTTTTGTAAATTCAAGGATATTGCGCGCAGAGTTGAAGAGCCTGTCACGCAATTGCACGGCGCGGATCTCGCGCGCCGCCGCCGCGCACCACACGTCCCGAACGCGTCCCGGCCGTGCGCCGGCAAAACCTCGCCGCGCCGCCCGGACGATGCGCCAACAGGGCTCCCGCCCCGTCCCGAAATGAAACGGCGCCGGGGAGAGACTCCCCGGCGCCCGCGCGATTCAGATTCCGGAAACCTAGTCGACGAGTTCCGGCCAATGGGTGTCCGCCGAGGCGATGAAGCCCGGAATATCGGCTTCCCACTTCTTTTGTATCGAAGTGTTGTAGTTGAGATACAGTTTGCCATCGACGATCTTCCAGTTCTTCGCGTCGCCCTTCGCGGTATAGCCCTGGCTCACCGCCCAGGCGCAGTAGCCGCCATACTGGGGCGCATACGCGCCTGGATCCGCCATGAATTTCGCGAGGTTCGCTGCACTTGCGAAGCGGAAGGTCGCGCCCTTGTACTCGGTGGCGAAATCCTTCGAGCCTTTCACCGGCTTGCCATCGGTGAAATAGGCGACCGGGTCATAGCCCTGCACGGCGAGGTCATCGAAGGCGCCTGTATAGATCGGTGGCTCGGCCTGGGCCAGCGGCGCCAGCAGGATGACTGGCGCCATCACGACAGCGGCAGCGGCGAGGAGTGTACGGAGTTTCATGGTCTGAGGTTCCGGTGTTGGGGATGGGAAAAACGTCTGACCGCGGACACGCATGGAGGGGGAGATCGCGTATCCGCGGCCAGGATCAGGACCGCGCAGGGGCGGGCAACGGTCCGTCAGGGGTTTGCGGCGCCAGGCGCGCCGGAAGGAGGACGTGCGCAATCGCACTGCCGAGTTCGATCAACACGCCGCGGCCAGCGGCCAGCATGGCGATCGACGATAGCCACACGGTCACCGCCATCGCAAACAGGCCGCCGCCATCATTGTTCGGGTCGATGCCCAGCGGCGTGAAGAGATGGAAGCTGACGGCGCCGCTCATCACGGCCACAGCGATGAGCCCGCCGATCACGCGCAGGCGTTTCAGCGCCGGCACGAGGCTGGCGAGCAGCAGCGCGGAGGCGACCAGTTCGGCCGAACCGATGACGTACTGGCTGAACAGGCCCGTCTGCGCGAACAACCCGCCCGCACCGAAGCTGGCCGCCCAGGCGTCCAGCTTGCCGAAGATCACCTGGGTTTCCGGTGCATTGGTGAACTTGAAACGCAGGCTGTCGAGAAAGACGAGCGAGGCGACAAGTGCGTAGGCAATCGGCGCATAGGTGCGAAGTCGGGAAATCATGGGTGTGTCCTCAGCTTGGACACCTTATGCCACGGACCGGGGCACGCACCCAAAGCACGCCTTTGTGAGCGGGCTTCACGGCTGCGTGAGGCGCAAGGGGCCTCTCGCGGAACGCCCGCACTTGCCGTATGGTTCATGCGAAATCTGCATGCGGAGAATGATCTTGGACCGGATTGATGCAATGCGCCTTTTCATTCGCGTCGCCGACGCGGGCAGCTTCTCGCGCGCCGCGAATGATCTCGAACTCGGCCAGCCGACCGTCTCGCGCCGGATCCAGGATCTCGAGGAGAGCCTCGGCACCACCCTCTTCCAGCGCACGACGCGGGCCCTCAGCCTGACCGAAGCCGGCACGCGCTTCTACAAACGCGCGACCGACATCCTCACCGACTATGACGAAGCCGAAGCCGAAGCGCGCGGCCTTGAGCACGAGCCTGTTGGCCTCCTGCGCATTTCCTGCTCGCACTCCTTTGCCCGGCGGGTCGTCGCACCGGCCGCAGCCAGTTTCCTCGCTGCCTGGCCAAACATCCGCATCGACCTGATCTCCGACGATTCGATCACGGACCTTGTCGCCGAAGGGGTCGACATCGCCTTCCGGCTTGGGGAGTTGAAGGACTCAAGCCTGATGGCCAAGAAGGTCGGCGAAGCGGCTCAGGTTATCTGGGCCGCGCAATCTTATCTCGACCGGCAGGGCACGCCGCAGCATCCGTCAGACCTTGTCGATCACCACGCGGCCGTCTTCCGCCATGTGCGCCAGACAATCTGGGAACTCCGGCGCGGCAACGAGGCGATCGAAATCCGCGTCGATGGCCCCTTCCGGGCCTCATCCGGCGAAACATTGCTGGAAGCCGCCGCCGGCGGTCTCGGCCTCCTCCTCGCGCCGGCCTGGCTTGCCTCAGATTGCACCGGCGAAATCCGGCTCGTCCGGGTACTGCCGGACTGGCATGGCCCCAGCCTGCCGATCCATGCCGTCTGGAGTTCCGGCAAGCTGCGCGGCAAGGCGAAACTCTTCATCGACCATATCGAACCCGCCATCACCGCAGCCTGCGGACTGACGCGCCTGGAAGTCGTCAGAGCGTCGCGTTGACCGTCTTCGGGAACACACCGAGGATTTTCAGCGATTGCGAGAAGAAGCCGAGTTCCTCGAGCGCGAGCTGAACCGGGCGCTCATCCGGATGCCCTTCCACTTCGGCAAAGAACTGCGTTGCCTCGAACGAGCCACCAACGAGATAGCTCTCGAGCTTCGTCATGTTGACACCGTTGGTGGCGAACCCGCCGAGCGCCTTGTAGAGCGCCGCCGGAATGTTGCGCACTTCAAACAGGAAAGCCGTTTTCGCCGGGCCATCTTCAGCATCAATGTCCGCCGGCGTGCGCGACATGATCACGAAGCGCGTCGTGTTGTGGGCGGCGTCCTCGATATCCTCGGCGAGGATTTCGAGCCCGTAGACCTCCGCCGCCAGCCGCGGCGCGATGGCGGCCACAGACATGTCCTTCAATTCCGCCACTTCGCGCGCCGCCCCGGCCGTGTCGGCGGCGGTGACGGACTCGATACCATGCCGTCGCAGGAAGTGGCGGCACTGGCCGAGCCCCATGATGTGGGAGCGCGCCCGCTTCACGTCCTCCAGCTTCGTCCCCTTCAGGGCCATCAACTGAAAGCGGATCGGCAGGTAGTACTCGCCGATGATGTGCAACTGGGTCGAAGGCAGCAGGTAGTGGATGTCGCCCACCCTGCCCGCGATCGTGTTCTCGACCGGGATCATCGCCAGGTCCGCCTCGCCCTTCTCGACGGCAATGAAACAGTCCTCGAAAGTCCGGCAGGCCATCGGCTGGTGCTCCGGGAACGCCTCGCTGCAGGCGATGTGCGAGTTCGCGCCAGGTTCGCCCTGGTAGGCAATTTTCTGGGTCATTGCGGAAATCCCTGCTCTGCCGGCCCTTCCAACGTGCGTCTGATCGCCGCGACGCCGGGGGGAAGCGCCTCCTGGAGGCTCCGGTTATATTGTGCGCACCCGGTTAGCGTGCCAAAAGGCGCGCGCCAAGACGTAAGTCACGTAATAGATTCGAAGGAACGCCCCGATGGGAGAACTCGGTCTCAACAAGATCATCGGCGCCCTGCTGGCGACGGCGCTCGGCATGATGGCTCTGATACAGGTTCCGGGCCTCGTGTTCGCCAATGGTAGCGCCGCCCATCACGGCGACGAGCACGCCGAAGAGCAGACGCTGGGCCAAAAAATGTGCGCGCAGTTCCACTACTGCGTGGAAATCGCGGAAGCCGCCTCGGCGGGCGGTCCGGTGGAAGCCGTGTTCGACCTGGGCGCGGCTCTGTTGACGGCCGACACCGCCCGCGGCGAGCGTACCTTTGCCGGCCAGTGCGCGACCTGCCACACCATCACTCCCGGCGGCGCCAACGGCACCGGCCCGAACCTTCACAATGTGGTTGGCTCGGACAAGGCCCACCTGGCCGGCTTCGGCTATTCCGGCGCGATGTCGAATGCCGAAGGGTCATGGACCTACGAGAACCTCGACGCCTGGCTGAAAAGCCCCGGCGGCTATGTCAAAGGCACCTCGATGTCCTTTGCCGGCCTCAAGAAGGATGCCGACCGCGCCAACGTGATCGCCTATCTCGCCGCCAATACGGAAGGCGCACCGCCCTTCCCGGCACCGATGGCGGTCGAAGCCCCGGCAGACGAAGCGGTCTCCGCCGAGGGCGAAGCGGCGCCTGCCGACGCGCCGACCGAACCGGCTGAAGGCGAAACTGCGCCGGCCGAGGGCGAAACCGCCCCCGCCGAAGAAGCGCCCGCTGAAGAAGTCCAGCCGACCTGATCAGGAGCTGACCCGCAAGCACAAACCCCCGGCCCGCGCCGGGGGTTTTTGTTTTTGGAGCGCTACTGCGCCGCCAGCCATTCGGGTTCACGCCCGGGCGCAAGCGAAACCCGGCGCACTGCGGTGACCTCGCCCGCCACATCCTGGATCCGCGCGATCGCCTCGGCCAGCGGCTCGCGTGCGACGCACATGTGGAACGCATTCGCGTGCAGCAATGTGTCCGGAGCCGTCAGGATGCCAACATGCCCCTCCCAGAACACGAGGTCGCCGCGCCGCAGCGCGCCGGGCGCCTGCCAGCCGCTGATCTCCTCGCCGGCCCAGGCGGCCTGCATTTCAGAATCGCGTGGCAGCATCACGCCGCAGGCCTCGAATGCCTGCTGCGTCAGCCCGGTGCAGTCGATCCCGGCATGTTGGCGCCCGCCCCAAAGATAGGGTGCTTCCATGAAACGCTCCGCCGCCCCCGCAGGGTCGGTCTCGAACCGGTCCAGTTGCGCGAGATGGCGCTCATGCACCCACCCGGCCCGCTCGCACTCCGCCCAGACGCCGTCCCTGCGTCCGGTCGCAGCGACCCGTGCACCGAAGCAGAGCGCCTTCAGCGGCGGCGATTTCAGGTCGGCCTTCGAGAACCCGAATGTGCTGAGCGCGCAGACCTTGTGTGTGGAGGGCCATGACGGCGCCGCGAGGTCGCCGAGGCGGAGCCAGCCGACATACCGGTCGCGCCGCAGCTGGCCGAGGCCGAATGCGCCCTCCCGCTTATAAATCTCGACCATTTCGCCGAACAGCGCCTGTGTCACCTGCCGTCCGCCTGCGTCCGGCGTCTCACGCACCGGGGCAACCGGAGCAATGATCTGGAACCCGGCGCCGGGCCCCGCCGGGCGGGCAAGGCGCTTGTCATTGAAGTCCAGCATCTGGCAGCTCCGAGGCGGGGGCCTCAGGCCGCGTTGGATCGCTTGGCAGGAGGCTTACTGCCAGCTTCTTCGCCGGAAGCCGCGGCAAGAACAAGGCGCGCAAAGGACCGGAGATACGTCATCCCGTCCGGGGTGCGTTCGATGAAGATCGAGCGAAGATCGGAATCGTCCGGCAGGCGGCGGATGAAATTCAGCCGCTCCAGCGCGTCGAGGGCCCGCGTGATCGCCGGCTTGGCAACGCCGAGATGTTCCGCAAGGCCCCGCACCGTGTGCGGGCCCGGCATCAGGGCCACCGACATCAGCACCGCCTGCTGGCGCGCTGTCAGGTCCGGCGCATCCGAGCGCACCGAGGCGGTCACCGCCTTGCGCCAGAGTTCAAGCCCGTCCCGCTCGGATAATTGCATCTTCTCAAGGTCTCCACGCCGCGCCCGGCCCCCTGACCGGATCGCGCATGAGGCGAATCTCCGGTGATTTGCCGGGCCCGTCCAGACCTCGAACGCGCCTGTGCCCTTCACATTCGGTGCGAAACACCTGAAATAGTGTCCATGGCCACCGCTCACCCCCACGCCTTCGGGCACGCGAACACACCGTGCAGCCCGAAGGACACCGAAGCCTTCCTGCACGAGGCCGAAGCCATGGTCGTGCGCCAGGGCCAGCGGATGACCCGCATCCGCCGCAAGGTGCTCCGCCTGTTGCTGGAGAATGAAGGTCCGGCGAAAGCCTATGACCTGCTCGCCAGGCTCGACGGCGAAGGCGCTGCCAAGCCGCCGACCATCTACCGCGCGCTCGACTTCCTCCAGGATACCGGTCTCGTCCACAAGATCGAGAGCCTCAACGCCTATGTCGCCTGCGGCCATACGAGCCACACCCATTCCGCGGTCTTCCTGATCTGCGATACCTGCCATACGGCCGAGGAACTGCACGCGACTGCCACCAGCGAGGCCCTGAAATCCGAGACCCGCGCCGCCGGCTTCCGCATGGCGCGCGCCGTCGTCGAAGTGCGCGGCACCTGCCGGAAATGCGCCGCATGATCCCGCTCTGGCAAGGCAGCTGCAACCAGTGGGACTGCGACGAGATGGGGCACATGAACGTGCGCGTCTATCTCGAGAAACAGCTCGAAGGCCTCGTCACGCTGGCCCATAGCCTCGGCATGCCGGAAGCCTTCCGGGCCAATGCACCGTCGACGGTCCTGCCGGTCGACCAGCATATCCGCTTCGTGCGCGAAGTGCTTCCCGGAAAGCCCCTGTCGATGCAGGGCTGTATCCTGGAGATCGGGGAGAGTGACGCGGTCATCTACCAGGAACTGCGCCATCTCGACGGCAGCCTGTCGGCCGCTTTCCGCACACGGATCATACATATCGACACGGCCGAAGGCGAACGCTTCCCCTGGACATCGCGCACCCGCGCGCTGATGGAGGGGCTGAAGGGTGAGACGCCGCAGGAAGCCTTGCCCCGCAGCTTCGATCCCGATGCTCCGGCAACGGCCCTGCCCGACATCACGATCGACAGGGCAAGGCAGGCCGGCGCACCGCGCATCGGAATCGGCGCCGTCTCGCCAGGCCATTGCGGGGTTCACGGATGGATGGAACCCTTCTGGTTCATCGGGCGCCTGTCGGACATGGTGCCCAATCTTCTCTATGACTGGCGCCACCGCGTCGGGCAGAAGACCAGCGACAAACCGATGGGCGCCGCGGTGCTGGAATACCGCCTGCGCTATCACCGGATGCCGCGCGCCGGCGACCTCTTCGTCGTGCATTCCTCCTTCGGCGGAGTGCACGGCAAGACGCATTCATTGGTGCACTGGATCCTGGACCCCGAAACGGGCGGCCCCTGGGCCACCAGCCAGGTCGTCGCCATCACGCTCGACCTCGACAGCCGCAAGGCTGTTCCGGCGCCTCCCGACATGATGGACGAACTCGAACAGATCGCCCCGCGCGGGTTGGGTATCTGAATTTTCTTGTCAGTCGCGGCGTGTTTCCAAATACCGGGTCCACTTTTCGCAGCGCCGCTTTAAAGATACCCCGCCAGTATCTCCGCCAGCGCCGGAATGTCCTTCGGATGCAGACCAGCAATATTGATCCGCCCCGATGCCGGCATGTAGACGCCGTGCTTCTCGCGCAGTTCGGCCGTCTGCGCCGCCGAAACGGGAAGCTGCGAGAACATGCCGTTCTGCGATTTCAGCGCCGCCAGCGCGTTCGAGCCTGTCGCCTCGACCAGCGCACCGGCGAGGTCTTCGCGCAGCCCCTGCATCCGGGTCCGCATGGCATTCAGTTCATTCTCCCACTCGATGCGCAGTTCACTGTCGCCAAGCACAGCGGCGACAATCCCCGCCCCGTGCGCCGGCGGCATCGACCAGGTCGCGCGGCCATTGTCGGCGATCTGCGTCGTTGCCGCGGCAACCCCGCCTTCCGTTGCGCCGAGCAGCAGGAAACACCCCGTGCGCTCGCGGTAGAGACCGAAATTCTTGGAACAGGAATAGGCCACCATCGCCTCGCCTGCCGCGTCCATGAAGGCGCGCACGCCGTCCATGTCGCGCTCCAGGCTCTGGGCGAAGCCGTGATAGGCAACGTCCAGCATCACCAGGAGCTCCTTCTCCCTGGCCAGCTCGCCGAGCGCCTTCCAGTCATCGATCGACGGGTCGATCCCGGTCGGGTTGTGGCACGGCCCCTGGATAATGACACCGTCGCCGGGCTCGGCGGCGGAGAGGTCGGCCTGCATGCCCAGGGCGTAGAATTCCCCGTCCCGCGCGTAGGCATATTCCATCACCTCGAGGCCGAGGGATTTGACGACATTTGGATGGTTCGGCCAGGTCGGTTTCGACACCCAGACGCGTTTCGTCCCCGTCCGCCGCATCAGGCTGACACCCTGGAACAGGGCGCCGCAGCCGCCTGGCGCGGTGAAGGAAATCGTCCTTCCTTCTTTCCGGGCGGGGTGATCCTTGCCGAACACGAAGTCTTCGATATGGCCGCAGAAATCGGTATTGCCGCGCGGGCCCTCATACACCTTCGTCGTCTGGGCCGCGATCAGGCGCGCCTCGGCTTTCTTCACCGCCGAGAGGATCGGTGTCTGGCCGTCCATGTCCTTGTAGACGCCGACGCCGAGATCGAACTTGTCGGCGCGCGGATCGGCGCGGAACGCCGCCATCAGACCCAGGAGGGTATCGGGCGGCAGGGTCGAGAGTTCGGTGAAATGGGACATGGGTTATCTTCCGGTGGCATGCGGGCAGACCTAGCGGTTTTTGCCGCGGCGCGGAACCCCGCCGGCGCCCGGCTGCCGCGGCGTGACAATTGCGCGCCCGC
>Ga0214472_10008214_pt1 | contig 10908 bp, 7 predicted proteins | sample RVTome_6_FD_207662 | JGI IMG/M metagenome (GOLD analysis project Ga0214472, IMG submission 207662) | Soil microbial communities from uranium-contaminated site in the Upper Colorado River Basin, Wyoming, United States - RVT140D175 | ecosystem: Environmental > Terrestrial > Soil > Contaminated >...
GTCAGAACTACAGAAACACAGGGGAACTCAATTTGATCCGAGGTTGGTGGACTGCACTGTCAATTCTGTTTCAGTCCGGAGAATCGCGATGCACCAGGATCCGCCAAGCTCGACGATGCCTCTGGTTCCCACTCGTCGTAGCCCACCTCTCCGATCATACGCGAGTTTTTTCGCGGGCAGACGACTCCACTAGAAGGACTAGCCCACGCTCGGTCTGGATGACAATGGAGACTCGAACCCCAACCGTTGCAGGTGCTCAAATACGGCACTAGGCAGCTTCTCGGCGGCCGAGCCGAAGCCATCTGGGCGGAGAGGGATCGCAAGCTCGAAGCGGCGCGCGCGCGGCGCCGCACGTCATGGCAGGAGCGTTCAACCGAGCGCCACGCAGCGCTCACCGGACTCCATTAATGAACCACCCCACGAGTCACTTTCTCGCTGAACCGGGACACTACAGCAAGGGTATCAAGAGCGCCTCCTGTGTCGCAAGTGTGAGCAGGCTTTTGGACGAAACGAGCGCTAATTTGCGGCGGCCTGGCTCCACGGAGGCTGTCGCCGCGCTGTCGCCCCTCGGGATATCTTTACAGTGCGCGGACTTGATTACGCGAAGTTTCTTCTTTTCCATCAATCCGTCCTTTGGAGGGCAAGCATCTAGTCGTGCCCTGAGTTTGCCCACGTACGCTTAGGGCTGCATGAGGAACGCCTTCGCAAATCACTCCTCGCGCTAGAACCTGGGCCGTCGAACCGCTACCCGTTTTGGGCAATAGCTCTAATCGACTCCGTGACTCGCGAGATCAAAGATGACATCATCATCCAACCGACAATCCACAGGCCCGATGGGCACACCGTCTACACGTTCACGTTCCGCGGCTGCATCTGGTTCTACTTCGCAAGTAGCCATGCTCCGCCTCCGAAGCTATTGCCAGTGGGCACACTGTCGACCGGTGGCGAACTTGTGGTTCGCACCCAAGATTATATGACCCATTCGCCGCTCGTCGAGGCCTTCAACCGGTTTATCGAGAACACGACCAATCGACCCACACCGCGCCACGGCACCAGCCCTTAGTTGTGGTCTAACAGGTTGCTGAAAGAGGTTTTTCGGGGCACAGGGCACGAACAGGCGCCCGTCATATCTGCCCTGAGAACGACGGATCGACACCCCGGTGATGGTTTACATACCCGGAAACATCGTGCTTTGACAGCGTTCCCGACTTTTTCAGCACGCTGCTAACCCACGCATGAAGCAGGCGGGGCCGCGCTGGCTTCGCACCCGAGGTATGGGTAGAATCATGCCGGGCGGGCCCGGGCCTCGACGCCGCGGCCCCGCTGCTTATCCGTAGTCGTTTAGGCGTCCAAACGGACTCAGTGGTCCATGAAAGGTCTTGTGGGAACGTGAGCATCGAAGAGCGGTTCGACATCCCCCTAATCGCCGGCATGGCGTTCCGCGAGAAGCAGATTCAGCAGAATTACCGGCCCATCATCGCCGTGCATAAATGGTTTGCGCGGCGGCCGGGAACGCTTTTTCGCGCGCTGGCCCTTGCTGAATTCGGCGATGCTCCGCTTGCTGACACTTACTTCACCGCGAATGACTTCCCAGGCCGCAAGGTGGCCGATCCCTTTATGGGTGGCGGTACGCCCCTGATCGAAGCCAACCGTGTCGGCTGCGATATCACGGGCTTCGACATTAATCCGATGGCGGCGTGGATCGTGCGTGAAGAGATCGAGCATCTCGACATTGATCACTATCACAAGGAAGCTGGCCGCCTGCTCGGTGGCCTCCGCGCAGAGATTGGGGATCTTTATCTCACGGCTTGCCCGCTCTATGGCGACACTGATCTGCCGGTGAAGTACTTCCTCTGGGTCAAGGTCATTCACTGCGATTCCTGCGCCAAGCCAATTGACCTTTTCCCCGGCTATCTCGTCGCAGAAGACTCACGCCACCCGTATAACGTGCTGGTCTGCCCAGACTGCGGCGAGCTGAATGAAGTCAAGGACCGGATGAAGCCTGGCACATGCCGGACCTGCGATGCACGATTGCACACCAAGGGTCCCGCAGGCCGCAACCACTGTATCTGTCGCGGGTGCGGCCATGAGAACCGCTATCCCCGGGCCGCAGAAGGTCCATTGCGCCACCGCCTCTTTGCCATCGAGTACTTCAACCCGCAGCGCAAGGCCGCGCACCAGGGCCGTTTTTTCAAGAAGCCGGATGAAAAGGACCTCGCCCGGGTTGCTGTTGCCGCGGAGCGCTGGACGCGGACTCGTGCGCGCTTCATCCCGGATCAGCAGATTATGCCTGGTGACGAGAGTGACCGCCTACACCGCTGGGGCTACAGCCAGTACCGACAGATGTTCAATGATCGGCAGCTCCTTGGCCTGGAAATGAGCTGCCGTCTGATTCACAAGGTGGGGAACGAGCGTGTGTGCCATGCACTTGCCACTAATCTGTCCGACCTTCTTCGCTACCAGAACATGCTCTGCCGCTATGATACCTGGGCGCTGAAATCACTCGACATCTTTTCAGTGCACGGCTTCCCCGTGGGCCTGGTACAGTGCGAGTCTAATCTCCTGGGCATCACCAACGGCCACGGCACGAATGTCGGGTCCGGTGGCTGGACGAACATCATCGACAAATACACCAAGGCCAAGCGCTATTGCGACGCGCCATTCGAGGTACAGCGGCGGGGGTCCCGCAACGTGCAGGTCCCCATCGAGGGTGAGTGGATCGGCGAAGGACGCAATGGTGTGCGGCGGCGCAAAGTCGCCCTTCATTGCGCCGATGCGACAGCCGTAGAGCTGGAGCCGGACAGCCTGGATGCTGTTTTCACGGATCCGCCGTATTTCGGCAACGTACAGTACGGCGAGCTAATGGACTTTTGTTACGTGTGGCTGCGCCGCCTTGTCGGCAGCGAGCCTGAAGGCTTTGATCGCGGCTCCACGCGCAATGCCGAGGAACTGACTGGCAATGTCACGCAGTTGCGGGGCCTTGACCACTTCACGGAGGGCCTGGCCAGAGTCTATTCCCTGATGGCTGAAGCGCTAAAACCTGGCGCGCCACTTGCCTTCACCTATCACCACAACAAGGTCGAAGCATACTTCGCCGTCGGCGTTGCCATACTTGATGCAGGTCTGACCTGTTCGGCATCCTTGCCCTGCCCCGCCGAGATGCGTGGCTCCATCCACATTCATGGCACCGCCTCTTCCATTGTTGATACGGTCTTTGTCTGCCGTGACAGAGGGCACGCCCCGCGGCAGTGGCTGTTTCGGTCTGCCGAACAGCTTGAGGCTATTGTCGCCCGCGATCTTGCTCAGCTCACGGAATCGGGCTGGACACCAACCCAAGGAGACACGCGCTGCATCGTCTTCGGCCACTTGACGCGTATGGCGGTTTGGAACTTGAGGGAGCGTTGGGACCGCAACGTGCCAACGAAGGAGAAGCTCGCGCGCTTTGAGGGGACCATAACCAAGCTCGCCGATCCCGAACACCTCCTCGAACACCTTGGATGCAACATGCGGGTGTCTGCTCCCTTGGGGCCGCTCTTTGCAGCGGCCGAGTCAGAAGAGAGGACCCGCGATGCCGTTTCCTTTTGAGGTGCCCTTCGACGAGGTCCAGCGCGATCTCGATGCCTACGTCGATGAAATCTTCTCCTGCCTGCAATCCGAATTCCTGACCCTGCCCAAGGGACCCGGCTTTGTCGAGTACCCGGTCTTCGAGCGCGGATATGAAGCGCTAAAACGCGCCACGGTGAACTTTCGTAACCTGTCGCCCGAGCCGGTCATTGCGGCGGTGCAGGAAGTGCCGATCGCGCTGATCGTTCTGCGAAGCATGCTGGGGTTCACACCTCCCGAATGGGCGTATGTCACATCCCAGTACACGGATGTGCAGGTTTCTCAAAGCGCCATCCGCGCCATCGATCGAAAGGTTCGCATGGCCCCAGACACGCTGCTTCGGACCGACGGCAGTCTCACCGGCGAGCGCGTCCGGGCGCTGGTGACCACCGCGTGCCAAATACTGACCGATGGCGCGCCCGAGGGGCGGGAAGACGCCCTGCACAGGCTGAACAAGGCTGATACTAAGAGCGGTCTGCGGAGCTTGCAGCCGCTCGCCGATCTTGGCGTTCCGTACGCTATGCTGCTCTACGAACGATTCCTTGGGAGGCCCTTTGCCGGGCACAGGGATTCGGTCAGCGAGCTAGTCGGCGATGTCCTTGAGACGGCCATTGAAAGAATCCTTCACAGCCACGGTATTAGCTACCGCAAGAGCAAGCGGGCAGAGCGCGTTGCGGGCTTCGACCAGGCACCGGATTTCATCATCCCCGATGAGTTCAATCCACAGATCGTGATTGAAGCCAAGGTCACCGAAGATGATGGCACAGCGCGTGACAAGGTAACCCGCGTTCAGCATCTGGAATCATTGGCGATGGCTGGACAGCCTGCGGGTCAGGCGAAATTCGATGTGGTTGCCTGCATCGCAGGGCGCGGGTTCGGTGTTCGACGCGAGGACATGAAGAAGCTCTTGCTGGCGACCGGAGGCAAAGTGTTCACGCTCGCGAATCTTCCCCAACTGGTGGATTGCACGCGGCTTTCCGAATTCAGAACCCGAGCGGGGGTAGCCGCTGCAAATGCCAGGTACAAATCCAGGCATGAACCCGGCAAGAACCAGCCTGAAACACCGTAAAACCTCTGGGGAAAGCTGCGGGGGAAAGCTCCGGCGAAAACTCCGGGAAAAGCTCCAGGGAAAACGCCGGACAGCACCCCCATCAAGTCCGAGGCAACCTCCGCGTCTTGCGTGTCCCCAGGCCGGACCACCAGGGGCGGCCCCATGATAGGGCCACCCTTGGGCTATCCGTCACGTCGGCACCCACCTGCCTTACGACGCTGCCGTCCGGCGTTCCTCCGGATAGTCTGCCAATTCGGGGTGGTCGATCGCTAGCCGTACATAGTCTTGAATGAGTTGCACGGCGGCAGCCTGAGCGCTGTTCCTCGAAGACTCTCGATAGGTGAAGAGGGCGACGGCTACTGAGAAGGAGGTTGCAAGTGCTGCGAGGATTGTTGCCCAACGTCTACTTGAGGGAGCATTCCCTCAGTGGCAATGGGGGCTGGCGCTGCGACAGTTGCAGCTACAGGAACCACTTCTGTGCCCGTCGGTTTGTCGCCAAATCGCATTACTAGGCTCCTTCTGACGTCACCGAGGATCTTGCCGCTACTGACGGCCTCAGCGATGAACCACACGCCAAGAACGAGGAACCCAATGATGGTCCCCACAAACGAGACAGTAGGCGCCCCGGTCTCCGAAGCCAACCATACCCACCCGAAGAGATGGAAAGGAATAGAAGCGAGAATTGCAAGCTCAAACTTGAATCTTAACAGTATGGTCCGAAGATATCGCTGACCGATCGGTTCAGGCTGCAGAGTAAGAAGTAGGTACCGCTGCCAGATCGCTAAATGGTCGGGCCGAGAGCGCACAATCCATCGGTCAAGCCACAACTCAATCCGCGCGCCGAGATTCTCGAATACAAACCCAGCCCCGAGGCTGCCGACAAATAGGCCCATACCGGTGGCAATGGGATGGACCTGCCAGATATCTCGCCCTATCGGGCTCGCGCAATAGGCCAGCACAGACCATGGCGTAAGGCCGATTGCCCCAGGAACCACCAGGGTCGCGAACGGCCGAAACGCGTCGCCGCGAAGCGTATTCGTCGGGTTCATTCATCTCCCCCCACACCGGGGCAACCCCCGCATTCGATGCCGTAGCCAGCCAACCACTTTTGTTGGTCGTTCTTGTACTGCACGCCTCTCCCGTTGAGAATCAACCGCAGGAACACGCGGCCGCCAAGGATGCCTGCGGTGCCCCGCCAACACCAAGATCGTTCTAATCTCCCGAATCCGGAAGAGTGGGTCTCTTGCGGCGAAGCGGCAACAGCTGTCCCAGCCGCAAGTCGCACCATAGCAATGGGTTAGGGGATTGCCCTGCCACGGATGCCGTACCGCAAGCAACCACCACACCCGTTCCACAGGTCCCACAGCCCGAGAACTCGAGAAGTTCCTAACCACCCCACAGTCATTCACCCCAATTCCGGAACAGGTTTTAGCCCCCTGTCTCTTAACCCCTCAATCGCAATGCGGGTTAAGAGAGAAGGGGGAGAATCTGTTCCTCCGGCAGGTCGGTCCGTGTGGGGGCGGCTGGGGGGTGGCGGTCTAGGGTGGGTATCGCAGGTGAATTGGTCGTCAGTGTAACGTGTTGTTGGGGTGGGGCTTGCGGTACACTACAGCTCGATCAGGTGGGCATCTGGGAGCGGCGTCCTTCCCGAGGGTGTCGGGAGGGACGATATTGCCTCTGGCAGGGCTGGGGAGGGGTCTATCGCGGCCGTTGACCGTCCGGTGGCCTGAACTGACTTGGTCGCCAAGCACTTGGGGCGACAGCGATGCGGGGCCATTCAAACGAGGGATCTTTGCGCGATGCAGGTCGGCGGGGCGGCCATCCACGGCGAGGGCGACTTCCAGAATCCACGATACCCACGGGGTCCGGGAACGGACAATGTTCGATAAGCGTTTTTCGCCGAAGGAATTCCTCAAATCCCGTCGGCCCGAGCGGTTCTCCGACTCGTCTACTGTCGACGAGCCGGTCATTGACCGGTCGGCGCTCGAGTACCACCTAGATACTATCACCAACCGTGGCCAGGACCACGATTTCGAGGAGTTCGCGCGGCATCTATGCCAGCTCGAGATCTGTCCGAATTTGATCCCGCATACCGGGCCGACAGGTGGAGGTGACAGTAAGGTGGATACTGAGACCTTTCCAGTTGCCGAGGTCCTCGCTCTCGCCTGGTTCTCCGGGTTCGGGAAGGAGGCCGCCGACCAACGCTGGGCATTTGCGTTTAGTGCCAAGATGGATTGGCGCGGGAAGGTCAACAGCGACATCAAGAAGATCGCCGGAACCGACCGGAACTACAAGCGGGCGTTCTTCGTTACGAGCAGGTTTGTTCCGGACAAGACTCGAGCTGAGGTGGAGGACAGCCTGGAAAGGAAGTTCGGAATTGACGTCCGCATTCTGGACCGCACTTGGATTCTCGACCGAGTCTTTGCAGGCCAGCATGAAGACCTTGTCATCAGCGACCTGAGGATCGCGACTAGCGCCCGACGCATGGTCAAGCCGGGTCCGCGCGACCTTCAACGGCGCGAAGACCTTGACGTCTGCGAAACGCGCCTAGGTCAATTCCTCAACGACAACCTTCTTGGCCCGGCGCTGGTGGAAGCTAGCCTAGAGGCGGCCCTTCTCGCTCGGGGTTTGGAGCTCCCTCGTCACGAGGTTATCGGTCGCTTTGTGCGGGCCGACCAACTCGCGACGAGATACGGGACATTACAGCAACAACTCGATTGCACATACGCAAGAGCTTGGACGACGTTTTGGTGGTTCGAGGACCCCGATGAGTTCCTTCAGCTATACGAGGCGTTCGAAACTGTTGTCGCCTCCAGTGATAATCCGTTCGATTTAGAACGGTATGCCAATCTTTGGTATTTGCTCCATGCTTCCTCGCACCGAGGCGACCTTGATGCTGACAAGAGCGGCCTGGAAGCCAAGACAGCCAGGATAGTCGAGAGCCTCGAGCGCCTTTCTCTCCAGCCCGGACGCCCGAGCGCTGCCCTACAGGCAGAGGCGCTCCTTGTCATGGTCCGTCTAGCGGGCAACGTCTCTGGGGGGGAAGCTGCGTTCGCCGCGCTTGATGCCATTGTCCGCCGGTGCGAGGGGTTAATTGGCTTCCCGTTACAGAACCTCGCGCAAATCATCTTGGAGCTGGGTGACGTATTTGGCGACTCCAAGGCTTATGACCGACTCTACGAAACGTTGGTGGGAGTCACCTCAAAGAGAGAAGGCGAGTTGAGCGGTGCCAGGCTCCTGACGACCAGAGGGGCTCAGCATTTGAATGCGGACAGGCCCTACGAGGCGATCGGTGTCCTTGGCCGTGCCCTCCGGGATCTTTACAAGCATGAAAGCCGCAGGGAACTCGTCAGCGCCCTATACCTGTGCGGCTGCGCCTATGAGCGAGTCGGGCTGCTGTGGGCGGCCCGCGGTGCGCTGCTTACTGCTGCCTCGGTTGCGACAGCTGAGTTTCATACGTACGGCAAGCCCACCAGCCTGCAGCCGGCGTGTTACGAGCGGCTAAAATGGCTTGAGCTAAATCTGGGGCGGATACCCCAGGCTCTTGCTTGGCATGAGGTCGACCGTGCGGCTCGGGGTGCCCTCGCGAGCCTAGGATATGACAGCGAGATCCTTCGCCCGAATGAGATGGCTTTCGACGCTGGACTGGGAGTCCTCTTTCTGCGACAAGATCTTTGGAGCCTGAACCGCCTGACAATGCTCCCAGCGGCGCTCGAACGCCTTGACCTTGTTTGCGCTGCTTGCGCCTTGAAGTATGCCCTTGGGCATGACGCCTCGGTGCAGGAAGACATCGCCGATGGTGTCCCGGATGGAAACATCGATGCCTTCTTCCGCCAGCTGATGAGCCAGCCGATTGCCGCGGACCTCCCTCCGGCAATTGTCGATACAGAGGGGCGAAGGACCACACTGACCTCGCGCATCCTGGGCTGCCGAGTCCAGGTCGAAGTGGACAACGGCTTTCCGACGATGGATCTCGCGGAATCGCTGCTGGCCGCGGCGGAGAGCTTCCTTGCGACGGGAATGGCGCGACGGATCATAGCTAGAGAGCCGAGCCTCACCGTGGATGTGCGCCGCTCGGACTTAGCAGCAACACCATTCGAGTTTCTGCTGAGCGATAGAGGGGGCCGGCCTCATGTGGAGGTGCGCTGCTCGCAATTCGGGGTTGATCAAGTCAGCCTGGCTGACCAGGCGGCGCTGAAGGCGCGCCTGTGGGAGGTAGTTGCCCACTTGGTCGGGCGCTGCTTCGTCGTCGAGAACATCGAAGGGGCGTTTGAGAAGCTCTTTGAGGAGGAGCGCGTCCACGACCGCGCGCTCGATTTCACAAGTAGCTTCGTTACCCTTACGAATGTCCTGGGTCACGAGCCGAAGGACACAATTACCAAGTGGGTTGAAACGGGCGATGCAGAGTACCCGTTGATCAGGTCAGAGAGTTGGGCGGCTGCTGGACTCGAGGTAGATAGTCATGAGGGCGCCGCTGGCAAGAGAGGCATCCTGGGGGAAGGTGAGCCTCCGTCCGATCTCTTGGATGCTGGGCGGGCGCGCCACGACGAAATGGAAACGGTGTCTCTGATCCGTGACTCGTTGTGGAATCGGGCTGGCTGGATGGGCACCGCATTCATCATGGATCGTGAGAATCGTATGCGACCCATTCTCGCCCTGGTCTTCACGGACGAAGCCGCAGGACGCGAGATCTTTGCTCATCTGAGGAGCGAGCTAGGGGGCGATGACAACGTAGAGCGGTTGACCGTGACGATTATCCAGGGGATCTCGGCTACAAAACCACATTCGTACCGGGTGGTCATAGGGTCCAGCTTTGACGAGGCCGCGGCGAAAAGCGACACCAAGTACAAGATGTTCCGCAGCCGGCTTAACACCATGGTACCTATAACATCAACCAATCTCCAACTCTTTCTTGAAAGCTATGCCGCGAAGGGCGAGTACCTGCTCGCACCGGCAATCGGCAGGGGCTCCGAGACGTTCCCGGACTTGCTGGCCGACGTGGGGATTGTGAAGAGGCGACTCCGCGTGCGTGAAGCGTGGCAGATCGGACGGAATGACCTCGACATCGTTGGGGTAGATGGGGATGACGACCCGATCATTCCCCCGGAGCAGACGGCGCGTGCGCCGGTGCTCGCAGTATTGCGTTGGAAGCGCGACCAGCAGAGCAAGTCCCCCTAGGGAGTCGCTATGCTGCGAATGCGACCCGCTATCTTCATTGCTACCCGGACCTGAGGAGTATGGCATTGGTGATGACCTTGTGTCGGCGGGTAATGGGTCAGTTTGAGTCGTGACAGGCTGGCGTTCGGCCCGGAAGTTGCTTAAACTTCAGTGTTACGGGGGAACCATTCGGAGGTCCGCCATGCAGACGCAAAATCGGAAGCTCGCGAACGCGGTTCTGTTCCTGCTGCGGGGCTGTCCCACACATCCGGGCGTGACACAGCTTCTGAAGATGCTGTACTACGCCGACTACTGGCACTACCGGGAACACCTGACGGTCATTACGGGTTCGGATTACGTTGCCCTAGAGCGCGGTCCGGTCATCAATGACTACAAGGCGGTGTTTGAAGCCCTCGTCTCTGCTGGTGTTCTTGCTCGGCAAAAGGTACCGGTTGAGGGGCAACCGCTCCCCAAAGAAGAACTTATTCCGAAGATGGAGCCAGACGAATCCATTTTCTCTGAGACGGAACTGGCAGTCTTGGAGGAGGTGATCGAACGGTGTGGTCACCTCACCGGTCTTGCACTCAGTCACCGAACCCACCGCGAGGCACCGTGGGTGTTCGCTTGGGACCCCAAGGCACCGGGACGGAAGATTCACCACCTGACCTTCCGTTGGCTTGAGAACCTACCGGACGAAGACGAACTGGACATCGCACGCCGCAGCCTTGCTGGCGACACCATGAAGCAGCGGGTTCAGGAACTGGCCACAGCAAGCTAGGGCTTTTGGGGGTGAGGGGGTAATAGCAATGCCGGCAATGCGTGCTGCGGCTGTCCAGAATGATCCCCAGTTCGATCAAGACCTGACAGGGCTCAGAGCAAAATACCCCGAGATTGACGATGTAATCGATGAATTGCGGGGGTTGCTCGTTATGGACTATGATCTACCCGAAGTCCTCGTTGACCCTGCCAGCTTACCGGGGGCCTATGCGGTCAAACTGGACTACCCTCCACGAGGCGCTGCTGGTCGTGGGGTGTTGCTGCTGACTTACCATGGTTCGGACTGGGTGTCGAACCCGATGAACAGCCCGGTTCGAACC
>Ga0214472_10008216_pt1 | contig 10907 bp, 9 predicted proteins | sample RVTome_6_FD_207662 | JGI IMG/M metagenome (GOLD analysis project Ga0214472, IMG submission 207662) | Soil microbial communities from uranium-contaminated site in the Upper Colorado River Basin, Wyoming, United States - RVT140D175 | ecosystem: Environmental > Terrestrial > Soil > Contaminated >...
AGATACAACCGGGTATGTATCAGAAATCAGAAGACCAGATGGGGAAGCTGCTCGGCCCGGAACCATATCAGCCTCAACCTGAAGCTGATGCTGCTGCCGGACAACCTCATCGACTTCGTCCTTCTCCACGAACTGGTTCATACCCGGATTAAGAACCATGGCAAGGAATTCTGGTCTGAGCTTGCAGGGTTGCTGGGCGGGGCGGACGTGAAAAACCTGCGGCTGCAGATGAAAAAATATGGCCTCAGGATCCTCTGAGCGGGTGAAGAGTGAGAAATTAAGATACCGGTTACCAGGTAAGCCCCGTCAGGAAAGGGGGAAAAATAGAGGCATCAGTTCTGCAGCGTGGTACTTTCCGGATCGTCGACCAGCTCCACCCAGAAGGTACCGATGTTTTTGTCCTGATACATGGCCTCGACCGGATAGCGTTTCCCCTCTCTGTCTTCCGAAAACCGGGCAAGAAGATCCTGGTCCGTGTAGATGGGAAAATGCAGGTCATTGCCGTCATTCATCATCTTCGGCGGCGCAAACCCTTTAAAATTGACCAGAACGTCACGGTCATAGCGGGCGATGTTCGTCCGCACCCCGGTAAGGATGATCCGTACCCCCTTGGCGGTGGTCAGGGTCTGGCCGGCGGAAACGGTGAGAAGATCCCCGCCTACCTTGACCACAAACTGCTCCACCCGTATCTCCCCATCCAGCGGTTCCCGGCCCGTTTTTTCCGGGGCGGCCTGCGGCTTCAGATCGACCCAGCCGCAGATCTCGGAATCTTTCCTAACCAGGATCCGGGTGGCCCGGGAAAACCTGAAGGGAAGATTAAAATCGTTGGAAGTCCCGAAATCCTGGATATCAACGGCAAGACCTCGCTGGTAGTTGGAAACCACATCGGTGATGATGATATCGTCACCCTCCTGCAACTGAAGTTCCGACTTGTGCGGCAGCGCCACCGGGACTTCCCCGTTGATGCGGACAATCAGGTAGTCCAGCCGGGGGGACTCCAGCCTGATCCCGGGGGCGTCAAACTGGATGCCCAGTTCTTCCATGAAGGCATTGATCACCAGTTTATGCATCTGAATCTTTTCCGCCAGCGAACTGATGGACTTGGAGGTTTCCACTCCGAATGCCGGGATATTTCCCTGGGTCAGGGCATAATAGGTGGCGGATTTTCGCTGCTCCTGGTGCAGGGATTTTTCCGAAAGGGTATCGTGGTCGTTTACCCTGAACAGGTAACGCTCCTTGGTGATCTGTTCATTCACCCGGTTCACCACGCTTTCCGCCATTGCCCGGAGGTGAATCATCCTGCCGGTTCCGGAAACCGTATAATCGGCGGCATCGAAAATAATCGACTGGCCGAACCGGCCCGGATTTTCCATGGCATTTATCCAGGTGGGAGCATAAAAGCCGGAACCCTCGTGCAGGTTCAGCAGCAGATCACTTTCCCTGATCAGCTGTTTGAGGATGGCAACGATTTCCGCTTCATAATTTTTCTCTTCGGCCTCGCGGACATCGAACTTGCGGTTCATGTCCCCGGTCAGGCCGGTCCGCCGGTTCAAGAGAATGGAATAGAAATTTGCCCGCGGCACCACAATGAGATTGCCCTTTTTCAGATGGACATCCGCATAGAGATCCGCCGTCAGATAGCCCCCGGGCTCATCACCCTGGATGCCGCCGATGATCATGATCGTCCTGCCGGGCTCTTCGCCGATTATCCGGTAGACATTGAGTTCGTGATCCGTATGGGGCAGAAAGACTTCATGCTGCACCTGAGCCCCTGCACTGCTCACCAGCCAGGTTATACTCAGAAATAGTGCGCCGAGAGCCGCGGCCATTCTTTTTTTCATGATTTCCGTAGTCCTGATTTATTTTTCAAGCAACCGGTTAGCCCCCAGTCGGGCCAAGGTTTTGCCCACTATAAACTTTATTCGTAATTTTGCAAGGATAAGTGGCGATCTCCAGCAGTCCCAAAAAAAAGCCGCCCTCCATCGGGGGCGGCTTTTTTTCCAGATAATGAAAACTTCCCTTCAGCCTTTCACCTCGATCCTCCGGGGTTTCGCCGGCGCCATCTTGGGCAGGACAAGAGTCAGGATACCGGCGGTCATCTTGGCGGAAATCGCCTCCCGGTCAATGGTTTCCGCCAGATTGAAATTCCGGTAGTAATGGCCGGATTCAAACTCCTGCAGGAGCACCTTGTCTCCGGGAATGGCATAATCACCCCGGGTCCCCTTGATGGTCAAGGTGTCTTCCTCCAGCCCGATTTCCACCCCATCTTTGGAAACCCCGGGCATTTCCGCCAGCAGGGTCACGGCTTCCCGGGTTTCGTAGATATCAACGGCCGGAACAAAATATTTATCCGGTTTGGTGGGCTCGCCACTCTTCTGAACTTCCTGTTTCTGTTTCACCTGCATTTCTTTTTCGGTCATCGCGCTCACCTCCAGCACCAATCGATGCGAGAATATTCATGAATTTCCGGTAATGGGCTTGGCCTCTGCTCAGCCACCCACGACCTCGATCTGTCTCGGTTTTGCCTCCGCGGCCTTGGGCAGGGTGATCAGGAGAAGGCCGTTTGCCGCTTTTGCCTGAACCTTCTCAACCTCGATCCGGCAGGGCATGGTCACCGCCCGGTTGAAACTTCCGCTCTCAAGCTCCCGCCGGTGGTAAGAGATCTTTTCCTCCTCCGCCTCCGGACAAACCCGCCGCTCCCCGGAAATCGTCAGGGTGTCCCCTTCGACGGCGATGTTGAGGTCCCCGGCATCCAGACCGGGAACTTCCGCCTGCACATATATATTTCCGGCATCTTCAGAGATATTGAGGGAAGGGAATACGGTGGCAGTGGTTCTTTCCCGGTACTGATCCAGGCCGCGGATCAGGGAATCGAATTCCCTGCGCACCCGGTCAAACTCGGCCCATGGATTTCGAAAGAAAGGGCTATTTCCAAATCGTATGACAGCCATGGTGATCCTCCTTCACAATAATAAGATAATTATTTGTAATTATTGCGTTTATAACTACCGCCACTCAAAAAATAAGACCGATTGGGTGAATGTCAAGAAATCAGGAGGCTTTATAGGACCTATAAGACCCATAAGACCTATAGGTCCTATATAAGACCCCCTAGACTACCTCCTTTATACCTTCTTTTTTACCTATCATCTCCCGGAAAAATTAAGTATATTGTCGGGTCTGATCTACTGATGGCTCATTTCGCTTTAACCAATTTTTTTCAAGCTTACCTAATAGAAGGAGGGAAAAATGAAACTGATTCTTTTAGGCGCCCCCGGCGCAGGCAAGGGAACGGTGGCCAAACTGCTCACCGCCATTGACGGATCCATACAGATTTCAACCGGCGATATCCTGCGTGGGGCCGTCCAGGCCGGTACCCCGCTGGGCAAAGAGGCCGAAGGGTATATGAAAAGAGGCGATCTGGTTCCCGATCATCTGATCATGGACATCATGGAAAAACGGCTGCAGGAGCCGGACTGTGAAAAGGGCTTTCTGCTCGACGGCTTTCCCCGTACCACCCCCCAGGCCGAAGCCCTGAAGGGCATGCTGAACAAACTGGGCATCAAGCTCGATATGGTGGTGAACATCAATGTGCCGCGGGATGTGATCTTCGACCGCCTCTGCACCCGGCGCACCTGTTCCAATCCGGACTGTCAGGCGATTTACAACGTCAAGAGCAATCCTCCGAAAAAAGAGGGGATCTGTGACAAATGCAACAGCCCGGCGGTCCAACGCGACGACGAGACCCAGGAGGCCATCGCCCACCGCCTGGATACCTACAACAAAAAAACCGCTCCCCTCGCGGATTTTTATGAAAAGGAAGGACTGCTCAAGACCGTAACCGGCACCTCCAGCGATGTAGTGGTGAATGCCATCAGGAAGGAAATGGGCATTTGACCAATCGTGAAATAACCGTCATCGGCGGGGGGCTTGCCGGTTGCGAGGCCGCCTGGCAGGCAGCGCAACGGGGCTGCCGGGTCAACCTCGTGGAAATGAAACCGGAGAAATTCAGCCCGGCCCACGAATCGCCCCACCTTGCCGAGCTGGTCTGCAGCAATTCCTTCCGTTCCGACGATCTCCATGCCGCGGTGGGTCTTCTCAAGGAGGAGATGCGCCGGCTCGATTCCCTCATCATGAGTTGTGCCGAGCGGCACCGGGTCCCGGCGGGAAAGGCCCTGGCCGTGGACCGGCAGCTCTTCGCCGCGGCTATATCCTCAATCATTGAGCAGCACCCGCTCATCTCCCTCAAGCGCCGGGAAGTCAATGAACTCCCCCCTGCCGGGGAAGGCCCGGTGATTCTGGCAACCGGACCGTTGACCTCCTCTTCCCTGGCTGACTCGCTGGCCGCTTTCACCGGGGAAGAGCAGCTCTCCTTCTATGACGCCATTGCCCCCATCGTCTATGCCGAGTCGCTGGATATGACCGTGATTTACCAGGCATCCCGCTACGACACCGGGCCCGGGGACTACCTCAACTGCCCCATGTCCGGAGGGGAGTACCTGAATTTTATCACGGCCCTCCGGAATGCCGATAAAGTACCGTTAAAATCCTTTGAGAAGCAAAAATATTTCGAAGGCTGCCTGCCCATCGAAGTGATGCTGGAGCGGGGGGACGACACCCTGCGCTTCGGCCCCATGAAGCCGGTGGGCCTGCCCGACCCCCGCAGCGGCCGGGACCCCTATGCGGTCGTCCAGCTCAGGAAGGAAAGCCGGGAGGGGATCCTGTACAACATGGTCGGCTTCCAGACCAAGCTGACCTATTCGGCCCAGAAAGAAGTATTCAGGATGATTCCGGGAATGGCCGCCGCGGAGTTTGCCCGTCTGGGCAGCATCCATCGCAACACCTTTGTCTGCGCCCCGAAACTGCTGCGGCCCACCCTCCAGTTCCACCAGAGGCCCGATCTGCTTCTGGCCGGGCAGCTCACCGGGGTCGAAGGGTATGTGGAATCAACCGCAATGGGACTCCTGGCCGGCATCAATGCCGCCCTGATCCTTCAGGATAAAAGCCCCGTGGTCCCGCCGCCCGACACCGCCCTGGGGTCCCTGGTAAATCACCTTACCAACACGAACCCCGGTCTGTTCCAGCCTTCAAACATAAATTTCGGCCTCTTTCCCCTGCTGAACCAAAAAATTCCCAAAAGATTACGAGGTGAATACCGTGCACAAACAGCCCTTGCTTCCCTGCATGACTGGCAAAACCGCAACCTCCTCAAGATGGCGGGCAACTGATTCCAGGTCATGCCGACAACTTCTCTTCCTGGCGGTGAGCATGTTCTTCATCTTTTTCCCGGCAGGAACCTCTCTGGCAGAAGAGGATCCACTCCATGACCTCGCCGGCTCTTTCGGCCTTGAAAACCATCTGCCCGGGGATTCCCTGGACCTTGAATCGGGGAGCATATGTATCAAGGGGCTCCGGGGATATCTGACCGGGCACGAGCAGGCGGCGGCCCGGGGCGACGCGGTTCAATTCCGCAAAAATCTAGTCCTTGATTATCTGAATTCCTCCCAGGCAAACCACGGCACCGTGCCGCTCGACCATCCGGAATCCTCGGACCAGGAGGAGAAAGCGGCAGATGCGGCGCGGAGCATGACATACAGCAAGGCGGTGATGGTTTTCCACATGCTGGAAAACGAGATTGGCAGGGAGACCTTTCTGCTGGGGTTGAAAAATTTGGCCCACCAGAAAAATCTTGAGGCTGCCGGCTGGGATGATCTGCTCGCTTCCATGAACCAGGTTGCCTCCGGGGACCTCGGCCCCTTTTTCAGCCAGTGGACCGAGAGAACGGAGATTCCGATTCTGGGAATCAGCAAACTGGCCCTGGAGGACAAAGAAGGCCGGGTCGTGCTTTCCTTCCACCTGATCCAGCAGCAGAACGAGCCATTCCGGCTGCGGGTCCCGCTGGAAATCACCACCTTCCTGGGAAAAACCACCGAGATCATCGAAGCATCCGAGAAAGAAACCCAGGTGGAAATTGTCCTGGATGCCATTCCCAGCCTCATGGTCATCGACCCGGACTATGTCCTGCTGCGAAAACCGGTTTCGGACGAAATCCCGCCGACCTGGACACGGTTTGCCGGAGCCGCCCAGAAGCTGGCCATACTTCCCGGCGAGGAGAAGGGCGAAATATTCAAGCCGCTGATCGAAATGCTCCAGGCCATGGATTGTCCGACCCTGGCGGCGGAGGAGGTCACCGATGCTGAAATCGCCGGCAAGTCGGTGATTTTTCTCGGGACCGATACCCCCTTTGTCCGTTCGGTTTTTGCCGATCCGGGCCATGCGGACCGGGGCGTCACCGTGGAGGTCCGGGAAAACCCGCTGGGTCCGGGTCAGACCGCGGTCCTGGCAAGCGCGGCCAGTGCGGAGGAAATGGCGCTTGCCGTCCAGGAAATTAATCAAGATGAAACCTTCACCTTCCTCCATTTCCGAGACGGCAGGGCAGAAAAAAAATACACCGCCCCGTCCGAACTCGGCCAGATCTATCTCCTTGATGTGCCGCCCAACGGCATGATCATCAACGAGATCCTGGATTTTGAAAAAATTACCGACCTGCTTGCCGACCGGAAGGTCGTCTATGTGGGTGAAGCGCACAACCGCAACGAGGATCATATCCTCCAGCTCCGGCTGATCCGGGCGCTGCATGCCCGGAAGCCGCAGCTTGCCATTGGCATGGAAATGTTCAACCGGCCGAGCCAGCCGGTCCTGGACGACTATGTTCAGGGAACGATCGACGAATGGGAATTCCTCAAAAGGTCCCACTACTTCGAAAAATGGCGCTTCGATTACCGTTACTACCGCGACATCCTCAATTTTGCCAGGAGACATCAGATCCCGGTGGTGGCCCTGAACCTGGAAAAGGAGATTGTCAGCAAGGTCTTCAAAGAGGGCGGCATTGATGCCCTGGCCGAGGAGGAAAGGCAGGAGATCCCGGAGGAAAGGGATCTCAGCCTGCCGGGTTACCGGAGCCGCATCGGCCAGGCCTTCGGCATGCACGGCGCCCACGGGGACCAGCAGGGCAACCTGAACAACTTCCTCCAGGCCCAGGCCCTGTGGGACGAAACCATGGCGGAATCGGCCGCGGACTACCTGCAGGCTAATCCCGACAGCCTCATGGTGGTCGTGGCCGGCATGGGGCACACGGACAAGACCAACGGCATCCCCCCCCGGGTTGCCCGTCGTCTCCCGGGGATCGAGCAGGCCGTGGTCCTGAACAGCCAGCCCAGAGAGATCGACCCGGCGACTGCCGATTTCGTCCTCTTCTCTCCTCCGGCCCAGCTCCCGCCGGCTCCCATGATCGGGGTCATGCTGGAAGACACCCAAGAGGGGCTGAAAGTGGCCGGTCTGGCGGAGGAGGGCAAGGCCAAGGAGGCCGGCATCCGTAAGGATGATATTATTCTCAGCCTGGACAATGAACCGGTCAGGAAGCTGGAAGACCTCAAGATTGCCATGTTCTTCAAGAACAAAGGCGATACCATCCATCTTCACCTCAAACGAAAGGGCTTCTGGGGTGACCGGATCATCAGGGTGGAAATCACCCTCTAGGGTCCCTGAAGCAGAAGGGATCGCGCTGCTCGAAGATGTTGAGGCCGTGGCTGTGGGCCACGGCCAGGCAGCCGCCGCACACCGGCCGGATTTTGCAGCCCCGGCATTCCGCCGCCCCGTTCCGGTATCGGGCGGCCAGGGGTGAATCGTAAAGGGCGGCCAGGCCGTCCCTGAGAATATTGCCGATGGGTGAGGGGAATTTGCGGCAGGCATGAACCTCGCCGTCCGGCAGAATGGAGACGAAATTAAAGGCCGCGCCGCAGCCGAAACCGGCGCAGCCGCCGAAGGAGCTGCCGCCCCTTTCGCAACGGATGACATTGAACAGATTGTCCTTCAGTCGCATGGCCGGATTGTCACTGGCGGCCCGGAGATAATCCGCAAGAAAGGCCTGAAATTTCCCGACCGGCGGCAATGCCAGGGCCGCGCCTTCACCCACCGCAGACAGCCGGTTGAAGGTGAAAGAGTCCACCCGGTCCCGCAGAAATTCCCCGAGCTCCAGCACCTGCCCCAGATTGTCCCGGGTCAGGGTGAGCATCACCATGGAGAAGATCTCCAGTTCCCGCAGCAGTTCCAGAAAGGCGACCGTCCGGCCGAAATGCCCCTTGCCGCGGATATAATCGGTATGTTCCTCCAGGCCTTCCAGGCTCACCTGATAAAAGGCGGGTTTTCCGATGGCGGCCAGTTTCTCGAGCGCTTCCCTGGGCGCCGGGTTTCCGAGGATGGCGACCATCAGGCCACGGTCAACCGCCTCCCGGTAAAGCTCGAAGAAGCGCGGATGCAGCAGGGGATTGCCGCCGGTGAAGGAGACCTGCCCCTGGATCTGGCGTTTCCGGCTGAAGTCCGAGAGATCATCGAGGATCCGCAGGGCATCACGATAGTCCATGGATTTCCGGCGGCTGCGGTCATAGCAGTGGCGGCAGTGCAGGTCGCAGGTCTGGGTAATATGCCACTGGAGGGTAAAAAAACGGGTGGTAAGATAGCGGCGGTCGGCAAAGTCGTTGGCCTGAAAAACCGCCGGGTCCCGCCGGAGCAGATACCCCGGAGCAGAACATATCCCTTTGGCCAAGGCTCGGCCGATCGCCTCTTCAATCGCTTCCTCCGGAATATCCGCCTGCCGGGCCAGACTTCCGGGGGTGATCCCTTCTGCCGCCATTTTAAGGATGAGCAGCTCCTCATCCGAGGCGGTCTCGGCAAAGACTTCCCCGCTCTCCGGATGGCGCCAGACCAGGACAAATCCGGCGCCGGGCAAAGGCGGCTCGGGCGGAAGAGAACCTGCACCCAGCAGTGCCGGCAGCTTTTGCCACTCCACCTGCAGGAGTTGCAGCGTGGGGTTATGGGTAAGGGAATCGCTTATGGGAGAAAATGAAAGGGAATCTTCTGATGCCTGGTTGATGGCGAATTCGATCCCGGCCAGATCTGCAAGAAAGGGGGGGATTACTCCGTCCGTCTCCCCGGAAAGGCGCGCCAGGAATGATTCAGGCCCTGGGCACCATTGAGCGAATTCTTCCCGCACCGGGTCAGCAAGATATGACCATGAAACCGGAAAAACTCTTCTGAGACTCTCTTTTCTCTCTTCAACCATCGCTGATCCCGTTCAACTCCTGGGTAGTCAACGAATCATCCCGGAGCTTGAAAGATTTGCAAGGCAGTGCTCTCCGAAGATACAGGGCCTGACCGGATATTTGCCGAAACCTGAGGTGCAACCTGCACCCCTTATTTAGTGTCCGTCCGGAAACGAGCAATTTCGTTCGAGGGCAAGGCGCGAGTGAGGCGAAAAAGCGGAGCGTACATAGGGTACGTGAGCATTTTTCGGCGATTGAGCAACGCCGCCATCGGACGAAAGGGCCGTTTCCGGATGGGCACTATTTGGAACCGGCTCAACCGCTGCCGCCCGATTGGGTGGCCGGCTTTTTGGTTTTTCCCTTCTCCCCGGTCTCACTCTCCTTCTTGTCGGTTTCGTCGGTGCCGCCGGCACCGGTCTGACCGCCTCAGCCCGTAGTGGTGATTTCGCTACTCCCCGGAGTGGGATGCTTGATTCCGCTCTCGCCTTCAGCCTGACCCGCCAGAGGCCCGGCGACACCGATTCCGGATCCGGCCAGCAGGCTCAAAACGCTCAGCCCCGACAATAATTTTTTCAGTTTTTTCGCTTCCATTTGAAGTCTCCTCTCATTGGTTGTCAACCACGTTCTCCACCCCAGGCGAAACGAACAGCTAGCCGCACCTCTATAAATGGAACATTCCATACATGTATGATTGTTCCGGCGCTTGTCAAGAGAGGGGAAACCGAATATAAATAGGGTGGTTATCACCGACGGATGTTGGGCGGTTCGCGAACCGCCCCTACTTTCAAAAACGGACTCTATCATGACCCCTGAAGAGATGCGGCAAAAGGCCATGGACCTTTTCCGGAAAAGATTTCACTGAAGCCAGGCCATCCTGGCAGTTGGTCAGGAAAAATTAAACCTCGTTGACCAGGCGGTGATCAAAGCGGTGGGAGCATTCGGCGGCGGGATCGCCGGCAGCGGCAACGTCTGCGGCATCCTGTTAGGCGCGGTTGCCATGATTTCAACAGTTTACAGCCGGGGAAACCTGGAAGAGAAAGAAGACCCGCGGCTCTGGTCTCTAAGTCGCGGGCTCACCAAAAAATTCCAGGAGCTGACAGAACCTTTCGGCGGCATGAACTGCCGGGATATTGCCCGGGTGGACTGGCGCAACCTGGAAGAGGTCAAGGATTATTACTCGAACCCGGAAAGCCGCCGCGGGATCTGCTCCGAAATCCTGGGGGAGACCGCACACTTCCTGGGGGAATTGCTGGATCAGGAAAAAAACCAGAGCTAAAGCTTCATCCGGTTTGCCAGAATTCCCGGTTCGGGTCAGGACAAAATATCCCGAATGGCCTGGGAAAGCTCCTGGAACCTCACCGGCTTCATGATAAATTTTTTCACCCCGAGGGTCAGGGCCTCTTCTTCGGATATGCGGCTGCTGTAACCCGTACAGAGGATGATGGGCACCCCAGGGCGTAATCCGAGCAGCTTCCCGGCAAGCTCGTCGCCCGTCATCTCCGGCATGGTCTGGTCGGTGATGATCAGGTCGTATGCCGCCGGGTCGGCCCGGAATATTTCCAGCGCCTCCGAACTGCTGGTTATTGCCGTAACTTTATAGCCAAGACGGGTCAGAAAGATCTCCTGCAACTTCACGATCTCCGCTTCATCATCCACCATCAGGATATGTTCATTCCCCCGGACAGGGAGCTCCGGGATTTCCTGACCAGAAATTTCAACCGATGTATCGAGTCGAGGGAAATAAACCCGGAAGGTCGCCCCTCGGCCCGGTTCGCTCTCCACCCTGATCATCCCGCCGCAGTCCTG
>Ga0214472_10008217_pt1 | contig 10907 bp, 11 predicted proteins | sample RVTome_6_FD_207662 | JGI IMG/M metagenome (GOLD analysis project Ga0214472, IMG submission 207662) | Soil microbial communities from uranium-contaminated site in the Upper Colorado River Basin, Wyoming, United States - RVT140D175 | ecosystem: Environmental > Terrestrial > Soil > Contaminated >...
CGCGCGCGAGCGGACCGTGCAGGGCCGCCATGAAGCCGGGTTTCTCGCGTGAGGCTTGAGCCATGACAGTATCTAGAGTCGTCCTTAAATAGCTTTGGTAATTAGCTAATAAGTCTAACCTTTATAATGGGAGCAGGTCACCCCCCTGGATCGCCGCTGCACGGCGCGCGGTGCCGCGGTCGCGCGGTCGACGGGTGAAGCCCGATGCGCATCACGGCTTGCGGCCACGATCACGCCAGCGGCGTCTGTGCAAGAATCATCGGCCGGGAGATTCTTGCACAAGGAGTGATCGCGATGAGCCAGAGCCGACATTGCCGCCTGCTGATCCTGGGATCGGGGCCGGCAGGCTATACCGCGGCGGTGTACGCGGCGCGTGCCAACCTGTCGCCGGTGATGGTGATGGGCATGGAACCGGGCGGGCAGATGACCACCACCACCGCTGTCGACAACTGGCCGGGCGACGATCAAGGGGTGCAGGGCCCCGAGCTGATGGAGCGCATGCGGCGCCACGCCGAGCGCTTCGACACCGAACTGGTGTACGACACCATCCACACCGCGCAGCTGCGCGAGCGGCCGTTGCGGCTGCACGGTGACACCGCCACCTTCACCTGCGACGCCCTGATCATCAGCACCGGCGCCTCGGCGCGCTACCTCGGCCTGCCCAGCGAGGAGGCGTTCAAGGGCCGCGGCGTGTCCGCCTGCGCGACCTGCGACGGATTCTTCTACAAGGGCCAGGAGGTCGCGGTGATCGGCGGCGGCAACACCGCGGTGGAAGAGGCGCTGTATCTGTCCAACATCGCTTCCCACGTGACCGTGGTGCACCGGCGCGATCAGTTCCGCTCCGAGAAGATCCTGGCCGGTCAGCTCATCGACAAGGCCGGGCGCGGCAACGTGACCATCGCGTGGAATCACGTACTCGACGAGGTCCTCGGCGATGCTTCGGGGGTGACCGGCATGCGCATCCGCGACGTGCACAGCGGCGCCGCTACCGACAAGGCGTTGCAGGGCGTGTTCATTGCCATCGGTCACACGCCCAACACCGCCGTCTTCCAGGACCAGCTCGAGATGAACGGCGGCTACATCACGGTGCGCGGCGGGCTCGACGGCAATGCCACCGCCACCAGCATCGAGGGTGTGTTTGCGGCCGGCGACGTGGCCGACCATGTGTACCGCCAGGCGATCACCTCGGCCGGCTCCGGATGCATGGCGGCGCTGGATGCCGAGAAGTACCTGGACAATCTGGGATGAGCGGCCGCGGACGGATCGGCCTGCCGGCAGCGCTACGCCGCCCGCGGGCGGTGTGCGCGGCTTGCGCATACCCGGCGAGGTGCCTGCCTGAGCGCGGGTGACGGCGAGCACGCTGGCCGCGAGGCGGCCGCGCACGCCGCCACGGACGGTTATCGCTGCCGGGTCATCGACGACCTCGCGCAGGTACCCGCGGCCGACTGGGACCGCCTCAGCGGCGGCGACAACCCGTTCCTGCGTCACGGTTTCCTCGCTGCGCTGGAACGCACGGGGTGCGTCGGCGAAGCCCACGGCTGGCTTGCGCACCACCTGCTGCTCGAACGCGACGGCGCGCTGGTCGGTGCCTGTCCGGCGTATCTCAAGGAGCACTCCTTCGGCGAATTCGTGTTCGACTGGGGCTGGGCCGAGGCGTACGAACGCAATGGCCTGGCGTACTACCCGAAGCTGTTGTGTGCCGTTCCGTTCACGCCGGCCACGGGGCCGCGGCTGCTGTGCGCGCCTGGAGCCGATCGCGCCGGCGTGTGCCGGGCGCTGGTATCGGCCGCGGTGCAGCTTGCCGGACAGGCCGCGCTGTCCTCCGCGCACTGGTTGTTCACCGACACCGCCGACAGCCGGGCGCTGGAGGGGATGGGGTTGCTGCGGCGATCGGGCTGCCAGTTTCACTGGCACAATCCCGGCTATCGCGACCTGCAGGACTATCTGGACGCGCTGACCTCGAAGCGTCGCAAGCAGGTGCGCAAGGAGCGCCGCGAAGCGGCGCAGGCGCCCGTGAGCATCGAGCTCAAGCACGGCGACGAACTCAGCGAGGCCGAGATCGCCCGGTACCACGCACTGTACTGTTCCACCTACGATCGCAAGTGGGGACAGCCCAGCCTCACGCTCGAGTTCTTTCTCGACCTCGCCGAGCACATGCCGCGCACGCTGATCCTCATCCTGGCCAAGCGCGCCGGGCGCGCCGTGGCCGGCGCGCACCTGCTGCGCGGTGAGACGGCGCTGTTCGGCCGCAACTGGGGCTGCAGCGAACGGCATCGCGCGCTGCACTTCGAGGTGTGCTATTACCGCGGCATCGAGTACTGCATCGAGCACGGGCTCGCGCGCTTCGAGGCTGGCGCGCAGGGCGAACACAAGCTCACGCGCGGCTTCCTGCCGGTGCGCACCCACAGCTTCCACTGGATCCGGGATGCGCGCTTTCGCCAGGCCATCGGTGAATTCGTCGCGCGCGAGCGCGAGCAGACGGCGCAGTACCTGCATGCGGCCGCCGCCCACACCCCGTTTCGCGCCCGCGACGCGGATTGACGGGGCGCGCCGACGGCGATTACGGGGGCGGGTAGAATCCCGCCACCCCAGCCGCCAGACCCGACGCCCGCACGATGGCTTTGTATCCGCTCTGGATCCCGGACTCGGCACCGCCGCGTGCCTTCCCCGACGTGTGCGTGGCACTGGACGAGCCCAATGGATTGCTGGCGCTGGGCGGCGATCTGGAACCCGAGCGGCTGCTGTACGCCTACGCGCACGGCATCTTCCCGTGGTACAGCGACGGGCAGCCCATCCTGTGGTGGTCCCCCGATCCGCGCATGGTCCTGGATCCGGCGCGACTGCGCGTGTCGCGCAGCCTCGCGCGGCGCCTGCGCCGCGGCGACTATCGGGTCACCTGGAACCGGTGTTTTCGCCGCGTGGTGCAAGCCTGCGCCGCGCCGCGGGCGCGGCAGTCCGGCACCTGGATCCTGCCCGAGATGATGGCGGCGTACGCGCGCCTGCACGCCCTGGGGCACGCACACAGCATCGAATGCTGGCGCGGCGAGGAACTCGCCGGAGGCCTGTACGGTGTTGCCATCGGCCGCGTGTTCTTCGGTGAATCGATGTTCAGCGCGCTGCCCGATGCGTCCAAGGTTGCGCTCGCACACCTGTGCGGCGCGGGCTACGCGCTAGTCGATTGCCAGTTGCCCAGCGAGCACCTGTCCACGCTCGGTGCCGCGCCGGTATCGCGGCGCAGCTTTTGCGATGCATTGCGGCGCCTGTGCGCCGAGCCGTCGCCCACCTGCGCGCCGCGGGAAGCTCGCGAGGCCGCGCATTGAACGGCCCCGGGCCCGCGGAACGCTTGCTGCTTTACGCCACGCCGGCGCACGAGTGCAGCTATCTGCCGCGGCGCGAGGCGGTGACGCTGTTCGCCGATCCCGACCACCCCAAGGATCCGTGGTTGCAGGGAATGCTCACGCGGCAAGGATTCCGGCGCAGCGGTGTGCATCTGTATCGGCCCCGCTGCCCACGCTGCGCGGCGTGCGAGGCGGCACGGGTGCCGGTGCGCGAGTTCGCACCGAGCCGCTCGCAGCGCCGGACCTGGCGCGCCAACCGCGATCTGTCGGTACACGTGCTGCCCCAGGGTTACGTGGAGGAGCACTATGAGCTGTACGCACGCTACGTCACCGCGCGCCATGCCGGCGGCGGCATGGACGAGCCCAGCCCGACCAAGTACCGCGATTTCCTGCTGTGTCCGTGGGCGGACACGCGGCTGGTCGAGTTCCGCGACGACGGCCGCCTGCTGGCGGTGGCGGTGAGCGATCGCCTGCCCGATGCCCTGTCCGCCGTCTACACCTTCTTCGATCCCGACGCGGCGGCGCGCGGGCTGGGCGTGCAGGCCGTGCTGTGGCAGATCCAGGCGGCGCGCGACGAGGGCCTGGACTGGCTCTATCTGGGCTATGCCATCGATGGCTGCCGCAAGATGCAGTACAAGTACTGCTTCCAGCCCCAGGAGCGGCTGCGCGGCGGGCGCTGGCTGCGGCTCGAGGGCGGATGAGGCGCGCACAGCAGATTTTGCCAGCCGGGGCCTGTTCAGGCAGACTCCGCGCCCTGACTTGACCACCCCACTTACAGGCGGACTCGGCTTGCCGAAAGAAGATCACATCGAAATGGAGGGCACCGTGGTGGAAACGTTGCCCAACACCATGTTCCGGGTCGAACTCGAGAACGGGCACGTGGTCATGGCCCACATCTCCGGCAAGATGCGCAAGCACTACATCCGGATTCTCACCGGCGACAAGGTCACGGTGCAGCTCACGCCGTACGACCTGAGCAAGGGCCGGATCACCTACCGCGTCCGCTAGGAGCGTCAGCGCCTGGTGTAGAACGCGTACTCGCGATGCGGCCCGGGTTGTATTTCCACCAGGGTCAGGCGTGCCTCCATGTAGCCCTCGCTGCAGTACACCGCACCGGTGTCGATGTAGTGCACGTTGTCGACCACCACCGGCGCGCGTGTGGGCGTATGACCGCAGTACACCCGCTCGACGCGGCCGTGCACCGGCAGCGAGGAGAGCACACCCGCGATCCGGTTGCGCGACCACATGGCGTAGAACATCGCGTCGGCGTCACCGGCCTCGATGCGCTTGACGAATGAGTCCCAGCTGCCCTGCGGCGGCACATCGGCGTGCACGATGCCGATGATCCCGGCCGTGGTAGTCACTTCCAGCGCCAGCGGCAGTTCGCGAAACGCGACGATGAAACGCTCGCGCTGCTCGCCGTCCAGCGCCAGCCACCACTGTCCGCCGTTGTGGTTGATCCACAGGTCATACTGCTCGGGGTCGTCCGAGTCGAGCACGAACTGTTCGTGATTGCCGCGGCAGGCGAAGAACCACGGCAGGTCCAGCCAATTCAGCGCCTCGTCCGATTCCGGACCGCGATCGACCAGATCCCCCACCGAGAACAGCCGATCCCGCGTCGCGTCGAAGGCCGCATCGGCGAGCAGCCCGCGCAAGGCCCAGAACATGCCGTGCACGTCACCGACCACGAAATCGCGCCCCTCGGTGTTGAGTCCGAAGTACGCGACCCGAGGTGCGGTGGCGGCGCTTTCTGGGGTCATGTGCTCGTCATTCGGGATCGCTGGTGCACCACGATTGTACCGGGCCGTCGGTTGCATGCTCGCAGATCCTGCGCGGCGCTGTGGGCGGGCGACGCGATCATTGCGGTTGCTCCACTCCGGCAACGATGCGCCGCACCCGCTCGAGATCCTGCAAGGTGTCCACCCCCGGGCCCGGCAGCGTACAGGCCTCGGCCATCATGACCGTTTCGCCATGATGCAGCGCGCGCAGTTGCTCGAGTGCCTCCAGGCGCTCGAGCGGCGCGGGCGTGAGTGTGACGTACCGGCGCAGGAAGCCTGCACGATAGGCGTACAGTCCGATATGCCTGAAGTGCTCGCTCGGCGCGCCCGTCCCGGCATGCTGCGCGAACGCGCTGCGATCCCACGGGATCGGGGCGCGCGAGAAGTACATGGCGCGGCCGGCGCCGTCGCAGACCACCTTGACCACGTTGGGATCGAACACCTCTGCCGGATCGGTGATGCGATGGAACAGGCTTGCCATGGCAGCTCCCGGGCTGTCCGCGAGCAGCCCGGCGACCTGCCGGATCAGCGCTGGCGGCAGCAAAGGTTCGTCTCCTTGCGCATTGACCACGATCGCGGTGTCCGCGAGCCGCAGGCGGCTGCACGCCTCGGCGAGCCGTTCGCTGCCCGAGCCGTGGTCGTCGCGCGTCATGACCACGCTCACCCCGGCGGCAGCGCACACGCCGGCGATGGCGTCCGCGTCGGTGGCGACGTGCACCGCGCGTGCGCCGCTTGTCATGGCACGCTCGGCCACGTGCAGGATCATCGGCCGGCCGGCGATTTCCCTGAGCGCTTTTTGCGGCAGCCGGGTCGAGGCCAGGCGTGCCGGGATGATCACCACGAAGTCTTCGTTCATGCGCTCACGGCCGGCGTGCCCGGTGCCTCGCCGAGCAGGCGTTCGAGGCGGGTGCAAAAGGCATCGGGCAGTTGCGCGGTGACCGGCACGTACCAGTGCCGGTCGCTGGCGAAGCCGTAACATTTCACGGCGTCCTTCTCGGTCATGAAGACAGCCAGCGCGTCGTCGAAATCCACATCCGGAGCACTGAAACGGTGGTGATCGGGCAGCGCGTGCTCGATCAGCGCCAGCCCGTGCGCCTGCAGCATCGCGAAGAAGCGGCGCGGATTGCCGATGCCGCACACCGCGTGCACCGTGCTGCCGGCGAACGAGGCCAGGGCGGCGCGCTGGCGGGGATCGTCCAGCCGCACGGCCGGACCCGGGATGAGCGCCATCGCGAACTCGCCGCGCTGCGCCGCTCCGTTGGCGATCACCAGGTCCACGCAATGCAGCCGCGACGCCGGCTCGCGCAGCGGTCCGGCCGGCAGGCAGCGCCCGTTGCCGTGCCTGCGCTCGCCGTCGATCACCGCGATCTCCACATCGCGTGCCAGCCGCAGGTGCTGCAGCCCGTCGTCGCTGATCACCAGGTCGCAGTTGCCGTGGCGCACCAGCTCGCGCACTGCATGCAGCCGGCGCGGCCCGCAGGCGATCACCGGACAGCCGGTGCGCCGGGCGAGCAACACGGCCTCGTCGCCGACGCTGTGCGGATCGCTGTCCGCGCGCACCTGCTGCGGCCAGCGCCGGGCGCTGCCGCCGTAGCCGCGGCACACGATGCCGGGGCGCCAGCCGCATGCCCTCAGATATCCGGCCAGCCACACCACGACGGGTGTCTTGCCGGTGCCGCCGGCGCTGATGTTGCCGACCACGACCACCGGCACACCCGCGTGCACCGTCGGCAAGAGCCCGCTGCGGTAGGCAGCCCGGCGCAGCAGCACGAGCGCGGCATACAACCAGCCGAGCGGGGCCAGCAGGCGCGCGAGCGGGTGCGGCTGGTACCACACGCGCTGCAGCAAGGCGTCCAGGCGCATGGTTGCGGATCCCCGGTGCGTGCGCGCCTTCAGTTTCCGGCGGGCTCTTGCGCTGCGATGCGCGTGGCGAAGCGTACGCGCGTCAGCCCAACGCGCTGCGCCGCATCGAGCACCGCCATCACGGCCTGGTAGGGGCTGCCCTGGTCGCCGCTGACCACCACCGGCGGGTCGCCGCCCAGCTCCGCGGCGCGCTGGCGCAGCGCCTGCACCAGGGTCGCGGTCTGGGTGTTCACCAGCGGCCGCCCGTCGAGGTAGTAGCGTCCCTTGGCGTCCACGCTCACCTCGAGATGATCGGCGCGCGTGGGATCGGCGCGCGCACTGGCCTCCGGCAGCTCGATGCCCAGTTCCGATTCGCGCTCGAAGGTCGTCGACACCATGAAGAAGATGAGCAGCAGAAACACCACGTCGATCAGCGGCGTGATGTTGACCTCCGGGCTCTCCGGGCGCTGTCGCGAGATGCGCATCAGCCGGGATCGGCTGTGTGCAGGGCCTCGACCATCTTCAGCGCTTCCTGCTCCATGGTCACCACGAGTTCGTCGACGCGACCGCGAAAGTAGCGATAGAACATCAGGCTCGGTATCGCGACGGTGAGCCCGGCGGCGGTGGTGATCAGCGCCTTGGAGATGCCGCCGGCGAGCACTCCGGCGTCGCCGATGCCCTGGGTCGTGATCACGGCGAACACGTCGATCATGCCGATCACGGTACCCAGCAGCCCGAGCAACGGCGTGATCGAGGCGATCGTGCCCAGGGTGTTGAGGTAGCGTTCCATGTCGTGCACCACGTGCCGGCCCACGTCCTCGATCTGCTCCTTCATGTGCTCGCGGTCCAGATGCCGCGCGCTCAATCCGGCCGCGAGAATGCGCCCGAGCGGGGATGCATCGCGCAGCATGCGCAGGCGCGCTGCGTCCAGTTCGCCGTCGCGCGCCCAGCGCCATACCTGCACGGCGAGGTTGCGCGGCGCGGCGCGCCGGCTCTGCAGCGTCCAGAAACGTTCCGCCACGATGCCCATGGCGATCACGGAGCACGCCAGGATGGGCAGCATCAGCCATCCGCCGGCCTTGATCAGTTCCAGCAAGAGCGTTCGTCCTCGTGCGAATCGGCCGCGACTCTAGCAGATGCACGCGCCTCGCAGCAGGCGCGGCGGTGGCTCACAGGCCGGTACCAAAGCACATCCATGTGCTTTGGTACCTCGCTGCGCCGAAGACGCGGTCGTCGGCTTGCTCCATCGATCAAGCACTTGGGTGCTTGACCGATGCCGGCACATCCCTGTGCCGGACGCAGGCTGGCGAAGGGTGCTTCACCAGCCTGCTCAAGGCCCGCCGCAGTGCGCGCCTGCATCGCGGCTGTGCCAGAAGCGCAGGCCCTGCTCGCGCCAGGTGCTCACGCGCGGCGGCGCCCCGGGCGCCATGCGAATCCAGACCTGCCCGGAGCAGGCCGTGTCGTACAGCACCACGCCGTGTCGGCGGTAGCGCGCCACCACGGCCCCGGCCGGCTGGCGGAAGCGGTTGCGGTGGCCGCTCGAGTTCACCGCCACGCGCGGGCGCACGGCCATGAGCAGCGCATCGCCGGACGAGGTGCGGCTGCCGTGGTGCGGCACGAGCAGCACCTCGGCTGCGAGCGCGGGTCCGTACGCGCGCAGCAGGCGCGATTCGGCGCCAGCTTCCACATCCGCCGGCAGCAGCACGCGCCCCCCCGGGCCGGCGATGCGCAGCACGCACGACGCATCGTTGCCGTAGGCGCTCGCATCCGGCGGATGCAGGATGTCGAAGGCATACCCGTCCCAGATCCAGCTCTGACCGTCACGACAGGGTGTGGCGGGCGGGCCGGAGGGCCCGGGATCGCCGAGCACGTCTTCGACGCGGATGCTGCGCAGCAGCCCGTGCACGCCGCCGGCATGGTCGGCGTGCCGGTGACTGACGATGAGGCGGTCGACCCGGGTGATGCCGTCGCGCAGAAGCGCCGGCGCGACGATGCGCACCCCGGCGTCGAAGCCGCCGGACCAGGCCGACCCGGCGTCGAATACCAGTACGTGCGCGTGGGTACGCACGATCACCGACAGCCCCTGCCCCACATCGAGGATGCGCAGCGACAGCGCGCCCGGCGCCGGCGCCCGCTGCATCGGCAGCAACAGTGGCGCGAGCCAGATCAAGCCCACCGCGCGCAGGCGCCACGGCACCGGCAGCAGCGCGATGCCGATCCCGAGAAAGCCGGCAGCGAGCGCGAGCGTGCCCGGCGGTGCCGCGCTCACCAGCACGCGGTCATGTCCGGGCAGGCGTTGCAATGCCACGAGCAGCACGCCCATGACGTGGGCGCCGGCGCGCAGCACGATCGCGGTGCGGTCCACGCCCACGGCATCCGCCACGATGCCCGCGAGGATCGTCGGCACCACCAGCACGCCGGTCACCGGCACGGCAATCAAATTGGCCAGCGGCGCCACCAGTGACTGGTAACCGAAGCACAGCAGGGCCAGCGGCAGCAGCACCAGGCACGCTGCGATCTGTACCCGCCAGGACTGGCCCAGCAGCCGGTACAGGCGCCCTCGCAGTGCTGGCGGTTCGCGCCAGATGGCCCACATCAGGCCGGCCACGGCGGCGAAGGACAGCCATGTTCCGACGTCGAACACCGCGAGCGGCTGGGCGATCAGAACTGCTGCGAGGGCGACACACAAGGCCGAGCCGCGGTGCCAGCGGCGGCGCGCGAGCGATGCGCCGAGCAGTACGCCGAGCATGATCAAGGCGCGCTGGGTGGGGACCGAGAACCCGGCCAGCGCCGCGTAGGCGCCGGCCGCGAGCAGTGCCGTGAGCGCGCCCCAGTGCGCCGCCGGTGCCAGCCCCAGGGCGCCCGGCAGCACGCGCGCCAGGCCGCGGCCGACGAGCAGTCCGAGCCCCGCGACCAGGCCCACGTGCAGTCCGGAAATCGCCATCAGGTGCGCGGTGCCGGTGATCTGCAGCAGCCTGGATTGCGCCGCCGTCACGTCGTCGCGCAGCCCCACCGCGAGCGCCTTGACGACGCCGCGCGCGGGCAGCCCGTCGAGGCGCTCGTCGATGCGCGCGGCAATCCGTGCACGCAACACGTCGATGCCGAATCCGGCTGCGGACAAACGCTGCGCCGCGGGCGCGGCGCGCAGGTAGCCGCGCGCACACACCGACTCGCGCAGTGCACGATGCTCGCTGTGATAGCCGCCTGGATTGCGCAGACCGCGCGGCTGGCGCAGGCGCACGCTCGCGCGCCAGACCTCGCCGGGTTGCGGCAGCAGAGCGCCGGGTGGCGGGTCGTACCAGGACAGGTCGACGCGGCAGCCGCGCCAGCGCCACGCGGCTGCGGGCTGCAGCGCCGTGACGCGCACGCGGAAGCGGACCCGCCTGGTCTGGACCTGCGGCACCCCGACAATCTCACCCTGAATCTGCAGATCGCGGCCTTGCAGCTGCGCCGGCAGGCGGCTGATCAACCCGGCGTGGCCGTGCGCCGCGCTCCAGGCGATGCCGATCGCGAACGCGGCCGGCACGGCCAGCGCGCGCGGTGCCAGCAGCACGGGCAGCAGCAATGGAAACAGGCCCGCGTACAGCGGATCGGGCAGCGTGCGCAGCTGATGGCACAGCAGCGCGCCGAGCACGAAGGCGATCGTCCGTGACGCCATGTCGACTCCGAATCCATTCGCAAGCCGCCACAGCCCTGACAGGGTCTGCGGCATGCGCCCGGCAGGCCGTTCCATGGCCTGCGTGCGGCGCTCGCGCCAGCATACCAGCGTCCGGCACAAGGATGTGCCGGCATCGGTCAAGCACGTAAGTGCTTGACCGATGGAGCAAGCCGACGACCGCGTCTGTCGGGATGCATCCCTGCATCCCGCCCTGCGGGCGCACTTCGTGCGACCAAATCCGCTCCCGGCGGATTGGTTCGGCGCAGCGAGGTGGAAAAGCACAGGATGTGC
>Ga0214472_10008218_pt1 | contig 10906 bp, 13 predicted proteins | sample RVTome_6_FD_207662 | JGI IMG/M metagenome (GOLD analysis project Ga0214472, IMG submission 207662) | Soil microbial communities from uranium-contaminated site in the Upper Colorado River Basin, Wyoming, United States - RVT140D175 | ecosystem: Environmental > Terrestrial > Soil > Contaminated >...
GCTAAGCCCGATCTGACCAGACCCCAACAACCAGCGCTCGACCAACCACACCGGCCCACCGGCCAACCCCACGCGCCCACCCACAGTGAACGATCCACCCTTGACAGCCGTTAGGAAATCAGGTCAGAGGGCCTTTTCTACCCTCGACGCCACGGGTCATCTCCGGTTGTTTTCGGTTCTGTTGTGGACGCGATGGAGACGCGACCGAAAGCGAAGTCACGGTGCCCTTCGCCGGTTGGATTACTTCACCTAGGGGAACCCGAACCTGTGAGCGCCGCGCGTCTTTCTGACACGCGAAGGTGAAGGCGAACCTCACGGCGGAAGGCACCGGGTCACCTGGGACAAGTGCCTTGCGCACGAACCCTTGACAGAGGGGGCGATGGCGAGGGGATCATCCCCGCCCGCGTGTTAGCCACCGCCCTCCTCGTCCTCTCGGGCGAGTGTGTTTTGGTCGGCCAGAAGGTCGAGCACTTCACCGATCGTCCGCTCCCGGCTGATGGCTTCTCGCAGGGGGAGGTGACCCTGGATCTGGTAGCGATTGCGACGGCCGTCCTTTTCCTCCTTTTCCTTCACCACATAGCCGCTTTCGGTCAGGTCGGTCACGATGCCATAGGCGCTGCGTTCGGTGATGCCCAGCGTGGTGGCGATGTCACGCAGACGCACCCCGGGATCGTGGGCAATACACAGCAGGACCCGAGCATGGTTGGTGAGAAAGCTCCACTGCGTCATGCGCCGCAAGCATAGTCCTCTTTTACACCATGTTTCTAGAATCATTTTGCTAGTTCTTTGTAACTAGGTTACGATGACGTCAGACATCGAGGCTCTGCGGTCGCCGATCGCCAGCACTCGAAGGCCAACCAAGAGGTTCAATCATGTTGATGAGGATGGAAACATTCCCCGTGTACGACCGGCTAACCGAGGAGTTGCTAAGCCAACGCCGCGTGAAGCAGATCCCTGTGGACGCGTACCGTCAGGGCAATGAGTTCAAGGTGCTTCTCGACCTGCCCGGGGTCGATCCAGGCTCCATAGAGCTGACTGTTGAGAAGGACATCCTTGACGTGCGAGCGACGCGTAACTGGGTCCATGTCGAGGGCGATCAGATCCAGATGACAGAACGACCCCAGGGTGAGTTCAGACGTCAGCTTTTCCTCGGGGAGAGCCTGGACCGCGAGCACATCACCGCCACGTATGAGAACGGTGTTCTCACGGCAACCATCCCGGTAGCCGAGGAGGCCAAGCCCCGCAAGGTCAAGATCACCGACGCCGGAGGCGAGCTCCTCGCCCTGGCTGCCACAACCGTCCCCGAGTAAGCGGAACGACTCCTGGCCAAATGATGCGGCTCCCTCCGGGGAGCCGCATCATTTTCGTCACTCTTCCTCCGTGGGAGCGCAGAAGTCTCAATCTCTGTGCGTAATGCTCCAATGGCGGAGTGCGAGCTGACGGCACGCTGGCGCTCGGCTTGCTGATGGCTGGCGTGTTACCCGCCTGAGACTCGGCGGCCGACAGCTTGGAGCCAGCTTCGTCTGATCACGCCGCTGAAGGGGCGGATGAATAGCCAGTAGACACCAAAGATCCGGCGGGTCCGGGGGTCGGTGGCGAGCACCCGTGTCTGCGTGCTCAGGAATGTGCCATGGCGGGCGGGCGGGGCCAGGAGGTTGGCTCCGATTTTGACGAAGTCCCGCTCCGAAAACTGGGCGAAGGCCACGGCATTGCCGATAGGAGCCCGCTTGCCACCGGAGACCTTCCAGGACTGGTCGATGAGTCCAAAAGCGACCTCGCGCCCCTCCTCCTCTCCCAGGAGGCAAAAGCCGAAGTCCATGATCCGCTCGAACAGGGGAACCGATCTGCGCACGCGTTTCCCGAACCGGGGCCGACCCACCAACCGCCCGGGCAGGTTGCGCAGCTCGATCAGGGTCCGCAGCAGCCGGACCTCGTCGGGTGGGATGCCCTTCATCACCTCGAGGGCTTCCGTGGGCGAGACCGGCAGCCACGTCCCATAAGTCTCACACCAATGCCACTCCGGCATCGCCGTGTCCAACAGGGACATCCGCCACCATTCCTTAAAGGCAAACCTACCGCGTAGGCGTCAAGTCGTCAGCGACCGCGGCCATCACTCCCCAGCTCCAGGAGACTGCAGGTGCGAGCCGGACAGTACGGTCACAACGCACCATCTCCCACGGCAGGACCCGATCTGTGGACCGCCCTAGTGACCCACCCTCGTTGGATTACGAGGGGTCATCCCGAATTGTCTGGCTTTACCTTTTCTGATGTGGTCGAAATGTGGACGCGGGGTCCGGACCCAACCCTCCATCTGCTCGTGCCACTCCGCGATTTCGCCAGCTGTACAGGGTGAAACCGGTTGTGGAGCTGGCGGGATTTGGACCCGCGGCCTTCTCGTTGCGAACGAATCTGGCTCGCCGGCTCTGACCAGGGACTTTGCCTGACAAGCCTGATCAGAGCCGCTTTTCTGCCTTGCGATGGTACGCGTCATCTCGGGTTGTTTTCGGTTCTCTTGTGGACGCGATGTGGACGTGCGCAGCTTTAAACCTCGGAGGGCATCACGTCAGCTGTAGCGGTCGCCGAGGTTTTACGGATGCGCGATTAGTTGGTCTGTGCTGTGTGCCGCTTGGAAGCCGGCGGTGACATTGTTCTCTGTGTGATCGAGATGGTTGGAGATCGCCTCGACCAAGCGCTCGGAATCGCGCGATGAGAATGCTTTGGCGATCTCGATGTGGGCTGACACTTCTCCGTCCGTTGAACCGAAGACCAGGGTATTCAGCCGCTGATACCGCTCGGCAGATTGCCAAAGCCGGTCAAGGATTCTCGTTCGCCAGTCGTCTAGACCGGCTTGCAGAACCACGAAATGAAAGTTGCGGTGTGCCTCCCAGAATTCGGAGTCGCGATCCTGGGGGTCGGCCGTCAGGAGTGCCTCGAGTGCCGACTCCACCGCTGTTATGCCGGCATCGTCTACCCGTTCGAGCCCGCGACGAGCCGTGTCGCATTCGATTAAGCGGCGCAGATCGTAGATCTCTCCGAGTTCCTCCAACCGAACATCTGCGACTATGGGAGCTTGGTGGGGAGCGGACTCGATGAGTGATTCCGATTCGAGGAGTCGCATTGCTTCTCGTATTGGGATTGGGCTCACGGCCAGATCTCGACTCAGCTCGGCTATTGATATCCGCTGTCCGGGGCGGAGCGCTCCGCTGAGGATCTCGGCCCGCACGTGTGAGGCAACCTGATCGACGAGAAGACCTCGCTTGAGGGGTTGTCTCTTCGGAGCTACAGATGAGCCTGGTCCCCCAGACAGGTTTCCGGTCAAACGTGGTCTCCTGTCGCCTGAGCTTCTCTCCGCGGAGGTCGAGAGAGCATGAGACGGCGCACTTGGTCGATCATACCAAGTCAGGCCCGATCACCTTGTTGGAGAGCCGTCCAAGTCCCTCGACCTCGCATTGAACGTAGTCGCCAGGGGCCAGGTACCGGGGCGGGTCCATGGCAAATCCGACTCCGTGTGGTGTGCCGGTCAGGATCACGTCTCGGGGCTCGAGAGTCATCCCGCGGGCCAGATACCAGATCAGGTAGGGAACCGAGAAGATCATCTCCTTGGTGGTCGAAATCTTGGCGGGCGTCTCCATTGACCCAGCTCTTGATCTCTAACTCGTTTGGGTGGCCTACCTCGTCACTGGTCGTGATCCATGGGCCGATAGGACAGAATGTGTCGAAACTCTTCGAGCGAGAAAACTGGCCGTCCTTCTTTTGCCAGTCGCGGGCAGAAACATCGTTGGCGACCGCGTACCCATAGACGGCGGACAATGCCGAATCGATTGAGACGGAACGGGTTCGCTTCCCGATGATGACAGCGAGCTCCGCTTCATAGTCGGCACGATGGGTCAGGTCCGGATCGACGACGATGTCTCCGGTTGGATCATTGAGGGAACTCGGGTACTTGGCGAACACGATCGGATTCTCGGGGGCGGTCCCGTCTTGTTCTCTGATGTGGTCCATGTAGTTGAGACCGATAGCCAGCATCTTCGATGGGGCGACGATGGGCGCCAGAAGGGTGGGGTCTGTCACACCGCCTCCTGCCTCCTCGACCGCCAGGGCGACGTCGGCCGAGTGGGAGATGACGTCGGCAGTTGTGGCGGCGTTGACACTCAGGTCAGTCAGAGGAACCCAGGTCTCGTCTCCAGCCTGAACGGCAAATGTCGGATGCCCATCGATGTGGACTCGGCCGATTTTCATTCTGTTTCTCCTTGCGTATATATGTCTCGCTGACGCAGGACGTCCGGCATTGGGACAGTCGCGACGAGCGGCGATCGCACAAAACTCGGGATGCGGTGCATATCGCGGACCTCGTCAGAATCCCCGAAGGCCATACCGACGGGCGAGCCTCTGGAACGCTGTGACCAGGAGAACCAGGAACCCGAGAATGACCAGCCCCACAGCCGCCTGCTCGCCGATGGTGGCCGCCGTCGACATATCGAATAAGAACGCCGCAGCAGTTCTCGTTGTAGAGGACGACAACAAGAGCGCGTTCGGCAGCTCCTTGAATGCCCACACGATGATGTAGATGGCGCTGGCAAGAACTGCTGGCGCCAGGCCAGGCAGGGTCACAGTCCTAAGGGTGTCGAGGGTCGAGGCGCCACTCACTCGGGCGGCCTCGTCCAGTTCTGGATGCAGCTGATGCATGCGGGCGTAAATGTTGCGAGCCCCTATTGCTAAGAACAAGGTGACGTAGGCGAGCATCACCCCCCAGTGGTTGCCGATGAGCGGAACCGGGAGGAGGAAGTAGAGCCAAAGAAAACAGATGCCGACGATGATGTTGGGGATCGACATCGGGAGGAATGTGAGCGTGTCTATGAGTCGTCTGCTCGGTTCTCTGGTGCGGAGGACTAGCCACGCCGACAGCGTGGAGACAGCGACGATGATCAGCGCACAACCGACCCCGATGATGAGGCTGTTGATGAAGGCGTCGATCATCCTGTCGTTAGTCAGAACGCGGGCATAGGCGTCAAGGCTGACGAACTCGAAGGCCGCAAGTGACGGTGCCCGGTAGAAGGGGAGTAAAGACATCCAGACCAGCATCAGGATGGGGAGGAGAATGCCTAGGCCAACCAGCGCCAACGCCGCCGACGAGACCGCCCAGCGTGCCCGCCCCGAGAGCTTGTTGATCTCGCTCCGATAACTCTTCCCTGACACGGTGGCATACCGCCCGGCCCGTTTGTTGAATCTCCCGTACCAGAGGACCAGTACGACCGCCACGGCCAGCATCGGGACTGCGTATCCGGCGATCAGGCCGGTGTTGCTGGGCGGAGTTATGGTGCTGTAGTAGATCTGCGTCGCGTAGGTTTGGATGCCCACCGGCACTCCGAGCAGCCAGGGGACCTCGAACGACTCCCATGCTCGGACTATGACGAGTATGAGGATCGCCATCAGCGCCGGAGCCGCCAATCTAAGGGTGATGTGTCTGAGGACGTCGAACCTGGAACCCCCAGACGTGAGGGAGGCCTCTTCGAGCGAGCGATCGATTCCGCTGATCGCCGGCACGGCGAACAGGTAGACGACTGGAACTAGAAGGAACGCCTGGACCCAAATCATCCCGGGGAGCGATTGGACGTCTAGCAGCGGTGCCGTAGCGCCAGTCAGGTCACGCCACAAGACGTTGATGAAGCCGATGTCGCGACCAAGGAGGAAATTCCATGAGATGGGAGAGAGGAGTTCGGGAACCGCCAGCTGATAGAGCACCAGCGACGCCACCAAGACTCGAAATGGTGCGTTGGTCTGCGTCGTGACCCAAGCCAGGAATGTTCCGATGGCGACGGCCAGCACCGATGAGGACACGGCGAATACCGCTGTCGTCGCGGTGATGGTCCAGAGTCGGCGGTCGGAGAGGACTCTGCGAAAGTTCTCGATCGTGAAGTCGAAGTCGAGAAATGCCGGGTCCGATGGCCGGACCTCCTTGAAGCTGCTGAATAGGAGCGCAACCAGCGGGACAATCACTTGCCACGTCAAGTATGCGACCAGGGCGAATGCCATGAGCCGCTCCGGTGTTATACGCCATCTGGTTGTCGCTAGATCGGGCATGCCGGGTTCGCGTGTCGTTGTTGCGTTCATTGATCGTGATGTGAGGGCGGGTGCCGAGCCCACTATTGAGATTCGGCACCCACTCCTCTTGGGATATCAGCCGGACACGAAGAGTTCTTGGAACTGCTCGACCCTGGTATCGAAGTCTCCGAAGTTCTCGCTGGTGCCGAAGAACAGCTCGCAATCACCCGTACACGAACCCGAGAGCTCGGCCAGCGTGTCAGGAACCGAAATGCCGGGCACGACCGGTGTCTTGCCCAGGCTCTGCGGCTGGATGTTCTGCGCTTCCTCGGTGAACAGCCACTCCATGAACAACTCCAGGAGAGCCGGGTTGTCGGTGGTGTTGATGCCAATGAACTCGTCTGGCAGAGCGATCATATGGTCGGTCTGTGCCACGGCGATCGGCGCGCCCGCCTCGATGTATTGAGGAAGAAGCAGGCTGTAGGCGTTGATGGACGCGGGTAGTGAACCGGCCGCTAACTGCTCGTAGCCTTGTGCCCCGGAATAGATGACCGGATCGTTGGCTGCAATCCGCTCAAATAGCGCCAGACCATCCGCTTCTCCGTAGTAGGCGAGCTCGGTGGCGAACCAGTCGATCACCTCCAGATCGATTCCGAAACGGCCACTCCACTCCGGCTCAGCAAAGTCGGCCAAGTTGGTCGGGGCCTCGTCAGCCGAAACCACATCAGTGTTATACGCGATGTGGAACGTGAAGTAGGCGGGTACCACGAACGGGGCGCCCTCAAAGCGCAGTTCGTCTGGAACCTCGGCCGCCCCCTCAGGAACGAAGTCGTAGCACAGGTCCTCGTCGTTGCAGAGAACGGCGTCCTCCAACGGGCCGCCTTGGATCATGTCCGTTAACGGGTTGTTGGTTTGGGTCTCACTCAGAACCCTCTCAATAAGTTGGAGGGCCCCGCCGGTTGTGATGTTGACCTCCGCGAATGGGTAGCGCTCACGGAACGGGTTGACGAGTGGCGCTAGATACTCCTCGCCCAACACGAACGAGTACTCGAGCGATCCGCCCTCGGCCTCTGCTGCGACAGCAAGCTCGGCCAGCGGATCGTCTCCGTCGGAACCAGACGTCGTCTCAGTCGGCGCGGCAGTGGTGGGCGTTTCTGCAGCCGTGGCGGCCGTGGTTTCGGGGGTGCCGGAGTCGGCGGTCGTGGTCGTGGCCGTGTCGCCTCCGCAACTAGCGACAACGAGAGCCATCAACACCATTACCACGGATGACACCCGGCTCTTCCTGGGTGCCAGCGCCGCATTCGTTGTTCGTATCCTCAACCTCATACCTCCTCGTTCGTCCGGGAGTACTCCCGGTCCTCGTGTTTGGTTGTACCTCCCCCAAGCCATGAACTCTCTTCCTCCCCGATCTGATGCCGGACCTCCCCGCCAGAGCCCCTGTCCACAACCCGGCTGGTGTTCGTTCGATGGTCGGAGACCAAAATGCAGTCGTCCACGGCGGCCGTCGCCCAGACCAATGCACCCGGTTCGACCGGGTGGCCACCGAGACCCTTAACGGTGAGCCCCCAACCGTCCGGGGTGTGGAGCCGGTATTCCCAGTGCAGCCCGAAATAGCGCCTGCTCAGGACTGTGCACTTGAAGGTGTTCCAGGCTGCCGACTCCACCCCCGCTTCGGTAGAGATCACAAATGACTCAGGTCGGATCATGACGCTCTGAGCGACGGCTGCCGTCTGCTCGTCGGGGTGTGCGGTTCGGACTGTGAGACGCCCTTCGGCTGTAGCAGCGGTGGTCGCTTCATCTGTGTGCTCCACCGATTCCGCTTCCAGGTAATTGGCGTCACCCAAGAACGACGCGGCGAACCGGGTCCTCGGCCTGGTGTACATCGAAACCGGGTCGCCCCGTTCAGCGATTCGGCCTTGGTCCATCAGAGCGATGGAATCCGACATGCTCATTGCTTCGCCCTGGTCATGAGTCACGTAGATGACAGTCAGAGCCAGGTCCTGTTGGAGTTGGCGGACATATCCTCCGAGTTCCCGTCGCAGGTTTGTGTCCAGGTTCGACAGTGGTTCATCGAGGAGCAGCACTTCCGGCTCCCCGACCAGCGCTCGGGCCAAAGCAACACGCTGTTGCTGTCCTCCACTGAGGCGCGGGGCGGGACGGTCGGCCATGGTCTCCAGTCCGACGATCTCGAGGACTTCGTGCGCCCGCTTCCGTCGTTCGGCGGCACTGGTATCGCGAAACCGCAAGGGGTATGCGACGTTCTCGAGAACGGTCATGTTTGGCCAGATGGCGTATGACTGGAACACCATGCCAATACGCCGTTTCGCCGGCGATAGGTCGATCCTCTTTCGTGCCGAGAAGACGACCCGGCCCCCGATTTCGACTTGACCGGCGTCAGGTGTTTCGAGACCGGCAATGCAACGCAATGTGGTGCTCTTTCCGCATCCGCTAGGTCCCAGGAGAGTGAGGAACAGTCCGGTGTCGTTTTCGAAGCTGAGGTCCGCCACGGCGAGCGCGGCGGATTTAGGTTGACCCTCGTACACCTTGGTTAATCCTTCGACCCGGATCATCGAGTGGTCCTTATCCCTTGTGCTTCAGAAACCAGAGGCCAGACGGTCGGTGGTAGGCCCACCAGCCTCAACTGGTGAAGAGCGTCTTCGGTATCGAGACGTGAACTCCCCTGGTCCGATTGACGACTTGGGTGACCGAGAGATCAGATGTGATTGAGCAGAGGCTGTAGGCCTCGCCAGCGGTCAACCCGTACTGAGACTGGAGGAGAGCGATCATGTCTCGCAGGGCGATCTTGGCCGCGACCAGAAGGTCCTCGTCAAACCCCATCGTGATCCAGGCGTCTGGTGTCTCAGCGAACGGACGCGCGATCTCTCTTTCGTCCACGACGCTCAAGCGCAGTCGGGAGTGGCGAAACGCGGTCTCGATTGCGGTCAGGCACACTTCGCCGTTGCCTTGCTTGGAGTGAGCGTCCCCGATACTGAACTGCGCTCCGTCGTTCCAGATCGGGAAGTAGGCCGTCGTTCCGTCAGTCAGGTCGGCTAGGTCCATGTTGCCGCCGTAAGGCCCTGGCGGGACGGTGCTGTGAGGCCCTGGATCTGGGGGCGCCACGCCCATGATGCCAAGGAAGGGCTTGAGCGGGATACTGATGTTGGGCGAGAACGGAGTTGTCATGGCATCCAGGTCGTGTTCGAAGTGTCGAATCTCACCCTCGTCGAAATCCTCCGGCAGTAGGCCGGTCCCGAACGCGCCGGGATAGAACAGGTTGAAACCGTGGGTGCGTGGAACCAGTTCGAGGATCTCGACTTTGAGGATTTGGCCTACTTTGGCGCCGGTGACCTCGACCGGTCCGGTGAGGGTATGGGGTCCCACGTCCGGGTATACCTCGGTGCGAAGACGCATGATGTCTTCAAGCGTGGTCTCAGGGAAGATGACATTTCCCCAATGGGTATTGGTCTCGATGTCGACCGTGTCACCGGATTCAATGTTCATCACGGGCGGCCGAGCCTGGTCGAAGACTCCGACCACGGTGGTCTCGTCTGTCGCATCCAACCGATACTCAGCCACAACGCCTCCCAGCTCGATATCGTATATTTGTAGAATGTATAGTCTTTGTGCGCCGCGGGCGTCAAACACCACGTGATTCGTCAATCCATTGTCCCAGCCGTCTGCTCGCGCTGAATGGCCCTTGCACACCATTGCCAAGTGGGCTCAACCCAATCCGTTTACGGGATCGATGCGAGTAGCTCGTCCGAGAACCATGCGCTGCAGGGGACGATTCATGCCTCCACTAGAGCGGGACCCGGGCAACCCCCTGATGAGGCCCGACCGTGTTGTATTCGACCACCCAGCCGTCGACCGCTGTCTGAGGCGCCTCGAGGCTCTCGAACGTCTTCCCGCCTAGGAAGTCCTTCTTCAGGGTCTTAGGGAACCGTTCCACCTTCCCTGTGGTGGTCGGCGACCGGGGAGCCGTCAACAAGTGTCTGATCCCGTTCTCCCGGCAGATCCGATCAAACATGACCTCACCCTTGCCGGATCCGGACCGTCCGGTGAACACCTTCCCGTTGTCGGTCAGGATCCGATCGGGAATCCCATGAGATCGCATCGCTTCGGCCAGATCGTCACACACTGGCCGGGCCGTCGCTCTCCTCACCACCCTCGCCGGAACACAGAACCGGGAGTGGTCGTCGATCCCGGTCACCACCTTCAACTCCGTGCCATCCACCAGCCAGACGCCACACATGACGTCCATCTGCCACAACTCCATCGCCCGGGCCCTCTCCCAGCGCTTGTAATCCGAACGGCGTTTCCGCCGCTGCTGAGGGTCGATGAGACCGTGGCGGATGAGAGTCCGATAGATCGACGACCTCGACGGAACCGGAGTCATCCCCTCTCACTCCAAGTGATAGCCAATCGTCCGAGGACCCTAACCCGGATGAGTCCGACGCATCTCTACGATCCGAACCTCGATCTCCACCGGCGTGTGATTCGGACACGAATCAGGCGTCGAACTCCGATCCATCAGACCCCGCCAGACCATCGGAGGCGTAGCGGCGGAGCCAGCCATAAACCGTCTGACGAGCCACCCCATACCGAAGGGCAATATCAGTCACCGACGCCCCGCCCAGCACCTCTAACACCGCCTGATACCGCTGCTCCACAACACCCAGCTCCACCAACAAGACGACCTCCTCGAATCAAACGAGAAGGATGGAACCAAGAGGTGTCTGAGTCGCCCCGGGTTTCATAGAGGCTCTGATGTTCCCCCACTTTCGTGGAGTCAGCTTGCTTGATTCTGGAGTGCGAGCGGTTGGTTGTCGTGGTGGATTCTCTCGTATTCGATCGGGGTGCGCAT
>Ga0214472_10008219_pt1 | contig 10906 bp, 8 predicted proteins | sample RVTome_6_FD_207662 | JGI IMG/M metagenome (GOLD analysis project Ga0214472, IMG submission 207662) | Soil microbial communities from uranium-contaminated site in the Upper Colorado River Basin, Wyoming, United States - RVT140D175 | ecosystem: Environmental > Terrestrial > Soil > Contaminated >...
GGCCGCCGGCTGAACCCTTTGTTCAGCCGTGGCCGGGTAAGCCCGTTTGGCCTTTGGCCGCCCGCCCGTTCCCGCTTTCGCTGACGAAGAACCCATGATCCCCATGACTGATACCGCCACGACCCGCGACTACCGCGACACGCTGTTCCTGCCGAAAACCGAATTCCCGATGCGCGCCGGCCTGCCGAAGGCCGAGCCCGAATGGATCAAGCGCTGGGACGAGATGGGCCTTTACGGAAAGCTGCGCGAGGCCGCGAAAGGCCGCGAGGCTTTCATCCTCCATGACGGCCCGCCTTATGCCAACGGCCACATCCACCTCGGCACGGCGCTCAACAAGATCATCAAGGACATCATCGTCCGCTCGCACCAGATGCAGGGCTTTGACGCCGCCTACCTGCCGGGTTGGGACTGCCACGGCCTGCCGATCGAATGGAAGGTCGAGGAGGAGTTTCGCAGCAAGAACCGCCCCAAGGACAGCGTGCCGGCGGATGAGTTCCGCGCCGCCTGCCGCGCCTATGCCGAACATTGGGTGAAGGTGCAGGGCAAGGAGTTCCGCGCCCTCGGCATCGAGGGCGAATGGGACAATCCCTACCTTACCATGGCCTTCGAGAGCGAGGCGATGATCGTCTCCGAATTCCTCGACATGGCGATGAAAGGCGGCCTCGTGCGCGGCGCCAAACCGATCATGTGGAGCCCGGTGGAGCGCACGGCGCTGGCCGAGGCGGAAGTTGAATATCACGACCGGAAAGTGCCGGTGGTTTGGGTGAAGTTTCCGGTTCGGATTGAGGCAGGTGATGGTCCAAAATTGCAGCCTGTGCTTGACGCATCGGTAGTCATCTGGACGACCACACCTTGGACGATCCCGGCCAACCAGGCTGTGAGCTTCAATCCGGAAATCACCTATGGTCTCTATGAAGTCACCGATGTGATGACGGAAGAGGAGCTTGGATTTCCTCCTTATGTGAAAGCGGGCGATAAACTGATCTTTGCCGACAAGCTTGCAGGCGACGCCTTGAATGCAGCGAAGGTCTGCGAAGGTGGGTTCAGTCGGATTCGGGATGTCGACCCAACCGGCTGGACACTCAATCACCCTCTCCATGCCCATTCGCCGTTTTTCGGGGATGCCATCCCCATGCTCGCCGGAGATCACGTCACCGCCGATGCCGGCACGGGCTTTGTCCACACAGCGCCCGCGCACGGCGAGGATGACTTCGATGTCTGGGTCGCCACGGGTCACACGACGCAGGAAATCCGCCAGATCGTCGATGCCGATGGTCGCTATACGGACGATGTCCCCGAGCCCCTCAAGGGCCTCGACATCATCGTCACCTCCGGCAAGAAACGCGGCGAGGCGGGTAAGGCCAACAACGAAGTCATCCGCCTTCTCGCCGAGTCCGGCAACCTGCTGGCGCGCGGCGTCACCACGATCCGTGATGCCCACTCCTGGCGCTCGAAGGCGCCGGTCATCCGCCGCGCCACGCCGCAATGGTTCATCGCGATGGACAAGCCGGTACATGCCGGCAAGACGCTGCGCGAACTCGCGATGCAGGCCATTGCCGACACCGAATTCTTCCCCGCCACGGGGCGCAACCGCCTCTCCGCGATGGTTGAGAGCCGGCCCGACTGGCTGATCTCGCGCCAGCGCAACTGGGGCGTGCCGATCACCCTGTTCGTCAACGCCAAGGGCGAGCCGCACACCGCTGCGCTGAGCGACGAGCAGGCGGGCAAGCTCAACACCAACATCAAGGCCGCCATCGCGAAAACCGGCGTGGACGGATGGTTCGCCACACCGGACGCAGACTTCTTTACCGGCACCGGCGTCTCATCCGAAGGCTGGGAGAAGGTCACGGACGTGCTAGACGTCTGGTTCGATTCCGGCACCACCCACGCCTTCGCGCTCCGCAAACGCGGCATCATCGACAATGCGACCGGGCAGGCGGACGTCTACATGGAAGGCTCCGACCAGCACCGCGGCTGGTTCCAGTCCTCGCTTCTGGAGTCCTGCGCCACGCGCGGCATGGCGCCTTACAGACAAGTCGTCACCCATGGCATGGTCGTCGATGCCGACGGCAAGAAAATGTCGAAATCGATCGGCAACACGATCGAGCCCGACGACTTCCAGAAACAGCACGGCATCGAAATCCTCCGCCTCTGGACGGCCTCGGCCGACTATTGGGACGACACCCGCATCTCCGACGAGATCATCAAGGGCACGGTCGAAACCTACCGCAAGTTGCGCAACACGCTGCGCTATATGCTTGGCGCGCTGGATGGGTATACCGACGCCGAAACCCTCGGGATGGAAGACATGCCCGGCCTCGAGCGCTTCATCCTCCACCGCCTCGCCGAACTCGACGGCGAAGTGCGCGCCGCCTTCAAGGTGTTCGACTTCAAGCGCGTGATGACCGCCATCGTCAACTTCGTGAACGTCGAACTCTCGGCGGTCTATTTCGATATCCGCAAGGACGCGCTCTATTGCGATCCGTCTTTTGCCACTGCCAAAGCCTGGGACACAGAAACCTCCGTCTACGGAAATCGCCGCCGCGCCGTACGCACGGTGATGGCCGCCGTGATGGAGCGCCTCCTTGCCTGGCTCGCCCCGGTGATGCCGTTCACCACCGACGAAGCCTTCGGCGAAAGCCACCTCAAGGGCCGCGCGCCCTCGGTCCACCTGCTGCTGTTCCCGGAAACACCGGAGAGCTGGCGCGACGCCGCGCTCGCCGCGCGCTGGGAGAAGATTTTCAAGATTCGCCGCGTCGTGACCGGCGCGCTGGAAGTCGAGCGGCGCGAGAAGCGCATCGGCGCTTCGCTGGAAGCGGCGCCAAAAGTCGTGGTGGCCGACGCGTCCCTGGTCGCGGCGTTCGAGGGCGAAGATGCGGCCGACCTGTTCATCACGTCCGGTGCCGAGCTGGTCGTGTCCGCGGAAGGCCATGCGGGTGCGTTCGTGCTCGACGATTCGCCCGGCATCTGGGTCGTGCCGCAAAAGGCGCCCGGCATCAAATGCCGCCGGAGCTGGAAATATTTCGACCCGGCAACCGCCGACCCGGCCTTCCCGGACATCTCGCCGCGTGACGCGCTGGCGGTAAAGGCGTGGGATGGGGCCTCGGCCTGAAGCTACTTAGCCCCTTCTCCTTGGGAGAGGGGAGAAGTGCACACAAACGCTTGATCCTCCCGGTCCGGTCTGCAATCTCACGCGCATGAAACTGGCGACACAATCAGCCTGGCCGTTCTTCCTGGTGCCCGTCGTGGTGCTGGTCGACCAGATCACGAAATGGCTCGTTCTTGCCGAGGAGCGCTTCAACGCCGCCGGCTGCCTCGACCGGATGGCCGATTGCGGGCGAATTCCCCTGCCGGGGCCGCTGGATTTCACGATGACCTGGAACCGGGGGATGAGCTACGGCCTCTTCCAGTCTGAAGGCGTCGGGCGCTGGATCCTGGCCGGCATCATGCTGGCGATCGCCACAGGCTTTCTGGTCTGGCTGATCCGAGCGGAGGGGCGCTGGCTGAAGCTCGCCCTGGCGCTGGTGATCGGCGGCGCCTTCGGCAACCTGATCGACCGGGTCCGGTTCGGCGCCGTGGTCGACTTCATCGATGCCAATGGCCTGTTCTTTCCCTGGGTTTTCAACGTCGCAGACGCCGCCATCAGTGTCGGGGCGGTGCTTCTGTTTGTTGACCAGTTCTTACTTTCGCGGCCAAAACAGGCTAACAGCCTGTAATCCTGGCTTCCCGCCCTCCAGAAACGGATCCGCCTCAGCCCATGAAGAAGACCCTCCTCATTCTCGCCGCAGGCGCTGCGCTTGCCGCCGCGCCGGCCTGTTCCTCCAACGGGGGCGGCACAGGTTCGACTCCGAACGAGTTCCGCGTGGTCACCAAGGCGCCGCTGAGCGTGCCACCGGAATACAACCTGCGCCCGCCGGGCGCCGGCACCACGACGCCCGCTGAAGTCGAAGCCGCCACCACAGGTGTGACCACCGCGTTCGGCACGACCCACGGCCAGAATGCCAGCGCCTCCGAGAAGGCGCTTGTTGCGGCCGCCGGCGCGAACGCAGCCAACCCTGCCGTGCGCGCGCAGATCGACTACGAAGAAACCAAAGCCATCCGCAAATCGAGCAGCATCAGCGACCGTGTGTTCTTCTGGCGCAAGGACAAGCCGGAAGACGCCGCTTCGGCGGCAACCGACAACGCGACGGGCGACCAGCCGGTGGCGATCGAGCGCACAAGCGGCGGCCCGCGCATCCGGCTTCCCGGGACCTGAGCTCCCGGCCGATACAATCCAGCACCAAACCGGAGGACGCCCATGAAACGGAGTCTCGCTGCCGGGCTTTTTGCCCTGTTTGCTTCCCACGCTGTCGCGGAGGAGGCGGCCTGGGCCCCTTCGACCTTCACGCTCAGTAACGGCATGGACGTCGTGGTGATCCCGGATCACCGCGCGCCGGTCGTCACCCACATGGTCTGGTACAAGGTCGGCGCGGTCGATGAGGCGCCCGGCAAGTCCGGCATTGCGCACCTGTTCGAGCACGTGATGTTCAAACAGACGAAAAATATCGGCCCGGAAGAGTTCACCTCGATCGTGCAGCGCTCCGGCGGCCAGCTGAACGCGTTCACCAGCTGGGACTACACGGCCTATTATGAGCGCGTCGCGAAACCCCAGCTTGGCAAGATGATGGAGCTCGAAGCCGAGCGGATGGTGAACCTCATCATCAACGATGATCCCAAGGGCCCGTTCATTTCCGAGCGCGATGTGGTCAAGGAAGAGCGCCGCCAGCGCATCGACAACAATCCCGGCGTGATCCTGCAGGAAAAGGTGTTGTCCGAAATCTGGAAGGGTCATCCCTACGAGATCACGGTGATCGGCAAGATGGAGGAAGTCGCCGCGTTGACCCCGCAGGACGGGGTTGATTTTTACAAGCACTATTACAGCCCCGAGAATGCAATCCTCGTGGTGGCGGGCGATGTGACGCCCGACGAAGTCCGCACGCTGGCTGAGGCGAACTATGGCGTGATCACGCCGACCGGCACACTGACCGGCGAGCGCAAGTGGCAGACGGTGGCCCCGCTCACGGCAACGCAGGAACTGACGCACTCCGATCCGAAGGTGCGCCAACCCAACTGGAGCCGCTACTATCTCGGCTACTCGCAGTTCCGCCAGCCCAAGGAAGCGCTGGCGCTGGATGTCGGCCTCGAAATCCTCGGCGGCGGCATGACGAGCCGGCTCTACCAGTCGCTGGTCGAGCAGCAGCAGCTTGCGATTTCCGCGAATGCGTTCGGCTACACCTCGCTGCATGACGAAGGCCCAGCGGTGATCAGCGCCAGCCCGGCGCCCGGCGTGGCGCTCGAGACGCTGGAGGCAGCAGTGATGGCGGAAGTCGAAAAAGTGCTGGCCGAAGGCTTCACCGAAGCTGAAGTGATCCGTGCCCGCAACAAGCTGGCGGCGGATGCGATCTATGCCCGCGACAGCCAATCCGGGATGGCCAACCTGTTCGGCGGCTGGCTCGCGATCGGCGGGACGGTCGACCAGATCCTGGCCTATCCGGACGACGTGCGCGCCGTGACACCGGAAGACGCGATCGCGGCGGTCCGCGCCGTCTTCGCGCCTGACAAACATTATATCGAAGCCCACCTTCTGCCTGCCGAAGGAGCCAACTGAGATGCGCAAGACCCAACTTCTCCTCGGGACTGTTGCCCTGTCGGCGCTTGCCGGCTGTTCCACGATCCAGGGCTGGTTCCAGGACAAGCCGGCCGAAGAGGCGCTTGTCGAAACGGTCGCCGAACCGGCGATGGAGGTTGCCGTCCATGACGGCGAGTTTGCGAAGATCCAGCAATTCGTGACGCCGGGCGGCGTTTCGGTCTGGCTGGTCTCGGAGCCCTCGATCCCGATTCTCGCGGTGCAGCTGGCCTGGGAAGGCGGCACGGCGATGGATCCCGAAGGTCTTGAAGGCCTCGGCGAAGTCGTCACCTACAGCATGAACGAAGGCGCCGGAGACCTCGACTCGCTCGCTTTCCAGACGGCGATGGAAGACCTCAACATGAGCTTCGGCTGCTCGGCCAACGCCGAGTGGACGAGCTGTTCTGTCTCCACGCTGACGGACAACGCAGATGACGCCATGGCGCTCGCGGCGACGGCGTTTACAGCGCCGCGTTTCGACGAGGGTCCATTCGAACGCTTCCTGCGGGAAGAGGAAGTCGGCCTGAACACGCGCGAGACGAACGCCAACTATCTCGCCTGGCGCGCCACGGCGCAGGCGCTCTATCCGGATCATCCGTTTGCGCGCGAAACGAGTGCAGAAAGTCTCGCCGGCCTGACGCCGGAAAAGGCGCGCGACCATATGCGGACACTGATGACCCGGGACCGCCTGATCGTCACCGCCGTGGGCGCCGTGTCGCCGGAAGAATTGGCGCCGCTGATCGACGCGGTCGCCGCCGGTCTTCCGGAGTCGAGCGCCGCGGCTGAAATCGGCCCCATCGACCTGACTGCCGTGCCGGTGAGCCAGGTCGTCGTTGACCTGCCGCAGCCGCAGAGCCTCGTGCGCTTCATTGGCCCCGGCATCGACCGGACCAATCCCGATTTCTTCCCGGCCTATGTGCTGAACTACACGCTTGGCGGCGGCGGCTTCGAAAGCCGCCTGATGAAAACCCTCCGTGTCGAGAAGGGCCTCACCTACGGCGTCTCGACCAGCCTGGATCCGAACCCGGAACTGTTGACCTGGTCCGGCGGCGGCCAGACCAAGAATGAGAGCGCCGGCGAGTTCGTGGCCGGTGTGAAGGCGGAAATGCAGGGCTTCATCGAGGGCGGCGTGACGGAGCAGGAACTGGCAGACGCCAAGGCCTACCTCGTCGGCTCCTATCCTCTGGGCTTTGATTCGAACGCCAAGATCGCCGGCCAGATGATGAGCGTGCGCCAGGACGATCTCGGCGTCGATTATTTCGATCGCCGCAACGCGCTGATCGATGCCGTCACCCTCGAAGACGTGAACCGCGCGGCGAAGGCCTATCTCGACCCGGCGCGCTATTCGTTCATCATTGTCGGCGAGCCGCAGGGCATCGAGTAGTCGCCGCGGGCTGTAGGGCGGGATGAAATCCTGCTTTCAGAAGGGCGCTGCCTGTCCGGCGGGATTTCATCCCGCCTTACGCAGGCTGGCGCCGGTCTGTTGAGCTTGCTCAGTCCACAGATTTCCTCGGCGTTGCGAGACCCGGCGCCGAGATGCTCAGCGCCGGATCGCGGTGGAAGCTGAAGAGTTCTGCCGGTCGCCCGCCCGTGCCGGTTTCGATCTGTCCCGTACCGGTGACCAGGTGCGACTTGTCGAGGGCGCGGCGGAAGTTCTGCGTATGCAGCTGCAGACCGAGGATCCCCTCCACCGAGCGCTGCAGCGCGGACAGCGTGAACCGGTCCGGCATCAGTTCGAAAATGACCGGGCGGTATTTGATCTTGCTGCGCAGGCGCGACAGACCGGTCGCCAGGATGCGCCGGTGGTCCGAGGCCATGCTGGCACCGAGACGGGTGGCAGGCTCCGGCAGGCCGGCGTCGCGCGCACACTCCGCCACCAGCCCCGCTTCATACAGTAGCTCATAGCGCTCCAGCACGCGCTCTTCCATCCAGCGGGCGCCGTCGAGGCCGAACGCGATGCGGGCGCGGCCGAGCCGGCGTTCATTGCCGGCGGCCCAGGTGCGCAGGCGCGGCGCGATCTCGGCATCGATGACCGGCGGCCGGCGCAGACGGTGATCTTCCCAGGGGAAGTAGTGGTACCAGTCCTGCCAGCGGGCCTCGAACGACGCACCGGCCGGGCGCGCCTCCGGGGTGAGCGCGAGATAGCCGATCGAGATAACGCGCGAGTCCGCCGGCTCATCCGAGAGTGAGGGCTCCGGCGTTTCGCGGTCCTTGTCACCGAAGGTGTAGAGCTGCTCGACATAGCCGATCTCGAAGCCCGTCTGTTCGCGCACCCAGCCGCGCAGGGAGAGGTCAAAGGTGCGGTGATTCGCCGGATCGAACGGGCCGAACGGCAGAGCGCACTCGCCGGTCGGGCGGCGCGTTGTCAGCACGTGAGGCTCGCCCTCCTTGAGGGCGACCATCACCGCCGAGAGCCCGATCAGCAGGCGCGGTGTATTCATCGGGCAGCCTCTTGCTTTGTCTGTGCGGTCTGGATTTCGCCGAACCGTTCAAGGAAGGCCGCCTGGGCCTCGGTTGGCGGCAGGGGCGCCAGCTTCACCCGCAAGCCGCTTGGCGGCGCGCCGAAAAAGCCGTCCGCCTCGCGTTCGGTGAACCCGGCGAGTTGGACCGCTTCGAACCAGGCGCAGATATTGTCGGCGCGCTTGATGGTTTTCTTCAGAGCCGCCGGCGTCAGCGGGCGCAGGCCGAAGCGGATATGCACCGCCTCCTGCAGGCGCGCCTCGACGCCCTTGTAGCTCTCCCCGAGGATCGCCTTGAAGGGTGAGATCATGTCGCCGATCACGTATTCCGGGCTGTCATGCAGAAGGGCTGTCATCCATTCCGCCGGGCCGAGGCCGGGCTCGAGCTTGCGCACCAGCTTTTCCACCAGCACCGAGTGCTCGGCGACCGAGAAGGCGTGCTCGCCCCGGGTCTGGCCATTCCAGCGGGCTACCCGGGCGAGGCCGTGGGCAATATCCTCGATCTCGATATCCATCGGCGAGGGATGCGCAAGGTCCAGCCGGCGGCCGGAGAGCATGCGCTGCCAGACGCGGGGCGGCTTAACGGATCGCTTCACTCTGGGTCTCCATCGGCGCATCTTTAAGGGATTGGTAGCACGGGTAAATAAACCGCGGCGATCCGGTTACACTCTCGCCCCATTGCAGACACCATTCCCCAATGCCGCATTAAGGCGTTTGGCGCATAAGGGTCTCACAGAAAAAGACACAGCCGGGTGCCCCATGACTGAAGCCTTCTATCACTTCTTTTCCGGCCAGGCCTTCGCGGTGATGATGCTCGCCTGCGGCACGCTGGTCGTGGTGGTGGAAGCGGTGCGCGCCAGCCGCCGGGCCCTCTGGGGCGACATGTTCACCGAAGACTTCGACGAATAGGGCCTATTCGACGAAATTGGCGAGCAGGCGCAGGTAAGCGGCCTGATAGCCGTTGGAATTCTCGGACACCTGCCAGGAATTCAGCGGCCAACCATCGTCAAACTCGAGATACGATTTGAGCGGCGGCTGCCCATGCGGCGGCGACAGGCGGCCCGCGCCGCAGGCGGCATTCAGGGACGGATTTCCGCAACTGTCCGGGCAGCAAGCATCCCAGTCATAATTCGGGTTCGGCCCGCCCACGACGAAGCCGGGGATCGGCGCGCCGGTTTTCCAGCTGCGGTAGTATTCCATCACCGGGGAGTCCGCACCGAACGCGCCCATGTTGGTGAGGTAGGCCTTGCCCATCGGGTTCGCGCCGTGGAGATAGTGGAGATAGTCGAGCGCGCGCCCCGTAAGGGCCGCCGCGACTTCAGGCGTCTCGGCAATGCGGGCCGCATCGATATACAGCGACCCGGTGCGGGCCATGACACCATTGCTGCCCCAGTGCAGCGCATCGACGGGTACACCATAACCGCCGGCTGCGTCCGGCGTGAACCGCGCGGACAGGATGGCGTGGATCCGGGCGCGGTGTTCTTCTGCGGCCTCTGGCTGGCGTGCGAGGAACAGCGCCGCGTCCTGAATTTCATAGCGATAGGCATCAAACTGGCCCGATCTGATCATGCGGGTCTCGCCCAGCGCAAAATCCATGTGGGGGGCGTAGGCCTCATCGCCGGTCAGGACGGACAGATAGACCGCGGCGGCGTACCGCTTGCCGTTGAGGTATTCGGGCTCGATTTCCTGCTGGCCCGCGCCGAGCCCCTCGGACTTTGATCGTTTGTCATTATTGTAGAATGTGACCGAAGGATGAGCCAGGGCCCAGAGCCAGGCCGCTTTGGCCGCCTGCGTCAGGCGTTCGGCATAGGCCGCATGGCCGGGGGCCGGACTGTCCCGGTAGACAATCGCGGCGAAGGCAAACGTGCCGGCCGCCGACAGCGTCGCCGATGTGCTGGCCGGGCCATAACGGCTGGGCCCGGCTGCGGCGGAGGGCGGGTTGGCCGGATCGCGCCCGAGAACCGACAGGACGGAGCCGTCCTTGTTCTGCATCCGCAGCAACCAGTCGAGGCCCCATTTGACTTCGTCGAGAATGTCGGAAACCCCGTTGCCGCTTTCCGGGATGCCGAAATCATCGCCCCAGGTTTGCGGGTTCTCGGCGTAGGAGAAGAGGAGTGTGCGGCAATGGTCAGCTGTCCAGTTCGTGTACTGATTATAGTCCCCGGCATCATACCAGCCGCCATGCAGGTCGCGCGCGGTGCGCTTGTCGTCCGGCGCGGAAAACAGGCGCGCCTCGCGGTCCTGTCCGGGACCGAGATGGCTCGCCCCGTCGGTCCAGCCTTTGCCGGCGGACGGCGCCGCTTTCTTGAAGCCTGCGCGCTGATAGTAGAATGTACGGAACGCCTCGCGCAGCACTGGCTTGTAGACGTCCGCGTCGACCGTGAACGTAGGGGAGACCTGCGCGCCGTCGCCGGATGTCACCACATATTCGCCGGGCGCGGCGATGCGCGAAATATCGAGTGGCCAGACCTTGTCGCCCGAAACCCTGTCGACTGGTGTGTCCTTGTCCGGGTTGAGCCCGAATGAGCGCACCGGCTCATTCGTGTCCGCCCGGCGCACGTAATAGGTCAGGCGCGGCAGGCTGGACCAGGCTGTGTCAAACCCTTTGACCGGCTGGCGTACACGGACGATCTTCGGGTCACCCGGACGAAAACCGAACTGGTCGAGAACGAGGGGCGGCGCCGGCACGGCGTCGGCCGGGCGGGCGGCCGGCGCAGGCGGCTCAGGCTTGGAGCCGCCACAGGCAGCGGCGAGGCCGGCAAGGCAGATCGCCGCCCAGCCT
>Ga0214472_10008220_pt1 | contig 10904 bp, 12 predicted proteins | sample RVTome_6_FD_207662 | JGI IMG/M metagenome (GOLD analysis project Ga0214472, IMG submission 207662) | Soil microbial communities from uranium-contaminated site in the Upper Colorado River Basin, Wyoming, United States - RVT140D175 | ecosystem: Environmental > Terrestrial > Soil > Contaminated >...
AGGAGCTTTCGGGCATGTCGATCGTCGGTAACGACGAGGCTCCGAAATCTCTCTATATCGTGCCGTGGAAAAGTTCCGAACTCGGCCTGACGACCGGCTTGAACATGCTGTTGAACGAAGGCGATGTCCCGGTGGATCGGGACGTCTTTCTGCGGCAACTGAATTTTTACGAAGTCAGCACCGGGAAATAATCGCAAACGTATATTCTGTCGGGGATTAGCCCCCGTAAAACCCTAAATTAAGCAAGTGGGAGGAAAGAGATGGGAATCATCTATTCAATGGTGGCGTTTTTTCAGAAGGGCGGGTTGTTCATGTACCCGATTCTGCTCGTGTTCGCGGTCGGCATGGCCATCGCGATCGAGCGTTGGGTGCAGTTGACCCTCACCCGCAATGCCAACCGCAAGATGTGGAACGTTTTACAGCCGGTGCTGGTTAAAGGTGAATTCGACAAGGCCAGGGAAATGGTCAACAAGGATAAATCCACCATTTCGCAGATGCTGGGCATGGGCCTGGCGCGTCAGGGTGCGGTTCGGCGCCGGGAAGACATCGAAATCGCCATGGAAGAGTGCATGATGGAGATCATTCCTCAGCTCGAAAAACGCACCCCCTACGTGGGCCTGCTCGCGAACGTCGCCACCTTGCTCGGGCTCCTCGGCACCATCATGGGTCTGATCGAGGCCTTTACCGCCGTGGCCAATGCGAATCCCGCCGATAAGGCCGACCTCCTTTCCGCCAGCATCTCGGTGGCCATGAACACCACGGCATTCGGTCTTTTGGCCGCCATTCCCCTTCTGATCATCCATGCCATGCTGACTTCGACCACGGGCCAGATCGTGGACAGCCTGGAGATGGCCTCGGTCAAGGCCTTGAACAGCATCTCCAACTTCGCCAAACGTCAACATTCGGCGAGTTGATCATGAGTAAACGACATCATTACCGCTCGCGGCGGTCGAAGGAAGCACCAGATCTGAATATCACCACTTTCCTGAACTTGATGGTCGTGCTCGTGCCGTTTCTGCTCATCGGCGCCGTGTTTTCGCGGGTGGCGATCCTGGAGTTGAGTGTGCCGACCGCCGCCGGCGGGTCGGCGGTGGTCCAGCCCAACTTCACCATCGAGGTAATCGTTCGCAAGGCGGGGCTGGAGCTTGCCAACGGCGCCAGCGTGGTGGCGGCCTTCCCCAAAAAAAACGATCAGTACGACATGGAGAAGCTGTCCGAAATACTCCTCCGCCTGAAAAGCGACTACCCGGAGAAGGACGATGCCACGATTCTGATGGAGCCGGATATCGAATACGACTATCTGATTCGGATCATGGACGCGATGCGGGAAGGTGATATACCGGCGAATGGCGGTGGAGAGGCCCGGAAAATTGCGCTCTTCCCCAAAATATCCATTGGAGACGCGCCATGAAAAGCACCAGACGCATGAAACGGATGGAACGCAACAAAAAAGCGATAGTGGGTCTGAGTCTGACCTCGCTGATGGATGTTTTCACCATCCTGGTGTTTTTTCTGCTGGCCAACTCATCCTCGAGCGAGGTTCTGACCACGCCCAAGCTGATCAAGCTGCCCGAATCCGTGGTCGAGTCCAAACCGAGAGAGACCGTGGTGATCCTGGTCGGCGCCGATGCCGTGCTGGTTCAGGGAGAACCGGTGATCGCCACCCCCGACCTGATCAAATCAGGTGACGGGACGATCCAGGCGATTGCCGATCGACTGGAGCGCCTGGAAAGCAACATTATCGGCGCAAGTACCAGGGCGGTGGTGGAAAGCAAGGAAGTCACCATTCTTGCCGATAAAGCGATCCCGTTCAGCGTGCTGAAGAAAATCATGTCAACCTGTACGGGATCGGGATACGGGAGGATATCACTCGCGGTCATCCAGAAGTCCCCTCAAACTTAGTGTGAATTCAGTGGATGTAACCATATTGTCACAGGAATTGGCGCCGCTGAACGCGCAGATCGAGCAAACTCGGGGAAGACTCGAGGAGCTGGAAGGCGAACTGCGTGTTGTATCGGCAGAGGTCGAAACTTTTGCTGCGGGGAAACAGCGCTTCGACGTTTTGCGGAATGTCAGCGACTCCCTCGCGCTACTGGGCGAACTCGGCGGTGCCGAGCTCTTCTGGGATGGCCTGCCGAAGTCCGGGGATCCCGCCGAACATCTGGCTCGGCTTCGAGGGCGCATCGCCGGTTTTGAGGAGGAAATCCGGGAATTCGTGGAAATCCGGAATTCTCTCCAGGCGATGGTCGACCAGCAACTCGATGAACTGGACTACCTGCATGAAGAGGTACGCCAGGCGTATATCCGCGAGGAGAGTCGCCTGGAAGAGTTTCTCGTCGAGCGGGAGGTTTCGCCCATCCCCTATCGCCGGATGGTCATGCCCTGGTCCAATGAGGACGAAAGCGAACGGCGCTTTTGGCGTTTCCTGCTCCTTGCCCTGTGCTGGTCCGTGCTCCTCGGCGTCGGGATTCCGCTGGTGACCGTGCCGATCCCGGATCGCACGGCCAAGGTGGCCCCCATTCCGGAACGGTTGGCCATGCTGGTCAAGAACGAACCGCCCCGGCCGGTGCCGGTGCCGAAAAAACCTCGCGAGGAGGACAAGGCCAAGCCTGATAAGGACAAGCCGGCCAAGCCCAGCCAAGATCCGAAAAAAACCCAGTCGCCGGTACAGCCCGCCAACGGGGGTGGATCTCAGACCGCACGGGCCACGGCCGAAACTACCGGCGTCCTGCAGTTCAAGAGCTCCTTTGCCGATCTGATGGACGAAGTTCCGGTGGCTAAGCTCGGCACCGAAGCCCGGTTGAACAAAAACACTCAGGCGGCGGGACAGGCCCGGGCCTCGCGCTCCTTGGTGGCGATGCAGGCGCAGAACGGATCCAGCGGCGGTATCGGCAATCACGGCGTCAGCCGGAATCTCGGCGCCGGCGGCAATGGCGGCGGCAGCGGGTATGGCAGAGGCGGTGGCTTCGGCAGCGGCAACGGTACCGGCGTGGGCTTTTCGCGGGTGGAGAGCGCCGTTGCGGGTCTGACGGAAGAATCGGGGCGGCTGTTGAGCGACGGACCAGGACCCGGACGGACCGACGAAGAGATCCAGATCGTTTTCGACCGGTATAAGGCGACCCTCTACCGGATCTACAACAAAAAACTGCGGGAGGATCCGACCCTGCGCGGAAAGCTGTTGCTTGAGCTTTCCATCGAACCGGGAGGGGAGGTTTCCATGTGCAGGTCGGTATCCACCGACCTGGGCTCCGCCGAGCTGGTGGCCCAGATTGTCGACCGGGTCAAGAAGTTCAACTTCGGTCCGAAGGAAGGGGTGCCGAAAACGACCATCCGCTACCCGATCGACTTCTTGCCCGCGGGTTAACTTGTGATGTTTTGATTGCTATTCAATAGGAAAAAGGAGCCCGAGAATGAGAACTCAGAAAATCTGGGTTGTCGACGACCCGCATTGGAAGGAATCACCGGAAAAGACCCGGAAAGATGGTTCGCCCCTGGAAAAGACGAAGGAGGACATCCGTCTTGCCGCCGCTGCCTCGCAGAAAAGCCCGGCATTGGCGTTCAGCTTCTCAATGATCGCCTGGGGAAGCGGGCAGATGTTCATCGGTGCCTACCGGCCCGGGGTGATCTTCATGGCCCTGATGGTCCTTTTCTACGGGACCCTCTCCGCCATGGTGCTTTTCGGCGTTTCCGCGAGCCGGCTCGCGGCCGGAACCGGTATCCCGACGCCGGTAATCGTTGCAGGCCTCCTGGTTTACCTGTTCGCCGGCCTCGCCTGCTGGTTGGCTAATGCCATCGACGCCTATTATCGGACAACGCGAGGGAGAGCCGAGACTTTTCGCGGGGTGGACAACGAACTCTGGCCTCTTTGCGCCTCTCTTCTTTTTCCTGGATGGGGACAGTTTTTGAACGGCCAGCACAAAAAGGGAATTTTCTTTCTCTCGTGCGGAGGGCTGGGGATTTTTGCCGGGATTTTCCTTTCCCTTACCCCATATACTTGGCCTTTGTTCGGAAAAGGCCCGGTCGGTCACGCTTTCGAAACCTGCCTGATAGCGGCACTGTTGCTGATTCCCCTGTCCCTTCTGATGTGGATTGTTTCCGTCTACGACGCCTTCTCCTCTTGCAAAGAGCTGTTTCTCGAAAAACTGCGGCGGAATCCGACAATCGACAATGCGCGAAAAAGAGCGGCCGGGAAACGTCCCATGCCGCGTTTGAGTGCGATACTGGCGCTTCTGCTGGCGATTTCGGTGGGAAATCAATTGGTTCCCAGTGGCTATTATCGAAATGCCCTGGAAAGGGTTCGTGGCGAGGCGGTGAAGCACGACATGGAATTGATTCCCGGATTCATGGGCGAGGCCATCGAATTGTTCGACAGGTAGGAAAAAACTCCCTTCTCTTCCGTCCAAGTCATCCGTCAATGGTTGCAGATGGTAAACTTGGAAGAAGCCGGCCGCTGGCCGAAAGGGGGAGGGGACCATGACCACGCCGATCCAGCAACTCAGTCCGTTGCGCAATACCACCCGTGCCGAAGACCCCGTCGCGTTAACTGCCGAGCAGTTGCGTCATTTCGGCATCGATCCGGAAGGGGATTACGGCCGGGCGCTCGCGACCCTGACTCGCAACCTCTACCAGGCCCAGGGTGCGGTTCACGAGTTGTGGCGCATCACCACCGAAACCCTTGGCCGACTCGACCGCGGCGACCGCATCGCCTGCTTCAACGCCAAGCGGTTCGCTTCCTTTCAACTGGCCAAGATCCTCGACACCCTGCAGAACCCGTTGCGGCACTCCTATCAGTCGATCAGCGTGCGGCCGCGCGGTTTTGCCAGCCGGGGAGCCTATCCCCTGTTCGGCAACGTGCCGGCGATTTTCAGCGCCAACCCGGTCATTACCCGCACCGCCACCTACCTTTTCGCCTGCACCGAATGGGTCGAGGACGCCTTCCATGGGCGCGAGCCGCTGCTGGATATCTACTCGCGGCTGCTCAACCCGACCTCCATCAGCCTCGCCAACCACATGGTCGACCTGGAGGCCGGTCCCCTGGCCGGGGACTATATGGCCTGGAACTTCAACTCCGGCATGGCCGCCATCGACGGGATCCTGGCCCATCTGGTCGGGGCGCGGGATATCGTCCTGGTCAGCCGTAATGTTTACGGCGGCACCTACCAGCTGCTGCACGACTGGTACGGCAAAAAGAGCAATCTCGATATCGCCCTCGAATGGTTCGACGGTTTCGACGGGCCGGCTTTCGAAGGGGCCTTGCAGCGCAGCCGGGAAAAACACGCCGCCCGCCTGGCCGAGGGGCGCCAGATCTACGTTTACCTCGAGTCCCCCTGCAACCCCCACGGGAACGTGCTCGACCTTCCCGAAATCAGCCGCATCGCCCACCGTCACGGTTCGCTGGTGATCTGCGATACCACCGTCGGCACGCCTTTTCTCTTTCCCGTGCTGCAAGGCCGGGAACCGGCCGAACGCCCCGACTTCGTCGTCCATTCCTACACCAAGGACCTTTCGGGCAGCGGCACCACCATCGCCGGCGTGGTGATCGGGCGCAACGAACGGATGTTTCTCCCCAAGGGGGACAGCGCCACCATCGAGGGCCCGGACGGCCGTCCCCGGACCATCCCCTGGGACGAGACCCTGTTCTGGAACGTCTACTACGTCAAGGGAGCTTTTCTCGACGCCGACAAGGCCTTCGAAGTCCTCAACGGTCTGCGCACCTACGAAAGCCGCATGTTGCAGAAAGGGATCAACACCCTGGTGCTGGCCCGGGTTCTCGACCGTCATCCCGATATCAACGTTCACAGCCCGGCGGTGGAAGGGCATCCCAATGCCCACCTGCGGGAGAAACTCATGTTCCTCGGTCTGCCCGCGCCCCTGTTCTCCATCGACCTCGAAGGGAAAAACGGCCGTCAGCCGATTCCCAAAGAAGCCTTCAAACGCTTCTTCGACTCCCTCGAACCGGCGGTGGGGCTGCAGGTCAGCCTCGGTCAGACCAATACCATGGCCCTCTGCCCGGCGCTGACCAGCCACTCGGAACTTTCCGAAGAGGCGCTCAAACAGGCCGGCATCACCCTGACCACCACCCGCATCTCCGTCGGCCTGGAAGACCCCCGGGTGCTCATCGCCCATCTGCTGCACGCAGCCCGGTTATCCATCGAGCCCACCTGCCCCGGCTTCTGCGCCGGTTTCCCCGGGGCCGATGAAATCGACCAGCTCTATCGCACCATCTACCTCGAATGGCACCGCCGCTTCATCGAGGCCCAGCCCGATTTCGCGACGTTGGCTTCGTAAAAGCGGGCTTCCGGGCTAACTCCGTCCCGTCAGCCGGTAATATTTGTCCGGCCAACAGATTTGCAGAGCCTTGTCGGCCCCCGGCATGAACCAGACCCTGGACGGAACCTGGACGATCTTGAAACCCATTCGTTCCTTGTAAATACACAGCCCCTCGTTTTCCCGAGCATGCAGGCCGTCGATGACTTCGGTAACGAGGCCCGGTCGGCTGCCCAGGTATTTGAGGAAGGCGAATTTCAGCCCGGTGCCGATCTGGCAGACGCGGTCCTCCGTTCCCAGCACCAGGGTGTCGAGATAGGCGGTCTTTTCCACGCAGAAGCTGATCAGATATCCGCCGAGCCTGCCGTCGAGAAAACCGCCGAGTACCGAGATGAATCCGGCATCGAAAAACCTGGCCATGTGACTTTCGAAGGCGGCGCGGCTGAGCCGGCGGCCATAGCCGGTTCGGGCATGGGCGGAAAGATAGAGGGGATATCCCTCGTCTACCAACAGGTCAAGCTTTTCGATGGGGCGGATTTCCACCTTTTTTTGGCAGATCTTCAGATTGTGCCGTTTCTTTTTCGACAGACAGGAGGCATCGAGCCCCTCGGGACAGTCATAGAAATGCACCGGCAGGGTGGCGTTGGCCAGGGTGGCGGCGGTATCGTCGAGGGTCGCCCGGTATCCCCAGCACCAGGGGGTCGGTTTGCGGATTTCCTCGCTTTTCAACCGGGCCATCCAGTGGACCGGCTGAAATACCCCTCCATGGCTGGCCCTCCAGTAGCGTCCCCGCTGATTCACAACGGTTGTCCCGTGATTCGCCAACCAGGTGGCGATGGCCTTCTCCGTGGCCGCCTCAAGCGGCATGCCGGAAAGATCAAATGCGCGCTCCGATATCATGAAAGCCTCCATCCAAATAAGTGGATCGCCAAATACCGGGCCGGCCGTTTCCGCAAAGTTGTGCGCGGCGCCCCCGGCAGTCTTCATGAATTAATTCGGGTCAGGATTCTGTTTGATTGTCTCGGTAAGGAATTCCTTGAAGCGTGACCAGGATTTTTCATCGATTTCATAAGTGGCCGCCTGGTCGGATGCGCTGGCGGACGCGGCAAGGATCAACAGCCGGAAAAGGGTGAGCAACGGTCGCATGTCCCGCCTCTTTTTCGAGATTTTGGTGATTGTTAATTTTCTGATTATACCACTCCGGTCTGGAAATTCATGAGGATGTCTGCCACACCCGTGAATCGTGCGCATTTCAAGCCCTGCTGAGGAATCAAGAGCTGACCCGGGACTTACCCGGGGCTTGACAGAAGATCATTTTCAGGCGAAACTCTAACCGGATTAGTCATAGAAAACCCATTGCCTGAAAGGAGGCCGACGTGGCGATCTGGAAATGCGACAAGTGCGGACATGAAAAGGAGGGGCGCTGCAAGCCGAAAAAATGCCCGACCTGCGAAAAACCCGGATCCTTCATCAAGAAGGACTGAGGAATCCTCCTCAAAGTGCCGGGGTTGGCAAGCTGCCGACCCCGGCGCTTTGTTGCTTTTGGTCGTGGTTCCCCCGTTGGATAAAACTCCCCTGAAAACAACCAAACTGGATGCTTTCGCAAGAAAGCCAAAGAGTGGATGGCTAGGCAAAAAGCGCCAAATGCAAAGCGCGCAATTGTCGAGGAATGAGGCGTACTTAGGTACGCCGCAGTGACGAGAGCAATTGCAGCAACGCAGCAGTTGGTGAGTTTTTGCGACGCCATCAAACTTTGGAGGGCTGATATTCTGCATAGTCATTCCGGGAGTTTTGGCGCAGGCATCACAATTAGGTGTCGAGGCGGAAAAAGGATTTGAGAAAAGATGGCGTACGGTTCTATACTAGTGCTTCGCGCTGGACATTGTTCGATAAATCCGGATTTTCCCCTCTGTAAAACCGTGGCCGGTCGGGTTCTTTCACCGGGTCAATGTCCTGAGCGCATCCATCCATGAGGCCGGTTAATGTATAAAATCGTCGTTCATCCGGGCAGCGCGCATAGAGATGACTTTCTGTCGGTATGCGTTTTACTGGCTACCCTGGGTGGAGGCGAGGTTTTCCGGCGGGAACCTTCCGGTGGGGATCTGGATGATCTCAACACATTCGTGGTCGATACCGGAATGGAGTATGACCCGAAGAGACATAATTTCGATCATCACCAGGATCGAACCCTGCCTTGCGCTTTTCATCTCGTCATGAAATATCTCGACCACCACGAGGACGCCCAAGCGGTATTCGCCTGGTACCCCCTCATGAGCATGATGGACGTCAGGGGGCCCCATACCACCGCTGAACATCTCGGCGTCGACGCCAGTGTGCTCCTTGCCTCCTCTTCACCGATAGACGGGTTCATCCTTTCCAGATTTTCCCTGGTCGCCGTTCTTCGTCAGGGTGATCTCCTCTACGAACTCATGAAGGAGATGGGGGAGGCGATGCTTTCCCTGATCGGTTTGAAGAAACAGCGTCTCGATAAATTGAAAAGGGAGGCCGAAGTTGTCCCGGTGAAGCAGTACAAGGCCGTCGTCAGCCAAATCGATGGTGATCCCAAGTTGGCCATGGAGCTGTTTCTTCGGGAACTTGACGACGACCAGATCGTCATGTGCATAACCCCCTCGGTTCGCGGGCAAGGTTGGGAACTGCTGCGTCTCGGCGAGAGCAACAGGGTGGACTTCCTGGCTATCGCCAAGCGCCCGGAAGTACGATTCGTTCACGCTAACGGCTATGTGGCTACCACCTGGACCAGGATTCCGCTGGAAAGGGTGATCGAACTGGCCGGCCGGTCGATTATCGGTTCGAATCAGGCGGACTGACCTGGATCAGCCAAAAACGCTCCCGTTTTCAAATTCCAATTGCATCTCCCCCCGTTTCCCCCCTTTTCCTCCATTTTCTTCCCTTTCGCTAGTTCCTATCGTTTGGTAGTGCGGCCCTGGCCACGGGGCCTGTCACAAAATTGACCGTCTTCCGTATCTGTGTGACGGTTTCGCAACACCTTTTCATAATGCATTATCCATGAAGAAATGGGCGGATTAAACAAATGGGCCCCGGGAGCCGATAATACGGACAGGGGCTTGCACGGTTGATCGGACACAGAATGATGCTTGATTTTCGGCCGGGTTTTTGCAACACATATAGTCATATCCCATGTCGGCATGGTTGCCGTTTGAATTTCCCGCGTTAATATTAAGTCAACTACTGAAATAACCACAATTTTACGATCAAGCTCAGACCGCAGGTGTGCAATCGAATGGAGGTCAACCATGGTTAAGATTTGCAGTTGGTGCCAGGCACAAATTGGGTGGAGTGATGATCCAAAGGATGAAAGCCATGGAATTTGCCTGAAATGCCTGCGGAAATATTTCCCGAAGGAGGCGGTTTCCATTATCGGCAAGATGACTCGTCGTTAACGTACTATAGCCGCATCGATGCAATAGCCGCTTGCACCCGTCTGAAGCCGGTTTGGTTTGATTTGCCAGGGTAAAGATGGTCCCGCCCTCGTAAATTGTCAACCAGAGCCATTTTTTGTCAGTTGGCAATTATGTTGGCTTCCGTTTAGCCACTCTTCCGACCATTTCCCCCCTCCCTTTCGAATCCTGTCAAAAATCCCGAAGAAAATTTCTATCAGGTTGTCTGCAATCCTTCGATTTGCCCAATAGTTGTGGATTCCCCCTCGGGAATTGCAGACAGCGCTGAAGCACTAGCCAGCGGCTGCAGCCGATTCCCGGGGCGCAGTGGGTGGTCGGACTGGCGTATCTTCAGCCGGATCAGTGCCCGGCCGCTGTGGCGGCGGGTTGCCGGGCGGGGAGGCGGTGGCAGAACAGGCAGCGGTTACCGGACGGATGGCCGACCGTAAAGGCGATGTCGTCGGGGTTGTGGCAGCTTGCGCAGTGTTTTTCAGCGGTTTTTTTGCCCTGCTCGAAGGCGCTGTCTACCAGCCTTCGGTGAATGTCGTCCACGGGCATTGCCGGGGTGGTGGCGGGTGGTGCCCGGAGCAGAAAGATCACGATGGCGATCCCCGCCAGAACAAGCAGTGCATCGATGAGCCGGCGGTATCGTTTCATGACGCCCGTTGCCGCTCCGGCCGGCCGGAAAGGATCGCACAGCCGATGGCGCCGTTGTGCTGGGGATGGCGGGGAAGAATGAGTTCGGCCTTGGTCGCCCGGGCCAGCAGTTTGTGAAAGGCTTCGTTTTTGGCTACGCCGCCGCAGAGCACGACACAGTCCTGGGGGAAGCGGCGCAACATCGGCATGACCCGTTTGATCAGGGTCTGGTTGACTCCGGCGCAAAGATTGGCCAGGGGGTGGCCTTCGATGATCTTGCCGATCAGTTCGCTCTCGCCGAAGATGCCGCAGGTGGCGTCGAGGGCCACCGGATCGGCATGGTAACGGGCCAGTTCATCCAGGGAGATATCGAGAACCTTGGCCATGTTTTCCAGGTAGCGGCCTGAGGAGGCGGCGCATTTGTCGTTCATCAGAAAATCGATCAGGATACCGCCCTCGACCCGTGCCACCTTGGAGTCCTGACCGCCGAGGTCCAGCATAGTGAAGGTCGACAGGCCGGTCTGCAGCCGGGCCCCGGCCACATGGGCCTGGATTTCCGGGATGACCCTGGCGCCGGCCAGG
>Ga0214472_10008221_pt1 | contig 10903 bp, 10 predicted proteins | sample RVTome_6_FD_207662 | JGI IMG/M metagenome (GOLD analysis project Ga0214472, IMG submission 207662) | Soil microbial communities from uranium-contaminated site in the Upper Colorado River Basin, Wyoming, United States - RVT140D175 | ecosystem: Environmental > Terrestrial > Soil > Contaminated >...
TTTTGACACCCCGCTCAGCCCGCCACCTCTCGATGACGGACCGGGGTCTGCTACCGGGCTCTCCGGCGATTACCCGAACGGGACTCACACCCGCAGGTCTTGTCCAGCTTTCAGGACGCAACATGGGGCGAGCCTACGGCCTGGTGGAGACCGAGCGTCGCAGCTAGCCGTCTGAGCGTCGGGTGATCTGCTTCGCCAGGTACCCGGCGTCGCGCCCGACGCCGTGGATCTGTTCGGAGGACACCGAGTACAGGAACTTGAGTCCCAGGAAGAACAGCCCGGGAACGTCCTCCACCACCCCGCGTCGATGCTCGGGCTCGCGGCCATCGCCGCCCATCTCGGGAATGTCCACGAAGTCGAACCCGGGGCGGAATCCGGTGGCCCACACCACGTTCTGTGCGTCGATGCGGCGCCCGTCCTCCAGCAACGGCAGACCGTCTTCGGCGCCGACCACTCGCGCCACCCGCTCGATGCCGGCAGCCTGGAGGTCCTTCTTCTTGACCCGAATGAGCGGCTCACCGCTGCGCACCATCTTGGGGCGGGCGCGGCGACCCATCGGGGTCCCGGTGGTGAGGATGCGGTGGAAGACCACCCGCCCCACGAACGGCATCATCACCCGGGCCGGCACGCTCTCGGGCCGGAACGGAATGCTCCCGGTGTCGGGACCGGCCAGCCACACCTGGCGGGATCGCGCCAACTCGCGAGCCACCTCCGCCCCCGAGTTCCCGGCCCCCACCACGAGGGCGCTCCCGTCCTGCATCTGGGCCGGCCCCTCGTAGTCGGCGACGTGGACCTGCTGGATGCTCGGATCCAACCCGCTCGAGAAACCCGGCATGCGCGGCTTCTGCCAGCTGGACATGGCGACGACCACGTTGTCTGCCTCGACCCTGCGGTCGCCGGTGTCGGCCACGAAGCGGCCGCCCTCCCGGTACAGCCGTTCGATGCGCACCCCGGTCTGCACCGGGATGTCGAAGTGGCGGGCGTACGACTCGAGGTAGTCGGCGAACTCGTCCTTGCTGGGGAACGCCCAGCGGAACCCGGGGATGTCCAAACCCGGCAGGCTGTTGAAGAAGTTCGGCGTGAAGAGCCGGAGAGAGTCCCAACGGTTGCGCCACGCGTCACCAATCCGGGGGTTGGCGTCGACGATGGCATACGGTACGCCGCGCCGTTGCAGGTGGTAGGCGATCGCCAGGCCGGCCTGGCCTGCCCCGATCACCAGGGTGTTGGTGTGCTCGCTCCCATTCGCCATCGCGCTCTCCTCACCTCGGTCCGACGATACTGCTATACTCCAATTTGGAGTATAGCATACTCTCATTTGGACTATCGCCAAAGGGTGCGATGAGTGACCAGCTGACCACCACCTCCTATGCGGTCCTCGCTCAGGTCGCCGTGCGACCGTGGTCGACGTACGAGCTGGCTCAACAGCGGGTCCGGTACTTCCGATACGTGTGGCCGCGGGCCGAGAGTGCCATCTACCGCGAGGCCAAGCGCCTGGCGGACATGGGGCTCATTGCCGGCCGGAAGGAGTACACCGGCAAGCGGGCCCGCACCATCTACTCCATCACCGACGAGGGGCGATCGGCGCTGCGCGAGTGGCTCACGACGCCCATCGCTCCGTTCTCCATGGAGTTCGAGGCGATGCTGCGGGTCTTCATCGCACCGCTCGGGTCGAAGGAGAACCTCGTCGCGACGCTGCGCCAGGTGCGGAGCGACACCGAGGAGATGCTGCGCTTCGGCGGCGAGGTCCAACGCGAGTTCATCGAAGGGATCAACGTCACCCAGGACCAGGCGTACATCCGGGCCCTGGCGGTCGACTTCTTCATCAGCCTGCTCAACACCGTCGATGCCTGGGCCGAGCGCACACTCGCCGAGGTCGAGTCCTGGGACGACCTTCAGCCCTCACCGGAGAAGAACGCACGAGGCGTCGAGAAGATCCGGCGGGCCCCGGCGATCCCCGCCGACGAACCTTTGCACGGCGTGTCCCGGCCGCCCGAGAGTCAGATGCGGCGGCGCACCTGAGCCCCTACTCCACCGTCACGCTCTTCGCCAGGTTCCTGGGCTGATCGATGTCGTGGCCCCGCGCCACGGCCACGTGATACGCCAGCAACTGGAGCGGGACGATCGCGACCACCGGGGCCAGCAGGTCCGGGACCCGCGGGATCCTCAGCACGCGGTCGGCGTGCTTGGCGACCTGGTCGTCGTCCTCGTAGGCGACGGCGATGGTGAAGGCGCCGCGCGCCTTCACCTCCTGCACCGCCGAGATCGTCTTGTCGTACACCGCACCCTGGGTGAGCACGGTGACGACCGGGGTGCCCGCGGTGACGAGCGCCAGCGTGCCGTGCTTCAACTCGCCGGCGGGCATGGCCTCGCTGTGGATGTACGAGATCTCCTTCATCTTCAGCGACCCCTCCATCGCCACGGCGTGGTCGAGCCCGCGGCCGATGAAGTACACGTCCTCGTGGCCCTCGAAACGGTCGGCGAGGGCGATCACGTCCTCCTCGCCCTTGAGCGCCTCGCCCACCCGGGCGGGGAGGCGGCGCAGCGCCGCCGTCAGCGTCGCATCCAACTCCTGATCGATGGTCCCCCGTGCCCGCCCCAGTTGGAGCGCCAGCAGGTATTCGGCGACGAGCATCGTGAGGTACGCCTTGGTGGAGGCGACGGCGATCTCTGGGCCGGCCCGGGTGTAGAGCACCGAGTCGGCCTGGCGGCTCAGCGTGGAGCCCACCACGTTGGTGATGGCCAACAGGTGTGAGCCGCGCTCCTTGGCGAGCGTGGCGGCGGCCAGGGTGTCGGCGGTCTCGCCCGACTGGCTGATCGCCACCGTCAAGGTGTCGCCCGTGATCAACGGGTCGCGGTAGCGCAGCTCGTGGGCGAGCTCGGTCTCCACCGGGATCCTCGCCAGGCCCTCGAACAGGCCCTTGGCGACCAAGCCGGCGTGGTAGGCGGTGCCACACGCAGTCACCCAGATCTTTTCGAGCGAGGCCGGGTCGGGCAGGTCGACCCCGTCCAACTCGATGGCGCCCGACTCCCCGAGCCGGCCCGAGATGGTCTCGGTGGCGGCATGGGGCTGCTCGAAGATCTCCTTGAGCATGAAGTGCGGGTACCCGCCCTTCTCGGCCTGCTGGGCGTCCCACGTGATCTCCAGGTGCTCGCGTTCCACCGGCTCCCCGTCGAGGGTCTCGATGTGCCAGGCGTCGGCGGTGATGTCCACCATCTCGCCGTTGTCGATCACCACGATGTCGCGGGTGTGGTGGAGGATGGCGGGGATGTCGGAGGCGAGGAACATCTCGCCCTTCCCGATACCGAGCACCAGCGGGCTGATCATGCGGACCGCCACCATGCGGCCCGGCTCGCGTCGGCTCATGGCGACCAGGGCGTAGGCGCCCTCGGCCCGCTTGACGGCGCGGCGCACCGCCTCCAGCAGGTCGCCGTCGTACTCCTGGGCGACGAGGTGGGCGAGCACCTCGGTGTCGGTCTCGGAGGTGAACTCGGCGCCGTCCTCGGCCAACTCCTCCTTGAGGCGGGTGAAGTTCTCGATGATCCCGTTGTGGACCACCACCACCTCGCCGGCCGGGTCGGTGTGGGGGTGGGCGTTGCGGTCGCTGGGCTCGCCGTGGGTGGCCCAGCGGGTGTGGCCGATCCCGAAGCAGCCCGCCGGCTGTTCGGCTTCGAGCAACTCGGCGAGGCGGGCCAGTTTGCCCTGGGCCTTGGCGACCCGCATCCGGGTGCCGTCGTGGACGGCGATTCCCGCCGAGTCGTACCCGCGGTACTCGAGGCGGCTCAGGCCGTCGAGGACGATGGGGGCGGCCTCCTGCGGCCCGACGTATCCGATGATCCCGCACATGCGCGCGTCTCTCCCTTCGAGGTGTGATGGGGAGACCGGGACCTGGGGTCCTTGCGGGGCCGGAGGTTCCGGTCCCGCCTCACGTCGGCCGGGTTCTGTCCCCGGGATCGCTCCCGGGCTTTGGCCCGGACCGTCACGACCGTGAGAGGCCGAGAGGGCACCCGCCGAATGGTTCGATACTCCCTCTCCCTCGTCACCTCTCGCTGAGAGGCCGGGCGCTGGGATCGTTTCGCCGGGTCGCCGGTCTGGTGGGTTGTGGTGTCAGGGTATCGCGTATCGGCAGAAACGCACCCGATGTTGATGAACCGCTGCCTACGCCTCGCCCAGCTCACTGCGCACCGACATGACCAGTTCGTCGGCGATGGCTGCCGCCTCGTGGGCCTCGCGGGCCTCCACCATCACCCGCACCAGCGGCTCGGTGCCGGAGGCCCGCACCAGGATGCGGCCGTCGTCGCCGAGGCGTCTCTCCATGCGCTCCACTGCGGACCACACGGCGTCGGCCTCGGCGAGGCGCTCCTTCACCCGCACGTGCACGTTGCGCAGCACCTGCGGGTAGACGGTCATGAAGCGCCGCAGCTCGCGCAGCGGGGCGTCAGCCGCCTTGAGGGCCTCCAGCAGCCGCAGCGCAGTGAGCAGGCCGTCGCCGGTGGGGCGGTCGCGGAACACGACGTGGCCGCTCTGCTCGCCCCCGAGGCCGGCGCCGCGGCGGCGCAGCTCCTCGGTGACGTAGCGGTCCCCCACCGGGGTCTCCACCACATCCACACCCATGCCGCGCATCGCCATCTTGAAGCCGAGGTTGGACATCACGGTGGCGACCACCAGCTCACCGGGCAGCTCGTCGCGCTGATGGAGGTGGCGGGCCAGGATCGCCATGATCACGTCGCCGTCGCACACCACGCCGTCCTCGTCGACGGCGATGCAGCGGTCGGCGTCGCCGTCGAAGGCGACGCCCACCCGGCCGTCCACCCGCTCGGCCAGGGCCTCGGGGGCGACGGCGCCGCAGCCGTCGTTGATGTTCATGCCGGTGGGGGTGTCGAACAGCGTGGTGACCTCGGCGCCGAGCGACTCGAGGAGGACCGGGGCGGCGCGTGACGCGGCGCCGTTGGCGCAGTCGAGCACCACCTCCATGCCGTCGAGCCGTCCGTCGGCCTGGGCGGTGAGATGGGCGACGTAGCGCTCGGTGGCGTCGGCGAGGTCGATACGGCTTCCGACGTCCTCGCCGCTCGGGGTGAGGCCGCTGCCGGCAGCGGACAGGTAGCGGGCCTCGATGGCGGCCTCGGCGTCGTCGTCCAACTTGGCGCCGTCCGGCCCGAAGAACTTGATCCCGTTGTCCTCTGCCGGGTTGTGGGAGGCGCTCACCATCACCCCGAAGACGGCCTCCTCGGCCTGGATGAGGTACGAGACGCCGCCGACCGGGATGATCCCGAGGTCCACGGTGTCGAGGCCGGCGGAGTGGAACCCGGCGTGGACCGCATTGGCGAGCATCTGCCCGGAGCGGCGGGTGTCGCGGCCCACGACGGCCACCCCGCGCGTGCCGGCCCCGGCGGCGCGGGCCAGCCCGAGTGCCATGTCCGGGGTCAGGTCGACATTTGCCTTGCCGCGGACACCGTCGGTCCCGAAGAGGGTGCGTTCGGCCATCGACCGTTCCAATCGGCGCAGAACGCCGTGGTGGTTAGCGCTTCGTGTACTGCGGGGCGCGGCGGGCCTTGCGCAGCCCGTACTTCTTGCGCTCCACGACGCGGGCATCGCGGGTCAGCAGGCCGGCCTGCTTCAGCACCGTGCGACTCTCGGGCTCGACCTCGACGAGCGCCCGGGAGATCCCGAGGCGCAGGGCGTCGGCCTGGCCGGTGGTGCCACCCCCCGAGAGGTCGGCGTCGATGTCGTATCGGCCCTCGAGCCCGGCGGTGCGGAAGGGCTCGAGCACACGGAGGCGGCGCGCCATGGTGGGGAAGAAGTCCTCTAGCGGGCGCCCGTTGAGGGTGATCTTGCCTTCACCCTCGTAGAGGCGCACCCGGGCCACGGACTCCTTACGGCGACCCACGGTGATGGTGAGCGGCTTCGTCATGCTTCGACCTTTCGGATGTCGAGTTCCAGGGGCTGCGGGTCCTGCCCGGCGTGGGCGTGCTCGGGCCCGGCGTACACCTTGAGCTTCTTGAACACGGCGCGACCCAGGCGGTTCTTGGGGAGCATGCCCTTGACGGCCGTCTCCACCACACCGGCGGCGTCGCGTTCCAGCGCCTCGCCGTAGGAGCGGGAGCGGATCCCGCCCGGGTAACCGGAGTGACGCCAGTACAGCTTCTGCTCGGCCTTGTTGCCGGTCAGCGCCACCTTCTCGGCGTTGACGATCACCACGAAGTCCCCCATGTCCATGTGGGGGGCGAAGGTGGGCTTGTGCTTGCCGCGCAGGACGTGGGCGACCTCCGAGGCCACCCGACCGAGCGGGAGGTCGGTGGCGTCGACGAGCCACCACTTCCGATCGATGTCGGAGGGTCGCGGCGTGAACGTCTTGTCTCTCTTCATGGATCCTCGCGGAGGCACATGGAATCGCCCCGCGCGCGCGCGAGGCGGAGCCTGATGGTACTTGTGGCCCGATGGGAGCGCCAATCCCGGACGCGTGCGGGGATGGGCGGCAACATCGTACCCCCACCTCTCTGTACGTCAGCGCCGCCGACGGGCTCGGATCGTCTCGGGGCGCCAAGGGGGGCATAACCTCGTAGCGGCTGAAGCAGTTGCAACGTTCGCGGTCCCACTCGTGACCCGATCAACTGCTGGTACCAATTGACAAGGCCGTCACAAGTGGCTCCCACGGTGGCGAGTCCAGACCCAAGCCCCTCAAGGAAAGGAACAGCTCACTCTGGCCCTGCTCCACGCGAAGTTCCAGCATACGCAAGACCCCCCGCGCGAACGGTTGCAGCTCAGTCGGGAGTTCGGAGATGGCGCCCCACGCCGCCGACAGGGCGGCAACTGGACTCGACAGTGTGAGGTAGTCGGGACCGCTAGGCAGTCGCTGTTTGTCGAGGACGACTCCGCCGCGAAACCCGAAGTCCACTAGGTCACATTGACTGAAGTCGTTCCAGACCACCTCGTTGCGGTGACGCCCAGTAGCCGCATATAAGCGCTCATCGTGAGCCGACACCCATCCCTTCTGGATTCGGCCTTGGAACTGACAGCCGATGTACTCAGCCTGGTTCGAGAACCACTCTCCGAGGTGGGTTGATGGCCCGAATTCGACTCCCTCAAAGCGCACATCGCCAATGACCGTCACCGCTGCCGCAAAGTCTTCAAACCGACAATCTCGGAAGATCGACCTCGCTCCAGGCATGACGCTGGTCCATTGACGGACGTCAAAGTTACGAAATACGCAAGCCTCAAACACTGAGTCGGTGGTTCGGAGGCTCCTCACGCCAACGCCCGAGAAGTCTCTCTGTCGATACGTCGAACCGTGCAAAGACAGGTTGGCGGCCCCATCCGTTGGCATCAGGACCTCACCAGGCTGTCATCCACCCAGAGTACACGTCACGATGTTTGCGGCTCGGTACCCAGGCCTGTCCAGGTGGGACGCGACTTGAGCCGGCGTCGTCAGCTCGTACATTCGTCCAGTCGAGTGGTCAAGGTAGTCCGGGCCGCGAGTCCGATACTCAAAACGACCGATATATCGACCCTCGAGCTCAGCGTCAACCCATCGGTGGACGGCCTGACCCAGGAACCGCGAACCAGTCGCAGGATTGGCGAGGTACGCAGCCATTTCCCGGTCAGTCATCATCTCCATCAAATGCCTCGGCCCGAGATCGGCATGACGCTGCGCCGACCGTGCAATGAACTCGGCTGGGTCATCGAGGTGCCTCGCGGTTCGGGCGACACGACTGGCGGTCCCAGCACCAAGCGTGCCCATCTCAACAGCGACCTCGCCGCATGCGGTGAGATCCCCTTCAAGGCAACTTCCCACGAGTCCGGTCACTGGCTCGATGAGCAGATCGTCCACAACGTTGATAAACCCGGAAAACCCGCCACCTCCCTCCCCGTACGACTGAGCTACCGCGCTCGCGATTCCCTCGGCGGTACCAACTGGATCGGTGACAAGAGCTCCGACCGCGTTTCCAATCGTGTTAATTCCGTTTCCGACCCCTTTCAGAACGTCCCCGATCGGCTCGCAGACGAACTCGAGAAACCCGCAACCGTGGCCGTCAGGATCTGCATATCTGACTGGGTTGCCCCGCACATAGGAGTACCGGTTCAGGTCTGAAGGTGAACTCGGGTCGGGCACGATCGTGTCGGGCTGGGTGAACTGGGCGGTGGTGGGGTCGTAGTAGCGGGCGTTGTAATACAACAGGCCGCTCCCCCCAGAGGCGTTGGCGGTCGCATCCGAGACCTGCCCCGTGTACCGCTGGTCCTGGGGCATCTCGGCTGTCGAGTGCCGCTCGGTGCCGTAGGGGAAGTAGCGGGTCAGGGTGAGGGTGTCGGTGGTGTCGTTCCACGTCGAGGTCACGCTTCCGAGGTGGTCGGTGAACACGAAGATCACCTCGTCCGCCTCATGGGTTCTGACCGCCACGGGGAGGCCCCCGAAGCTGTAGTGGGTGCGGGTCTCGGTGGGCGTGGAGCCCTCGGTGTCGACTTCCACCAGCCCACCGACGTAGTGGGTGTTGTAGTTCGGTGAGCCCTTGTGGCGGCGCCGGACCCGCTGCCCATCGGCGTCGTACCAGTATTCCAATCTGTCACCCGCCGGCACCGTGATGTCCTCCAGCCGGTTGTCGGCGCCATAGCTGTAGGTCGTGACATCTGACCCATCGGTGGCGGTGTACCGGTTCCCGTTGGGGTCGTAGGCGAACACCACGCTCCCCACCCCGGTGGGAGCATGGGGCCCGGCATTGCCGCTCTGGGCGTAGGTGTAGGCGATGCCTGAGAGGTCGGTGATGTTGCCGATCTGGGCCTGTCAGATCCTCTGTGTAAGGGGTGTGGTCTGAGAGAGTGATCCCGGGCTGGCGGAGTTCGGGGTCCGAAAAGGACCACTGACGGAGGAGCATGTTGATCAGCCGGCGGAGAGTCGGAACAGTCGTTGGTGCCGGTCAAAGAAGCTTGACAAGCATGCCCACCACGCCTGCTATCAGAAGCACGTACCCGGCGATTGGGACGAGAAACGCGTTGGGGTTGCGTTGCACCAACATCGGGTGGATCCGTTGGAGCCTGGCATTCTCCCGACTTAGCCCCCAGGCGCGAACCACGTTCCAGTCTCCGAACACCAGAGCCGCTGTGCCGAGGCCAATGAGAAACAGAGAACCGGTCATTGCTGGCGGTACACGAACTCGCGAAGGGTCGCGATCCCGGCTTCTGATGGGTACTGCCCTAACGCCCCAGGGTGGTCGTTGATCTCCGCCAGGGGTGGTGCGAGCAGACTCGTCACCTCACCATACAACGGGTCATAAATCGGACCTCCGAACTGGTACGTAGCTGCGTCAACCAGTAGTCCTGCCGCGCCACCCCGACATTCGGCGGTATCGAAGCCCGAACTGCAGTCTCCCGCCGTGTCGACGGTGTTTGCACCGAAAGACACCCCAGACAGCCAGTTTCCCAGTTGCCAACAGAACTTGCAGGGCGTTCCGATAGCGGCGCCATACGCAACCACCGCGAGCACGCCGGCACCAAACTCGACGCCTTCAAGGAACTGCTCCCACAAACCCTTCCCGGGAGGTGAACCGTAGGGACTGGCCGTCGGTGTATCGGCGGGTCCGCCGCCACCGAGATGCCTCGCTTGGAAACGGATCGACGAAGCCACCTCGTTGCGCTGCGTGAGCCCGTCGTGGAGTTGCGCGTAAAGGGCGAGGGGCGCCAACGCTCCGGTGTCGGACTCGACTTGCCGGATCTGTGCAGCGACCTGTTCAACCTCGATGGTCAGGTCGTTGTACTGGCCCTGCAACTGCTCGAGTTGACGTATCTGAGCCATACCTGCCATACGGCCGCGCTTCAGGTATGACTCGTCGGGATCATTCCCACTGGCGTCTGTGTATCGCACCGGGTTGCCCCGCACATACGAGTACCGGTTCAGGTCCGCCGGGTTCGCTGGGGCGGGCACGATCGTGTCGGGTTGGGTGAACTGGGCGGTGGTGGGGTCGTAGTAGCGGGCGTTGTAATACAACAGGCCACTCCCACCAGAGGCGTTGGCGGTCGCATCGGAGGTCTGGCCGGTGTAGCGCTGGTCCTGGGGCATCTCCCCGCTCGAGTGCCGCTCGGTGCCGTAGGGGAAGTAGCGGGTCAGGGTGCGGGTGTTGGTGGTGTCGTTCCACGATGACACCACCGAGCCGAGGTGATCGGTGAACAGATAGGTGGTCTCTTGGGCGGTGGTGGTGAAGGTCCGCACCGCCACGGGGACCCCACCGAACCCATACAACTTGCGGGTCTCGGTCACCGTGGCCCCATCGAGGTCGACTTCCATGAGCCCACCCACGTAGTTGGTGGAGTCGCTGCCCGCCGAGCGCTGGACCCGTTGCCCATCAGCGTCGTAGGTGAACCCCAGGTCGTCGGCAGTGTTGGGCAGATCGATCGACCGGATCATGGATGTGACGCTCATCATGGGCACTGCGGGACTCGAACCCTCGCTGGCCGAACCAGGGCCGACGAAAGACGCACGATCCGAGGGCTGTCCCATTGAGCGAGGCTACAGACGCGGCTACTGCAGGGTGATGGGCGGGTTCGCGGCCGAAAGGCGGCGAACGACGCCCCGCGTGGGCGCTGCAGGACTCGAACCTGCGACCTCTTCCTTGTAAGGGCCCGAGGCTACCCGCACGCCGGCCAGCAATTACGCGGGAAAGTGGCTCTGACCTGGGGATTCGCGGTGAGGCGGGTTACCGCGAGAACTCGTGGATTCCCGACTCTTCTCGGCGGATTGTGGGGCTGGCGTGGGGTTGTCGGGCCTTCCTCGGAATGCTCGGCACTGCGCTGAGGGCCGCTAGCCGCGCAAGACGGAATGCGCCGACTCCGCGTTCCAGCTCGTTACGGTCCGGTCGTCAGTGACCGCACGGTGCTGGCTAGTCGAGCACGGTTCGGACCACGTAGTGGGGACGGCTT
>Ga0214472_10008222_pt1 | contig 10903 bp, 6 predicted proteins | sample RVTome_6_FD_207662 | JGI IMG/M metagenome (GOLD analysis project Ga0214472, IMG submission 207662) | Soil microbial communities from uranium-contaminated site in the Upper Colorado River Basin, Wyoming, United States - RVT140D175 | ecosystem: Environmental > Terrestrial > Soil > Contaminated >...
CGGAACGCGTCCGGCGTCATGTCCTCGAAGCCCGGCGGGATCGTGACCTCGAAGCTCGCGACCTCGGGCAGGGCCGGGCGCTCCTTCGTGCCCTCGCTCAGCGAGTTCTGCGTGGGGCGTACCCGACCGTGGGTAGTGGCGAGCGACGGCGCCGCGCGACCGTCGGGGGAGGCTGCTGAAGAGGGGGCATGCATGGTTCCTCGACGAGCGGGAGGGGGTGTGCGTACGTGGGGGCAGGCTCGCCCTGAGCGCAGGGCGAGCTGTGGCGCGAAGGCCGGGGCTCAGGCGGGGCGAGGCGGCCCGGGACGCCTCTCAGAAGGGCGGGGCGCGGGGGGCCGCCTCGACGCGGGCGCCGTGGACGTGGGGCAGCCCGTAGCTGCCGCAGGGGAATTCCACGTCGCGCTCGCCGCGCTGCCAGCGCTCGAGGTCCTCGCGGTAGCGGTAGCGCCACTCCCGGAGCTCCTTCTTGAGCGCGTCGTGCCCTCCAGCTCCGTGGCCTGCGATCCTGGGGTTGGTGGCGAAGGTCGGGAAGGTGTCCCCCGCGCTCTCGAACGGGCTCTGGGCGAGGAGCGCCTCCGCGCCCATGAAGTGCGTCAGGCCGTCCGCCTCGCGCTTGGCGTGGATCGCCTGGAGCTCCGCGTCGAGGAGCGCTCTGAAGTGGGCGCGGACCTGCTCCAGGCTCAGGTGGTCGTACCCCGGCGGGCGGCTGATCGTGATCGTGACCCGGTCGGGGAGCGTCGAGCGCGGCTCGCGGGGACGGGGCGCGGCCTCCTTCCTGGCGCTGGCGCGTCTCCTCCTGCGGCGCGCGCGCACGCGCTCGAGCTGGCGGCGGCGCTGCTCGCCTCGCCCGCGCTGCAGGTCCCGGGCCTTGCGGCGGGCGCGCGCCCGTTCCCGCGCCTCCCTCGCGGCGCGGGCCTTCCCCGCGCGGTGCGCCCGGCGCGCCTCGGGGTCGGTCGGCTCCCAGTCGGCCGGGCGCCGCCCGCCGAAGAAGGCCTCGTCGGGTTTCTGCACCTCGAACGTCCGCCCGAAGTCCTCGGGAAGGAACAGCACGCCTGGCCACTCCTCGGGGCGCGACACGAGCCCGTCCTTGACGGGGTTGGTCCACAGGTAGAGGAGCTGGTCCTCCAGGGTCTCGCGGTCGTGGACCTCGACGTTGTCGTAGGCCCCGGGGCTCGACCACAGGCTCTCCCCCCGCCCCCAGTGCGCGTTGAGGGCCCGGGCCGCGAGGCTGTTCAGCTCGCGCATGAAGACCGGGAGCTCCGACTCCAGCGGCGCGTCGGTGACCGAGCCGTGGGTGTGGTTGGTGTGGCCCAAGAAGGCGTGGAGCTTCAGGTTGGGGGCCCTCGCCTGCGCCAGGCCCAGGCAGTAGCGCAGGATCCCGTTCACACGCCGCGTGGGCTTGAGGAAGAAGCGGCGCTCGCTGGTGCGGCGGGTCAGCGAGTGCGGCTGGAGCGGGACGAGCCGGCGGACGAGCGTCATGGCCGATCCGCCCCGGCAAGGCGCAGGCCGGCTCACAAGCGGAGAGGCCGCAGCGCGTGGGCGGCACGCGCACGCTCGTCTCGCGCCCCTCCTGCGACGGGCGCGGGCTCGTCCTGACGCGGGCTGGGCAAGTCTTGCCCGCCTCACTGGCTCCACGGGACGGACGGGAGGAGGTCGCGTCGGCCATGCACCCGACGCTACCTCCCGCAGGTCGTGGCCGGGAGAACCAGGGGAGGTGGACGGGGAGTGGCGGGCGGGTGTCGTCCTCACCGGAATGTCCGCGAACTCGAAGGCTCAAACGGGTAGAGAAACCTGCCTCCTCCTTCTGAGGGCCAGCGCCCACGTCAAGGTGGCTGTGAGCTTGCGGGGTAAAGTACCAGGGTCATTGCAGCCATAGGGTCCATCAAGGAGTGAGCTATCGCGAAACCAGGCGAGGGGAGTCGCGAGGGGTCCGCTGCCGGGCCACATGCTCCTCCGCGCCGGGTCGCTACCGCAGGCCAACGGCGGGGTGATCGTCGTCGACGCCGACGAGCTGTTCCGCGACCTCGACGCCTGGCGGGCCATGAAGCGCTCGGTGAACTCGGGCTGGATCGAAGTCCAGCGGACGGGCTCGAGCAACGCCGGCTCGCTTCGTCCCGAGCCCATCCGCACGGCCTTCAAGGTGGTCGCGATCGGCAGCGAGTCCCACTACGACTCGATGGTCGCGTACGACGCCGATTTCACGGCGGTGTTCAAGATCAAGGTCCAGGTCGAGGACACGATCCCCCGCGGCAAGGCGACCCTCCACGACATGGGGCGCGCCCTGCTGCGGATCTCCCGTCGCGCGGGCCTCCAGGCCCCGAACGCCCAGGCGTTGGCGCGCCTGCTCGAGCACTCGGCGCGACTCGCGGGTCGCAACGACCGCCTGGTCCCGGCCTTCTCGGACCTGCTCGACATCCTGCAGGAAGCCGATCGAATCGCCTCCGCCCGCGCGCGTGGCGGCCAGTCGATCGGCCGCGAAGACGTCCAGGACGCCCTCTCGCGCCGACGCCGCCGCCACGACCTCGGCGAGCGGCAAGCGCAAGAGCTGCTCGACGACGGGATCGTGCTCCTGGAGTGCACCGGGAGCCGGGTCGGGGTGGTCAACGCGTTGGTGGTCTACGACGATGGCGTCGCCTCCTTCTGCCGTCCGATGCGAGTGTCCGCGGCGGTGGGCCTCGGGCGCCGCGGCATCGTGGACATCGAGCGCGAGGCCGAATTCTCGGGAAACACGCACCACAAGGGGCTCGCGATCGCGTCGGGGCTCCTGCGCGAGCGCTACGCCCAGGACAAGCCGCTCTGCTTGACGGGGACGGTGTGCTTCGAGCAGAGCTACTCCCGGGTCAACGGAGACAGCGCGAGCATGGCTGAGGTCCTGGCCCTGCTCAGCGCGCTCGGAGACCTGCCCCTCGACCAGGGGTGGGGAGTGACCGGCTCGATCAACCAGAAGGGCGACGTCCAGGCGATCGGGGACGTCAACGCGAAGATCGAGGGTCAGTTCGCGGCCTGCCTGGCGCGGGGCCTGACGGGCCGGCAAGGCGTCGTGATCCCCGAGGCGAACGTGCGCGACTTGATGCTCGAGCCCGAGGTCGGCGAAGCGGTCTCGAAGGGGCGGTTCCACGTGGCCGCCGTCCGGACCGTGGACGACGCGCTCGAGCTGCTGACGGGGGTCCCGGCCGGGAGCCGAGGCTCCCCGCTGGAGCCATTCCCCGCGGCGTCCGCCAACGGACGGGTCGACGCCCGGCTCCGCGCCTACGCCGACGCGGCGCGCGAGTTCGATCGGAGCGAGCGGGCGGACTAGCAGCACTCGGCATCCTCCCGCCGACCTGAGTGTGGCTGCCTAACCCGCTGCTGGATAGATTCTTGGCCTGAGGTCATGTGGATCCCTCGGTCCTGGTGCTGCGGCAGCGAACGCCCACTGGCGAGTTTCCGCCATTGCGCGCGTGCTGCCCATGAGTAACGCTTTCGCCGTCATGACCCCCGACGACTCTCTTCAAGCTGTCCTGAGATACTTCGAGGCGAATCCGCGGGCTTCGAGGCAGCAGGTCATGAGAGAGCTCCGGGTCTCCGCGAAGACGGTTCGTCGAGCCGAGCTCGAGTTGGACTCCCGTCTCGCCCGCTCGGGTCGTCGACGCCGGAAGGTCGTGCTGGCTGGCATGTCGCTGGCGCTCTTGGGGGGACTCGCAGGATTCGTGGCCAACGCACACCTGGCTCGACGAGCCGCGGAGCGAGAGCGCCTGGCCCAGGCCGAACACGTCCAGGCGCGCAGGGCGGAAGGCGGTCTCTACGCCTCCTTGGACGCTCGCGACACGACCCGAGTCGACGAGGCGGTCACCCACTTGCGATCCGAGGACGAGTCCCTGCGCCTCGCCGCCTTCCGTTACCTCGCCAAGACCGACCCCACGGGGCACGCGGCGTCCCTGGTCGCGGCGCTGGACGACCCCGCCGACCGGGTCCGGCGCGTGGCCATTCAGCAGGTCGGGACACGGGTCGGCGGGCCCCTCGCCGAGCAGGCGCTGACCCGAGTAGCGCTCTCCAGCGAGCGGAGCGTCCCCGAGCGGACCCTGGCGCTGCACGCGCTCCTGGCCAGGCAGGAGAGCGAGCCCCAGTACCGGGCGGGCGACGCCCGGGAGCTCGCGCGAACGCTGCTGGCGCTGCTGGAGGACCGTCAGCCCGCCGTCCGCTACCAGGTGGGGCGGGTCCTCGAAGCGCTCGTCGGCGCTCGGCCCGCCGAGTCCGGGCAAGATCCAAAAGGCGTCGCTGCCGCGTGGCGTCGCCTGCTCGAGGAGTCGTCCGGATGAGCGATCGCTACCAGCGCCTTCGCGTTTCGCTCGTGCGTCGGGGGGTCGTCGCCGCGGGCTTGGCCGCCTGCCTGGCGCTGCCGCTGGGGCTCGCGCTCCTGGGATCGGACCCCCCGGGTCAGGGACCTTCGGCGCCCGACCCCAGCGCGGGGCTCCCGCCCCGCGCGTCGGCGAGCTCGGCGCCCAACGACGCCCGAAGCCTTCCCCCGGCCGCGCGAGCAGAGCGCGAGCGGATCGCGCGCCTCCGGAAGCTCCCGCGCGAAGAGCTGATCGCGCTGGTGCGCGAGGGAGCGGACCCTGAGCGCCTCGTCGCGGTCAACGTGCTGTGGGCGCGGGGCGAGCACGAGACCGTGATCTCCCTGACGGCGAACAGCGGGAGCCGCGTCCTCGCGGCGAAGCTCGAAGCCCTGCGCGGCCGGACGCACTAGGAGGCCCAGGGAGGGGACCGCTCGGAGCCGCCGCCGGACCGGCCCGCGCTTGCGACCTGCGAGGCGAGGCCGCCGCCCCACACGCCGGTCACTCCGCGTGCGAGATCGCGCGTGCGACGGCCCCCTGGGAGGCGCCGTCCCAACCCGCACGAGCTCGAGCTCGGCCGAATCCCTGAAATCGGGAATCGTGTTTGGGGACAAAAAACCAAAAAAAAAAAAATCGAGGCCTACTTCCCTGCTGCCAAGGATCGAGGGCGACGTCGAGGGCGGCCATGACGAATCCACTATTGCGCGGGTCACCGCCCCCTTGGCACTGTCGTTCTCCTGCACGAAGAACGGGCAATGGACCCAGGGGAAGGTCACACCGTGAGCGAGAGTCGCCAGCGCGTTCGAAGGCCCGCGATCGTCAGCCTGGCGGCCATGGCCTGCGCCGCCGCCTGGCTGGGCCTGTTCCCCAGCTCGAAGGCCGGCGAGAGCCGAGACCTGGTGTCGATCAATGTCCGCGTCGTTCAGGACGGCGTGCCGGTCGATCAGGATCTGGACCTCACGTTCGAGCTGTGGGACGACCCGACCGCGGGCTCCCTCCTCTGGACGGAGGCGATCGCTGCCGTCCCGATTCGGGCGGGCATCCTCCAGGTCCGGTTGGGCGAGTCCCAGTCGCTCGCCGGGATCTTCGACGACGCCGCGGCCGGGACCACCGACCGCCACCTCTCGATCAAGCTCACCAGCACCGGCGTCCAGATCGTGCCGCGGATCCGCCTGACCGCCGTCCCCTACGCCCACAACGCGTCCACCGCGGTCGTCGCGAGCAAGATCTGGAACGCGAGCACGAGCACCGCGATCGACCTGTCCGACCTGGCGGCAGAGCTCGCCGGCGCCGGCCTGGAGGCCGACGGCGCGGGGAACCTGCGGATCGCCGCCGCTGCGGCCGGGGACGGGCTCACGGGCGGCGCGGGGTCGGCCCTCAGCGTGAACGCCACCGACCTCGCGGGCGCGGGCCTGGAGGCCTCGGCCGGGGACCTGCGCCTCGCCGCCGCCGCGGCCGGGAACGGCCTCACGGGCGGGGCGGGCTCGGCGCTCGCGGTCGGTGACGCCGGCAAGGGCGTCCAGGTCAACGCGGACGACGTCCAGGTGGACGCGTCGGAGATCGCGGGCAACGGCCTCGCGCAGACGGCCGGCGGAGGCAACGAGCACCTGATCGAGGTCAAGGCGGACACGACCACGAACGCGGACGAGGGCGCGGCGGTGACCGTCGCCAGTTCGGGGCTCTCGATCGACGGCGACAAGGTCGACGTAGACTTCACCCCCTCCAACTACACCCCCAGCGCGGCCCCGGCGGAGGCCGACGACGTCGACGACCTGGCGGCTCACCTGAAGGGGATCGACAGCGCCCTCACGGGCGGCGGCGGGGGCGGGACGACGCTCCCCGGCGTCGCGGGCGGCCGGCTGACGCTCAGCGGGACCCTCTCAGTCACCTTCACGAACACCACGTCGGGCACGCTGTATTACCTCCCGCACCCTGGCGCCGGCAACCAGGTCGCGCTCCACGACGGCAGCTCCACCTGGACCTACCACTCGATCCCGTCCACCGGAGTCGCCGCCACCTCGGGCTCACTGAGCGCCGACGCCAACTACGACGTCTACCTGTACGACGACTCGGGGTCGTTGACCCTGGACCTGGTCCAGTGGAGCAGCGACACGCTGCGCTACGGGACGGCCGACCTGGAGCAACAAGACGGGGTCCACATCAAGGAAGGTGCCACGACCCACCGCTACCTGGGCACGGTCCGCACGATCTCGTCCAGCGGGACGAAGTTCACCGACGCGCTGCGCCAGCGCTTCGTGTGGAACTTCCAAAACAGCGTTCCCGTCGTGGACTACTCCGCGGACCTCACCGACTCCTGGACGGACAACGGCAACGGCACCTACTCGGCGATCGACGGAGGGGCGGCGGCGTGGAAGCACGAGTTCGTGCTGGGCGTAGAGCAAGGCGTGAGCGCCGAGTTGACGGTGTTCGCAAGCGAGTACTACGTGATCTCGATCGCGCTCGACGGGACCGGGACACCGGACAGGACCAGCGCGACGGCCGGCTATGGAAAGATCTACCCCGATACGAACGGACTCTTGATCCTCCACTCCAGCTACGCCGCGCAGACGTCGGGCTATCACTACCTGCAGGGAGTGGAGTCCACTTCCGAGGCCATCTCCGTGACGGCGTACGGGGACAACGGCGGTGACGCGAAGATTCAGTCGGGCATGACCGTTCAATTGCGAAGGTAGGAGGGGAGCATGACAAGAACCGGGAACGACCCTGGCGGCTCGGGAATGGGCTCGCCCCGCGCGGCGCTGGTCGTTGGACTCGTTGCATTCGTAGTGGCCTTGGTACCCACGCTCCTGGCCCACGCGGATCCACCACGCCAGCTAGGCGCGGAGATCCACGACGAGCTCGCCAAGGCTGGCGTCCCCGTCGTGACGGTGCGGCAAGAAGGTGACGAGTACCAGGTCGTCCTGCCTCCCGACTGCGATCCGGCCCTCGTTCAACGGTGCGAGGAGATCAAGGCTCGTGTGCTCGCCCGGAAGCCCCCAGTCGTCGTGGTGGACAACCTCCAGGACGCCCTGGTCGTGCTCCGCTTCGAGCCCGAGAACGAGAGCGCCCTCCGGCTGGTGAGGGAGCGCTATCAGGAGCTCGAGGCGGCCGCGGAGGCCAGGCAGTTGGAGTCTACGGAAGAGGAGCCCCGCTAGCTCGCGAGAGCGGCAGGAGACACGGGAGGGCGCGGCTCCAGTGCAGCGCGCGCGGTCGGCGCGCCGAGCGGTGGGCTGTGTACGGCGGAGGGAGCGGTATGTCCAGAGGCAGACTGAGTGCGCGGAGAGCCGTCTCGCCCTTCCTTTGGTTCCCCGTGCTCGTGCTCCTGGTATGTGCCGCGGGGCCCGCCTTCGCCGGTGACTTGACCGTCACCGTCCTCGACGGCTCCCTCGACCGCCCGCGCGGGGTGGAGGGCGGGACGGTCTCGCTCGAGCAGACCGCCTCCGCCGACACCACCGACCTGTACGGGGTGGCGACCCTGACCGGCGTGACCGCCGGGTGGTACGTGCTGCGCGTCGAAGGCACGGCGGGACTGACCGGCTTGCGGGTCCCCGTCGAGATCCCCGACTCCGGCACGCTCGCGCTCGGCCCGCTCCTGCTCTCCCGCGTGCCCGAAGGCTCCGAGGTGAGCGTGCCCCTCAGCGGCGGGCAGGTCTCGACGACCACCCAGGTCGAGAGCGGCCTCGTGTCGGGCGCCAGGCTCACCGCCACCTCCGGCACGACCGTCACGGGCGCGAGCGGCAGCAGCGTCGACCTGGCGCTCCTCCCCGTCGATCGGACCCTGACCCCTACCCCCTTCCCCGGCACCTTCGAGCCCGCCCGCCTGTACGCCCTCCACCCCTCGACCGTCGGCTTCGGGTCGGGCCAGAGCCTGCGACTCCCCAACGACGAGGACCTGCCCGCCGGCACCCGGACCGACGTCTACGGCCTGCTCCCCGCCGTCAGCTCGCAGGAGGCGGCCACCACGGGCTGGGTCAAGGTCGGCACGGCCACGGTCGAGGCCGGCGGGTCCTACCTGGAGTCAGACACGGCGTTCGTCTCCTCGGCCACGCTCTACGGGGTCCACAGCCCCAGCGCCCACCTGCCGACCCGCTACCGCCTGGCCCTGACCGGCCCCACGGGCGCGGCCCTGGCGGGCGCCACCGTGCGCGTCAACGGGATCGCGCTCGTCGAGAGCGCGACCGCCGGCACCTACGAGGCGGACGACGTCGTGCGTCCCAGCACGCCGGTGCGCGCGCTGGTCTCGGCGGACCTCGGCAGCGGCCTGGTCCTGCACGCCCTGACCGATCCGGTCCTGCCCACCCCCGAGCTGACCGTCCTCCACGGCGCCACGCTCCAGCTCGCGCTGGGCGCCGAGGGCGGCGAGGCCGTCGCCGGCGGCCTGCTCGACAACGGGACCGTCCTCAGCGGCACCTACTTGGTGACCGACGCCGCGCTCCCCTTCCACGCCACCGACGGCGACGGGCTCGTGGGCGCCTCCTACACCGCCTACACGGGCCCCCTCAACCAGACCTTCGTGGGCTCGATCGCGCCGATCGTGAGCTTCGTGCGGATCCCGCCCGGGACGTCCGGCTCCCCCGACACCGGGACGGAGCTGGCCTTCGTGGTCGAGCTGACCGACCAGGCCTTCAACCCCGCCGCCGAGCTCCCCTACACCACGACCGCCAGCGTGATCAGCGCCACCTACAGCCTGGACGGGGGCTCGAGCTACCCCTTCACGGCCGAGCTCCTGCCCCTGGGCGACCGCCCGGGCCCGCTCGCCGCGCCGCCGGGCGGGAACCGCTACCTGCTCGTGTGGGACCCCCAGGGCGGGAGCACGCCGACCGGCGTGACCCCCGGCGCCATGGAGGTCAAGCTCCGCGTCACCGTCCAGGACGCCCCCGCGGGCAACGTGGTCGAGGCCGAGTCGCCCTCGTTCTACTACCAGTGGCCCACGCCCCAGGTCCTGCGCACCGACCCCGCCGACGGCGCGAGCGACGTGTTCCTCGACGCCGAGGTCGTGGTCGACTTCGCGGGTGACATGGACGCCGCCACGATCACCGGCAGCAACGTCTACCTGAGCGACGGCGTCTCGGTCTTGACCTCGGCGACCGTGGCCTACGTGACGACGACCCGCCAGGCCACGATCACGTACCCGATCGACCTGCCGCCGAGCACCCCGCTGACCCTGACCGTGACCCCGGACGTGGAGAACACCTTCGGGCTGGCGCTCTCGGGCACGGTCAGCGCGACGTTCACGACCGGGGTCCTGTCCGCGCTCGCCGACGACGACCAGGACGGGCTCCTCAACGTCGAGGAGGCGTCTCTTCTCACCGACCCCAACGACTGGGATTCGGACAAAGACGGGCTGTCGGACTATGACGAGCTGTACGTGACCTTCACCGACCCGAACGAGGAGGACACCGACCAGGACGGGACCCTGGACGGGAGCGACACGACCCCGCTCGGGACCACGACCGACTTCCCGGTCGCCGACGCGGCGCTGATCGGGACGTTCACGGTCGTGCAGATCGCGCCGCTCGGCAGCGCGGTCGCCGTGGACACCCCGCTCAGCGTGACCTTCAGCCACCCCGTCGACGTCGCCAGCGTGTCCTCGGACAACCTGACCTTGACCGCCGGGACGCTGTCGGTGGACATGCAGCTCCTGACCCAGCCCAACCCCCGCACACTGCTCCTGCAGCCCGTGGGCGGGACGCTCGAGGCGTCGACGACCTACACCTTCGCGGCGCTCACCACTGGAACGCCTGTCGAGAACACCGACGGGGACTCCCTGGTCACGGGCGGCACGGCGACCTTCGTGACCGCCTCTCCGTCCGGCCTGCCCGTGTTCGAGACGACCCACTACTTGAAGACCCTCGCGATCACGGGCTGGGAGCGGTTCCCCCTCACGGGGCCCACGGCCGGCGGCCGGAACGGGGTCGCGGTCGTGATCCCGGCCACGGGCAAGCTGCTCTTCAGCCAGACCGACGTCCGCACACCGGGTCGTATGCTCGACCTCGCGATCACGCGGATCTACCGCAACAACGAGACCGCGGCGGACAACAACGGCCTGTTCGGCAACCACTGGTCCTTCCCCCTGGACCGCGGGTTCGAGGTCGTGGCCGACGGCAGCGACGACGCCGACGGCAACGTCGAGCTTCGCCACCGCACGGGCGACGGGCGGGTGTTCGACTACCTGAGCGACGGGAGCGACATTGCGTCCGTGCGCAGCGACGTCTACGGCTACGTGACCCCGCCCGGGTTCCACGACTCGTTGTTCCTGGAGGAGTCGAGCGGGCGCCTCGTGCAGCGCATGCGCGACGGGACGAAGTACTTCTACGAGCTCTACGACGGGACGACCAAGCTGAACCTCCTGACCGACGCCTGGGGCCAGGGGGACAAGGGCTACCTCGTCCAGGTCACCGACCCCAACCTCAACACGATCACGATCGCGCGCCACGCCTCGACCGACGCCGACCGCCCGTTCCGGATCGACGAGATCAGCGACGACACGGGCCGGGTGACCCTGTTCAAGTACCCCACGACCGGGAGCCAGAAGGACCTGGTCAGCGAGATCGAGCAGTTCGAGTCGAGCACGACCCAGCGGAGCTGGC
>Ga0214472_10008223_pt1 | contig 10903 bp, 6 predicted proteins | sample RVTome_6_FD_207662 | JGI IMG/M metagenome (GOLD analysis project Ga0214472, IMG submission 207662) | Soil microbial communities from uranium-contaminated site in the Upper Colorado River Basin, Wyoming, United States - RVT140D175 | ecosystem: Environmental > Terrestrial > Soil > Contaminated >...
ATGGCGCTCGAGAAAACCGGACAGCCGCGGCAACAGCCAGCGCGTCGCGAAGGTCGGGACGACGCCGAGCTCGATCGTCGCGCCGCGGCCGTGATGCGCCATCACCGACAAGGTGTCGCGCTCGACCGCGTCGAGCCGCGCGCTGATCTGGCGGCTGTACGACAGGCCGGCCTCGGTCAGCGTGACGCCGCGCTTCGTGCGCCGGAACAGCCGCAGGCCGAGAAAGTCCTCGAGGCCGGCGATCTGGCGGCACACCGCGCTCTGCGTCAGGGAAAGCTCCTCGGCCGCGCGCGTGAAGCTCTCGTGGCGCGCGGCGAGCTCGAACGCGAGCAGCGCGGCGGTGCTCGGAATTTTCCGGCGCATCGAAACCCCTCCATCGAAAATGCGCAAATTGCACGACCGGGCCCGGCGGCGGCCGAACCCGCATACCGTCGGTCCGTCATTTCCCGCGAGATCGCGATCGTTCCGCGTCGATGTTATACCCGGACGCGGTGCCGTTCGCTTTTTCGGAATGCATTTTTCGCACAACGTAGGACGGATTTTTCGTTTGTCCCGGCTTGCCGCGATTCGCTACAGTGCGTCCACCCGAGCGCCGGAGCGAACGCCGAGCCGGCTCTCGCATTCCAATTCCGCAGTACCGAGGAGACTACGAATGGCAACGAACCGCGTGAGCTTCGACTGGGCCGACCCGCTGCACCTCGACGCGCAGCTGACCGAAACCGAGCGCCTCGTGCGCGACACCGCGCGCGCCTACAGCCAGGAACGCTTGCTGCCGCGCGTGCAGGAAGCCTTCCGGCATGAAAGGACCGACCGCGCGATCTTCACCGAGATGGGCGAGCTCGGCCTGCTCGGTCCGACGATCCCCGAGGAATACGGCGGCGCCGGCATGAACTACGTCAGCTACGGCCTGATCGCGCGCGAAGTCGAGCGCGTCGATTCCGGCTACCGCTCGATGATGAGCGTGCAGTCGTCGCTCGTGATGGTGCCGATCTTCGAGTTCGGTACCGAAGCGCAGAAGCAGAAGTACCTGCCGAAGCTCGCGACCGGCGAGCTCGTCGGCTGCTTCGGCCTGACCGAGCCGAACTTCGGCTCCGACCCGGGCGGCATGATCACGCGCGCGAAGAAGGTCGACGGCGGTTACAGCCTGTCGGGCTCGAAGATGTGGATCACGAACAGCCCGATCGCCGACGTGTTCGTCGTCTGGGCGAAAGACGACGAAGGCCAGATCCGCGGCTTCGTCCTCGAGAAGGGCTGGAAGGGCCTGTCGGCGCCGGCGATCCACGGCAAGGTCGGCCTGCGCGCGTCGATCACCGGCGAGATCGTGATGGACGAAGTGTTCGTGCCGGAGGAGAACGCGTTCCCGACGGTGCGCGGGCTGAAGGGGCCATTCACATGCCTGAACTCGGCGCGCTACGGCATCGCGTGGGGCGCGCTCGGCGCGGCCGAAGCGTGCTACGAGACCGCGCGCCAGTACGTGCTCGACCGCAAGCAGTTCGGCCGCCCGCTCGCCGCGAACCAGCTGATCCAGAAGAAGCTCGCCGACATGCTGACCGAGATCACGCTCGGCCTGCAGGGCTGCCTGCGCCTCGGCCGCATGAAGGACGAAGGCACGGCCGCGGTCGAGATCACGTCGATCATGAAGCGCAACTCCTGCGGCAAGTCGCTCGACATCGCCCGCGTCGCGCGCGACATGCTCGGCGGCAACGGCATCTCGGACGAGTTCTGCGTCGCGCGCCACCTCGTGAACCTCGAAGTCGTGAACACGTACGAGGGCACGCACGACGTACATGCGCTGATTCTCGGCCGCGCGATCACCGACATCGCCGCGTTTGCGAACTGATGCCGGGCCCACGCAACCGGCGAGTTCCGGGAACGAGATGAGCGGCGCGCTCTCGCATATCCGCGTCCTCGACCTGTCACGGATTCTCGCCGGGCCGTGGGCCAGCCAGATCCTCGCCGACCTCGGCGCCGACGTCATCAAGGTCGAGCGCCCGGGCAGCGGCGACGACACGCGACACTGGGGACCGCCGTTCCTGCGGGACGCGCGCGGCACGGACACCGACGTCGCGGCGTACTTCCTGTGCGCGAACCGCAACAAGCGCTCGGTCACCATCGATATCGCGAAGCCCGCGGGGCAGCGGCTGTTGCGCGGGCTCGCGGTCGAAAGCGACGTCGTGCTCGAGAACTTCAAGCGCGGCGACCTCGCGCGCTACGGCCTCGACTACGAAGCGCTGCGCGCGATCAACCCGTGCCTGGTCTATTGCTCGATCACCGGTTTCGGCCACGACGGTCCGTACGCGGCGCGCGCCGGGTACGACTTCCTGATCCAGGGCCTCGGCGGTCTGATGAGCGTCACCGGCCGGCCCGACGACGAGCCCGGCGGCGGGCCGGTGAAGGTCGGCGTCGCGCTGACCGACATCCTCACCGGGCTGTACGCCGCGAACGCGGTGCAGGCGGCGCTCGCGTGGCGCGATCGCAGCGGCTACGGCCAGCACATCGACCTCGCGCTGCTCGACGTGCAGGTCGCCTGCCTCGCGAACCAGGCGATGAACTTCCTGACGACCGGCGCGTCGCCCAGCCGCCTCGGCAATGCGCATCCGAACATCGTGCCGTACCAGGACTTTCCGACCGACGACGGCTACATGATCCTCGCCGTCGGCAACGACGCGCAGTTCGCGCGCTTCTGCGAAGCGGCCGGCGACGCCTCGCTCGCGGCCGACCCGCGCTTCGCGACGAACAAGGCGCGCGTCGAACACCGCACGGCGCTGATCCCGCTATTGAACAAGCTGACGATCCGCCGCACGACCGCCGACTGGATCGCGCGGCTCGAAGCCGTCGGCGTGCCCTGCGGCCCGATCAACGCGCTCGCCGACGTCTTCGCCGATCCTCAGGTGCAGGCGCGCGGGCTGCGCGTCGACATGCCGCATCCGCTCGCCGGCTCCGTGCCGCAGGTCGCGAGCCCGATGCGCCTGTCGGCGACGCCGGTCGAATATCGCGCGCCGCCGCCGCGGCTCGGCGAACATACCGAGCAGGTCCTCGCTTCCATCCTCGGCCTGACGGCGGCGGACCTCGACGCGCTGAAGCAGGACAGCGTGATCTGATCCGCCGCGATCGCGCTCGCATTTCGCGCCGCCGCGCACCGGGGTGGCGGTCGGCACCCCCTTTCGCTTGTAGAATCCCTCGCGCGCCCGCGCAAAGGCGCGGGCCGAGCCCGGGTTGCCGCGCCTACGCGCGCGGGGTGCGCCAAGGGAGGGTGTGAATGCGGAAGGCCTTGATCGCGGCTGTCGGCGTCATTGTTGTTTTCCTTGCCGGCTGCGGCAAACCCGACGTCTTCCCGCTTGCGGTCGGGATCAATCCGTGGGTCGGCTACGACGCGCTCGTGCTCGCGCGCGAGCGGCGTCTCGTCGACGTCCGCCGCGTGAAGATCGTCGAACTCTCATCGAGCTCGCAAATCCAGCGCAACTTGCGCAACGGCGTGCTCGACGCTGCCGCGCTGACGCTCGACGAAGCGCTGCGGCTCGCGCACGACGGCGCCGCGATCCGCATCGTCGCGGTGGTCGGGGTGTCGACCGGCGGCGACGCCGTGCTCGCGCGCCCGGCGATCACCAAGCTGTCACAGCTGAAAGGCAAGCGGATCGGCGTCGAGTTGAGCGCCGGCGGCGCGGTCGTGCTCGCCCGCCTGCTCGAGGCGGCCGGGCTGAGCCGCGACGAGGTGTCGCTGTTGCCGATTGAAGCATCGCAGCAGGAAGGCGCGCTGCGCGCAGGCTGGATCGACGCGGTCGTCACGTTCGAGCCGACCAAATCGCGCCTCGAGGCGCGGGGTTATCGCGTGCTTTTCGACAGCAGCCGGATGCCCGACGAGATCGTCGACGTCCTGGTCGTGCGTACGGGTGTGCTCGAGCGGCGGCCCGAAGACGTCGTCGAACTGCTCGCCGGCTGGGAACGGGGGGTCCTCGCGTTGCGGTCGGCCCCCGCGGCAGCGGCCGGCCTGCTGTCCGCCGGCGCGAACCTCAGCCCGGAGGCCTATCTGCAGAGCCTGCAAGGGCTGAAGTTCGGGACGCTCGCCGGCAGCGCGCAGCTACTCTCCGGCGATCCCGCGCCGCTCGCAAAGCAGCATTTCGGCCTCGGGAAACTCCTGATGCAGCTCGGCCTGATCCAAAAACCGCCGGACTGGAGCGCGCTGCTGAGCGGCGAACCGGCGGCGCAAGCGGTGCTGCGGCTGGAGCGCGAGCGATGAGGGTGCGTGCGCTCGAGGCGCTCCCGGGCCGCGTCCTCGCGCCGCTGCTGCTCGCCGTCTTCGCGCTCGTCGGCGCCGGCCTGAATTATCTTCTGCAAGCGGAGGCGTTCCACGAACTGGTCGCGACCGAGCAACAGGTTCGCCTCACGGAGATCCTGAACAGCGAACAAACGCGCCTGGAGGTCCAGATCGGCCTCGGCAACGTGCTCGAAGTCAGCCGCCAGGTCGCGAGCCTCGGCTTGCGTTCCGGCATCACCCACGCGCTGCTCGTCCATCGCGACGGACGGGTCACCGCCGCGATGTCGCGCACCCAGGTCGGCTGGCCACTGACCGAAGCGATCGCCGCCGAACCGCCGGCGATCCGGGCCGGCCTCCTCGAGATCGCCACTTACGACCCGAAAGGGATCCGTACACTCCTGCCGCCCGGCGACGAGTGTCTGCTCGCCCAGGTCGCGGTCTATCCCGACCACAAACTGATCGTGCGCGCCGACCTCGAACCGGCGCTGTCGGCGCGCATGTCCCTCGGACGCGCCGAGCTCCTGCGCGAAACCTTCCTGATCCTGCTGTTCGCGGCCCTCCTCGCGATACTGCTGCATGTGCTGTGGTTCCGGCGGACCGCCCAGCTCACCGCCGCGGTCCGCGCGATCGGCACCGGGCGCCTCGACGCGCGAACCGGCTTGAGCGGGCGTGACGAGCTCGCCCAGATCGGCATCGCCGTCGATCGCATGGCCGCGGACGTCGAGGCGCGCCAGGCGAAGCTGCAGCGGCTGTCGGCGCTGATCGACCGTTCTCCGGTCGTCGCGATCGAATGGCGCAACGAGCCGGGTTGGCCGATCAGCTTCGTCAGCGAAAGCGTCAGCCAGTGGGGCTACACGGTCGAGGAACTCCTTGCCGACGGCGCTCGCTACGCGGACCTGATCCATCCGGATGACCTGCCGCAGCTCGAGGCGAACGTCACGCGGCGCGCGGTCGAGGGGCCGGACGACTATCTTTACGAATACCGTTTGCGGGATGCGCGCGGCAACTGGGTGTGGCTCGAAGCTCGCACCTGGCTGACGCGCGACGCGATCGGCGCGATATCGATGTTCCACGGCGTCCTGGTCGATGTGACGACGCGCAAGCTCGCCGAAAACGCGCTGCGCGAGCAGGCCGACCTGCTGCGCCTGTTCTACGACCTGCCGTTCATCGGCATGGCGATCACGTCGCCGACGACGCAGCGATGGCTTACGGCGAACGACCGCCTGTGCGAGATTCTCGGTTATCCGCGCGACGAGCTGGTGCAGAAAACCTGGCTCGAGCTCACGCATGCCGACGATGCCGCCGCCGACCTTGCCCAGTTCGAACGGGTCATGCGCGGCGAAATCGACGGCTACCGCATGGACAAGCGCTTCCTGCGCAAGGACGGCGCGGTCGTGTTCACGATGCTCGACGTGCGCGCGGTGCGATCCGACGATGGCGCGGTGGATTACCTTGTCGCGACGGTCCAGGACGTCACCGAGCGCAAGCGCGGCGAGCTCGCGCTGCAGTTGCACAAGGAGCGTCTCGAAAGAGCCGAGGCGCACGCGAAGCTCGGCAGCTGGGAGATCGATCTGCAGACCGAGCAGGTCTGGTGGTCGGCGCAGATGTACGTGCTCCTCGGCGCCGACCCGGCGCTGGACTCGCCGGGCGTCGCGACGTTCATGCGCTTCATCCACAGCGAAGACCGCGAGCGGCTGCTCGAAGTCTACGACCGCTTGCTGGCGGGCCGCCTCAGCGACGTCGAGCCGTTTCGCAGCAACGCGGAACACGGGCCGCTGCGCTGGTTCCGGGCGACGATGTACATCGAGTCGGACGAGCACGGGCAGCCGCGCCGTGCCTACGGCACGCTGCTCGACGTCACGGCGCTCAAGGATGGCGAGGAGGCGCTACGCGCGCTCAATGCGACGCTCGAAGCCCGCGTCGTCCAGCGGACGCAGCAGCTCGAGGACGCGAATCGGGAACTCGCATCGTTCTCGTACGCGGTCTCGCACGACCTCAAGGGGCCGTTGCGCGGCATCGACGGCTACAGTCAGATCCTGCAGGAGGACTATCGCGACCGGCTCGACGACGAAGGCCGTCAGCTGCTCGCGAACATCCGCCGCGGCGTCGCGCAGATGCACGAGCTGATCGAAGATCTGCTCGCGTATTCGCGCCTCGAACGCCGTCCGCTCGACAGCGCGGTCGTCGCGGTACCCGGGCTCGTGCACGAGGTGCTCGACGGCTTCGCGCACGACATCGCGACGACCGGCGCCGACATCCGCGTCGATCTGCCCGCGCTGGAACTCTCGCTCGACCGCAAGGGCCTCGCGCTCGTGCTGCGCAATCTCATCGGCAACGCGTTGAAATTCAGCGCCGCGGCATCGCCGCCGCAGATCGAAATCGGCGCGCGCGTCGAGGGCGGCCGCGCGCGGCTATGGGTCCGCGACAACGGCATCGGTTTCGACATGAAGTATCATGACCGCATCTTCGAAATCTTCCAGCGCCTGCACCGCGCCGAACACTATCCGGGCACCGGCGTCGGCCTCGCGCTGGTGCGCAAGGCGATCCAGCGAATGGGCGGCACCGTCCGGGCCGAAAGCGAGCCCGGTCGAGGAGCCACGTTCTTTGTGGAGTTTCCGCGATGACGACCGAAACGCGGCCGAGCCCGATCCTCCTCGTCGAGGACAATGCGGTCGATCTCGACCTGACGCTGCGGGCGTTCGCACGCAAGCATCTCGCGAACCCGATCGAGGTCGCCCGCGACGGCGAGGAGGCACTCGCGTTCCTGCCGCGATGGGAATCCGGCCACCCGCTGCCGGCGGTGATCCTTCTCGACATCAAGCTGCCGCGCGTCAGCGGCCTCGACGTGCTGCGACGGCTCAAGACGCACGTGCGCTTCTGCCGCATCCCGGTTGTCATGCTGACGTCGTCGTCCGAAGACACCGACGTGAAGTCGGCCTACGACATGGGTGTGAATTCCTATATCGTCAAACCGGTCAATTTCGCGAAGTTCGTCGACGTCGCCGAGCAGATCGAACTGTACTGGTGCCTGTTGAACGAAGCTTCGAGGTAAATTCATGCGCGTCCTCTACGTCGAGGACTCCGATGCGGATGCTGAGCTGACGAAGCGCGGGCTCGCACGCAGCGCGCCGGAGATCACGATCGAAGTCGCGAACACGCTGCACGAAGCGTGCGACCGCCTCGCCGACGCCGCGCCGTTCGACCTGGTCCTGTCCGACCTGAATCTACCGGACGGGACCGGCCTCGACCTGCTGTCTCACGTGCGCACGCGGCAGCGCCCGCTCGCGTTCGTTCTGTTGACCGGCGCCGCAGACGCCGACGCCGCGATCGCGGCGCTGACCGCCGGCGCCGACGACTACCAGCTCAAGCGCGGCGACTATCTCGCACGCCTTCCCGACACGCTGCGCTCGGCGCTCGCGCGCTTCCGCGGCGCGTCTTCGGCACGCGTGCGTCCGCTGCGCGTGCTGTACGCCGAACACGACGCGGACGACGCCGAGCGCACGCGCCGGCACGTCGCGCAGCGGGCGCCACACATCCACCTGACGGTCGTCGGCGACGCCGACGGCGTGCTGTCGCGGCTGCCCATCGGCGGCGCAGCGGCCGAGTTCGACGTGTTGCTGCTCGACCTGCACCTCGGCGGCGGCGACAGCACCGACGGTCTCGAGCTCGCCCGCATCCTGCGCCACGAGCGCGGCTTCGCGTTGCCGATCGTGCTGATCGCGGCGCACGGCGGCGAGGACGCCGTGCCCGGCGCGATGCGTCTGGGCATCGACGACTACCTGACGAAGTACGAGGGCTACCTGCACGCGTTGCCCGCCACGCTCGAAAAGGTCCGCGAACGGGCCGAGCTGGTGCGCGAACGCGCCGAACTGCGCGAGACCGGCAAGCAGCTGTCGCAGCTGCTGTCGGCGAGTCCGACGATCATCTACACATCGAAGATCCGTGACGGCAGCGCGAAGCCGGCCTGGATCAGCGAAAACATCACGCGGATTCTCGGCATCTCGGTCGCCGAAGCACTGGCGCCCGGCTGGTGGCAAGCGCATGTCCACGCGGACGATCTCGCCGGCGCCGTCGCGATGCAGGCAAAATTGCTCGAACAGGGCGCCTGCAGCGAAGAATACCGGCTCGTCCGCGACGACGGCCGCGTGTTCTGGCTCCGCGATGAAGCGCGCGTCGCGCGCGGCGAGAACGACGACGCGCCGGAGCTCGTCGGGATCTGGACCGAAATCACCGCGCGCAAACGTGACGAACTACTGCAGGCCGCGCGCAACGCGGTACTCGACCGTCTCGTCGCCGGCGACGCGCTCGCATTGATTCTCGACGACGTCGCACGCCGGCTCGAACAGCTCGCCCCGGAAATGCGCGCATCCATCCTGCTGCTCGACGAGGCCAGCGGCCGCCTCGTCCACGGCACCGCACCCAGTCTTCCCGATTTTTACAACAAGGCGGTCGAGGGACTGGAGCCGCGCGAAGGCAACGGCTCGTGCGGCACCGCGGTGTTCCGCCGCGAGCCGGTTTTCTCGGAGGACGTGCAGACCGACCCGCACTGGGAGGCGTATCGCGACCTCGCGCGCCGCGTCGGCTTTCGCGCGTGCTGGTCGTTTCCGTTCCACGACAAGTCCGGCGCGGTGCTCGGCACCTTCGGCGTGTATTTCGACCGCCCGCGCAGACAGGACCCGGCGCTGGTCGGGCTGTTGCAGACCTTCTCCGGCATCGTGCAGCTCGCCGTCGAGAAGGTCCGCGCGAACGCCGAGCTTCGCCAGGCCGCGGCCGTCATCGAGAGCACCCGCGACGGCGTGATGATCACCGACCTGTCGCGCCGCATCGTCAGGGTCAATCGGGCCTGGTGCGAGATCACCGGCTTTTCGCAGCAGGAAGTCGTCGGCAAGATGCCGCAGCTGCTGAAGTCCGGCCAGCAGGACGACGCGTTCTACCGTAATTTGTGGCAGACCATCGCGCGCACCGGTCACTGGCAGGGAGAAATCTGGAACCGGCGCAAGAGCGGCGAGCTGTACCCGCAGTGGCTGAGCATCAGCACGGTCTATATGGACGAAAACGTGCCGACACATTACGTCGGCGTGATGACCGACATCAGCGAGCTGAAACAGTCCGAGGCGCAGCTCGAACGCCTCGCGCATTACGACCCGCTGACCGACCTGCCGAACCGCCTGCTCGTACAGTCGCGGCTCGAGCACGCGATCGCGCAGGCCGCGCGACACGCCACCGGCCTGGCGGTGCTGTTCATCGATCTCGACCGGTTCAAGAACATCAACGACAGTCTCGGTCACGCGACCGGCGACGAACTGCTGGTCGCGATCTCGTGGCGCATGCGCACGCGGCTGCGGCCCGAAGACACGCTCGCGCGCTGGAGCGGCGACGAATTCCTCGTCATCGTCGAGAACTTCCGCAAGCCCGACGAATCCGCCGGCATCGCGCAGAACCTCATCGACCTGATGCGCGAGCCGTTCACGCTGCCCGACGGCCAGCTCGTGTATGTCGGCGCGAGCGTCGGCGTCAGCCTCTATCCGCAGGACGGGGACAACGCGTCCGAGCTGATCCAGCACGCCGACGCGGCGCTGAACCAGGCGAAGGCGCAGGGTCGCAACACCTACCGTTTCTTCACCGAAGCGCTGAGCCTCGCCGCGCACCACCACCTGGACCTCGAGCGCCGCCTGCGCGCCGCGCTCGAACAGCAGTCGTTCGAGCTTCACTACCAGGCGCGGGTCGACATCGCGCGGGGCGTCATCGTCGGCTGCGAAGCGCTGCTGCGCTGGCACGACGCCGAAGAAGGCGACGTGCCGCCGGCCCGTTTCATCCCGTTCGCGGAGGAAAGCGGCCTCATCGTGCCGATCGGCGAGTGGGTGATCGAGACCGCGTGCCGGCAGGCGCGTGCGTGGCGCGACGCCGGCCTGCCGCCGGTCGTCGTCGCCGCGAACCTGTCCGCGCGCCAGCTGTGGCAGACCGATCTGCCGGACCGCATCGCGGCGATCCTCGAACGCACCGGGCTGCCGCCCGAGAACCTCGAGCTCGAGCTCACCGAAAGCGTGATCATGGGCCACGAGGCACAGGCCGAACAGCGGCTCGGTCTGCTGAAGTCGATGGGCATCCGGCTCGCGATCGACGACTTCGGCACCGGCTACTCGTCGCTGTCGTATCTGAAGAACCTTCCGATCGAGCTGCTGAAGATCGACCAGAGCTTCATCCGGAACATTCCGGACGACCGCAACGACATGGAAATCACCGCCGGCATCATCGCGCTCGCGCGCAAGCTCAACATCAAGGTGCTCGCCGAAGGGGTCGAGACCGACGCGCAGTTCGCGTTTCTCGTCGAACAGGGCTGCGACGCTTACCAGGGCTACCTGTTCAGCCGCCCGCTCGCGGCCCGCGACTTCGCGAAGCTGCTCGCGGACTGCGCGAAGTAACGCGCCGGCGCACCTTTGTCAGCCGTCCGTCGGGCGGCTCTCTGAATGGCTCAGGCCGCCGGGCGCAGGTCGGCCGCGGACGCGGCGAGCGACGCGTCCGCGGCCTTGAGCTCGCCGCCGAGCGCGTCGAGCAGCGCCGGCAGCATCACGCCGAGCTCGCCCGTCATCAGCGCGAAACCGGCATCGAACAGCGCGCGCGCATCCTCCGCGCCATGCTCGTCGAGCT
>Ga0214472_10008224_pt1 | contig 10903 bp, 9 predicted proteins | sample RVTome_6_FD_207662 | JGI IMG/M metagenome (GOLD analysis project Ga0214472, IMG submission 207662) | Soil microbial communities from uranium-contaminated site in the Upper Colorado River Basin, Wyoming, United States - RVT140D175 | ecosystem: Environmental > Terrestrial > Soil > Contaminated >...
TAGGATTCACTGAGCATACAGAGTAAAAAGTCAAGTTGATCATATCTTAGGCCGTCTAAATCGGTCCATTTGCCTTGCCCGCTTTTTGGACCTCCCCATTGGCGTCCAGAGTCCAGTAAATATAGGCATTCTGAGCGATACGGCCGGGTCCAAAAACCGGTCAAAGAATTTGGCCCAAAAACGGCGTTTTTAGACGGACTAATCATATCTCTCTATCGTATGCTCACAAGTTTTCTGGGCTCGTTCATATTTCTCAAGGCGCTTTTCCAAGGTGGCTTCGCTTTTGGCATTGGCAAATTTCTCGGCTGCTTCATGCTCTCCAGAAATGGCGCGGTAGGCTTGACGCTCGAGTTGGTGAGAGTGGTTAAACAGATCTTGGAACTCATGGAACTGATCACACACCCAGAATCCATCTTTGCAAGCGGCTTGGTAGCCGGCTTTAAGACCGACGCCTCGATCAGAAGCCATGTCAAGACTATGAAAGTGATGAGCATCAAGATCTTTAAAATGCGTTTCCCAAGTCTTGGCCGAACGATCTGAAGCCCGCTCGATTTTGAGGATCGCGGTACTTTGAGCATCAATGGTGACCAAGATCGGGGTTCGGATGGCAAAAATCTCATCACTGAGATAAAACACAACTTTTTTCTGGGCCATCGGTAGGGTTGAAGGAACAGAGCGCCCATAGTCTTGGAGGAATTCGCTGAGATACCCCACGGAGCCCGGCTGACAGTCGAAGTCGTGTCTCGGACCGACTTTGCTTGAAGATCGAGGAGATGCTCGGAATCGTGCAGTTGCCTTCCAAACGTAATGCCAAAATCCACGGTTCGAGTAGGTCATCAGGGGGCTGGACAAGGTGTTGGGGATCACTAAAGAGGTTTTCCAAATGATAGCTGGCGGCCCAACTGAGCTGATAAAGAAAGGTTCGGGAGATGTGATACGCCTGAGCAATCTGGGTCATTTTGCCGTAGATGCCTTGATTAATCCAAACGTCTTTGACAATGTCGATACGGGTTTGAGGATCTAAATCATGGCGTCTGGTAAACTTCATCGCGAAACCTCTGGTGGGTGGTGGCCGGTGACGAATCATAACGATTCGGGTTCATATCGCCATCCTACCACCGCCAGGGGGTTTGCTGAAACTGTCCACTGGGATTTGAAAGATCCCATTACATCAACACGTTTGAGACATCTTCAGGACATTGAACGGCGATAAACGTCGGCATGGGCCACTCCTTGGTGAGGGATGGTGTCGAGACCTAGCCCATTCTGACATCGATTTCAGTCCATCTCCACGATTAGAACACTACCTTTTTTCAGTTTGCCCGGATCAAGAAGAGAGTGTACTATGCACATCACTTATTAGCGCTCGGTTCGGCACATCAACGGTAGGTCCTACGCCAAGATGATGCCGAGGAACGACACTACTCAACCAGAAGTTGAGGGCGTAACTGGCTCACGGGTTGCAGAGGGTTCAATTAACGTCATTGACTTTAGCTCAGACCACAAGTTGACGGCACGACACATCGCGGTACTTTAAGATCGCGGCAGAGGCGCTGCCGGGTGGTAACACGGGCAGACGCCAGAGGCTCAGTAGATTCCTTCAACCGATCGCAATTGTAGGAGGGCACCATGGTGCAAGGCATGCCGGGTCCAAGCCCGTCTCGAGTCACGCGGCGAACATTCCTCAAGGGCGTAGCCGCTTCGGCTGGCTTGGTGGCGGGTTCCGGGTTGGTAACCGGTTTCCCGACGATCTGGGCGCAGAAACTGAAAGACATTGCCCTGTTGCAGGTCGGGGGGTCGTATTCGGCGATTATTGATATCGCGCACCAGGCGACGAAGGACCTCGGCTTTAAGATCGACATGCAAAATGCCACCACAGACGCCCTGGTCAACCGGGTGGCAACGCAGCCAAAGTCGCTCGATATCGCCGATATTGAATATTGGATGCCCGCCAAATTGCTTGCACGTGGGGTGCTGCAGGGGATCGATCTAAATCGCTACAAGTGGTGGGACAAGGTCGTGCCGATTTTCAGCAAGGGGACCTATCCCGACGGCCGCGAGGTGTCGCGGCAGGGCATTTCGCCGTATGAAATGCAGTACCTGGAGCAGGCTGATGCGAAGAGCTTCGCCAAGGGCTCGACACGTTGGGCGACGCTGGTGCCGACACTCTATAATGCGGATACGCTCGGCATCCGCCCCGATCTGGTCAAGCGTCCGATCGAGCACTGGCACGAGCTGCTCAATCCCGAGTTCAAAGGCCGATCTGCGATTTTGGACGTGCCCTCGATCGGCATCATGGACGCCGCTATGGCGATCGAATCGCGGGGCGATATCACATACGGCGACAAGGGCAATATGACCCCTGAGGAAATCGACAAAACAGTGGACATTCTGATTGAGTCCAAGCGGGCCGGGCAATTTCGCGCCTTTTGGACCACGTTTGATGAGTCCGTGAACCTTATGGCCTCGGGCGAGGTCGTCATTCAGTCGATGTGGTCGCCCGCGGTCACGGCGGTGCGCGCGCGGGATATCCCCTGCTACTACACCCCCCTGAAAGAAGGCTATCGCGCCTGGGCCACGGGGCTGGGCCTCATGTCGCACCTCAGCGGCCTGAAGCTGGAGGCGGCGTATGAGTACCTCAATTGGTATCAGTCGGGTTGGCAGGGCGGGTTCATTGCTAAGCAGGGCTACTACAGCTCCGTACCTGAAACCGCCAAACAGTTCATGACGCCGGCAGAGTGGGATTATTGGTACGAAGGCAAACCCGCTCGCAGCAATATCCAAGATCCGTACGGCAATCACATGGAGAAGGCCGGCCACGTGCGCGATGGCGGCTCGTTGTGGGAGCGTATGGGCAAGATCGCCTGTTGGAACACGGTCATGGATGAGAATCGCCACATGGTCCGCAAGTGGAACGAATTTGTCGCGGCCTAGTACAGGCCGACGTAAGTAATTTTCAGTTTAAACGCCGCAAGGTCAACAAAATCGACGCTTGTAGGTGGCCCAATAAAAACATAGCGGGATCGTCTCAGAACAGGCCATTTGACCAAAATCTGGGTTGACAATTTCGCGTAGAACAGCAGCGTAATTCCCTCTTTATCCAGGCGCATAGTTATCCAGGCGCATAGAAGGTTCTCATATTCGGCTAAAAATTGTTAACTCAATAAGTTCTGCGTGAGACGATCCCAACATAGCTGTCATGGAGTGCCAAATTCACGCGCTCTGTGGACGCATCGGTGTCGGTCACAGCAGAACTCTTTACGAAACGTGTATTTTGTAAAGAGTTGGCAGAGACGAAGGCCAAAATTAAACGACTTATGGCGGGTCGAATCATCCCGCCCAAACGGCGAAATGTAAAAAGTGGACTTTGGACGCTCGTATAGGGCCGTTGATTTATCTGGGCGAACAGCAATCTGGCACCTGGTGACAGCTATGTTGTTACTGGGCCTAGGTGACAACTTTTGGCACGCAGTACTAACGGTGCGCGCTCGCCCGTCCGAGTGGGGCGTCACAGGTGCAGCATGAAGATCAAACGCGTCTCGAGGTGGGTTCCCTATCTCCAGGTGGCGCCGCTCGCGGTGGTGCTGTTGGTGTTTCTCGGCCTGCCCTTGCTTGTCGTCGTGGCTGTCAGCTTTTTTGACTATGATGATTTTGATGTACACCCCGCGTTGATCCTGGGGAATTACCAGGAGTTGTTTGGCTCTCGCCTAACCTATACGCTCTACCTGAAGACCATCGAGTACGCGGTGGTGGTTTGGGCGATCACCCTGGTGATTGGCATGACGGTAGCCTATTTCCTCGTCTTTCATGTCCGCTCCTTGCTCTGGCAGATCGCCCTGTTCCTCTTGTGTACGGTGCCGTTTTGGACGTCCAATATCATCCGCATGATCTCGTGGATTCCATTTCTCGGGTTGCACGGCATTTTCAATCAGTCTTTAATCGCCCTGGGGCTTATCGACAAGCCGTTGGAGTTTTTGCTGTTTTCGGATTTTGCCGTCATCCTGGCTTACGTCCATTTGTTCACCTTGTTTATGATTGTGCCCATTTTTAACTCCATGGCCCGCATTGATCTCGCTGTGATCGAAGCGGCGGTCGATGCAGGCGCCGGTCCCTGGCGGGTGTTCGGGGAGGTGATTCTGCCGCTGTCAAAGTCCGGCATCGCCTTGGGCTCTATCTTTGTGGTGGCGCTGGTGATGGGCGATTTCTTTGTGGTCAAGATTATGAGTGGCGGCCAAAGCGCGTCGGTGGTGCTGGCCATGTCCAACGAGATCGCGCTGTTGCAATATCCCCCGGCGGCGGCCAATGCAGTGGTGTTGATCCTCATGGTCGTCGGCATGGTCGCAGCCATTTTGCGTCTCGTCGATGTGCGCAAAGAGCTTGCCGGTTAGGAGGGCGCGTCGGTGGCAGCATGGCGACAAACGGGCAAACGCTCCTGGACGTTTTACGCGCTGGCCGCGTGTTTTGCGCTATTTGTCTTGTTTTTGTACGGCCCGATGTTTGCTATCTACTGCCTGTCTTTCCAAGGGCCACAAGGGGGCCTGACCTTCCCGATGAATGGGGTGTCGCTGCAATGGTTCGCCGCCCTTTTTGCCCAACAGCGAACGGGTGATTTCGCGGGGTCATTCCAGCGCTCCCTGGCGCTGGCACTGCTGACGCTGGTCCTCACGGTCCTCATGGCTGGGCTGGCGGGGCTAGCCTTTCGCCGTCGGTTCGTCGGCGCCACCGTGGTGTTTTATATGGCGATCGCCAGCCTGGTGATGCCGGGGTTTCTCGTTAGTCTGGGAATTGGCCTAATGTTTCAGCTCGCCGGCCTGCAGACGGCCTGGTACACCTCGGCTCTAGGGGCGCAACTGACGTGGACCTTGCCATTTGGTTTGCTGATCATGTTTGCAGTGTTAAGCCGCTTTAATACGTCCTACGAGGAAGCGGCGCGCGATCTCGGCGCGTCGCCGTGGCAGACGCTCCGGCACGTGGTACTCCCCATCTTATTGCCGGGGATTATGGCGGTGGCGCTATTTGGTTTTACCTTGTCCTACGACGAGTTTGCGCGCAGCCTCCTGACGGTTGGGTCTCAGAATACCTTGCCGCTCGAGATCTGGGCGATGACGACCAACGTCACCTCGCCAGCGCTCTATGCGCTCGGGACCGTCACGACAATTGTGTCGTTTGCGGTTATTACGCTCGTCCTCTCGTCGATTGCCCTAATCCAGCGCCGGCGCGCGCGCCGACTTCCGGATTCCGATGCGGGAGTATAACCTCGGTTGATGAGAGGAGTCACGCCTTTGCCCATGACGCCAGCCGGTGAGATAGAGCTTGTCAACACCACCAAGCGCTTCGGCGAAACCGTGGCGGTCGATGGTCTCAATCTGCACGTGCCACACGGCAGTTACTGCTGTCTGCTCGGCCCGAGTGGCTGTGGCAAGACTACGATTTTACGTATGATCGCTGGGCACGAGACCCCGACCAGTGGTAAGGTTCGAATTGACGGTGAAGCCGTCGAGAACTTGCCCCCGGGGCAGCGCGGCACCGCCATGATGTTTCAGAATTACGCTTTATTTCCCCATCTCACGGTACGCGATAACGTTGCTTTTTCGTTAAAGATGAGGGGTGTGCGGAGGGCCATGCGTCGCCAGCGGGCGCATGAGATGCTGGCGAAGGTGCAGATGGACGCCTTGGCCGAGCGCATGCCGGCAGAGTTGTCGGGCGGCCAGCAGCAGCGGGTCGCGCTGGCGCGTGCGCTGGTGACGAACCCTCGCGTGCTGCTGCTGGATGAGCCCTTGTCGGCGCTCGACGAGTTCTTGCGCTTACAGATGCGCGGGGAACTGCGGCGCATGCAACAGGAGCTGGGCATCACCTTTGTGCATGTCACCCACACCCAGCTCGAGGCGATCGCCGTGGCCGACCTGGTCGTGGTCATGGCCCATGGCCACATCGAGCAAGCCGGGACGGCGCATGAGATCTTTGCCCGGCCGCGCAACGCCTATGTGGCGCAATTTATGGGCGGACAAAACGTGCTCAGCGGCAAAGTGGCCGCAGTGGCGAACGGCACGGCGACGCTGGAGAGCGACGACGGCGAGCAGTATGCCGTGCCGCTGTCACCGCGGTTGACCAGCGTGCACTCCGTCGTGTTTTTCTCCATTCGTAGAGATCGTATCGCCTTGACCAAAATGCCACCGGAGGTGGCTGTCGCTCCCGCCGACCGCATCTCGGTTTGCGGCACGGTACACGCCATTGAGTATCAAGGATCGTACGTCAAGGTGACCGTCCATCGAGCCGGTCACGACGCGTTTATTGCGCACCTGCCCGACCGCGATTTTTTTGCCCAACAGATACAGCGGGGGGATCGGGTGCTCGCGCGTTGGTCGATCGACGAGATTCATCTGCTGGGGCAGGAGCCGGGTCGAGAGGAGGACCACACGGCTGCCGATCGCCCGCCTCACGAGGCGTTCGATACCTACCCTCACGTGAAGCCCTGAGCGGGGGTCTTTCCCGTCAGGCGGGAAGCCGTGTCCATCTGCATAGGAGCGATAATCATGAGTCGAGTCGGGGTTGATGTGGGCGGAACGTTCACAGATTTGATTCTTACCGATGACGACACGGGTCGGGTGATGACCTATAAAGTCGCCAGTACGCCACAGGATCAATCCATCGGGGTGATGCAAGGCATTCAAGAATTGTGCAACCTGGCGGCCATGCCACTGGCCGATATCTCTCAAGTGTTACATGGCACGACCGTGGCGACCAACATCATGATTGAGAAAAGCGGAGCAACGGTCGGCATGATTACGACCCGGAATTACCGCGACATTCTCCATATTGCCCGCCATAAGAAAGTCGAAAACTTTTCGATTCAGCAGGAGTTGCCGTGGCAAGCCAATCCCCTTGTCAAACGCCGCTACCGCCTCACCGTCACCGAGAAACTTGCCGCCCCGGATGGCCGGGTGAAACAGCAACTCGATGAAGCAGAGGTCCGCGCGGCAGCCACGAGGCTCAAAGAAGCCCGCGTCGATACCGTCATCATCTGCATGCTTTTTGCCTTTCTCAATGACGCGCACGAACAGCGCGCTAAAGACATCGTGCAGGAAGTGTGGCCCGAGGCCCTGGTTTATACCTCGTCCGAAGTGGCGCCGCAGATCCGCGAGTACGAACGGTTTTCGACCACGGCCGTGAATGCGTATATCGCGCCGAGAGTGATTCAATACGTCAACAATCTCCAAGAGCGGTTGCACGACTTGGGTTTGCGGGGCGAGCTGCTCCTGCAATCGTATGGTGGGGTGGCGAGCGCTCGCGCTGTGTGTTCCAAGCCGGTCACCCTCCTCAAATCGGGCCCCGCCGGAGGAGTGTTGGCGGCGGCGTGGTGGGGCGAGTTGGAGCAGATTTCCAATTTGATCTCCATCGACATCGGGGGCACATCGGCGGACATTTCCGTGCTGCCGAATCTGAAGCCTCGCATCATCAATGCGCGCGATGCGGAGATCTCGGGCTATGCCGTGATGATCCCGATGATCGACGTGGAAACGATTGGGGCGGGAGGGGGGTCGATTGCCTATTTGGATGCTGGGGGCGCCTTCCGGGTCGGTCCCAGGAGTGCCGGTGCTGATCCAGGTCCCGCTTGCTACGGCAAGGGTGGTGACGATCCCTGTGTCACCGACGCTCACGTGGTGTTGGGACGGCTCGATGCGGAGAGTTTCCTCGGCGGCGAGATGCCGCTTGAGCCAACGTTGAGCCAGGAGGCGATCGCCCGCCAGGTCGCCCACGCCATGCAGTTATCGGTGGCCGAGGCAGCGGCTGGCATCATCAAGGTGGTCAATAACAATATGGCACTCGCCATTCGGGCGAGCTCCGTGCGCAAAGGGATTGATCCGAGAGAGTACACCTTGTTCGCAGCGGGCGGCGCGGGCCCGCTCCATGCGGTTGAACTGGCCGACCTGATTGGGGCGGCGCGCGTCGTCGTCCCTAATTATCCCGGCATCACCGCAGCGGTGGGATTGCTGGTAGGAGACTTGCAGTATGAGTATATGCGCTCGCAACCCGTGCGCCTCGATCAGGCTGATCTGAGTCGTATAGATGAGCTGAATCACACGCTTGAGGCGCTCGAAACCCAGGCGCGAGAAGATTTAGCGGCCGACGGTATACGACCGGAGCTGATGGCGTTTGAGCGCGTGGCGGATTGTCGCTACGTGGGCCAGGGCTTTGAATTGAGGACGCCGATCCCGTCCGGAAAACTTGATCGCGCCTCGGTGCCCGAGCTGGTTCAGACCTTCCATCACACGCACAAAATCGAATATGACCACAACTTTGAGACCAACCCTGTCGAAATCGTCACCTTGCGGGTGATTGGCATCGGTAAAACAGCGCCCTTTGAATTGCCGCGTTTAAACCGGGGGGGCAGACAAAATCCCGAGGCCGCTATCACCGCTCGCAAGCCCACGTACTTTGAAGTCAACGGGGAACTCACGTCTCACGCCTCGCCCCGCTATCGCCGCAGCGAGTTATTAGCCGCCGATCGCCTCGACGGCCCGGCGATTATCACGCAGCGAGACTCGACAACGATCATTCCGCCGCACTGGATGGCTACGGTGTCCGACTATGGCAGTTTGATTTTGGAGCGGATGTTCTAGGGCGGCAAGTGGCCGCCACGCCTCGCGGCGGTGCCGGCCACTTGCCGCATACCCTATAGACCGGTGCGCATGACGCCCGGAAAAGAGCCAGCAGAGAGGTGGATCAATGACAACTCCTGATTTCCTCAGCACATCGAAGATGGATCCGATCACGCTACAGGTCATCGGTGGTGCACTCACCACGATTGCCAAAGAGATGGCCTACGTCATGTACCGCATGTCTTATTCCTCCATCATCCGGGAATCCGAAGACCTCGGGGCCGGCATTTTTGCGAAAAATAGCGACACCCTGGCTGAATCGGATTCCACGCCCATGCATATCGGCTCGATTCCCGGCTACTTGCGCGGCGTGATGCAGAAACTGGGCGACCGCATCTATCCGGAGGATGTGATCTGGAACAATGATCCTTATGCCGGTGCCTCGCACTCGCCCGACATTGGTATCTTCGAGCCGATCTTTTACCAGGGTGAATTGGTGTCATGGGCGGGCACCACGGCCCATCATCTCGATATCGGCGGCAGCCAGCCGGGATTACTCATCAATGCACCCGATATTTATGCCGAGGGTCTGGTGTTGAACGGGGTCAAATTGTATGAAAAGGGGATTCGCAACGACAGCTTTTGGGATATCATCCAGCAAAAAGTGCGCACTCCGGTGCAAGTGATCGGCGATCTCGAGGCGCAGATCGCTGCCTGTCATTTGGGTGTCAAGCGTTTTACCGAGCTGCTAGACAAATACGGCAAAGACACGGTGCTCCTCGCGTGTGACGAGTTATTGAACTATACCGAGCGTATGATGCGCCACGAGATCTCGAAAATTCCCGATGGCGTGTATGAAGCCGAATCCTATCTCGACCCGGACGGTTTGCCTGCGGCGGAGCCGCTCAAAATTCACGTCGAAATCCGCAAACAAGGGGATGAGTTAACCGTCGATCTGTCTAAATCCGCCGATCAAGTGCCCATCGCCTATAACGTCAGCTTTGAGGGCGCCACCTGCGTCTCCACCTACAACGTCCTGCGCTCGATCTTCCTCGACACCGCTACGCACGATTACGTCCCGGCGAACGAAGGTGCGTTTCGTCCCATCCACATCGTCGCGCGGAAAGGCTGTATTCTCAATCCGCAGAAACCCGCGGGCACCTTCAGTCGCGGGAACCAGGTCAACACCGTCGCCGATCTCGTGATCAAAGCCTTAGCCCCCGTGATCCCCCAGCAAGTGTGTGCCGGAAGCGCCGCGAATCTGCAATTTGCCTCTTATGCCGGGGTGGACGAGAAAGGCGATTACTGGGTTTATATTGAGGTCGATGAAGGATCCTACGGCGGCCGACCGGATCGAGACGGCATGGACGCGGTCGATTTTTCGTCTTGGAACACCCGCAACAATCCCATTGAAGATCTCGATATGCACATTCCCATGGTGTGCGAGCGCTACGAACTGAGAGAAGATACCGCTGGGGCCGGGCAGTGGCGCGGCGGCATGGGCATCGTGCGTTGGAATCGCTTCCTCACCGACGGCGTCATGACCATGGAAGGTGACAAAAGCTCGGTTCGCCCTTGGGGCTTCCGGGGTGGAACGCCGGGCGTGCCCTCGCAATTGATTAAAAACCCGGATACGGAGGCGCAGCCCCTGCCCTCCAAATACGATGGTCTACGGTTTAAAGCTGGGGAATCCGTTCTCATTGCCGTGCCTTCATCCGGCGGCTACGGCGATCCCCTCGATCGCCCCGCCGCCTTGGTTCACGAAGATGTCCTCGACGATATTGTTTCGGTAGAACATGCCAAAACGGTCTACGGGGTCGTCATTAAAGAGGGTCAATTGAACGTCGACCTGACGGAGCAATTGCGCGCGACTCTGAGAAGCCAACGGTAGCGGGCAACCTCGCCCAGTTCTCCCCGGAACGATGGGTCGAGCCTGGGCGGGGGGCTCAGATTTCCGATGAGGCTCATAGTAGGGTAGGAAGTGTGTGGCGGCCGTGTGCGCCGGCGATGGCGGCCGGATTGACCGACTACGCATGGTCGCTGAAAGAGGTTATGTTGTGTCGGAGGGCCAAGGCTTTGTTGCACGAATCGAGTAGGGGTGAACACAACATTGCTGCAGAAACTATCGCGTCGGGTAAGGGGGTGATGGCGACATCATCTCCTTACCCGACGCGATAGTTTTCGTCGAGATCTTGTGTGTAGGCCTGGCATGCCATTGATCACAGTACGGGAACGGTTTTGGCGTATGTCTTTGGACGCCGCCAAGATGAAGTATTCCTCAAGCTCAAAGCGCTCTTGGAACC
>Ga0214472_10008225_pt1 | contig 10902 bp, 21 predicted proteins | sample RVTome_6_FD_207662 | JGI IMG/M metagenome (GOLD analysis project Ga0214472, IMG submission 207662) | Soil microbial communities from uranium-contaminated site in the Upper Colorado River Basin, Wyoming, United States - RVT140D175 | ecosystem: Environmental > Terrestrial > Soil > Contaminated >...
ATCAGCGGAAGGTGATGAACTCTCGCGCCGGCGATCATCAAGTCGGGAATCACCGAGATCAGCGCCAGATAGAGACCGCCCACCATCGTGATCTTGGTCAGGATTTCGTTGATGTGGTCCGCCGTCGGCTTTCCCGAGCGGATCCCGGGCACGAACCCGCCGTACTTGCGCATGTTGTCGGCGACTTCGGTCGGGTTGAAAATAATCGACACGTAGAAGAAGCAAAAAAAGACGATCCCGAGGACGTACAGCAACTCGTAAAGCGGCTCGCCGTAAGCAATCGGATCGAGCAACCCCTGCAGATACGGGCTGTCTCGCACGACAAGGCTCAGAGTCTGCGGAAAGGCCAGAATCGACGAAGCGAAAATCACCGGAATCACGCCGCCCGAATTGACCTTCAGCGGCAAGTGGGTCGATTGTCCGCCCATCATTCGGCGGCCCACGACACGCCGTGCATACTGCACCGGAATACGCCGCTCGCCGCGCTCAACCAGAACGATGAACGCCAGGATCAGCATCATCACGCTCAGAATCATTACCAACTGCAACAGACTCCACTGCTCGGTGACGAACACGTTCTCATAGATGTTTTGCAGAGCGCTCGGCAACCCCACCACGATACCGGCGAAGATGATCAACGACATCCCGTTGCCGATGCCGCGCTCGGTGATCTGCTCGCCGAGCCACATGATGAAGGCCGTGCCGGTCGTCAGGGTGACAATCGTCATCAAGACGAAGCTGATACCCGGCTCGTAGACCAAATTCTGGCTGCTCTGCAGGCCGATTGCGATGCCGGCCGACTGCACGATGCTTAAGCCGATCGTCAGATAGCGCGTCCACTGCGTGATCTTGCGGCGGCCCAGCTCACCCTCTTTCTGGAGTTTCTCGAGCGTCGGGATCACGACCGTCATCAGCTGCAAGATGATCGACGCCGTGATGTAGGGCATGATGCCCAGAGCAAAGATGGTCAAACGCTCGAGCTGACCGCCCGAGAACATGTTCATGAGCCCGAGCGCCGTGCCCGCCGCCTGCTGGAACATCTCCTGCAACTGCGCGGTATTGATGCCCGGAGTAGGGATATGGCCGCCGACACGATAAACGGCCAACATTCCCAGCGTGAAGAGAATTCTCCTCCGCAGATCGGGAATCTTAAAAACGTTGGCGGCGGCTTCCAGGAACTTCATGGCTTCGACTCAATCACCGTTACCTTGCCGCCGGCGGCCTCGATCTTCGCACGCGCCGAGGCCGTGACGTGGTGCGCCGACACCTCAATGGCGCGCGAAATCTCGCCGTTGCCGAGAATTTTCAGGCCGTTTTTAAGAGACTTAATGACACGCTTCTCGAGGAGCAGTTCGGGCGTGAAGGCGCCCCCCTCGATCGTCTCGAACCGCGAGACGTTGACGATGGCATACTCCTTGCGGAACGGATTGTGGAACCCGCGCTTCGGCACGCGCCGAACGAGCGGCATTTGGCCGCCCTCAAAACCCCGCTTGCGACTGTAGCCGCTGCGAGACTTCTGACCCTTTTCGCCGCGCCCGGAGGTCTTGCCCCAGCCGGAGCCCGGACCGCGCCCGATGCGCTTGCGTTTGTGATTCTGCCCGGCCGGGGGATGTAATTCGCTTAAATTCATTCCGATACCTCGACCATGTGGGGAACCTTATTGATCATGCCCCGAATCGCATCGTCGTCAGGACGCTCCACGGTCTGATTGATGCGCCGCAGACCAAGCCCCTTGACAACCTTCCTGAGCTTGCCCGGGATGCCAATGGGACTGCGGACCAAACGAATTTTTAACATCTTCGGCATTCTGACTCCCTCGCTCAGGCCTTCAACTCGACACCGCGCATGCCGGCCACTTCGCCCCTGTCCCTCAGTTGCAGCAGCGCGGCGAAAGTCGCCTTGACGACATTGTGCGGGTTCTTTGTGCCGATCGACTTCGTCAATACGTTCTGGATGCCCGCGGCTTCCATCACGGCGCGGACAGCGCCACCCGCGATCGTGCCCTTGCCTTCGCGAGCCGGTTTGAGCAACACCCGCCCGGCGCCGAAACAACCCAGCACCTGATGCGGAATCGTATGCTCCAGGGTGTTCACCCTGACAAGATTCTTTTTCGCCCTCTCGATCGCCTTGCGGATCGCCGACGGCACTTCCTTAGCCTTGCCCGATGCAAAACCGACGACGTGCTTAGACGGATCGCCCACCACAACGAGCGCCGAGAAGCTGAGATTCTTGCCGCCCTTCACCACCTTGGTCACACGATTGATCGAGACCACCTGGTCCTTTAAGTTGAGGTCGGCCATCTCGCCTTCAAGGAGTCGCCGCCGCGTAAGTTCGGTTTTCATAAGCTCACAGTGTCGTCAGAATTTAAGTCCCGCTTCACGGGCGGCCTCGGCCAGGGCCTTGACCCGTCCGTGATAGCGATGGCCGCCCCGGTCGAACACAACCTGCTCGATACCGGCCTTCTTGGCCCGTTCGGCGATCAGCTTGCCGGCCGCGGCCGCGGCCGCGATATTCCCGCCGTTCTTGATGGAACTGTCTTTTTCGTTGGTGCCGGCCGAAAGCAGGGTGTGGCCGCTCTCGTCGTCAATCACCTGCGCATAAATATGCCGCAGCGACCGAAACACGGCCAGCCTCGGCCGTTTCGCGTTCCCGCGCAGGCCCTTGCGTATCCGTTCGTGGATCCGCGGGCGGGTCTGAGCTCGTAGTTTGCGGCTATACATCGCTTCTGCTCCTAACCGGACGTCGCGCCGGTCTTGCCTTCCTTCTTCCGCAGCACTTCGCCTTCATAGCGAATGCCCTTGTTCTTGTAGGGCTCAGGCGGACGAAGGGCGCGAATATTCGCGGCCGTCTGCCCGACAAGCTGGCGATCGGCGCCCGTCACCGACAGCTTCGTTTGACCATCGACCTTGATCTCGGCGCCTTCCGGCATCAGAAACTCGATCGAGTGCGAATAGCCGAGACTAAACTGCACCACGCGCCCGGACGCTTGAGCGCGGTAGCCGATCCCGACAATCTCGAGGTTCTTCGTGAAGCCTGTCGTGACGCCCGTCACCGCGTTTTGAGCCAGACTGCGCGTCAGCCCGTGAAGCGCCGCTTGCTCGTCGCCGCTTCGCTTGGTCGTCAGCAAGCCGTCGCTGAACTCCATCTCGATCCCGTCGGGGATGGGGCAGAATAGCTCGCCCTTCGGGCCCTTGACTCCAAGCCGGCCCGGCTTCAGTTCGATTTTTACCTCCCCCGGTACGGGGATCGGTTTCAGACCTACTCTGGACATAAGCGCTCAGTAAACATTACAGAGGATCTCTCCTCCCACTCCCTTTGCACGGGCCTGCGCGCCCGTCATCACTCCGTGGGACGTCGAGAGGATATTAATTCCCAAGCCGCCGATCACACGCGGAATCTTCTGCGAGCCGACAAAGACCCGCCGCCCCGGACGCGACACGCGCTCGATCTTGGTGATCACGGGCCGCGAGTCGGAGTTGTACTTCAAATAGGCCTTGATCGTCACCTTCTCGTCGTCTTCGGCGACGCGGTAGGTGGTGATATAGCCTTCTTCCTTGAGTATCCGAACGATCTCAATCCTCAGCTTGGAGGCCGGGATCTCGACTTTCGTATGGCGCGCACCCAGCCCGTTGCGGATACGCGTCAGTGTGTCGGAAACAGGGTCTACTTGCATTGAATCACTCCCGCCTTGCTCACCAACTGCTCTTCACGATTCCCGGCAGATCGCCCTGTAAGGCCAACTGCCGGAAGCAGATACGGCATAGCCCGAATTTGCGAATGAAGCCCCGCGGCCGCCCGCACCGCCAGCAGCGGTTGCGGTGACGCGCCTCGTACTTGGGTTTCTTCAAATCCTTGGCGATTTTAGCTGTGGTCGCCATCTGTTGTTTTTCCCCGTTCTCCTGTTAGGTGCGAAACGGCATGCCCATATGGCGCAGCAGCGAAAGACCCTCTTGGTCCGTCTTCGCGGTCGTCACCATGGTGATATTCATGCCCTTCATGTGATCAATCTTCACGTAATCGATTTCCGGGAAGATCACATGCTCTTTGAGTCCCAGCGTATAGTTGCCGCGCCCGTCGAACGCCTTCGGCGAAACGCCTCGAAAATCTCGAACCCGCGGCAGCGCGATGCTGATCAGCCGGTCCAGAAACTCGTACATGCGGTCGCCGCGCAAAGTAACGGCGCATCCGATCGGCATGCCCTCTCTCAACTTGAAAGCCGCAATCGATTTGCGCGCTTTCGTGATGACGGGCTTCTGACCGGCGATCGCGCCCAACTCGTTGGCCGCTGTATCGAGCAGACGGGCGTTTTGCGTCGCCTCGCCGAGCCCGATATTGATCTTGACCATGGCGATCTTCGGAATCGCCATCGGGCTCGAATACCCGAATTCTTTCCGCAGCGCCGCGATCACTTCGTCGCGGTAGCGCAGCTTGAGCCGCGGAGGCGGAATCTGCCTCGGCGGCGCGGCCTCGGCCCTGGTCTTGGCGGCCTTGGCGGGCGCGTCGGGCTTGGCGGCCTTGGCGGGCTTTCCGCCGGACGGCTTCTCGCCCGGAGCGTTCTTCCGCGGAGCCGCTTTGGCTTCTTTCTTTTCTTTCGCCATCGGTTACTTCTTCTCCAGCAGAGCGCCTTCTCGCGCGGCAACCCGCGTGCGAGTACCGTCTTCATCGACGTGCGTTGCGATGCGGGTCGGCTTGCCTTCCGCCGTCACGAGCATGACGTTCGAAATGTGCAGCATCGACTCGCGCTCGGCGATACCGCCCTTGATCTGGCGCTGCGGGTTCGGGCGCACGTGCTCTTTGACCTTCTGGACATCTTCGACCAGTATCCGGCCCCGTTTGCGGTTAACCTGCAAAACCCGTCCCTGCTTGCCCTTGTCTTTCCCGGCAATCACCTGCACGGTGTCGTTCTTGCGGATCTTGGTCTTCACCCGCTCTCGCTGTACGGCTCGCATATTAGATTCTCTTGTTCCGAACTCAATTTCGCCTACAGCACCTCGGGCGCCAGCGAAACAATCTTCATAAACCGCTTGTCGCGGAGTTCGCGCGCCACCGGCCCGAAAACACGCGTTCCAATCGGCTCGCCCAGCTCGTTCACCAAAACCGCCGCGTTCGTGTCGAAGCGAATGTAGGTGCCGTCTTTGCGGCGCGCTTCCTTGCGCATCCTGACGACAACCGCGCGCACAACCGTGCCCTTCTTGACATTCGAATCCGGCGACGCCTCGATCACCGAAGCCATCACAATGTCACCGAGGCCGGCTTTCGATCCCGTGTTGCCGCCGCGCGGCAAAATGCAACGAAGCCGCCGCGCACCCGAGTTGTCGGCCACATCCAGCCGCGTCTGCATCCCGATCATTGCAATTCACTCCTTGACCGCGCGCTCACTGAACCTGACTCGCTCTCCAAACCACCTCCGCCAGCCGCCACCGCTTGAGTTTGCTGAGCGGACGGCTTTCCTCGATCCGCACGCGGTCGCCCGGCTGGGCGTCGCCCGTTTCGTCGTGGGCGTAGAACTTTTTCTTGCGGGTCACAACGCGCCGGTAGAGCGGATGAGGAACACGCCGGCTCACCTCGACCACGATCGTCTTGGCCATCTTCGACTCGACGACGATGCCGGTCTTCTGGTTCTTGTGTCCCGTAGCTTGTGTCGATTCCGCCATGCTTGCGTTACCCTCGTCCGGCTTGTGCCGCCGCCTGTTCATTGCGCACGGTCAGCACCCGGGCCAGATCCCGGCGCAGCCCGCGATATTTCTTGAGGCCGTCGGTCTGCCCCATTCCCAACTGAAACCGCAGCCGGAACATCTGCTCGCGAATCTCCGTCTCTTTCGCGGCGAGTCCCTCGACGTCCAACTCCCGAATCTCTTGCGCCTTCATACCAACGCCCCCGCGCTGCGGCTGATGAAACGGGTCGGCAGAGGCAGTTTCTGCGACGCCAACTGCATCGCGCGGCGCGCCACATCCTCGGGCACGCCTTCCATTTCAAACAACATCCGTCCCGGCCTCACGACCGCCACCCATTGCTCCGGCGCGCCCTTACCCTTACCCATGCGGGTTTCGGCGGGCTTCTTCGTGATCGGCTTGTCGGGGAAGATGCGGATCCACAATTTGCCGCCGCGTTTGATATGGCGCATCATCGCGACCCGCGCCGCTTCGATCTGACGGTCCGTGATCCAGCCCGCTTTTTCGACCTTCAGCCCGAAGTCGCCGAACGAAAGGGACGAACCGCGCCAGGCCTTGCCGCGGCGCTTGCCGCGCTGGACCTTGCGGTGCTTCACTTTCTTTGGCATCAACATCGCTATATTCCTCGATCGTTATCTTCCGTTACCGTCAGCCTTCGGATGGCTCTTTGCCTTCTTCCGCACTCAAGCCGCCTTCCGGAGCGGGGGCCTTCGCGGCGGCTTCCGGATCCGCAGTCTCCGCGGCGACTGGCGCCACGGAAACGTCCTCCGCCGGAGCTTCAGCCGCGGGCTCTCCGCTCACCAGCGGCGGCCGCACCGGAGCCATCGCTCCTTCGGGGGGAGCAGGGGCGGGAGCCGCCGGGGCCGGTGGAGCGGAACTCTCCTGCCGGCCGCGATCCATCGTGCGCGCGGCGCGAATCCTTTCACGCTCGCGCTCGGCGGCCGAGCGCGCTTCGCGGCGCCGGGCCGGCTCGAGATCACCCTTCACTCCGCCGGCGGCCAGAGTCGAGGCCTTGCTGTCGATGATCTCGCCCCGATAGATCCAGCACTTGACCCCGATCACGCCATAGGTCGTGCGAGCTTCGCTGAACCCATAGTCAATGTCGGCGCGCAATGTCTGCAGCGGCAAGCGTCCCTGCAGATACCATTCCGTGCGCGCGATTTCATGACCGTTCAGGCGCCCAGCCACCCAAATCTTGATGCCTTTGCAGCCGAATCGCAGCGCCGAGTCAACGGCTTTGCGCATGGCGCGCCGGAAGGCGACCCGCTTTTCGATCTGAAGAGCAACGGACTCGGAAACCAATTGCGCATCGAGCTCCGGGCGATGGACTTCCTGGATGTCGATGTAAACTTCGCGCTTCGTGCGCTCCTGAATCTCGGCCTTGAGCTTCTCGATTTCCGAGCCGCGCCTGCCGATGACAATGCCGGGCCGGGCGGTGCGAATCGTAATGCGGAGCTTATTGCCGGGCCGGTCGATCTCGACCGAGCTGATACCGGCCGCCTTCAGGCGGTCACGCAGCGTGGCTTTCAGCCGTATATCTTCCTTCAGCAACTCCACGTAACCCTGCTTGGCGAACCAGCGGGAACTCCAGGTCTTCGTGTAGCCCAGCCGGAATCCGTAGGGATGTACTTTTTGGCCCATAGCGCGTCCGTTTACGTCTCCTGAAACCTACTCTTGTCGCGGCTCCTTGGCCACTTCTTCTTGTCCATCCGATACCGTCACGACGATGTGGGCCAACCGGTGCACGTAGCGATACGCGCGACCCATCGGCGCCGGCCGCAAACGCTTCAGGCGCGGCCCCTCGTTCACGAATACTTCCTTGACGAACAACTCATCCACATCGGCCTCGCCGTTGTTTTCGGCATTCGCCATCGCCGAGCGCAGCACTTTCTCGATCTGCGGCGCGGCGCGCTTGTTCGTCACTCGCAGAATCATCAGCGCTTCCTCGACTTTTCGTCCGCGGATCTGATCCACGACGAGCCGAGCTTTTTGCGGTGAAAGCCGCGTGTACTTCATCTTTGCCGTCGCCTGCATCTTCGTATTCCGTTTCTACGCCTTGGTGCTCTTGGCGCCCCGGTCGCCGGAGTGACCGCGAAATGTGCGCGTCGGGGCAAATTCGCCCAGCTTGTGGCCAACCATGTTCTCGGTGACAAACACCGGAATAAACTTGCGTCCGTTATGGACCGCGATCGTGCAACTCACCCACTCGGGCAAAATTGTCGAGCGGCGCGACCAGGTCTTGACGACTTTCTTCTCGTCGCCAAGCGCCTCGATCTTACGGTTCAGGTGCTCGTCGTAGAACGGCCCCTTCTTGAGCGATCGACCCATCGTTTATCTCTCTCTCCGGTCCCCTATTGCCGTTTCTTCTGTCCACGGCGCGCGAGAATATACTTGTCGCTGCGCTTGTTGTTTCGAGTCTTATAACCGCGCGTCGGCACGCCCCAGGGCGTCACCGGGTGCCGTCCGCCCGAGGAGCGGCCTTCGCCGCCGCCGTGCGGATGGTCGACCGGGTTCATCGACACGCCACGATTCGAGGGGCGCCGGCCCAGCCAGCGCGACTTACCCGCCTTGCCGTACGAAACATTGCCGTGATCGGAGTTGCCTACCTGCCCGATCGTCGCCATGCAGTCGGCCAGCACGCGGCGAGTCTCGCCCGACGGCAGCTTCAGCAAAGCGTAGTCGCCCTCGCGGGAAACCAAGCGTGTTTCCGTTCCCGCCGCGCGCGAGAGTTGACCGCCCTTGCCCGGGCGCAGCTCAACGTTATGGACAAGCGTGCCGGGCGGAATATTCTTCAGCGGCAGAGCGTTCCCGACAAGAATATCGGCTCCAGCGCCCGACATGATCGTCATGCCGACCTTCAGCCCCGTCGGCTGAAGAATATAGCGCTTCTCGCCGTCCTGGTAGTTCAGCAGAGCGATGTTCGAAGAACGGTTCGGGTCGTATTCGATGGCCGCGACAACCGCCGGGATACCATGCTTGTCGCGCTTGAAGTCGATGATGCGGTAATTGCGCTTGTGGCCGCCGCCGCGCGACCAAATCGAGACGCGGCCCTCGCTATTGCGGCCGCCGGTGTTCGACTTGCCCTCGACGAGCGATTTCTCGGGCTTCGGGCGCGTGATCTCGTCACGCACGACCGTCGTCTGGAAGCGTCTCGTGGCTGTCGTCGGCCTGTATGTTTTAATCGCCATGGCTGAAATCGAACCCTCGTCTCCTCGAGGTCAATCGAACAGGCTAAACCTGCGCGTACTCCACCATCTTCTGGTCGGCCTTGAGCTTCACGTAAGCCTTCTTCCATCCGGGCTTGCGCCCCACCGACTGCCCGCGGCGCTTGACCTTGCCCAGGTATATCGCGGTGCGGACACCGGCGACCTTGACCTTGAAAATGTGCTCAACGGCGTTCTTGATATCCGTCTTCGTGGCCTTCGGGTGAACCCGAAAGCAGAGCGTATGCTGCAGTGCGCGCCGCATCTCGGCTTTTTCGGTCACCACGGGATCGCGGATCGCATCGAACGGACTCATGACAGCACCTCGCTGCAGTGAACCGCGGCCGACTCGGTGAAGACAACCTTGCGGTGACCCAGCAAGTGATACGGATGCACGTCACGGGACCGCATCAACGTCACGCCGGCCAAATTACGGCTCGAGAGAGCAAGATTCGGGTTCTCCGAGTTGTCGACGATCAGAACCGAGCGGTCCAGCTCCAGCCGCCCCAGAACTTCCCTGAAGTCCTTCGTCCTGTGACTGTCCAACGTGAACTCCTTCACAATCTTCAGCGCTCCATCCTGAAGGCGGCTGCTCAGGGCGGCCCGCAGGGCCCCTAATTCCATCTTCTTCGGCAGGTGGTAACCATAGTCGCGCGGCTGCGGCCCGTGAACCGTGCCGCCCGACCGCCACAGCGGCGAGCGAATCGAGCCAATCCGCGCCCGGCCGGTTCCCTTTTGTTTCCAAGGCTTGCGGCCCGATCCGGAAACCTCCGCCCTGCCCTTGGTCTTGTGCGTACCCGCGCGCTGAGTCGCCTGATAGTGATGAACCGACTGATAGAGCAGCGCTTCGTTAATCTTCGCGCCGAAAACCACGTCGCTCAGTTCGATGGAACCGACAACCTGGTTCTTGAGATCAATGACGTCTACTTTCGGCATGACTTTAACTCACGATGCGGCGAACAATCACGTAGCCGCCGTTAGGGCCGGGAACGGCGCCTTTGACGAGCAGAACGTTGTCGTCCGCCTGAACTTCCACAATCTCGAGATTCCTGGCGGTGACGCGCTGGTGGCCCATGTGCCCCGACATGCGCATCCCCTTATAGACCCTTGACGGATACGAGCTCGATCCAATCGAGCCCGGCGCGCGCTTCGACATCGAGCCATGCGACATCGGCCCGCGGCTGAAGTTGTGGCGCTTGATCGTTCCGGCGAAGCCGCGGCCCTTGCTCGTGCCGATCACATCGACACGCTCGGCGACTTCAAAATCGCCCGCCAGGATGCGGTCGCCCGGCTTCCACTCCTGGTCTTCGATTTCAGCCAGCAGCAGCTCGCGCAGAAAGCGGCACGGCGCGATATCGGATTTCGCGAAATGTCCCCGCATCGGGCGATTGAAACGGCTCTCCTTCAAGAACTCGACCAGACCGACTTGAAGCGCCTCGTAGCCGTCATGGCCGGACGTCTTGCGGCTGACGACAACGCAGGGGCCGGCCTGCAGCGCCGTCACCGGCACCACTCGTCCGTCCTCGCGGAAGATCTGCGTCATTCCGATTTTCTTTCCTAAGATGCCTGGCGCCATGTCGCTACTCCCGCCTCATTCGGTTTCCAGTCATTGCTAGCCGCCGAATGCCTTGATCTCGACATCCACGCCGGCAGGCAGATCGAGCCGCATCAGCGCATCGACCGTCTCCTGCGTCGGCTCGAGAATGTCGAGCAATCGCTTATGCGTGCGCATTTCAAACTGCTCCCGCGAGCGCTTGTCCGCGTGCGGCGACCGCAACACGGTGAACTTGTTCTTCACGGTCGGAAGCGGAATCGGTCCCGCCACCGAGGCGCCCGTCCTCTTGGCCGTGTCGACAATCTCGCCCGTGGACTGGTCGAGGATTCGATGGTCGTAGGCCTTCAGGCGGATGCGGATGCGTTCTTTGGGCATGAAAATTTACTCAACGATCTCGCTGACGGTGCCGGCGCCGATCGTCCGCGAACCTTCCCGGATCGCGAACCGCAGCCCCTTCTCCATCGCCACCGG
>Ga0214472_10008226_pt1 | contig 10901 bp, 9 predicted proteins | sample RVTome_6_FD_207662 | JGI IMG/M metagenome (GOLD analysis project Ga0214472, IMG submission 207662) | Soil microbial communities from uranium-contaminated site in the Upper Colorado River Basin, Wyoming, United States - RVT140D175 | ecosystem: Environmental > Terrestrial > Soil > Contaminated >...
CGTCGGGACCCGCCGAGGAACCTTAGGTCCAGCTTCCCCGGATCATGGCGAGGCCGTGCGCGCCGCAGCGCCAGGCGTCCTCCATGTCCTCTCGCCGCAGCCCGCCTATCGCGTACACCGGGATGCCGGCGCCTCTCGCGAGCTGCGCGAACCCCGCCCACCCAAGCACCGCCTGCGCCTGGTGCGAAGCCGTGGCCTTGACCGGCCCGAGCACCGCGAAATCCAGCTCGAGCCGCATCGCGCGCTCGAGCTCCTCGCGGTTGTGGCAGGAGGCAGCCACGAGGACGTCGCGGCGCCTGTGTTCCAGGCTCATCAGCCGCGAAGCGGTAAGGTGGATGCCGTCGGCCCCGGGGAACGCCGACTTGACCATCACCTTGCATCCGTAGCGATGCGCGAGGCCCACCACCTGGCGCGTGAAAAGGCTTCGCTCATCCTCGCCCAGGTCGGGCTCGCGCACCTGCAGGAGCTTCAGTCCCTGCTCGAGGCGCCGCTCCACGCAGGCGAGCATCCCGGCCGTCCCCAGCCGGGCGGCCTGCGTGATGGCGTACTCGGTGGGCAGGGCAAGCGAGGCCAGAACGGGCGCATTCGCGGGCAGCATCGGCGCCGCCATCGGGGCCCCCGGCCGCTGCCAGGCGATCGCCTGCTCCTCTTTCGGGTGCGGCTCGCCCGCCCAGGCGGTGACGCGGAAGAAGTTCAGGCGCACGGTGGCGTGCGGATAGGTGAACCGCCGCGTGAGCCACGGGTAGGCGCAGAGCACCTCGACACCGAGCTCTTCGTGGAGCTCGCGCGCCAGGGCCTGCGCCGCGGGCTCGCCCGGCTCGATCTTGCCGCCGGGAAACTCCCAGAAGCCGGCGAACACCTTGCCCGGCGGGCGCTGCGCCAGCAGAAACGCGCCGTCCGCGCGCTGCATCACCGCGGCGGCGACCTCGACGATCACTTCTGCTTCGCGTGGCGCCCCGCCCAGTCACGCGCGAACTGGTACGCGACGCGCCCGCTGCGCGAGCCTTTCTGCAGCGCCCACTGGAGGGCCTCTTCCTTCGCCTGCACCGAGTCGCGCGCCGGCCGGCCGAGCACCTTCAGCCACTGGGCGACGATCTCGAGATACTCGTCCTGGTCGAACGGGTAGAAGCTCACCCACAGGCCGAAGCGCTCGGAGAGCGAGATTTTTTCCTCGACCGTCTCGCCCGGATGGATCTCGTCGCCGACGTACCTGGTTTCCAGATTCTCCGCCATGTATTCCGGCATCAGGTGCCGGCGGTTCGAGGTGGCGTAGATCAGGAGGTTCTCGGAGGTGGTCGAGATCGAGCCGTCGAGCGCGACCTTGAGCGCGATGTAGCCGTCCTCCGCGCCGTGGAAGCTGAGGTCGTCGCAGAAAAGCAGGAACCGCTCGTCGCGCGTCGCCACCTGGTCGACGATGTAAGGCAGATCGACCAGGTCGTTCTTCTCCACTTCGATGAGCCGCAGCCCTTGCCGTGAGTACTTGTTGAGCAGGCCCTTGACGATGGACGACTTCCCGGTGCCGCGGGCGCCGGTAAGCAGCACGTTGTTCGCGGGGCTGCCCTCGATGAACTGGCGGGTATTCTGCTCGACGCGCGCGATCTGGGCATCGATCCCGCGCAGGTCGGAGAGGCGGATGCGGTGCACGTGCCGTACGGGCTGAAGCCAGCCCGCCGCGGCGCTCGTCCCTGCGGCGCCGCGCCGGCCTGCGCTGCGCCAGCGCAACGCCACGCTCGCCGACCAGTCGGTGGCGGGCGGCGGCGGCGGCAACAGCTGCTCGAGACGCTCGAGGATCCTTTCGATTTCTTTGCTCAAGTTCGGTACTCGGCGTTGATTTTCACGTAGTCGAACGACAGGTCGCAAGTCCATATCGTCGCGGCGGCTGTGCCGCGGTTGAGCACGACGCACAGCGTGAACTCGGGCTTGCTCATCGCCGCGATCGCCTCGTGCTCCTCGTATCCGGCGTGCCTCGCCCCGGCCTGCACCACCCTCACAGCGTCGATGAGCAGGTCCACCTTTCCGGGGTCGAGCCCGGCCACGCCGGCATTGCCGACCGCCGCGAGGATCCGTCCCAGGTTCGGGTCCGACGCGAACAACGCCGTCTTGACCAGCGGCGAGTGCGCGATCGCATAAGCCACGCGCCGGCATTCGGCGGCCGTGCGCCCGCGCTCGACGCGCACGGTGACGAACTTCGTCGCCCCCTCGCCGTCGCGCACGATCGCCTGCGCAAGTCGTTGCGCGACGTCGACCACGCATTGCGCGAGCCGGCGCCGGTCTTCCCTTCGGGAGGCGTCGGGCCCCTGCCCCGTCGCAACCAGCATGAAAGAGTCGTTGGTGGAGGTGTCGCCGTCCACCGTGATGCAATTGAACGATGCGTCGGCCACCTCTCGCACCATCTCGTCGAGGGCCTTGCCTGCCACCTTCGCATCGGTGCACACGAAGGCGAGCATCGTCGCCATGTCCGGACGGATCATGCCGGCGCCCTTGGCGATGCCGGTGACGGTCGCCTCTCCTGCCGAAAGCCGCACTTTCTGCGAGAACGCCTTGGGCACCGTGTCGGTCGTCATGATGGCCTGCGCCGCCGCGGCCCAATCCGAGTGGTCCCGCAGCGCCTGAGGCAGCGCCGCCGTAATGCGCTCGACGGGCAGGGGTTCCATGATCACGCCGGTGGAGAACGGCAGCACCTGGCGGGGATCGCAGCCCAAATGCTGCGCAACCGCCCGGCACACCTCCAATGCCCGCTTCACGCCTTCGTCGCCGGTACCCGCGTTTGCGTTGCCGGTGTTCACGACCAGAGCCCGGGCGCCGCGTCGCAGGTGCCGCTTCGCCACGATGACCGGGGCGGCGCAGAAGCGATTGCGCGTGAATACGCCGGCAAGCGTGCATCCGGGCGCAAGGCGCATGACCATCAGGTCCGGGCGGCCCGGCTTCCGAATTCCGGCCACGGCCACGCCGAGCTCGACGCCGCGGACAGGTAGGAGGGAAGCGGGGTCGGGTGGCGGCAGGTTGACCGCCATCTCAGCTCAGCTTGCCGTGGCAGTGCTTGTATTTCTTGCCCGAGCCGCACGGACAGGGGTCGTTGCGCCCGACCTTCTGCCCCTGGCGCACCGACGGCTGCGCCTTGCGCCGCGTCGCCGCCTCGGCGAGCGCGACGCCGCCGTTGCCGTTCCCGCCGGCGAGCGCTTCCTCGTAGTCCGAATGCTGCAGCCGGACATTGTCCACGTGCGGCTTGTCGTCGACCTGCGGCGGCCTCTCGGTGTACTCGATGTGGATCAGCGTCTTGGTGACCTCGAGCTTGACCGACTCGATCATCGCCCCGAACAGCTCGAACGCTTCGCGCTTGTATTCCTGCTTCGGGTTCTTCTGCGCGTATCCGCGAAGGTGGATGCCCTGGCGGAGATGGTCGAGCGCCGCCAGATGCTCGCGCCAGTGGGCATCGAGGATCTGGAGCATCACATAGCGCTCCGCGTAGTGGACGCGGTCCTCCAGTCCCGGAGGAATTCTCGCCTGGTAGGCCGTAGTCGCGGCCGCCGTGATGCGCTCGAGAAGCTTTTCGTCGTCGAGGTCCGGCTCCTTGTCGAGCCACGGGCGCACCGGCAGCTCGAGATTGAGCTCCGCCTTCAGGGCCCGCTCGAGCCCCTCGATGTCCCATTGCTCCTCCACGCTCTCGTCCGGCACGTGGACGCGGAACAGGTCCGCAACCACCCCCTCGCGCAGGTCGATGATGCGCTGCGAAACGTCCTGGGATTCGAGCAGCTCGTTGCGCAGCGCGTAGATCGTCTTGCGCTGGTCGTTGGCCACGTCGTCGTATTCCAGCAGCTGCTTGCGGATGTCGAAGTTGCGGGCTTCCACCTTGCGCTGCGCGCTCTCGATCGAGCGGGTCACCATCGCGTGCTCGATCGCCTCGCCCTCGGGCATCTTGAGCATCACCATGATGCGGTTGATGCGCTCCCCGGCGAAGATCCTGAGCAGCGAATCCTCCAGCGACATGTAAAAACGCGAGCTGCCGGGGTCGCCCTGACGTCCGGACCGGCCGCGCAGCTGATTGTCGATGCGCCGGGACTCGTGGCGCTCGGTGCCGATGATGTGCAGTCCTCCGGCGGCGACTACCTGGTCGTGCAGCTGCTGCCACTCGCGGCGCAGCTTCTCCGTCGCCGCCTGCTTCTCCGAGGGCGCCAGGCCCTCGTTCGCCTCCACCATCTCGCTCTGCTTCTCGACGTTGCCGCCGAGCACGATATCGGTGCCGCGGCCCGCCATGTTGGTGGCGATGGTGACCATCTTGGGCCTGCCCGCCTGGGCCACGATCTCGGCCTCGCGGGCGTGCTGCTTGGCGTTCAGGACCTGGTGCGCGAGCTTCTCCTTGGCGAGCAGCCCCGAGATCAGCTCCGAGTTCTCGATCGAGGTGGTGCCGACCAGCACCGGCTGCCCGCGATCATGGCAGTCGCGGATGTCGTTGATCACGGCCTGGTACTTCTCCTTGCCGGTGCGGTACACCTGGTCCTGGCGGTCGATGCGGATCATCGGCTTGTGGGTGGGAACGACGATGACCTCGAGCCCGTAGATCTGCTGGAACTCGTAGGCCTCGGTATCCGCAGTGCCGGTCATGCCGGCAAGCTTGCCGTACATCCGGAAGTAGTTCTGGAAGGTGATCGAAGCGAGCGTCTGGTTCTCGTTCTGGATCGCGACGTTCTCCTTCGCCTCGACCGCCTGGTGCAGGCCGTCGGACCAGCGCCGCCCCTGCATCAGCCTTCCGGTGAACTCGTCCACGATGATCACTTCGCCGTTCTGCACGACGTAATGCTGGTCGCGGTGAAATAGATGATGTGCGCGCAGCGCCGCGTACAGCTGATGCACCAGGTTGATGTAAGCGGTCTCGTACAGGCTGGCGCCCCCCGGCAGCATGCCGACGCGGGCCAGGATTTCCTCGGCCTTCTGATGCCCGCTCTCGGAAAGCAGGATCTGGTGGTTCTTCTCGTCCACCCAGAAATCGCCGACCGCCTTCTCGTCGGCTTGTCGCTCCAGCAGCGGCGCGACCTGATTCATCTTCTGGTAGATCTCGGTGCGGTCCTCGGCCTGCCCCGAAATGATGAGCGGCGTGCGCGCCTCGTCGATCAGGATCGAGTCCACCTCGTCGACGATGGCGTAGTGCAGGCCTCTCTGAAACCGCTCGTCGACGTGCATCGCCATGTTGTCGCGCAGGTAGTCGAATCCGAACTCGTTGTTGGTGCCGTAGGTGATGTCCGAGGCGTAGGCCTGGCGCTTGTCCTGCGGGTCCATGTGCGGCAGGTTGACGCCGACGCTCAGCCCGAGGAAATGGTAGATCTTGCCCATCCACTCCGCGTCGCGGCGCGCCAGGTAGTCGTTGACCGTGACGATGTGCACGCCCCTGCCGGTGAGCGCGTTGAGGTAGGCCGGCAGCGTCGCGGCCAGCGTCTTGCCCTCCCCGGTCTTCATCTCGGCGATCTTGCCGTGGTGCAGCACCATGCCGCCGAGCAGCTGGACGTCGAAATGGCGCATGCGCAGCGTGCGCTTGGAGGCCTCGCGCACCACTGCGAACGCCTCGGGGAGCAGCTCGTCGAGGGTCTCGCCCTTGGCGTAGCGCGCCTTGAGCTCGCCGGTCCTGGCGCGCAGCGCATCGTCCGAGAGCTTTTCGAGCTCGGGCTCGAGCGCGTTGATGCGCTCGACGGTATAGGAATACTGCTTGAGCAGGCGCTCGTTGCGGCTGCCGAACAGCCGCGTCGGAACGCTCCACAGAATCTCGAACAGCCGGCGCAGACCTGAAAGGATGTTGGCGATCATGGGCAGGGCCGGCGGCGAACGCGGGCCGGCCGGAGCCATCTAAAGCGGGTGATTCTAGCTGGAAAGCGGGCTACTTGGCCCGCGCTGCCGCCGCCGTCTGCGTCTTCGACACCAGGAACTTGCCCGGGTTCTGGGCGACGCCGCGGAACCTGACCTCGAAATGCAGGTGCGGGCCGGTGGACCGGCCGGTCGAGCCGACCTCGCCGATCTTGCGCCCGCGATGGACCACGTCGCCCTCACGCACGAGGAGCTTCGACTGATGCGCGTAGCGCGTGACGAGATCGTTGCCGTGGTCGATATCGACCATATAGCCGTACTGCGGGTGGAAACCGGAGAACACCACCACGCCTCCGGCAGCGGCGCGGATCGGCGCGCCCAGGTCGGCGAGGAAATCGACGCCCTCGTGCATGGCCCACTGCCCGGTGAACGGGTCGACGCGGCGGCCGAAGCCCGAGGCGTTGTACGGGGCGCTCACCGGCATCATGGTGGGAAGCAGCTTCTTCTTGACCGCCTGCTCGAAGAGCTGCGCCTCCAGGACGCCCAGCATGTCATTTCGGGTCTCGACCTGCCGCGAGAGCGAAGACAGCTTCTCGCTGAACTCGCCAAGCGACAGGTTCTGCGGCGGCAGGAGCGTGGGCGCCGCGCCCCCGAGGCCCGGCGCCTCCGAGAACCGCAGATCGCGGATCCCGGCCAGCGCCGAGAGCCGCTCGCCGAGCGCATCGAGGCGCGTCAGCTGCGCTTGCATCTCGCCCAGCTTGACCGCCATGGCATTGAGGTTCTGCTGCACGAAGGCCCTTCCGCGCTCGGCCTCCGCTTCCTGCGCCGCACGCACCAGCCGCTGCACGGCGGGCAGCCGCATCTCCGAGGCGTAGCGCAGGGTCAGCCAATACAGCCCTGCGGTCGCGGCAAGCACGACGGCCAGCAGGACGAGCGCGCTGCCGACCAGATGGCGCAGAGACAAATTGACCGACCGCGCCTTGGCCAAGCGGTCGGAGATCAGGATAATCTGCACTACCACTCCCTCCCGAGCACGCGATCCTCCGTGCGACTCCCTAAGCTCGACCGGATCCTCTCGGCCGAGAGCCACCTCCAACCGCTCCTCGCGAAAGCGCGGGACCTGGGCGCGCTCGCCGGGCTAGTCGATGCCTTTCTTCCGCCGGGCCTTGCCCGCCAGGCCCGGGTCTGCAACTTCAGGGAAGGTGACCTGCTGCTCACGGCCGGCAACGGTGCGGCCGCGGCGAAGCTCAGATTACTCGCCCCTTCCCTGCGCGATTTCCTGTCAAATCAGCGCTGGCAGGTTAATTCAGTTTCCGTGAGGGTGCAACCAAACAGGTCACGGACAGCGCCTGCTGCACCGCAGAAAAGCGCCCATTTATCCACACGTACGCTCGACGCTTTGCGGGCGTTGTACGAGGGAATGCACGCTTCCCCGGCGCGTGACGCACTTGGCAAGCTTCTGGCTAGCCGCGAAACGCCGCCTCCGCGAGGAACAGGAGAAGGATCAGCACGATCGCGCCGAGGGCGATCCTGAACAGCAGCCATGCCCGGTGCAGCCAGCGGCGTTCGCCGGTAGCGAGCCACAGCAGGATCATCAGCCCGAGCGCGACCGCGGTCGCGAGCCCGATCAGCCGGACCAGGAACACCTAGCTGTATTGCGTGACGAGGCGTGCGACGCCGGCGGGAGCTTCCTCGGCGCGCTCGAACGAGACCGGCTCCAGCGCACCGGGGTCGGCTAGCGCGGCGCGCAACAGCCGGTTGTTGAGGGCGTGACCCGACTTGTGGGCGATGAAGGCGCCGAGCAGGGGCCTGCCCAGCAGATAGAGGTCGCCGATGGCATCGAGCAGCTTGTGCCGGATGAATTCGTCCGCGAAGCGCAAGCCCTCGGCGTTCAGCACGCGGTACTCGTCGAGAACCACGGCGTTGTCCAGCCCGCCGCCGAGCGCGAGGCCGCTTTCGCGCAGCGTCTCGACCTCGTGCATGAAGCCGAACGTGCGGGCACGCGCGATCTCCTTGAGATAGGAGGTTTCCGCAAAGTCGACCGCAACCGACTGCGTCGAGCGGTCGATCACCGGGTGCTTGAAGTCGATCGAGAACGAGAGCCGGTAGCCCTCGTAGGGATCCAGGCGCGCCCACTTGTCGCCGTCGCGCACCTCGACGCGGCGCATCACCCGCAGGAAGCGCTTCGCGGCGCCCTGCTCCTCGATCCCGGCCTGCTGGATGAGCAGCACGAACGGCGAGGCGCTGCCGTCCATGATCGGCAGCTCCGGCGCGTCGAGGTCGACGAAGGCGTTGTCTACCCCCAGTCCGCCGAGCGCCGACATCAGGTGCTCCACCGTGTAGACCTTGGCGCCGTCGCGAACCAGGCACGAGGAAAGGCGCGTCTCGCCCACCAGCTCGGCGCGCGCCGGGATATCGACCGGAACCGGAAGGTCGACCCGTCGGAACACGATGCCGGTATCGGGCGGCGCAGGGCGCAGGGTCATCCGCACCTTGCGTCCGGTATGCAACCCGACGCCGGAGGCGCTGACGAGGGACTTGAGCGTGCGTTGATGCAGCATTGGAGGCTAGCCAGATTCTACGCGCAAAGGCCGGCCGCCCCCGGCAAGGAATGAGGGCAAGCCGGCCATTTGCCTCAGTCCGCCTGCTTTCGCAGGAAAGCCGGAATGTCGTACTTGTCGACGCCCGACTGCTGCAGCGCCTCGACCGTGGAGGCGCGGTTGCGCCGGATGACGGCGGGCACCTGGTCGAGCTGGTTGTAGTCGACCGGGCCGGGCAGGTTGTCGGTGCCCGTCTTCTGCGAAACCACCAGCTGGGGCTTCGGCTGCCGGACCGCCGTCGCCATGCCCAGGCCGGTCGCCACCACCGTGACGCGCAGGTCCTCCGCCAGCGCGTCGTCGTAGACGCCGCCGTAGATGATGGTCGCATCTTCCGCGGCGAAGGTGCGGATGATGTTCAACACCTCCTTGGTCTCGCGCAGCTTGAGGCTGGGGCGAGAGGCAGTGATGTTGACCAGCACCCCGCGCGCGCCGGCGAGATTCACGCCTTCGAGCAGCGGACAGGCGATCGCCTGCTCGGCCGCGATGCGGGCGCGGTCGATGCCGCTCGCCATGGCCGAGCCCATCATCGCCATGCCCTGCTCGGACATCACGGTACGCACGTCCTGGAAGTCGACGTTGACCAGGCCCGGCAGGTTGATGATCTCCGCGATGCCGGCCACCGCGTTGTTCAGCACGTCGTCGGCGGCCCGGAAGGCGTCCTCCTGCGTCACGTCCTCGCCCAGCACCTCTTCGAGCTTGTCGTTGAGGATCACGATCAGCGAGTCGACGTGGGGCGCCAGGTCCTCCAGCCCCTGCTCGGCGATCTTCATCCGCTTCGAGCCCTCGAAGGTGAAAGGCTTGGTGACGACCGCGACCGTCAGGATGCCGAGCGAGCGCGCCACCTCGGCGATCACCGGCGCCGCGCCGGTGCCCGTGCCCCCGCCCATGCCCGCGGTGATGAACACCATGTGGGCGCCCGCGACGGCCTCTTCGATCCGGTCGCGCTCCGAGAGCGCCACGGCGCGCGCCTCCTCGGGCTTCGCGCCCGAGCCGAGTCCGCTCGAGCCGAGCTGGATCTGGTTGCGCGCCCTGTTGCGCGAGAGCACCTGCGCATCGGTATTGACGGCGACGAATTCCACGCCTTGAACGCCCTGCTCGATCATGTGGTTGATGGCGTTGCCGCCGGCGCCGCCGACCCCGATCACCTTGATGACCGGTCCGCTCACCTCGCTGTCTACGATTTCGAACATGCTGTCGTCTCCTTGCCGGTTGAACTCTCAAAAGTTGCGCTGAAACCACTCCCGCATCCTCGCGAGCAGCGCCCTCACCGAGCCGCGCTGGCGCGAAAGCCTCCCGTGCCGCACCTGCGATACGCCTTCGAGGAGCAGTCCCACCGCGGTGGCGTAGCGCGGCGTGCGCACCACCTCGGCGAGGCCGCCGGTGTAGCGCGGCACGCCGACCCGCACCGGCATGTGGAAGATCTCCTCGCCCAGCTCGACCATGCCCTGCATCACCGACGAGCCGCCGGTCAGCACCACGCCGCTCGAGAGCAGCTCCTCGAAGCCCGACTCGCGCAGCACCTGCTGCACCAGCGAAAACAGCTCCTCGACGCGCGGCTCGATGACCTCGGCGAGCGTCTGGCGCGACATCGAGCGCGGCGCGCGCTCGCCGATTCCGGGCACCTCGATCATGTCGGCCGGCGCGGCGAGCTGGCGCAGCGCCACGCCGTGGCGCGTCTTGATCACCTCGGCGTCCGCCGTCGGGGTGCGCAGCGCCATCGCGATGTCGTTCGTGATCTGGTCGCCCGCGATCGGGATCACCGCCGTGTGCCGGATCGCGCCGTGCGTGAACACCGCGATGTCCGTCGTGCCGCCGCCGATGTCGAGCAGGCACACGCCGAGGTCCTTCTCGTCCTCCGAGAGCACCGCTCGAGACGAGGCGAGCGGCTGCAGGATCAGGTCGTTCACCTCCAGGCCGCAGCGGCGCACGCACTTGACGATGTTCTGCGCCGCCGACACGGCGCCGGTGACGATGTGCACCTTGACTTCGAGCCGCAGCCCCGACATGCCGATCGGCTCGCGCACGTCTTCCTGGCCGTCGATGATGAACTCCTGGCGCAGCACGTGCAGGATCTGCTGGTCCGTCGGGATGTTGACCGCGCGCGCGGTGTCGATCGCCCGCTCGACGTCCAGCGACCCCACCTCCTTGTCCTTGATCGCCACCATCCCGGTCGAGTTGAAGCTGCGGATATGGCTGCCGGCGATGCCGACGAAAGCCGACTCGATCTTGCAGTCGGCCATCAGCTCCGCCTCCTCCAGGGCGCGCTGGATGGCGGCCACGGTGGCCTCGATGTTGACCACCACGCCCTTCTTGAGGCCTCTCGACTCGTGTCCGCCCATGCCCAGGATCTCGAGCACGTTGTCCGGATGGAGCTCGGCGACCAGGCACGCCACCTTCGAGGTGCCGATGTCCAGGGCCACGATCAGGTTCTTGGTTTCCTTGGCCATCGATCGATTCAGCCCTTGAATTCCGGCATCCGGACCACGAAGCCGTTCGGGTAGCGCAGAT
>Ga0214472_10008227_pt1 | contig 10901 bp, 8 predicted proteins | sample RVTome_6_FD_207662 | JGI IMG/M metagenome (GOLD analysis project Ga0214472, IMG submission 207662) | Soil microbial communities from uranium-contaminated site in the Upper Colorado River Basin, Wyoming, United States - RVT140D175 | ecosystem: Environmental > Terrestrial > Soil > Contaminated >...
GGCGGGCAAAGCCCGCCGCCGGTGTTTATTTTTTGGTATTCTCAGGCAGATTCCGTCTCGCCCACTGCCTCGAGGAACTGTTCGACGACTTCCCGCAGCATCGGCTCGGGCAGCGCGCCGACCTGGCGGTGGACGATATTCCCGTCGTAGACGAAGAACATGGTCGGGATCCCGCGCACGTCGTACTGCATGGCCCACTGGTTGTTCTCGTCGGTATTTACCTTGGCGATGACGAGCTTGCCGGCGTTCTCCACAGCGAGCTTGTCGAGGATCGGGGCCACCATTCGGCACGGCCCGCACCAAGGCGCCCAGAAATCGACGATCACGGGCAGTTCGTTCTGCAGGACCGTCTGCTCGAAGGCGTCGTCGGTGACGTTGATGGGTTCGGAATGCATTTTTTTCTCCTGTTTTTTTGCTTTATCAACAAATGAATTCTACTCCAAATAAACAGACGATCAGGACGTTGTGAATCTTACCGACCCCACTAAAACGGTGGAAAAAACGGATCCGGGCCGGACGAAGCCCGGCCCGGATCCGTTTTTTCCAATATAATCCCCCAACATGTTCACCACCAACGTCGCCCCCTCCTTCAGCGTCGACACCCTCGTCTACGAAGGCCCCCTGGACCTGCTGGTCCAGTTGATCGACCGCGCCGAGCTGGAGATCACGGCGATCGCTATCGCGCAGGTCACCGACCAATTCCTCAAGCACATCCGCTCGCTGGCCGCGATCCCGGCCGAGGAAGTCTCTGCATTTCTGGTGATGGCGGCCCGGCTGGTCCAGATCAAATCGGAGGCGCTCCTGCCGCGGCCACCGCAGCGGGAGGCCGGTGAAGAAGACCCGGCCGAAGACCTGGCCCGGCAGCTGATCGAGTACAAGCGCTACAAGGAGATCGCCACCCTGCTCAACCAGCAGCAGGCCTCCGGCCGGCGCACGTACCTGCGCCTGGCCCCACCTCCCAAAATCGAGGGACAACTCGACCTGGCCGGGATAGGGGTCCGGGAACTCTGGTTCGCCGCGCTGGAGGTCTTCTCCCGCGCGCCCGACCAGGAGCCGCTCGAATCCGTCGTCTCCCGTCCGAAGGTGACGATCCGGCAGAAGATCCGCAACATCGTCCGCCGCATTCGGGAGTTCGGCCGGACCCGCTTCACCGACATCCTCGGAGACAATCGTACCAAGATCGACATCGTCGTCTCCTTTCTGGCCATGCTCGAGCTGATCAAGCGCGAGCGGGTGGCAGCCACACAGGCCGAACTGTTCGGGGAGATCGAGATCCTCCCGTCGGATGCCTGGGACGACACGACCGATTTCGAGCTAGAATTTGGAGAATAGCCGTGCCCAACCGCCTCGCACAGGAGAGCTCCCCGTACCTGCTCCAGCATAAGAACAACCCGGTCGACTGGTATCCCTGGGGGGAGGAAGCGCTTGAGCGTGCCCGGTCGGAGGGTAAACCCATTTTCCTGAGCATCGGCTATGCAGCCTGCCACTGGTGCCACGTCATGGAGCATGAGTCCTTTGAAGATGAGGACACGGCCGCGCTCATGAACACCCATTTCGTCAACATAAAGGTCGATCGCGAGGAGCGCCCCGACCTGGACGGCATCTACATGCAGGCCGTCGTGGCCATGACCCGGCACGGCGGCTGGCCGATGAGCGTCTTCCTGACCCCGGAAGGCGAGCCGTTCTACGGCGGCACCTATTTTCCCCCTGTCCGGCGCCACAACATGCCTTCGTTTAAAGAGATTCTGCAGTCCGTGGCCCACACCTGGGAGAACGACCGGGTCGGTCTGGAAAACCAGGCCGGCCGGCTGGCCGGTCACCTGCGGGAGACGCTTTCTTCGGCCGGGCCGCAGGGCGACCCGGTAGCGGTCCGGGAGACCGACCTGGACCAGGCGGCCATGAAGCTGGCGCAGGCCTACGACTGGCAGCACGGCGGCTGGGGCCAGGCGCCGAAGTTCCCGCAGCCGATGGCGATCGAGTTCCTGCTGGCGAAGGCCACCCGGGGTGATTCGTTCGCCCTCGAGATCGCGACCCACGCCCTGGACGCGATGGCGAAGGGTGGGATGTACGACGCTGTTGGGGGCGGCTTCGCCCGCTACAGCGTCGACGACGAGTGGCTGGTCCCCCATTTTGAGAAGATGCTCTACGACAACGCCCTGCTGGCCCGGGCGTACCTGCACGCCTGGCTTCTGTCCGGGAAGGACCGCTACCGGGCCGCCGTTGAAGAAACGCTCGATTTCGTCGCCCGCGAGCTGACCGGCCCGGAAGGCGGGTTCTATTCCAGCTTGGACGCCGACTCCGAGGGGGTCGAAGGTAAGTACTACGTATGGACACCAGGCGAAATAGAGGCCGCCCTGCCGAGTGAAAGCGATCGCACGTTAGTACAACGTGCTTACGCAATCACCGAATCGGGCAATTTCGAGGGAGAAACCATCCTGCAGCGGGCGCAAAGCGACGCAGAGCTGGCCGCAGAGCTCGATTTGGAGGAGTCAGACCTCCCCGACCGATTGGCGGAGGCGCACGCGCAGCTCCTGGCGCACCGAGAAAAGCGGGTCCGGCCCGGTACGGATGATAAATGCGTGGTCGCCTGGAACGGGCTGATGTTGGCGGCGTTATCAGAAGCGGCAAGGTATTTGAAGAACGATAGATACAAGAATATGGCTATACGCAACGCAGAGTTTCTGCTGCAGGAGGCCCGGCACCCGGAGACCGGGCGGCTCGCCCGGACCTGGCGGAAGGGGCAGCGCGGGCCGGACGGCTATCTCGAAGACCACGCTGCCCTCGGACTGGGCCTGATCGCCCTCTACCAGTCAGACCCCGATCCCAAATGGTTCACCGCCGCCGAAGACCTCGCTGAAGGCATGCTCGACCTGTTCACCGATCCGGACGGCGGGTTCTTCGACACCGGCCGCGACGCCGAACGGCTCATCGTACGACCCAAAGACCTGCAGGACAACGCCACCCCGTGCGGCTCCAGCCTGGCCGCCCGGCTCCTGCTCGAACTTTCCGCTTACACCGGGGAAGGCCGATACCACGACCTGGCTGCCCGGACCATCTCCCCCATTCGAGCGGGAACCCGGCAGTACCCCACCGCATTCGCTTATTGGCTATGCGCAATCGACTTTGCGGCCGGACCCGTCCGGGAAGTCGCCGTCATCGGGCCCGATTCCCCGGAGCGGGACGCCCTGCTCAAGGTCGTCTCCAACGCCTACCGCCCGCGCCTCGTCCTCGCCGCCGGCGAAACCGGGGAACCTCCCCCGGCTCTCCTCGCCGAACGCACCACCGTGAACGGCACCCCGGCCGCCTACGTCTGCCAGAACTTTGTCTGCCTGCAGCCGGTGACCGACCCCGCCGAACTGCATAAGCAGCTCGCCCTCGAATGACCCTCTCCCAGAGTATCCTCCGCCTCCTCCTCGGCCGCCGCATCCCGATCACCTCCGGCAGACTCGAAGTCCCCAGCATCTCCAGCCCGATCGAGATCCGGCGCGACGGGTACGGCGTCCCATATATCCGCGCCGCCAACGCCGAGGACGCCTGGTACGGGCTGGGCTTCTGCCACGGGCAGGACCGTGCCCACCAGCTCGACGTGCTCTGGCGCCTGGTGCGCGGCCAACTCTCCGAGATCTACGGCGCCGCCACCCTGCCCATCGACCGGCTGTCCCGCCGCATCGGGCTGCACCGCGCCGCCCGCGGACACTTCGCCGCTATGCCGGATGCCCAGCGGACAATCCTCGAAGCCTACACGCGCGGGATCAACGCCGGGATGCGGATCGGCTCCCCCCGCAAAGCCCACGAATTCGCCCTGGTGCGCGCCGAACCCGGCGCGTGGGAATGCGTCGACGTCCTGGCCTTCATGAACTACATGGGCATGGTCCTCTCCGGCTGGACCGCCAAGCTCAACCGCCTGTACGTCCTGACGGCCGACGGCCCCGCAGCCCTGGCCGCGCTCGAACCCGATTACCCCGAATGGCTGCCCGTCACCGACCCGGTCGGGACCGCGGCCGGGCAGGCCGCCGAACGGCTTATGGAGGACGCCGGCCGGCTGATGGGCTTCCTCGGGCAGGGCGCCTCGAACAACTGGGCGGTGAGCGGTTCCCGGACCGCCTCCGGCAACCCGATCCTGGCCAACGACCCGCACCTGGCGGCCACCATCCCGGCTCCCTGGTACCTGTGCCACATCGACTACCCCGGCCTGAAAGTCTGCGGCGCCTCGTTTGCCGGGATCCCGCTGATCCCCTCCGGGTTCAACGGCACGGCCGCCTGGGGGGTCACCGCCGGGCTGGTCGATGGGATCGACCTGTACATCGAGGAGCTTGACGAGACCGGCAGCGGGGTCCGCACCGGGGACGCATACGAACCTCTCGAACGCATCCCGGAAACCTTCTACGTCCGCGGCCGGTCCGAACCGCTGGTCGAGGACATCCTGATCACCCCGCGCGGCCCGATTGTCTCGGATTTGCTGGACGGGATCGACTTGACCCTCTCCATGAAAGCGACCTGGATGAACCCGCGGCCGGTGGACGGGCTCACCAATTTCCACCGTTCGACGGATTTCCAGACCTGCCGCGAGAACTTCGAGCACATCTACATCACCTCGATGAACGTCGCCTATGCCGACACGCACGGGACCATCGGCTGGCAGCTGATCGGGGAGGTCCCGCGGCGGAAGCGCGGCTGGGGCGCCGTCCCGCTGCCGGGCTGGGAGCCGGAATATGATTGGGGCGCCAATCATCTGCCGTTATCCGAGATGCCCTGGGCGATGAATCCGGAGACCGGCTATATCGCCACGGCCAACAACCAGCCCCGCCGGGACGGGGACGGTCCCTACCTCGGGCGTGACTGGGTCCCTTACCGCTACGCCCGCATCGTCGAGATCCTTGCGGAGCGGAAGGATTGGGACCTGGCCCGCACGCTCGCCGCACAGCAGGACCTGTACGTCCTGCCCTGGCGCGAGTTCAAACCCGCCGTCCTTGCCGTCCGGACCGAGCATCCGGACGCCCGGGCCGCGCTGGAGATCCTGGCGGAATGGGACGGCTATGCCCGGGCCGATTCCACCGGAGCAGCGGTGTACGAATATCTCGTCATCAGCCTGGCGCACGCCCTCGCGGCGGCGAAGGCGCCGAAAACGGCCCAGCTTGCCCTCGGTGCGGGGTTCAGCCCCCTCTTCCCCGATTCCTTCTTCTTCGCCCGGCACGTCGGCCTGATCTCCCAGCTGTTGCGCGAGCAGCCGGATGGTTGGTTTGCGGAGCCCTGGAGCGCCGTGATCGAGGCGGCCCTGGTCAAGGCGCATTCACAGCTGGCCGCCAAGTTGGGGGGCAACCCGGCATCCTGGCGCTGGGGGGACGTTCACCGGCTCGTCCTGGCCCACCGCCTGGGGATCCGCTTCCCGCTCGACCGCCTGCTCAACCGCGGCCCATACCCCACCGGGGGCGACCACCAGACCGTCGCTCAGGCCGGCCGCAAGGTCGGGTTTTACGGCTCGAACGTGACCGGGCTGGCTAACCTGCGGATGGCCGTCGAGGTCGGCGATTGGGATCGGAACTATTTCATCCTGGCCGGCGGCCAGTCCGGGAACCCGCTTTCGCCGCATTACGATGACCAGTTGAAATTGTGGTTGGAGGGAAAGACGATCGAGATCGCGTGGAGCGAATTGGCGGTGGAGAGGAGGGTGAAAGAGACGCTGGTTTTGAAACCTGCCGGATCATGAGGATTCCGTGAAAAACACCCCCGTGAGCGAAGCTCACGGGGGTGTTTTTCACGGTTTCACAACGCCCACGCCAGCAAAAACCCGAAAATCGCGGCCACAACCCCCAGGTGCAGCAGCAGGTCGCTCTCGGCCAGCCAGCCGGTCCCAAACGCCCTCACGAAAAAATTCGCGATCACCAGCAGGATCCCCAGGAAAGGCAGCAGCCCCTTGCGCCTGGCGAAGAATTCGGACAGCCGGTCCAGCAGCCGGTTGAAGGCGTCCATCCCGTTACTCCTCCCCCTCCAGCGCGTACGGTTGCTCGATGTACTGCTGGTAGCGGGCCAGCAGCCGGCCTGGGAGGCGGCCCTCTACCAGCACCCCGTCCTTGGTGTATTCCACCCGGTCGACCTTACCCTGGTCGTGGAAAAGAGCCAGCAGCCCGCCTTCGGCCAGCGGCAGCGTGACGGTCACACCGTCGAAATCTTCGAAAAGCTTGCGGTTGATGGCGGCCAGCAGGTCGTCCATCCCGATGCGCCGCAGCGCAGAGATCGCCACCGCGTCCCCGCCCGAGACCAGGGCTTCGCGCGCGGCCTGCGGGTCGGGAAGCCGGTCGATCTTGTTGAGCACCGTCAGAACCGGGATGTGGTCGGCCTCGAGTTCCTCGAGCGTGAGCAGGACGGCCTCGGCGTGGGCGTGGACGTTGGGATGCGTGATATCGAGCACGTGCAGGAGCAGGTCGGCCTCGGCGATCTCCTCCAGGGTGGCCCGGAAGGCGGCGACGAGCTGGGTCGGGAGCTTCTGGATAAAGCCGACCGTGTCCGTGATCAGCGCCTGGTTGCCGCCCGGCAGCTCGACCCGGCGCGTCGTCGGGTCAAGGGTCGCGAAGAGGCGGTCGGCGACATAGACCCGGGCTTCGGCGATCCGGTTAAGCAGGGTCGATTTCCCGGCGTTGGTGTAGCCCACGATGGCCACGACCGGCATCTGGGTTTGCTGCCGGCGTTTGCGGTGCCGGCCGCGGTGGGCGCGGACTTTCTCGAGCTCGCGCTTGAGGCGGTCGATCCGGCGCGAGATGTCCCGCCGGTCGACCTCAAGCTGGGTCTCGCCCGGACCGCGCAGCCCGACGCCACCGGCGGAACCGCTCCCGCCGGCCTGGCGGGCCAGGTGGGTCCAGGCCCGGGTCAGGCGCGGCAGTCGGTATTCGTACTGGGCCAGTTCGACCTGCAGCGCCCCCTCCCGGGTGTTGGCGTGCTGAGCGAAGATGTCGAGGATCAGGGCCGTCCGGTCGACGACGCGGACGTCGTCACCGAAGATCTTTTCCAGCTCACGCTGGTGGCGCGGGTTGAGCTCGTCGTCGAACAGGACAACATCCGAATCCGTCTCCTTGATGAGCGCCTGGATCTCCTCAATCTTGCCCGAGCCAACGAAGGATTTCTGGTGCGGGGCTTTGCGGTTCTGGGAGGTCGATCCGGTGACTTCCAGGCCGGCCGTATCCGCCAGCAGGGCCAGCTCTTCAAGTGAATCTTCGACCGAGAGCAGGCTGTCCGAATCCTGCACCCCCAGCCCGACCATGAAGGCTCTTTCGGTTTTGGGTCCGACCCGTTCGGTTTGCTTTTTTGCCATTTGCCTTTTGGATTATAGGGCGAATGGGCGAATGGGCGAATGGGCGAGGCGCTTCAATTCGCCCATTCGCCCATTCACTCATTCATAGATGTTCGCATCCAGGCGACCATCCGGTCCATGGCCTCGACGATCCGTTCGTTCGAGATGCAGATCGACATCCGGAAATACCCGCGCCCGCGCTCGCCGAAGACCGAACCGGGGGTCACGCTGACCCCGGCCTCGTTCAGGAGTCGACCGGCGAACTCGACGTCGTCCATCCCATCCGGGAGGCGGGTCCAGGTGTAGAGCGCCGCCTTCGGCCGGACCGGATCCAGCCCCATTGCCGAGAGGCCGGCCATGATCGTCTCGATGCGTTTTTCGTAGATCCGGTTGCGTTCCTTGATCCAGCCCTGGTCGCCCGTAAGGGCCTGGATCCCGGCGTGGAGCACCGGTTCGAAATGGGCCGTGTCCTTCTGGCTCTTGTAGCGCTCGATGTAATCCAGCACCTCCGGGTTCCCGACCGCCGAACCCAGCCGCCAGCCGGCCATGTTGTAGGCCTTGGAAGCCGAGACGAACTCAACCGCCCACTCCTCCGCGCCGGGGACCTGCAAGATGCTCGGGGCGATGTAGCCGCCGTAGCACACGTCGATGTAGGGGGTGTCGTGGGCGACCAGGAGCTCGTGCCGGCGAGCGAACGCGATCACGCGGTTGAAGAAGTCGAGGTCCGCCACCGCGCCGGTCGGGTTGTTGGGGTAGTTCAGCCACATCATCTTTGCGCGTTCGGCGGCGTCTTCGGGTATGGCGTCCAGGTCGGGCAGGAAACCGTTCTCGGCGACCAGCGGCATCTTGTGAACCTCGGCGCCGGCGATACGGGCGCTGATAGAATAGGTACCGTAGCCGGGATCGGGGACGAGGACGAGGTCGCCGGGGTTGAGCATGACCTGGTTGATCGTGAAGATGCCCTCTTTCGAGCCGATCAGCCCGACCACCTGGGTTGTTGGGTCGAGCTCGACCCCGAACCGGCGGCCGTAGTACTCGGCGACGGCGCGGCGGTAGGCCGGGGTGCCGCCGAAGGCTGTGTAGGCGTGGGCCCCGGGCTGGTGGACGCGGTCGATCAGGGCGTCGACGATGAAGTCCGCCGGGGGCAGATCCGGTGAGCCGATATCCAACCGGATCACATCGACGCCTGAGTCGACCAGCGCGGCGACGCGCTCGCCGAGGTCGGCGAAAAAATACGGCTTCATGGATGCGATGCGGTCGGCAGGGGGAAAATTCATGGGGACTGGATTCCATCGACCAGGGACTGGAACAGCCTGGCGGAGCGGGCGTCGGGCGGGTCTTTGCGCAGGGGGACCATGACGTGGAAGACCGAGCCGGGGCAGGTCTCTTCGTCCTGTCCTTCAGATTCGACCCAGATCGTCCCGCCGTGGGCTTCGATCAGGCCTTTGGTGATCGGGAGGCCGAGGCCGGGACCGCCGCCTTTGAACTTTGTCTTCCCGGAGGAGTGCAGCGAGACATTGCCGAGCTGTTCGAACTTTTCGAAGATGAGGGTATGGTTGGCCGGGTCGATCCCGATCCCGTTGTCGGAGACGGTGATTTCGAGGAAACCGGGCAGCTTCCGGCCGCCGATCTCGATCACGCCGCCGTCGGGGGTGTACTTGACCGCGTTGACGACCAGGTTCTTAAAAGCCTGGAAGAGGCGCTCGGGATCGCCGAAGGTCATTTCCTCGAAGCCCGGGAATGGCTCGATCGCCAGGGTCTGGCGCCGGTCGGCGATCGAGCCGGCCAGCTCTTCGCCGACGTTGCGGACGATCCGGTCGATCCAGACCGGCTGGAAGTTGAGGGAGAGCAGGTCGTTGTCCAGCAGGGAGACGTCGATCATATCGTCGATGATCTCGCGCAGGCGCAGGGTGCCGTTGTCGATCCCTTTGAGCAGGGTGGCCTGGTAGGTGGTCGGGTCGCTCTCGCCCCGAAAGATCTCGCGGATCATGTCCGTGTAGCCTTCTATTAGTGTCAGGGGGGTCTTGAGTTCGTGGGCGGCGACGGAGATGAAATCGGACTTGGAGCGGTCGAGCTGCTCGAGCTGGCGCTGGGCGGTTTCGAGCTCACGCTGGACGTGCTCGACCCGCAGGTTGATGTCGCGGCGGGTGGCGTATTCGTAAGCGTAGGCGAAGAGCGGGAGCAGGGCGCCGAGCAGTTCGAGCGCTTCGACCTGCGAGAGCGTCTCGGAGACGTAGAGCTGGGTTTCGAGCAGGATCTCGGAAAGGATGCGGGTCTGGGAGGCGTCATCGCCGAGCAGGTCGGTCTCGGTCTGGGATTGGGTCCAATTATCGAGGACGTGCTCGATCCAGGCCGGGTCGCCGGTCTCGACGGATTGGGTCAGGGCGCCGTAGAGGAGGTTGATCTGCTCGAGGAAGCTCTCGCGCACGCCGGCGCCGCGGGCGACCCGCTGGGAGACGCGGGCGACCCACCCGGGGCGGATCGATTCCAGCATGGTCAGGATGGGCATGGGGGTAGTTTAATCTACGTGGGGGGTTTTGCCAACTGAGCGAATGGGCGAATGGGCGAATGGGCGAATGGGCGAATGGGCGAATGGGCGAATGGGCGAATGGGCGAATGGGCGAATGGGCGAATTCTTTGAGATTGTAGTTGGGGGGTTCAGTTTGGCAAGAGTCCGGAGAGGTTGAGGACGCGGTCTGACCAGAGTTTGGCCTGATCGGAAAGCGATTTCCTGATCGTGTGGGTTATTTAATGAATGCTAGAATTCAACACCCCTGGCCGACGAACGGCGCCTTGCAACAGGGCGCCGTTTTTCGTTGGCCGGGGTTTCAGGGTCCGGGTGTGCGGTCCCTTCTGGGGTACGATTCTCACCGCTAGTGACGGATCGTCTCCCCTGGGTGTGGACGTCTGGGCCGGCCGACAATGCGTATGGGATCGGCAGTAAGCTGCGCTTGCTGCCCAAGCTCGAGCGAATGCGTGGCCGCCCGTCGAACTCTAGCATGGAACGGCAGCGGCAGCTGCGAACCCGAGTACATGTGTGAAATCCAGCCCGGTGACCGCACACCCGGCCCTGCGGTCGGCAGGGTCCCGCCGACCCACAGCACGTGTCAGGAGATTCTATCATGTCACGGACAACCTCCTCCCCCGCGCGTTACATCGGCCTCGACGTGCACAAACACTATTTCGTGGCGGTCGGCCTCGACGCAGACCACCAGCGGGTGCTCGGCCCCCACAAGGTTTCAAATAAGAATCTCGAGACCTGGGCAGCCCGGCACCTACGGCCGAGCGATGAAGTCGTCTTCGAGGTGACGACCAACGCCTACCTGTTCCACGACCTCTTGTTCGAGCGGGTCCGCTCGGTCACGGCCGTCCACCCGCCCAATGTCAAGGCAGTCACGACCGCCAAGGTCAAGACCGATAAGCGCGCCGCCGAGACGCTTGCCAAGCTGCTCGCAGCCGACATGCTGGACGGCATCTGGATCCCGCCGGACGAGACCCACGACCTGCGCGGGCTGATTGCCCAGCGGGAGCGCCTGGTCCGGCTGGCGACGATCGCCAAGAACCGACTGCATTCCCTGCTACACCGCCGGCGGCTCGGTCCGGCCCCGTTCAAGCG
>Ga0214472_10008228_pt1 | contig 10900 bp, 9 predicted proteins | sample RVTome_6_FD_207662 | JGI IMG/M metagenome (GOLD analysis project Ga0214472, IMG submission 207662) | Soil microbial communities from uranium-contaminated site in the Upper Colorado River Basin, Wyoming, United States - RVT140D175 | ecosystem: Environmental > Terrestrial > Soil > Contaminated >...
GTAACCGCTACGTCGCCGGGCAGTTAAGCAAGTCGGGCATGGCCACGCTGCTTCTCGATCTGCTGACGGCCGAGGAGGACCAGGACTATGACAACCGCTTCGACATCCCGCTGCTCACCGAGCGCCTCGGCGACGCGGTGCGCTTCGCAGAGCGGCACGCAAGCACGCGCGCGCTGCCGGTGGGCCTGTTCGGCGCGAGCACGGGGGCGGCGTCGGCGCTGCGCGTCGCGGCGGCCATGCCGCGCGAAGTGCGCGCGGTCGTGTCGCGCGGCGGCCGCCCGGACCTCGCGGGCCGTAGTGCGCTCATGAACGTGCAGGCGCCGACGCTGCTCATCGTCGGCGCCGCGGACCACGGCGTGATCGAGCTGAACGAGGAGGCGCGCGATGCGCTCGAGAAGTGCGAGCGCGAGCTGGTGCTGGTGCCGCGCGCCACCCACCTGTTCGAGGAGCCGGGCACGCTGGAGGAGGTGGCGCGGCTCGCCGCGGCCTGGTTCGAGCGACATCTCGCGGCCGCTAGCCAAGCCAGCCCCGGGCCGCGAGCCAATCGGCGATGAGCGCGGCCGCCTCGGCCGGCGTGCCGCGATCCCCGTGCACCACCACCTCCGGCGCGCTGGGCGGCTCGTAGGCCGCTTGCACGCCCGGGAGCGCAGCGCTCTTGCCATCGCGCGCGCCGCGGTACAAGCCCTTGGGATCGCGCGCGGCGCACACCTCGAGCGGCGTATCGACGAACACTTCGGCGAAGCGTGCGATGCTCGAGCGCGCCGCATCGCGGTAGGCGCGCAGGTTGGCGGTGGCATCGAAGATCACGGGCCGGCCCCGCGCGACGACGTGCGCCCCGAGATGCGCGAGCGCCGCGTAGAAGAAGTCGCGCTCGGCGCTGGAATACGACGCGCGCGGCGTGAGCTGCGTGCGCATGACGTCGGACTCGAGCACGGCAGGCTCGAGACCCCGGGCCTGCAGCCGCGACAGGAGCTCGCGCGCGATGGCGCTCTTGCCGGAGCCCGAGAGGCCCGTCAGCCACACCGCGAAGCTCATGCGCCGCAATACTGGTTGGCACGCGCCGGGTCGAAGTGCGGCGCGTCCAGCACGTTGAGGGCGAAATCGAGCATCTTGCGGCGGATGGACGCGTCGAGCGCCGGGTACCAGAGCGGGTTCGCCATGACCAGCGCGCGGAAGGCGAAGAACGGCGCCGCCACGTCCAGGATTTCCAGGTCGCCCGAGCGCTCGAGATAACGCGCCCAGAAGCCGCGGAACAGGCGCTCGAAGTCCCCTTCCAGCCTGCCGGCGCGCTGCAGCGAGAAGAACAGGTAGTTGAGCGACAGGCAGGTGACGTCGTCCGCGGCCTCGCCCCATTCGCCGCGCGAGCGGTCGAGCACCGAGAAGTCGGCGCCCTCGCGGAACAGGATGTTCCAGGGATGGAAGTCGCCGTGCACCTGGCGCAGGCGGTGCGTCTTCGCCTTCAGCCGCCAGCGCCATTCCAGGCAGCGCCGCTCGATCTCGCGCACGCTTTCCACCAGCGGCCCCGCCGGATAGCTGTCGGCGACGCCGAAGATGCACTCGCCGTGCCCCACGAGGTCGCGCAGGCGGCGCGCATAGAGGCCGGGGTCGGGCCCCGGCACGCGATGGATCTCCGCAAGGTAGTCGCACAGCGCGTCGGCGCGCGCAACATCCTGCGGCGCGGCGGCGCCGCCGCCGCGCAGGCGCAGCAGGTCGTCGGCGTACTCGCGTCCCTCCACGAACTGCGCCAGCATGAAGAGCTCTTCGGCGCTGCCGAGCGATTCGAGCGCGCCGCCGGCGCGCACGGCGCCTACGTCGAGCGAGGGCACGTGCCGCGGCAGACGGTTGAAGGCGCCATGCGCCCAGAGCAGCAGCTGCGCGCGGTCGGCCATGTGCTCGTGGCCGAACGGTCCGGGGCGCACGGTCTCGAGCACCGCGCGCCGCGGTGCGCCGGCGAGCTCGTAGTCCACGCGCAGCGGCACGCCGTACCCGTAGCCCTTGTCGCCCTGGCGGCCGCCGCCGAGCGGCGTGACGCGCACGTTCGCCACCCCCGCGCCGTGCAGCGTGCGCAGGTAGGCCTCGAGCGCCGCGGGCGAAAATGGAGAGCGCGTCATCGCCGACAAGAGTGGTTCCTGCAATGCTGCCGCCGCTGCGGCCCCGCGACTTGATCTCGATCAACCGTCGATCGCGTAGCATTGCCGGACCATGAGCGCGATCACCGGACGCAGCGCCTTCCTGCGCCTCCTCGTCGAGGAAGGCGTCACCCACCTGTTCGGCAACCCGGGCACGACCGAGCTGCCGATCATGGAAGTGCTGCCCGATTTCCCGCAGCTGCGCTACGTGCTCGGGCTGCACGAATCGGTGGTGGTGGCGATGGCCGACGGCTACGCGCGCGCCTCCAATCGGCTCGCCGCGGCGAACGTGCACGTCGCGCCCGGGCTCGGCAACGCCATGGGCGCGCTCTACAACGCGCAGTTCTCGGGCTCGCCGATCCTCCTCACCGCCGGGCAGCAGGAGCAGGGCCACGGGCTGACCGAGCCGCTGCTCTACGCGCCGCTCGTGCCGGTCGCCGCGCCGTTCGTCAAGTGGGCGGTGGAGGCGACACGGGTCGAGGACCTGCCGCGCATCGTGCGGCGCGCCGCCAAGGTCGCGCTCACGCCGCCCACCGGGCCGGTGTTCATCTCGCTTCCCGGCGACGTGCTCGAGCAGCAGGCCGACATCGATCTGGGCGCGCCGACGCGCATCGACGCGCGCACGCGGCCCTCGGACGAGCTGCTCGCCGAGCTCGCGCGCCGGCTCCTGGCGGCGACGAATCCCGTGATCCTCGCCGGCCAGGAGCTGTCGATCCACGACGCCTTCGCGGAGGCGACCGAGCTCGCGGAGCTGCTCGGCGCCGGCGTGTACCAGCAGACGGTGCCTTACGCCGCGCAGTACCCGAGCGCGCACCGTGCCTGCCTCGGCGCGCTCACGCGCGTGCAGAAGTCGGTGCGCGCCGCGCTCGAGCCGTTCGACCTGCTCGTGTGCCTCGGGGCGGACCTGCTGCGCATGTCGGTGTACAGCCCGCTCGAGCCTTTGCCCGCCGACCTGCCCGTGATCCATATCAGCGAGCGCGACTGGGAGATGGGCAAGAACCACCCCACCGGGCTCGCGATCCACGCCAACGTCCGGGAAACGCTGCGTGCGCTGCTGCCGCTCCTGCGCCGGCTGCGCGGCGCGCAGGGCGCCCTCGCCGCCGAGCGGCGCCTGGCCGCGCTCGCCGCGCGCAACTGGAGCGCGCAGCGCGAGCAGGCGCGCCTCGTCGCGCTGGAGGCCGCCGAGGAACAGCCGGTCGATCCGCGCTATCTGATGCTGCGCTTCGCCGAAGCCCTGCCGGCAGACGCGGTGGTGGTGGAAGAAGCGCTGACCTCGAGCCTCACCCTGCCCGCGCTGCTCGAGCAGCGCGATGCGAAGTGCTACTACGGCCTGGCGAGCGGCGGCCTGGGCTTCGCCCTGCCCGGCGCGATCGGCGTGAGCCTCGCGCTCCCCGGACGGCCCGTGGCGGCGATGATCGGCGACGGCTCGGCGCTCTACGGCATCCAGGCGCTGTGGACCGCGGCGCACCTCGCGCTGCCGATCACCTACGTCATCGCCAACAACCGCGGCTACCGCATCCTCAAGGAGCGCCTGGTCTCGATGCGCAGGACGAACCGCTTCGTCGGCATGGACATCCGCGAGCCGGCGATCGACTACACGGCGCTCGCCGCGTCGATGGGAGTGCCGGGCCGGCGCGTCACGGACCCCGCGGAGATCGCGCCGGCGCTGCGCGAGGCGCTGGCGAGCGGCCGCCCGCGCCTCATCGAGGTGATGGTCGCCGACGGCTTCGGCACCAGAGCGCGGCTCGCTAGCGCCGCAGGACGCACTTCTCGTAGAGCGTCGGGAAGGCCCCCGCCGGGTCGTACTTGCGCTTGAGCGCGGCGTAGGCCTCGCCGCCGTAGAGGCGGCCGAACTCCTCTTCCGGGAAGAAGCTCTCCGAGTACAGCGACTTGATGCCGCCGAGCTCGGCGACCTTGCGCTCGACCAGGCGGTTGAAGTGGCCCGGCGCGTGCGCCGCGCGCGTGCGCTTCACGTCCCAGAAGCCGAAATTGACGTACCAGCCCGGCGCCAGCGGGTAGAGCGTGAAGCGCCCGGCGTGCGGCGCCGGGCCGATCGGGCAGATCCACAGCGGCCACAGGCCGATGTCGCGCGCGTGGAACTCGAGGAATTCGGCGGCGCGCTCGAGCGGGATGTCGACGTCCTGGATCACGGACTCCGAGTGCAGGCCGAGCAGGCGCTCGAATCTCCGGGTCAGGCCGACGCGGCTGTTCCAGCGCATGACCTTCGTATAGGTGCGCGAGCCAAGGCGCCTGCGGCCGTAGACGAAGCGGCGCACCAGCGGGTTCTGCGCGAAGACGTTCTTCGAGCACCAGAACCAGTCGGTGTCCCAGCGCCACAGGTAGTCGTGCACCGTGAGCCAGTCCTCGCGCTTCGCGGCGATCGAGCGGTAGTAGATGTGCTCGAAAGTGTAGTCGCTCGCGTAGGGCGCCGCGCCGGCGAAGCGCCCGAGCGTGAGGAACATCTTCTGCGGCGAGAACACGGTGCCGTCGACGAAGTCGGCATCGCCCGCGCGCAGGCGCTCGCCGAGCGCGGCGAAAAAACGCGCGGGGTCGGCGTACGGCTCGTGGCTCAGGTGCACGTAAGGCTGCACCGGTACGGCCTTCGCCTTGACGCGCAGCGCGTAGCCGAGCGTGCCGTAGGAATTGGGAAAACCGTAAAAGAGGTCCGCGTGCCCGTTGTCCGGCGCGGCGAGGACGAGCGATCCGTCGCCGAGCAGCACCTCGAGCTCGAGCATCGTGTCGTGCACCAGGCCGTGGCGGTGCGACGAGGACTCGATGCCCACGCCCGCCACCGCGCCGCCGAGCGTGATGGTCTTCAGCTGCGGCACCACCGCCGGCATCACGCCGTGCGCGAGGCAGCCGCGCACCAGGTCCTCGTAGGACGCCATGCCCTCGGCGTCCACCCACCCCGCGCCCGCGTCGACCTCGAGCACGTCGCGGAACGCGCGCACGTCCAGGCGCCGGCGCGCGCCGCCCGCGCGCTCGCGGAACAGGTTCGAGGTGCCCTTGGCGAGCGCGACCGGGCCGGCGCCGCGGCTAAGCTGCGCGCTGAGCGCCTGCGTCTTCGCGGTATGCGTGCTGCTCGTAGAGGAGCTCCCGGCTCATCGGATAGCTCTTGCGGGTGACGTTGCCCTTCGAGAACACGATCTGGAAGAGGTGCGTGTAGCCCCGCGCCGAGCGGAACATCTGCGCGCAGCCGTACAGGTACACGCGCCAGACGCGCCGGAAGCGCTCGTCGAACTTCTTCGGGTCGAGGGCGCGGATGTCGTCCCAGTGGCGATCGAACCGTTCGCCCCAGGCATCGAGCGTCAACGCGTAGTGCCGGCGCAGGTTCTCGATGTCCATCACCTCGAGCCCCGCGCGTTCCATGGCGGCGAGGGTGTGCGCGAGGCTCGGGATCCAGCCGCCCGGAAAGACGTGCCGGCGGATGAAGAAGTCGGTCTGGAAGTGCCCGACGTGGCCGATGAAGTGCAGCATGCCGAGGCCCCCCGGCTTGAGGAAGGCGGCGTGCGCGCGCACCACTTCCTCCAGCTGGTCGCGCCCGGCGTGCTCCAGCGTGCCGATCGACACCACCTTGTCGTACTGGCGGCGCGCGTCGCGGAAGTCGGTGTCGATCACCTCGAGCGAGCGCGCGAGGCCGCGGCGCGCGATCTCCGCGCGCACCCTCTCGACCTGCGAAGTGGTGTTGTTGATGCCCGTGACGCGCACGCCGAAGCGCTCGTGCGCGTGGAACATGAAGCCGCCGAAGCCGCTGCCGATGTCCACCACCGACTCGCCCGGGGCGAGGCGCAGCTTGCGCGCCACGTGCTCGATCTTGTTCCGCTGCGCCTCCTCGAGCGTGCGCGTGCCCTCCCTCCAGTAGGCGCAGGTGTACATCATGTGCGGGTCGTCGAGCCAGTAGCGGTAGAACTCGGTGCCCAGCGCGTAGTGGAACTCGGCGTTCTTCTTCGCCTGCGCCCAGTCGCGGTTGGAAAACCGGAGCTCGTGCCAGCGGTTGCGCACGCCGGTGAGGAGCCTGGCCCTCGCCACGCCGCCCTCCAGGCCGACGGCCATCGCCGCGGCAAGGTCGCCCTCGATATCCAGGTCGCCGTCGAAATACGACTCGAGCAGGCCGACGTGGCCGAAGGCGGCGATGCGCGCGTAGGCGGCCGCGCGGTTGAAGACCACGGTGAAGGCCGGCGGCGCGTCGCGGCTGCGGTACTCGCCGCCGCCGGCGAAGCGCACGGCGAACGGCACGCTCGAGCGCTCCCCGGCCCGGCGCAGAACGGCTTCGACGAGGGTTCTCACGGCCGGCCATTCTACCGGCCCGCAACAATCTCAGTGCGACATCAGGACCGGCACCGTCATGGCCTCGAGCATGGTGCGGGTCACGCCCCCGAGCACCAGCTCGCGCACGCGCGCGTGCCCGTAGGCACCCATCACGATCAGGTCGGCGCCGACGTCCGCGGCGCGCGACAGGATCTGCGCGCCGACGTCGTAGCCCGCGCCGCTCTGGCGCGCCACCGTCACCTTCACGCCGTGGCGCGCGAGGTACAGGCCGACGTCGGCCCCGGGCTGCTCGCCGTGGCCGCGCCGCCCTTTCTCCGGGTCGAAGGCGCACACCTCGACCGTCTCGGCGCGCCGCAGCAGCGGCAGCGCATCGGTCACGGCGCGCGCCGCCTCGCGCCCGGCGTCCCAGGCGACGAGCACGCGCTTGCCGAGCGCGGCAAAGCGCCCCGCGTAAGGCACGAACAGCACCGGCCGGCCGGCGGACAACACCAGCTCGTCGGCGAGGCCGCGCAGGTCGCCTTCGTCCCCGGCCTCGGGCTGGCCGGCGACTACCAGATCGGCGTAACGCGCCGACAGGCGCATCGCCGCCGCCGGGTCGGACTGCGAGCTGCGCCATTCGGCGCGCTCGCCGTTGCGCCGCACGATGTCGCGAAAGCGCCGCTCGGCTTCGCCCTGGATCCCGGCGTTGCGCTTGTCGAGCAGATCGCGCAGCGTCGGCCCGCCCTCGGCCAGCGCGTACGAGGGCAGCTTCGGCGAGCCAAGCGCGAACAGGCCGACGACGTGGGCGTCGAGCTCCTCGGCGAGGCTGCAGGCGAGGCCGAGCCGCTCGGCGCAGCGCGGCTGGTGATCGAGGTGCACGAGGATCGTCTTGTAGGACATCACTGTCTCCAAGTAACCTGCAGCCATGATGCCCGTCGCGCGCTCCCCGGAATTGACCTACGTCAACCGGGGGCGGTCTCGCCCGGCCAGGCTTTCCCCGCTCCGGCGTGGCACGCGTTGCGGGTCCGTTCTGGCGGGAGCGGCCCTCGCCGGCTGCGCATCCCTGCTGCCGCAGGCCCACCTCGCCACGCAGCAGGCCTGGGGCGACTTCGAGGAGGCGCGCGCGGCGATCGAGCGCATCGTGCCGCGGCAGACGACCCGGGAGGAGCTCTCGGCCGAGGGCATCGACCCGCTGCGCAATGCCGCCGTCACCATTCTCGGCCTGCCCGACGTCATGCAGCGCTTCACCGTGGGCACGGCGGTCGACGCGCAGGACCTCGACCCCGGCATCCGCGAGTGCCTGGCCGCGGGCAACGCCTGCACCGGCTATGCGATCCTGGTGCGGCGCAGTGACCGCAAGCGCGTCGGCAACTTCTGGCTCGACACGTTCAACTTCCGCCGCGAGACCGACGTCACCGGCTGGACGTTCAACGCGCTGATCCTGTTCGTCGGCGAGACCGTGGTGTACATGGTGCACGGCGGCCAGCCGCGCATCCACGAGAAAGAAGTGAGCCGCAACCCGCTCGGGCCGCTGCAGAGCTTCGGCGAGGCGGTCGGCTCGGCGCTCACGCGCTAACCGCGACGGCGCCCCGATCGATGGCGAGCGACGGACTCATACCAAGATGCTAGCCCTATGGCTCGCGTCGGGGTGATCGGCGGTGGCGCCTTCGGCACCGCGATGGCATGCGTCGTGCGCAGGTCTGGCCACGAGGTCACGATCTGGGCGCGGGAGCCGGAGGTCGTCGAGGACATCAACCGGCGCGGCCGCAACGAGCATTTCCTCGCCGGCGTGCAGCTCCCCGCAGGCATCCGCGCGACTGGCGATATCGGCGAAGCGGCCGCGGGCACGGCGTTTCTGCTGCTCGCGCCGCCGGCGCAACGCATGCGCGAAGTCGCGGCGCGCCTCGCTCCGATCCTCGCGCCGGGCACGCCGGTCGTAAGCTGCTCCAAGGGATTGGAGCAGGACAGCCTTGCGCTGATGCCCGAGGTGCTCGCCGAGGCGCTGCCGGGGTCTCCCGTCGCGGTGCTCTCGGGGCCGTCGTTCGCGCGTGAAGTCGGCCACGACCTGCCCTGCGGCGTGGCGCTCGCCAGCGCCGACGGTGTGCTCGCGCGCCGCCTTGCCGGGCTGATCGCCAACCCCCGTTTCGGCGTGCAGCCGAACACGGACGTCATCGGCACCGCCATCGGCGGCGTGATGAAGAACGTGGTGGCGATCGCGAGCGGCCTGCTCTCGGGCCGCAAGCTCGGCGAGAATGCGCGCGCCACCATGGTCACGGTCGGCCTCGCGGAGGCGGTGCGCTTCGGCCTCGCCAAGGGCGCGCAGCGCGAGACTTTCGACGGGCTCGCGGGCATCGGCGACATGATGCTCACCGCCAACAGCCTGCAGTCGCGCAACACCTCGCTCGGCTTCGCGCTGGGTGAAGGCAAGACGCTCCAGCAGGTGCTCGCCGGGCGCAAACAGGTCTTCGAAGGCGCGTTTTCGGCGCAGGCCGTGGTGAAAACCGCGCGCCTGCTGGGCGTGGACATGCCGGTATCGTTCGCCGTGGACGAGCTGCTCAACCACGGGGCGCGCGTCGATGCCACCGTGGAACGCCTCACCGCCGCCTTCGGCGGCTAGGCCCGCGCCCGGCGGGTGACATAGTGCACGCTCCCCCGGCGTGCGGCCGACCTAGAATGCTCGTGGCCGGAGGGCGCCTATGCTGGAACTGCTGGAGTGGGGCAAGAAGCGCGGCGAAGAAGCGGCCTACCCGGGATCCGACCCGAAGGCGGCGGGGACGGCGCGTGCCGGCCCCAGCGACGCCGCGGCCAGCGCGCTCGACGGACTGAGCGCCCAGCTGGGAGCGGCCGAGGGCGCGGCCGCGGAGCCCAAGGCGCGAATCACCGCCCTCGCGCGCATCCAGGATAGCGGCGCCCCCCACGTATCCGCGCTGCTCACGCAGTATCTCGTCAACACCGCGGGAACGCAGGCCGCGCGCGAGGCCGCCTGGGCGTCGCTGGCCAATTACCAGGCGCGCCTCGCGCAGGCGCTGTGCACGTTGGCGGGCGCCCAGCTGACGTTGCTGGGCGCGGCGCGCGCGCTGCAGGCGCTGCGCACCCTCGCCAAGCTCCACCTCGTGCATTACGCGGAGGTGCCGGGCAAGCTCTGGCGCGTGGCCTACGCAATTCACGCCGGCACGGAGATGGGTGGCTACTCGAGCACCCCGGTGCACGTCCAGTCCGGCCGCCAGACCACGGTGGAGCTGGAGCTTGTGCGCCTGCTCATGCTGCACGCAAGCGCGCCCGACATGATGGCCCCGGAGCAGATCGAGGTCACCGACCGCGTCATCGAGCAGCTGGGCGCCGAATTCACGCTGCGCCCACCCGGCGTCGCCGACAACCCATTTTCCTTCGAGCCGGGAAGCGAATTCCCCCCGCGACGCGCCAAGGGGCGGGCGCCAAGCGGGAGCGCGCGTCACTTCGGCCCCGGTATAGGTTACGGCTCGCTGGAGCGCGTCGCCAGGCAACTGGGGATGGGCAAACTCGAAGACTTAAAGGCCTTCGGCAAGGACATCGCGCCGGGAGTGCAGCTGGGCACGGTGCAGCACCTGCTCAGCTTCTGGCGCTTCGATTGCCCATACGCGCGGCCTGCGCACGCGCCCGCCGCCGGCTCCCTGGAGGTCGTGCACGGCTACGACCAGGTCTGGCAGTACCTCTCCGAGGCCCGGCATGGCGTGCGCGAACTCTCGCTCGCCACTGCCCCGGCCGGTGCGGCGGAGCCCCCGGAGGCCTGGGAGCTGCGCGGCGCCGGGGGCGGCGAGCTCGGCGCGGAAGTGCCGCCGGCGAGCCGCACCTGGGCGAAGTGCGGCGCGGTAGTCGGCTTGTCGATGCGCGACGGCGAACGCTGGATAGGGTTGATCCGACGCATGCTTACCCGGCCGGAGGGCGGCCTGCAGGCGGACGTCGCCGTGCTGAGCCGCGAGCCGCAGGCGCGGTCGCTGCACGAATTGTCCGAAATGGGCGAGGACCGCGCCGTCTCCGACGCTGCTGCCCGGGCATTCGCCTACGCCGGTGTGAACGCCGTGATCGTCGCGGACGGAGCGGACAGCGCGCAGCCCGCGAACCTGATGCTGCCGGCACAGAGCTGGAAAGAGGGACGCATCTACGAGCTGCAGACGGAAGACCAGTCGCGCTACCTGCGCGGCTTGCAGCTCGTGCGGCGCGGCGACGACTACGTGCGCGCCACGTTCGAGTGGGTGTCCGGGCCGGCCTAGCGTAGCTCGAGCCGCACGGGCTGATGGTCGGAGGCGTCGGTGGTCACGTCGGCCTCCACGCCCGCGATCCTCGCGGCCACGTCCGCCGTCACCGCGAAGTAATCCCGGCAGTGCCCGCCCAGCGGCCATTGCTTGCGGTCGAACAGGCCCGTGGTCGGCGGGTGCGGATCGCCCGGCCGCGCGTGGCGCCAGGCGTCTATGAAGGGAGCCCGGAACAGCGCTGCGTACTGCGCGTCATCCGGCAGCAGGTTGAAGTCACCGCACAGCACGAGC
>Ga0214472_10008229_pt1 | contig 10900 bp, 9 predicted proteins | sample RVTome_6_FD_207662 | JGI IMG/M metagenome (GOLD analysis project Ga0214472, IMG submission 207662) | Soil microbial communities from uranium-contaminated site in the Upper Colorado River Basin, Wyoming, United States - RVT140D175 | ecosystem: Environmental > Terrestrial > Soil > Contaminated >...
CTCGGTATTATTTATTATTTGGGTTTAGGTGTGTCTAAAGATTATAAAAAAGCACTTGAATGGTATGGACGCGCTGCAAAAGCAGGGCATGCTGATGCTCAAAGAAATTATGGCGATATGATTAATTTTGGTCGGGGCACTCAAAAAGATAATTATCAGGCGTATAAATGGTATTTTGCAGCATCTCAACAAGGAAACAAAAAAGCTGAAAATCAAATTTCAGTGATAGCTGCGTCAGGCAACTTATCGCCAAACCAGCAGATGCATGCCAAAATTGAAGCTAATGAATTTATCATGGACGAAACAAAACGTTTCATGAGCCACGATACTTATATCGATAAAAAATAATTATTATTACTATCCTAAAAACTTCAGTTGACCGGCTCTATATCACAATGAAACGTAATAAATTAAAAAAAAATTATAGTTTAGGTCTTTGTCCATCGGATAAGTCAGCCTACTCATCTAATTGCACATTTTTCAAGCTCATTTGCTTGATAGCAAAAGCCTTACGTAGAATGACTATGCTCGGCTTTTTAATCGGCGCAACTGAACTTGAAAAAAGCACACTTAGACGAGTCCAACTGAGGTTTTCAGGATTATGTGTGGAATAGTCGGTGCCGTTGCTCAACGTGATGTTTCTCCTGTTTTACTAGAAGGGTTAAAACGACTTGAATATCGGGGTTACGATTCAGCAGGTTTAGCTGTAATTGACTATGACGGAAAATTACAAAGAATCCGTGTTCAGGGAAAAGTAAATCAACTAAAGCAAGAACATCAAGCTTCACCATTAATTGGTGGAACAGGTATAGCCCATACTCGATGGGCAACACATGGCAAGCCTAGTCTTAATAATGCTCATCCTCACATTTGCCGAAATCAAGTTGCTCTTGTACATAATGGCATCATTGAAAATCATGAACAACTTCGGGCACAGCAAACGGCTTCTGGATTTGAATTTAGCTCAGAGACAGATACTGAAGTTGTAGTAAATGCAGTTTATGAAGCTTTGCAATCCACTGCTGATATTTTACAAGCCGTATTTGCAGCAATAAAACAATTGCAAGGAGCTTATGCATTAGGCGTTATTAATAATGAAGAGCCGGAAAGATTAATAGCCGCTAGAAAAGGCAGTCCCCTGGTCATAGGTGTTGGTATTGGTGAATATTTTATAGCTTCGGATGTTTTTGCATTATTACCAGTAACACAGCAGTTTATTTTTCTGGAAGAAGGCGATGTTGCTGATATCAAGCGTGACAAATTGACTATTTATGATTCAAACCAACAGATAGTTGAACGGCCTGTCAATATTTCAAAGCTAAGTGCTGATGTCGCAGATAAAGCGGGTTATCGGCATTACATGTTAAAAGAAATCTTTTCACAACCAAATGCAATTGCTGAGTCATTGGAAAATCGTATAAAAGAGGGTCAAGTTGTTGCGAGTGAATTTGGTCAAAACGCGGAATCAATATTTCAACAAGTCAAAGCTGTCAAAATTGTCGCATGTGGAACAAGCTATCATGCCGGTTTGATTGCCGCTTCCTGGATGGAAGAAATTGCTCAAATACCCTGTCATGTTGAAATAGCGAGCGAATATCGATATCGAAAATCGGTGGTAATTGACAACACCTTGTTAGTTTCTATATCACAATCAGGTGAAACGGCAGATACACTTGCGGCATTACACAAAGCAAAAAAATCCGGTTTTTTAAGCACATTAGCCATTTGTAATGTTGCCGAGAGCTCGTTAACAAGAGAAGCTGAACTGGTTTTTTTAACACATGCGGGTCCAGAAATAGGCGTTGCTTCGACAAAAGCATTTACAACACAACTCGTGGGGTTGTTTTTACTCGTTGTTGCTATAGCAAAGCATAATGGCCTTTCAAATGAACAGGAAACAGAATTTGTTAAACAACTGGAAAGCTTGCCTGGTCGAGTCAATCAATTACTTCAGTTTAAAGACGATATAGAAACGATAGCGAAGGATTTTTCTGATAAACACCATGCCTTATTCCTGGGTCGAGGTAGTTTTTTACCGGTTGCGATGGAAGGAGCCTTAAAGTTAAAAGAAATATCTTATATTCATGCAGAAGCTTATGCGGCTGGCGAATTGAAACACGGTCCACTCGCACTGGTTGACGATGATATGCCTGTGGTTGCTGTTGCGCCAAATAACAATTTATTAGAAAAATTGAAATCGAATTTACAGGAAGTACAGGCGCGAGGCGGGAAACTTTACTTGTTTGCAGATAAAAATAGTGAAGTTGAATCTACAGAAGGCGTATATGTGCTTAAAATTAATGCAGTTTATGATTTTATGGCGCCGATACTTTATACTATTCCTTTGCAATTATTGGCCTATTATGTCGCCGTTATTAAAGGGGCAGACATTGATCAACCTCGCAATCTTGCAAAATCTGTCACAGTTGAGTGACAAGTTGCTATAAACTACTTATATTTAACCTATTATTCACAATCAAAAGTAGCGAGAAACCGTTTATACCCAAGATACCTGAAGATGCGGGATTTAGAGTGCGTTTGTTTTTATTCAGAGCGAGGCGCGACGACGCGCATGGTCGCTCCCTGTAAGGAGGAGTAACGAAGCTCTGGATAAAAACAGGTGTGCTATAAACCTGCATCTTCAGGTATCTTGGGTATATATTCAAACATTAATCATTGTATGCAGGGAGCAAGCAATAGCGGAAAACAAATAATTTATGATAATGAAAAAAACAGAATCAAAAGTAAAAGTTTTAATTGTTGATGATGACAATGATGTACTTAATTTACTTGAAAACTGGCTGGCTAAAGAAAATTACGATGTGAAAAGAGCTGAGTCGGGTTCCGAAGCAATAAATTTAGTCGGTATTTATGCCCCCGATTTAGTCATTACTGATCTCTATATGGAAGGGATGGACGGTATGACATTGCTCACAGAATTGCACAATGATAATCCCTTACTCCCGGTGATTATGTTGAGTGGCCAAGCTCAAATTCCTGATGCAATTAAAGCAATGCATTTAGGAACATCAGCATTTTTAACCAAACCAATCAATCAGAGCGAGTTTCTCGAGACAGTCAAAAAAGTCAGTCCAAATCTGGATAAAAATGCATTAAGTGAATTTACAAAAAACATTGTTTATAAAAGCAAGGCAATGTCAGACATTATCGAGATGGCTAGTCTGGTTGCTGATAATGATGTTTCCGTTTTTATCTCCGGTTCGACCGGAGCGGGAAAAGAAGTGATTGCTAAAGCAATTCATGCGGCAAGTTCAAGACGAGATCGCCGTTTTATTGCAATAAATTGCGGGGCTATTCCTGAGCAATTACTTGAGTCTGAATTATTTGGTCATGAAAAAGGGGCTTTTACCGGTGCGAATCTCAAGCATGAAGGGCTTTTTCAAGCCGCAAACGGCGGCACGATCTTTCTTGATGAAGTGGGTGATATGCCACTTGCATTACAGGTTAAGTTGTTACGTGTTTTGCAGGATTTTGAAGTGCGACCGGTCGGCTCTACCAAAACCTATCCGATTGATGTTAGATTAATTTCAGCAACACATAAAAATTTAGAAGAAGCTGTAGAAAAAGGCGAATTTAGACAAGATCTTTACTATCGTTTAAAAGTCGTGCCACTGGATATTCCTAATCTTGCAGACCGACAAGATGATATTCCGGCTTTAGCTGAACATTTTTTGGATGTGTATTCTAAAAATAATCATCAGGAAAAAAAGAAATTCTCACCAGATGCAATGAAATATCTTGTTTCGATGCCCTGGCCGGGAAATGTCCGGCAATTAATTAATGTGATTGATTTGTGTGCAACAATATCAAAAAACAAGAACATTCCTTTAAGTCTGGTTAAAAAAGCGGTGCATGATGATCCTGTTAATATGCAAACACTTAAAGAAGCAAAACAGACGTTCGAACGAGGTTACTTATTGAGCGTGTTACGAATCACGCATGGTCATGTGGCAAATGCCGCTAAAATTGCCGGGCGTAATAGAACAGAATTTTATAAATTGTTAAATCAGTATAATATTGAGCCAGCATCGTTTCGAGATAAAAAAATTACTGAAAAGGAAGAAAACTAAAGGATTAAATATTATGTCTGCCGAAAAAATTGTTGTACAGGTGGATCCTGATTTGGAAGACCTGATTCCCGGATTTCTTGAAAATAGAAATCTGGAAGTTGAAAAATTACGTACTGAACTGAGTAATAATAACTTTACCAGTATTGCTTCAATCGGACATAGCATTAAAGGTGTTGGTGGCGGCTATGGTTTTGATCTCATGTCTGAACTAGGTGCAAATATAGAAACTACAGCGAAACAAAATAACGTGGAAGCTATACGGGAAAATATTGACCGATTGGATGATTATCTCAAACGTGTCGAAGTTGAATACACCTGAATAAAGGGTGTGTTGCTTTGAAAAACAATGATAACCGAAACATTTCCAGTAGATCTACTTACCTCATAACGTTTTTACTGGGTCTTGCATTTAGTATTACATTAATGCAAAGCACCTGGAAAACGGCTATCGAACGCAAGCAAAAAGATTTCCATTTCGAAATTCTGTCTATTCAGCAATCTGTATCAAGTAATGTTCTATCAGGTAATGATGTCACTAACAATGTCTCTGCCTTTTTTTCTTCCAACGAAAATGTTTTATCAGAACAATTCGATACTTTTACAAGTGACATCCTTGAACGATATGAGCATATTGAAGCTATTAATTATTATGCGTTTACTGGTAATGATAGAGTTAACGAATTTCCATTAGTTTATCAACATGGGCGTGAAGATACCGGTATACATGTTGGAGAAGATATTTACCTCGAACCTAAATACAAAGATGCAATAGATACATCAATAAATACCGGTTCAGTTGTGCCTGCGCCACCTGATGTTGAAAATAATGTTGATAGAAAATATTGGCTATTCAAAGCAATTTATAGCCAGAACCCTTCTGCGATTAAGAAAAAAAACTACACCGGTAGCGTTACGGGTATAGTTTCAGTATTGGTGTCGCCAACTAAATTACTAGGCGATAGAGGTGTGAATAACAGTCTGACAATTACAATGTTCAGTGATACTTCAAACATTTATGGCAGGCAATTATTATATTTTAATGACCCTAATAAGAATGAAGCTAACAAGTCATGGAAGGTCGACACGCTCAGAGAAGAAAAACTGATTCAACTGCCGCCGTATTCAATCAAGATCATTATTGAAAAGAATCTTTACTTTTCTGATCTTGAGTATCATTTATTATTAGTCTCCCTGCTAATTTGCGTGGGAATATTAATGATGTTGTATGGTTTAGTTCGGGCGAAAGCGCAACAGGAAGAAGCTCTCAGACAGAGAAACGCAGTAATTGAAAAACAAGTTGAAGAGCAAACCCGCGAACTTGCTATTGCCAGAGATGAGGCTCTTGAGGCTGTACGTACGAAATCCGAGTTTCTTGCAAGTATGAGTCACGAAATCAGAACACCCCTGAATGCTATTATTGGCATGAGTGATTTAATGTATGAGACAACACTGTCTGCTGAACAAGAACAGTATGTAAGTGTCTTCAGAAAAGCGGGCAATGCCTTATTAAGTCTGGTTAACGATATTCTTGATCTTTCAAAGATTGAAGCAAATCAGCTTGTCCTGGAAGAGATTTCTTTCAATATTATAGAGTTGATTGAAGAAGTGGCCGAGATTTATGCATTAAAAGCATCAGATAAAAATATTGAAATTATTACGCGCGTTGAAACTGACATTAATGCAAGTCGACTCGGTGACCCTGGCAGATTAAAACAAATTATTCTCAATCTGATTAGTAATGCGTTGAAGTTTACGGAAGAAGGCGAAATTATTGTGTCATTGTCCAGTGCAAATGACATTGAAGATGGAGAAGCGCTATTAATTAGTGTGCGTGATACAGGAATAGGTATACCAACAGAAAAACTTGAAGCAATATTCACCAGCTTTACTCAGGCAGATACATCTACTACTCGCAAATATGGCGGTACCGGTTTAGGTCTGACAATTTCAAAACGTTTAACTGAAATGATGGGCGGTAGAATTTGGGTAGAAAGTGTTGAAAATGAAGGTAGCAGTTTTTTTGTTCGGGTTTCTTTACCTGAACAAACGTTGCATTCATCGTTTAAAAAAGACTTTAGCAACGAGAATATTTTTATTGTTGATTCGCGAGAAAGTAACTGTTTGAGTATTGAAGAACAGTTAATAGTCTCAGGTGCAAATTGTTTTAAAGCAAATAGCATGGAAGAAACCCGGACGCTTTTTCAAAAGAATACAACGCCATCAATAATGCTAATAGAAAGCGATTTGTTTTTTTCGTATGAAAAAAATAATTCATTTTTGAAAGAAAATATTGATCTGGATAAGGTTGTTTTATTAGTTAACCCAAAAGACATGGGAAAGTATTCCATGCTAGCTAAAAATGCAGGAATAGAAAACTTGTTGATTAAACCTATTAAGCGTAAAGAACTATTCAAAGCAGTTAATAAAATACTTAATAAAAAAGATGAAAGCCTGGTTGATAATATTGAAAAGGATGATAAAAAAGAAGAAGTAAAAGCGAGACATATTTTGCTGGTCGAGGACAATCCGGATAATCGCATGTTAATCAAAGCCTATTTGAAAAATACGCCTCATAGTTTAGATGAAGCAGAAAATGGAGCTATTGCCGTAGATATGTATAAACAGGGTAACTATGATCTGGTTTTTATGGATGTACAAATGCCGGTGATGGATGGTCATGAAGCTACGAAATTAATACGTGCCTGGGAAGAAGAAAATAATAAAACACGCACGAAAATTGTTTCTTTGACGGCACACGCGCTAAAGGAAGAAGTTGATAAATGTATGGAGGCAGGATGCGATACGCATCTTAGCAAGCCAATCAAAAAAGCCACATTATTAAAGACGATTGAAAAGTTAGCTGGAACATAGTTTTTCAACTACGTCGTAGTTCAACGACGAAATTACATTAAAAAGACAGTTGTTTAAGCCGGGATAGGGTTTCAATCAAGTTCATGCCTAACTGCTAATATACACTCTAACTATTTGTTATTTCATTGTTAAATATCAGAAATTCTGAGTAGTATCCGCTTTAATAGCCGTGTTGTTATGCTGTGGCATAGCGATTGCGATACACCATGTAATACTTACAAAAGAGAGATATCACATGGTAAAGCTATTTGGATTCAGGATTACCCCGTTTTTTCTTTTTATTCTTGGCTTGCAATGTCTGGCACTATTAGTCTCTATTTATATAGGGGTTTTGTTGTATCAGGACACAGCAACGAGTTCTATTTCAGTCGACATAATGGATCAATCAATTTATTCAGGCGTGTTTCTCATTATGCTCATTTCTATATTAACGCCGGGATTTTTTTACCAAACAAGGGTTATTAATTACGTCAAAAAATCGATTAATGAAAGGGCTCTGGGTTTTATCGGGGCTTTAGTCACCATGACAATTATTATGTTTACCAATAATTTGGGACTGGATTCAAAAACGCTTTTTATAGCCGCATTGTTAAGTGCCTGTGTTGGCTTGCTGATTAATCAAGCAAGGCTATTTAGTAAATACTGGCGTTTTCTGGTGCGGTCTGGAGTAAATTAGAGAATCAGTTTCGAAAGAGATTTAAATTCAGGGTGAGAAGCATCTCGCAGCCATTCAAATAATACAGATTCGGTAGTTAATAATGAACAACCTGCCGAATTTAATCGTAACAATGCTGTTTCATAGCTAGTCAATTTACGAGAAGCTATGGCATCAGTCACAACGAATACCTCATAACCTTCTGTAATCAACTCCAAAGCACTCTGTAGTACACAGATATGTGCTTCAATCCCAGTCAGTATAATTTGTTTTTTATTAATCTGTTTCAGGTGCTCAGGCAGTTTGTCGGCACCAAAACAGGAAAATCGGGTTTTATCAAAATTTCTTGCTGAATCAGTAAGTTCATCAGCAATAAATCCTTCTATTGGCCCTAAACCCTTTGGGTATTGTGCAGTAACAATCACAGGAACATTTAACTGGTTTGCGGCATTTAATAAAATATAGGTATTTTTTCTTAAGCGTGCAATAACACTCTCGGGCATTGCCGAGCTAAGTTTTGCTTGAACGTCAATAATGATTAGACAAACATTATTTGCATCACATAAGCTGCTTACATTGTTTTGTGTGGTCATTACTACATTAACCAGGCATTAATGAGTTCAAGATCGTCGGTAGATAGAGTGCCCGCTGCTTGTTTGAGTCTAAGCGTGTCTAGTATGTAATTGTATTTTGCCTGACTGTAATTTCGACGTGCTTCAGATGTGGTTCGTTGTGAAGCAACAACATCGACAGCAGTACGCGTTCCCACTTCAAAGCCTGCTTCAGTCGCTTGCAATGCAGTTTCACTTGAAACAACAGCCTGCTTTAATGCAGTGACCTGACTAATACCTGAAATAACACCCAGATAAGCTTCCCGGGTTAATCGTTGTGCAGAGCGACGAGCCTGTTCAAGTGAATGCATCGCGATATTGTAATTTTCATGAGCTTCTCTCGTTTGAGAACTGACCAGACCACCAGAGTAAAGTGGAATATTTAATTCCAGTCCAATAGATGATGCATGTGTTTTGGTTGAGCCAAATCGACCGCCATTAGAGTCATATCCATGTGAACCAACCAGATCAAGTGTAGGATAATGTCCAGCTGATTGGCGCTTAATTTCATTTCTGGCCGTTTCAGCAGCGTGTCTTGCTGCAATCATGCCCAGGTTTTGTTCTAAAGATAATTCTGTCCAGCTTTCAATAACTTCTGGTTCAGGTCGCACTAATGACATGTTATTACCTAGTGTATTAAGGTCAGTAACATAATCACCAGTAAGTTCACGCATGGCTTCCTGCGCATTATCGATCGTATTATGCGCTAAAATTTCCTGTGCAACGGCGAGATCATGTCCGGCTTGAGCTTCCTGAACATCAGTAATCGCACTTAAACCCACTTCAAAACGTTGATTTGCCTGTTCAAGTTGCCGGCTTAATGATTTTACTTCGGCTTGTGCAAATTCAAGATTGTCCATAGCTGCAAGGACATCAAAATATCGTTCTGCAATACGAACCATTAAATCTTGCTGTGCTTCAATAAGTTCAGCATCAGATTGTTTGATTTCACTATCTGCTTGATCAAGTGCAATAAAACGATCACGTCTGAATATAGGTTGAGAAATATTTAAAGAATAACCACGACTATTAAAATTTACTTCACCGGCAGAACCAAATGCGCTGGCAGAAGAAATATCCTGATCAAATCGAGTCGTATTAGCGCTTATATCTACCGAAGGTAATAATTGTGACATTGCTTGCGGTCGTGCTTCCAAAGTAGCGCGATGTGAAGCCACTTGTTGTAAATAAGTCGGGTCATTTTTTTCTGCCAGTTTATAAACACTCAACAAATCTGCCGCCAGACAATTTGCTGAAAGCAGGAGAGTTGATATTAATAAATTAGCTTTGAAACAATTAATGTTCATAAAGAGACAATCTACTTTTAATTATTTTGATTTACGAAAATGACAAGCTGATTAATACTGCGCCATAGCTGTATCAACAGATTTGGCCCAGGCATCAACTCCACCTTCAAGATTCGCAATATTACTGTAGCCGCTACCTTCCAGGTAACTGGCTACTTGAAAACTACGCATGCCATGATGACAAATTACAACTGTTTCGTCATCTGGTTTAAGCTCGTCCAGCATTTGCTGCACATTAGACATACTTATATTGATAGAGCCTTCGATATGACAGGTTTCATATTCCCACGCCTCGCGTACATCCAGTAAAACCGGCTTTTCGTTAGCATCAAGTTTCGATTTAAGCTCTTCTGCCGTTATTGTTTTCATGTTATTAGAAGACAAATTTTTCTTTTTGTTCCGAACCGATCAATGCGGGTAAATCTGTTTCAAACAGACTTTCTTTTGAATAAGCTCCATTTTCCTGTTTTGTCAGAACACAGGCTTCCATTGCGTGTGATTCGCCAATAATGGCAAACATTCGTCCGCTATTGTTTAATAAGTTTAAAAACTGCTCATCCATTTTCGGCAAAGAAGCGGTTAAAACAAGGACATCGTATTTTTCACTTTTATCTAACAAGCTGTAAGCGTCGGCACATTCAAGTTCAATATTAGTTAATCCTGTTTTTATAATTTTGTCAGTCGCCGCAACAATAAAATCAGGATAAATATCGATACTCTTAACATGTTTCGCTGACTTTGCCAGCAATGTTGTTAAATACCCACAACCCGTACCAATTTCCAATACAGTTTCATCTGCTTTTAGTCGAAGAGATTGTAAAAGTCGTGCTTCAACTTTAGGCATCATGGTTGTTTGTTCATGGCCAATGGGAATACGCATGTCAGCAAATGAAAGATCTTTATAAGCATCGGGAATGAATTCTTCGCGATGAATTTCATTCAGCAAATCAAGTACATCCTGATCAGGTACTTCCCAGGGTCGGATCTGCTGTTCAATCATGTTGAATCGGGCTTGTTCAATATCCATATGATTATTCTCTTTAGATATACTCAAATGTAGTTGTAGTTAGTAATCGTATTATATAGCATGTCATCAAGCTAGGGGCGCCTTTATAGGCTGAGATTGACCCTTGAACCTGATCTGGTTAGTACCAGCGTAGGGAAGCAAGCATCTTGCCATTGGCGCTCGTGAATTATAATTCTTTTACTATAAAAGAGGCTATTTTAATGAGTGCAATTCCAGATTCCATACTGAGTAATACGGCGACAGTTGATAAAAAAGCGGTCGAAGCGATTCCTAATTCGAAAAAAATACACGTTATAGGTTCAAGACCCGACATTCGTGTACCTATGCGCGAGATTTCC
>Ga0214472_10008230_pt1 | contig 10900 bp, 5 predicted proteins | sample RVTome_6_FD_207662 | JGI IMG/M metagenome (GOLD analysis project Ga0214472, IMG submission 207662) | Soil microbial communities from uranium-contaminated site in the Upper Colorado River Basin, Wyoming, United States - RVT140D175 | ecosystem: Environmental > Terrestrial > Soil > Contaminated >...
GCGGTCGGCGCGGAATCTCAGGCGGCGCAGGGCGCTTTGAGGCTCCCCGCACCGCACCGCGCCCCAGAACTCGGCAGCCACCACGTCCGGCGAGGCCTCGGCCGCCCAGTCGAGCTTCCGCGCTTCCTCCAAGTGGCGTCCGACGACGGCGGCGAGGGCACGATCGAAGCCGGTGAGAGCGATCCCTTCGCGAGCGACCAGGCGCGCCGCCGAGTGGGCCACCAGTCGCTCGAGTTCCTCCGTTGGGGGCCAGGGGGCACCGAACGGCAGCCGGGCAAGCGCCTCCTCGAGGCCGGCGGGATCCCCGGCGCCGCACCGGGCGATCGCTTCGAGGACATCGTGGACCAGGCTGCCGACCAGTCGGCCCTCGATCGCCGGCAGCAGCTCGAGTGGATCGGCCGCGGGCTCGAGGCGGAGAATCTTGGTGAGGAAGGCCTGCCAGGGGCAGCGGGCGAGGCCTTCGAGGGTGGTTACCGAGATCTCGCCGTTCCCGCTCTCTCGCGGATCGCCGGCGCCGGCCGGGCCGAGCCAGCCGAAGTGGGGTCCGAGACGAGAGCGTGTGGACCGTCCCACCGGGGTGCGTAGATCCGGGTCGATCTCGTCGAGCAGGCGGCGGCGCGCCGCGGCCACCGTGAGCGCGATGGGGGGCGCGCAACCGCCCTCCTCGAGAGCCAGCGGAAGCAGTTCGGCGAATCGGTCCCGCGTACCGTGGAGGCCGGCGAGGATCGCCGCATCGCGCGGCGGCCGCGGGGTCTGTTCGACCGCGGCCAAGGAGAACCGGTGCGGGGCTCGCGGTGGCTCACGCCACGCTTCGGGGGCCTCGGGTTGCGTACGCCAGCGCAGCCGCTCGACGAGTGGTGAGGGCGTCAACCGCGCCCCGTCTTCGTCGGCCTCTTGCCACGACAGCGTGATGTGCGGTGCGGAGTCGAGGAGTTGGGCGAACAGGTAGCGCTCCTCGGCGTGGCCGTCGCTCTTTCGCGGTAGGTCCGGCAGCAAGCCGAAACCGCTGCGCGCCAAGGCTTGGCGGAGGGGATCGGGGAGTAGTGGATCCTCCAGGACCACTCGCGGAAAGACCCCCCGGTTGAGGCCCATCACGAAGAGATACCCGAACGTGCGCCCGCGCGCCTCGATCACGTCCAGGATCTGAACGCCACCTCCCTCGCCGCCGAGTGGTCGGCTGGTGACCGCTTCTGTCGCGGGAGCGAAGAGGTCGAGCCACTCGTCGAGGGCGATCGGCCAGCCGGCTGCCAGGCCGCGCCCAGCGGTCTCCATGGCAACCTCGAAGGGCCGGCAGGCATCGTCTCTCCAGGCCAGATCGCGGATCACGAGGTCGCGAGCCTCCGTCTCGATCTCCTCCAGGGTGGCCGCAGCGGTGAGCTTGCCGAGTCGGCGCAGCAGATTCCGTGCACTGCTGCGAGCCGCCTCGAGGCTCGCGCCGGTCACCGAGCTGCGGCGCGCCAGGACTCTCGCCGGCGCTTCGTCATCCCCGCCGTCGAAGGCGTCGAATCCACGTCGGACGGGAAGCGGATAGCTGCCGTTTCGATCGAGCAGCGGCTCGAAGGCGAGCGAGGCGACCTCGCCCAGCCGCCCGGCGCCCAGACACAGGAGGGCTTGGCGGAGCAGGACCTGTCCGGCACTCGAGCCGCGGCTCTGCCGCAGCTCGAGCCAGCGGTCGATCGGAGTGCGCTCGCGTCTCGCCAGGAGCTCGATGAGGGCGTGACATCGCCGGCCGTCGGGACCGACCGGACCCAGTGTGCCAAAGCCCGAGAAGGGCACCGCGAGAGTGTCCAACTCCTCGCGCAGCGCGAAGCGGTAGGGCTCGATGCGGCGTGCCACGACGCCGATCTCCTCCGGCGTGACGCCTAGCGCGAGCAGCGACCGCACGCGGCGCGCCACCTCGCGCGCTTCGCTGGCCGCGCCGACCGTTCGGAACATCTCGATCTGCGGCGCCTCCGCGGCCTTCGCGAGGGCCGAAGGAGCGCCGGTGACGGCGAGGATCCGCTCCTCGAACCGTCGGCTGAAGGAGTTGCCGCTGTCGTCGCGCTCCCGCAGCGCCGGATCCGGCGGGCGGTCGAGGTAGAGCGTGCCCCGGTAGCGAGCGAGCAGCGCCTCCAGCAAGTCGGTCGCCATCCCGGTGGCATCGGCGAATCCGCTGATCGCCAAGTGGGAGACGGCGGGAAGCTCGTCGACCCCGGAGCGGACGATCTCGGCCGCCCTGCGGAGCAGAAAGGGGGTGCCGGCGACGCCGAGGCGCTCCATCTCCAGGCCGGCGAGAGCGGCGACCTCGGTCAGGGCCCGCGCGCGCTCGATCTGGGCCCGCGATGCGAGGCTTCTTCCGCTAGCCGCGATCTCGTCGACCAGTCCATCGACGAGAGCCTGCTCGAGACCGGCTTCGAGCAGGTCGCGCACCGTTCCGCCGACGGTCCGATAGCCGTCCTCGAGGGCGTCGAACGAGCGTCGAAGAACCGGGGCCGAGCGAGCGAAGCGGCGGGCCAGGAGCTGGATCAGGCCGTCGTTGATCGGCCGGCTGCCTTCGGCGCGCTCAACCAGGTCGATCGCCACGTGGCTCAGCGTGCGGCAGGTGAGCCCCAGAACGGAAGGGCCGAGGCGAGCGGCGATGCGTAGCTGGAGGTGAGCTCGGAGGCTGCGCGAAGGGACCACGATCAGAACCGGGCGGGAGAGGCGCTCCTCGAGGGGGGCGGAGAGAGCGACGGCAAGGTCCGCCAGCAGGGTCTCTTCGCAGGCGCGCGGTCCGTTGCAGACGCGCAGCGCTGGGGCCCCGATCGCAGACACCCGGCAATGCGAGCACGGTGCTCCGGCGCTGTCAACCGCGCCTCGCCGGCTTCGAGGTCGTGAACGATGTCGGCTCTCCGATCGCACCGCATCCATCGCGCGCGCGGGCCGCAGTGGCCCCCCCTCGGCCACCCCGAAGCGGCAGGTCCAGCGGCGTGAACTGTGGGAGCGCGCAGCGAGTCGGGGCCGCTGGCCTCGCCGGAGCTCTTCGTGATCATCAACCTGCCGAAGCGCTCGACCGGGACCGATGCCAACGTCCCGTTGCGCGGCGTCGAGGACGCGGCCTTCGAAGTCCACGCCGGCATCTGCATCGTCGAGGGGCGGCGTTTCGAGCCCTTCGCCGGCCTCGAGCTGGGTGACAGCATCGAGGTGAGAGGTGAGAGTTGGCCGGTGGTGGGCATCTTCACCGCCGACGGCGGAGTCTCCGAATCGGAGATCTGGTGCGACGCCGGTGTCCTGCAACCGGCCTCGCTACTCTGCATCAACACTCGGTGAGAAGGTCAGGCTCGGCCGACCGTTCAGCGCAGCCCGGCCGCGATGCGGGCGAGGAGAGCGACGGAGGCTTCCAGCCCACCAGGCCGGCTGGTCGCCAGCCAGAGCGCGGGCAGGGCTTCGACCAGCGGCTCGATCTCTCGGCGCAGGCGACGACGCGCGGCTCGCGGCAAGGCGCCCAGCGGTGCCTCGCGCCCCCGCTCGAGGCGCGCGGCGCCCAGTCGGCAGGAAAAGGAGAGCAGCGAGGCGACCCAGGAGAGCTCGAGGTGCTCCTGCGTCGGACTGCGCGGGAGCGCGACGAGATGGTCGCCGATCTCTGCGAGGCGATTGCCCGCTCGGTCGAGACCCGCCGTGGTCAGGTGCTCGAATCGCGAGTGGGTGAGGTCCTCGCGAGCATGAAGCAGCAGGCGGAAGAGGACGCTACCGTTCTTGAGCCGCACTCCGGTCTCGACGTCAATCCGCGCCAGCGCCAGGGCCGCCTCGCCGAGGCCGTTCTCCCCCTCGAAGAAGTGCAGGTCGAGCAGCGCGGGCCAGTCGGGCGCTGCGCCACGCGCTTCAGCGGCCCAGGCGCGAGCCGCGCCGGCAATCCATCCGAGCCCGCTCACCGACGGGGGCTGCAGGTGACCGTGATCGCCCCAGTCGGTGATCAGGTAGCCCGCCGCTCCGCTGGCACGGCCGGCCTCGGCCGCCCTCGCCAGGTTGGCGAGGGCGTTGTCCGCCCGCCCGCCCAGGCTGTTCCAGGAGCTGGTTCCGGGACAGACGTAGTGGGTAAGACCGGCCTCGGCGAAGCGCTCCACCTCGGCCTCGAACGGGTGATCCGCTTCGTAACCCCAGGCCAGGGGGATGACATCCCGTGGCAGGGCACTGATGAGGTCGGGGTGGGCGAGCGCCATGTCGCCCCAGAACTGCATTCTCCGGCCCCGCTCGAGGAGGACGCGTCGCACGCCGAGCAGAAAGTCCAGGTAGACGCGGCCGGTGCCCCGGCGCGCGCACTCCTCGGCCGACCGGCCGCTTCCCAGGTCGAAAGTCTCGTCGAGACCGGCGTTGCCCTGGCGGCTGGTGAACTGCGGGAGCAACTCGTCCCACAGCTCCTCGACGAGATCGAGGCTTCCCGGGTCGATCGGGCAGAGGCTGAACGGTTCCGCGCTCTCTCCGAACGGATGCCGGACGCCCTCCGGTCGCTCCGCGAGGTGGCGGTAGGCCGGGTGGGTGAGCCAGCGGTGCATATGGCCGAAGCTGTTCTGATTCGGCACCAGCTCGATGAATCGCTCGCTGCAGTAGCGATCGAGCTGCTTGATCTCCTCGGCGGTGAAAGGGCTGGCATGGCGCCAGACGACCTCGTGTGCGCGGTAGGCGAAGGTGTGCTCGGTGTAGAGCTGAAGTTGGTTGAGCTTGCAGCCGGCCATGCGGTCGACCAGCGCGCAGAGGCCCTCCATGCGCGGAACGCGGTTGCGACTCACGTCGAGGAGCGCACCACGGTGCGCGAAGTCGGGGCGGTCCTCGACCTCGATCCCGGGAAGCCAGGCGAAGCCTTCGGGGGGGGGCGAGGCGTGGTGGATGCGGAGCCACTGGCTGAGCGTTACGGCGCCGTAGAAGAGACCGGCCTCGTCATCGCCCTCGATCCTCGCGCCCGAAGCGGTGACGAGTAGGCGATACGCCTCGCGGTGGGGCGAGCGGTGGGGTATCAGGGCCAGCTCGATCTCGGGAGCCGGGGCCGCCCCCGGTGACGCGCCGACCACCGCGACCGCTTCGAGGCCGCACTCTTCGAGGGCCTGGGAGATCCGCCTTGCTGCCGGCCGCAACGAGGGGTTCTCCGTCGGCGAGCGAACAGTCACGCGTCGTGGCAGTAGCAGCGCCTCTCCCGTTTCGCGGAGCTCGCGCGGCCGCGGTAGCAACAGATCGGCGGCGGAGGGCACGGGCTAGCGAAGCTCCGCCTCAAATCGCCATGAGCTCGGAGCGCAGCCGCTTGCGGACTGCGGGGCTGGCGACCGATCGGAGCGGCGGGCCTTCGCTAGATCCATCGGATCCCCCCTTCCAGGTGGGAGAAGGACGCCACCGCCCGGCACTCTCTCCGAGGAACTTGACTCATCCGTCGAGAAGTCGAGCTAGAGCAGCGAAGCGCGGACCGAGGTGATGGGTGGCAGGTGATTGGCGAGCGCGGTCCAGGTCGCGCCGTCGTCGGTCGAGCCCCAAAGCGTCCCCTGCTCGGTTCCGAAGTAGAGCCCTAGCGGGTCGCCGCCGTCGTGGCAGAAGGCCTGGCGTAGCACGGTGAGCCAGGCGTCGCTCTGCGGCAGTCCGTTGGCCAGTGGACGCCAGCTTGTTCCGCGATCCCGGGTCTCGAAGACGCGCAGCTTGCCCTCGGGGGTCACCCGATCGACATCGGCCGCTAGTGGAATGACCAGGGCGCGGTCGGGATCGCGCGGATCAACCACGATGGGAAAGCCGAAGTCCGCTGGCAGGCCGCGGTCGGCGCTGATGTCGGTCCAGCGGCGGCCGCCGTCGTCCGAGCGGTAGACACCACCGTGGAACTGGAGGTAGAGGGTCTCCGGCTCGGCCGGCGAGCGTTGCAGATTGTGTACGCAGTGCATCAACGTGTCGGTCCGCGCCTCCTCGGGCAGATAGCGTGGAACCAGGCCCGCATGATGGTTCGTCCAGCTCGCACCGCCGTCTCCGGTGATCCACACTCCGGCCGCGGAGATGGCTACCGCGAGCCGGTTGGGCTCCCCGGGGTAGGGGCAGATGGAATGCAGGCAGAGGCCGCCGAGACCCCCTTCCCAGCTCTCGCGCGTGGGGTGGTTCCACAGACTCTCGACGAGGCTCCAGCTCGCGCCATCGTCCTCGGAGCGGAAGAGGGCCGCCGGGGCGACACCAGCCCATAGCTCCCCTTTGGATTCGCCCGGAGTCACCACCCAGATGCGCGAGACTGCGGCGCCCACCAGCTCGGGGAAGGCCGGGCCGTCGGTCTGTATCCACTCGCCGGTCGCTTCGTCCGCGCGGCAAAGGCGGGGCCCGAACTGGCCGTGGGTCACGGCGGCGAAGCGGCGTCCGGATCGGGGGTCCCGCATCGCATACTCGACCGTCTCGCCGGCGAACTCGCGGTGCGCCGGTGCGAGTGGCCCGAGGCGGGGCCCTCGCAGGACGAAGAGGCCTTTGCGGGTACCTATCAGGATCTCGAGCTCGCCGCTCCCTCCGGAGATCGCCTGCACGACGTAGAGCTCGTCCTCGGGGCCGAGCGGCGATTCGAGTCGGGCGCTGGAGTTGTTGACGAACAGGCTGACGTGCTCGCGCAGCCGGCCGCGCTCGTCGAGCACCCATCCCTTGATCGCCGGACGAGCGCTCTCCAACTCGCGCAGCGCCTCGGCGGCGGTGGCAGCGGAGACCTCGAGCCGATCGGTACCGGCTCTCTGAGCAAGCTGCGAGGGGAGGATCACGCGGGCCATGGCAGTCGCTCCGTTTCGAGGTGAACAAAAAGCGTAGCACGTCGGTCGACAGTGCTAGCCTCCACTCGAGAGGAAGAAGAGCGATGGCCAACGAACTGGTAATGATCGTCGATGACGAGCCCGGCATTCTGACGGCGCTCTCTGGCGTGCTCTCGGATCAGGGCTATAGGACGGTCTGTACGGGGAGTGGTGAAGAGGCGCTACGGCTGTACGGTGAGCGGGAGCCGGACGTCGTATTCCTCGACGTTTGGCTACCCGATCGCGACGGGCTCGAGACCCTGCAAGCGTTGCGTGAGGCGGACCGATCGGCGGCGGTCATCATGATGTCCGGGCACGGAACGGCGTCGACGGCGGTAAAGGCGATCAAGATGGGAGCCTTCGACTACGTCGAGAAGCCGCTCTCCTACGCCCAGGCGCTCGAGGCGGTCCAGGGGGCGCTCGACTTTCGCCGCAGTGTGCAGAACGATTCGACGCTGCTCGATCTCCTCGAGCGCACCCACGATCGCATCGAGACCAGCCACGAGATCTCTCCGCCGCGCACTTTCTCTCTGGTCGCGCAGGGCCGCGAGCCTCAGCGAACGATCGGCCGTGGCACGGTGATCTACGGCCTCGGGCTGCACTCGGGGAGCCGTACCGGCATGGCGATCCAGCCGCTACCCCCGGACAGCGGCATCCACTTCGTGACCTTGCCGCAGAACACGCACATTCCGGCGTTCGTGGATTCGGTTGCGGACACCGAGTATGCGACCAGCGTCGAGGGCCACGGGGAGCGCATCCGCACGGTGGAGCACTTCCTGTCGGCGCTTCACGCCTGCGGCGTGACCAACCTCCTGGTCAAGGTCCACGGTGAGATTCCGGTGCTGGACGGCTCCGCGGCGGAGTTCTGCCGCACTCTTGAAGAGGTGGGCATCGAGGATCAGGCAACGCCGCGACGAGAGATCGTGGTAGATCGTCGCTACGAGGTGACCGGCGAGGGCGACCGTAGCCTGGTCCTCGAGCCCTACGACGGCTTCTCGGTCTCCTACTTCCTGAGCTACCCGCCGCCGGTGGGTGAGCAGCGCTTCGAGTTCACGCTGACCTCCTTCGACGACTACCGACGCGAGGTGGCGCCGGCACGCACCTTCGGCTTCATGCGGGATCTCAAGATGATGAGCGAGCTCGGGCTTGGCTCCGGGGGGCGACTCGACAACTGCATCCTGGTGGGCGAGGACAACGTCATCAACACGGATCTACGCTTCGGCGACGAGTTTGCGCGCCACAAGGTGCTGGACATCATTGGTGACCTCTACCTGCTGGGTTATCCGATGCGGGGAAGAGTCACGGCGCGTCTCACCGGACACCGTGACAACATCGCGATCCTGCGCCGGCTGCTTGGCGAGAATGACGCCGCGGCCTCCTGAGCAGAGGCCCGTCGCGCGGTTTCTCGCCGATCCCCCTGGTAGGATCGGGGGCCTTGAACGACGGCGCACCGCAGTCCGAGAAGGCCACCTTCCAGTTCACCCGGGAGAGCATCCTGCGGGACTACCGGATCGCGTATCAGAGCCGCGAAGTCAGCCTATTGGCGCGCAAGGAGGTGCTCACCGGCAAGGCGAAGTTCGGCATCTTCGGCGACGGCAAGGAGGTGGCTCAAGTCGCCCTGGCTCGCGCCTGTCGCCCCGGCGACTTTCGCGCCGGCTACTACCGCGATCAGACGCTGCTCTTCGCCTTGGGCCTGCTGTCGATCGAAGAGTTCTTTGCCCAGGTCTACGCCGACCCGAGCGTCGAGCGGGAGCCCGCTTCCGGCGGGCGTCAGATGAACGCCCACTTCGCGACACGGATGCTGGACGAGGCGGGGGAGTGGCGGAATCAGGTGGAGACCTTCAACAGCTCCGCCGACCTCTCTCCGACCGGCTCCCAGATGCCGCGCCTCGTCGGCCTGGCGTGGGCCTCGCGGCTTTATCGGGAGCTGGCCGGCAAGGTGCCCGGCGCGGAGTCGTTCAGCCACGGTGGCGACGAGATCGCTTTCGGCACCATTGGTGACGCGAGCTGCGCCGAGGGGCTTTTCTGGGAGTCGGTCAACGCCGCCGGCGTGCTCGGGGTGCCCGTCCTGCTCTCCGTGTGGGACGACGGCTACGGCATCTCGGTACCGGTCGAGCAGCAGATCACCAAGGCCAGCGTGTCGGATCTCCTGCAGGGCTTCCAACGGGCGCCAGGAGGCTCTCGCGGCTACGACATCTACGCCGCCAAGGGATGGGACTACCCGGGACTGTGCGAGACCTACCTGTCGGCTTCCGAGGTGGTGCGCCGCGAGCACGTCCCGGCGCTCATCCACGTTCGTGAGCTGACGCAGCCGCAGGGTCATTCGACATCCGGTAGCCAGGAGCGCTACAAGGACGCGGCGCGGCTCGCATGGGAGCGCGAGCACGATTGCCTGAAACGGATGCGCGAGTGGATGGAGGCCCAGGGAATCGCGAGCGCCAAGGAGCTCGACGAGGCCGAGGCCGAGGATCGCGACCTCGTGCGCCTGCGTCAGCAGCGCGCCTGGGAGCGCTTCCGGCAGCCGATCGAGGCGGAGCGCCGCGCGGTAGTGGCGTTGGTGGAGCGGGCGGGTCGGGAGTCGGCTCGCGGCGAGGCGCTCGACCGGTTGCGATCGCGTCTCGAAGGCCGGCCGAATGCGTTGCGGCGCGATCTGCTGGCGCTCGCCGGCGAGGCGCTGGTGGCGCTGAATGGCGAAGGCGGTGAGGCCGCCGCAGAGCTCAGGGTGTGGCGGTCCGACCAGCTTGCGATCAACCGGAAGCGCTACGGGTCCCATCTCTACAGCGAAGGAGCTCGCTCCGCCCTTGAGGTTTCGGGTGTGGCACCCGAGTACCTCGCCGAAGCGCCCCGGGTCAACGGTTCCGAGATCCTGAACGCCTGCTTCGATGCGGCGCTGACTCGACACCCGGAGCTGGTGGCTTTTGGGGAGGACGTGGGCCGGCTCGGGGACGTGAACCAGGGGATGGCCGGCCTTCAAGCCCGCCATGGCGTCTGCCGCGTGTCGGACACGGGGATTCGTGAGGCCACGATTCTCGGCCAGGCGATCGGGTTGGCGCTGCGGGGTCTGCGCCCGATCGCGGAGATCCAGTACCTCGATTACCTGCTCTACGCGCTGCAGATCCTGTCGGACGATCTCGCCACGCTCCGTTGGCGGACACGGGGAGGGCAGAAGGCGCCGGTGATCGTGCGCACCCGCGGCCACCGGCTGGAGGGCGTGTGGCACTCCGGCTCGCCGATGGCGGCGATCATTCACCTGATCCGGGGAGTCTGGGTGTGCGTGCCGCGCGACATGACGCGGGCGGCCGGCTTCTACAACACCTTGCTGCGCTCCGACGACCCGGGCTTGGTGGTCGAGGTGTTGAACGGGTATCGCACCAAGGAACCGCTGCCCGAGAATCTGGACCGGCTCACTGTGCCGCTCGGTGTGCCGGAGATTCTCCGACCGGGCGGGGATCTGACCCTGGTCACCTACGGCGCCTGCTGCCGGCTGGCACTCGAGGCGGCCGAGGCGCTCGCTGCAGTGGAAGTCGAGGTCGAAGTGATCGACGTCCAGACTCTCCTGCCGTTCGATCGGCCGGGCGTGATCCTCGACTCGCTGCGCCGGACCAACCGCGTTCTCTTCCTGGACGAAGACGTGCCCGGGGGGGCGACGGCCTACATGCTGCAGCAAGTGCTGGTGGAGCAGGGGGGGTACGAGTGGCTGGATGAGGCGCCGGCGACCCACTCGGCGCAACCGCACCGCCCGGCCTACGGCTCGGACGGCGACTATTTCTCGAAGCCCAACCGTGAGTCGATCTTCGAAGCGGCCTATGAGCTGGTCCGCCGCTCGGATCCCAGGCGCTACCCCAACCTGTTCGGGTAGCGCCTGGCGGTCGGGGAACCCCCCTACATGAAGCCCAGTTGGAGACGCGCCGCCTCGGTCATCATGTTCGGATTCCACGGTGGGTCGAAAACGACCTCGACGTGGGTTTCCGAGACGCCAGGGAGCTCTTCGAGACGTCGCTTGACGTCGTCGGCCAGCACCGGACCCATTCCGCAACCCGGCGCCGTCAGGGTCATCTTGATCGACACCCGGGAACCGCTCTCCGCTCGCTCCTCGACGCTACAGTCGTAGACCAGCCCGAGGTCGACGATGTTGACCGGAATCTCGGGGTCGTAGC
>Ga0214472_10008232_pt1 | contig 10899 bp, 10 predicted proteins | sample RVTome_6_FD_207662 | JGI IMG/M metagenome (GOLD analysis project Ga0214472, IMG submission 207662) | Soil microbial communities from uranium-contaminated site in the Upper Colorado River Basin, Wyoming, United States - RVT140D175 | ecosystem: Environmental > Terrestrial > Soil > Contaminated >...
CGGGTACAACAACCTTGTGGTGGACTTCCGCTCGCTCTCGGTGATGCGGCCTATGGGCTGCCCCATAATATTCGACGCAACGCACAGCGTGCAACTTCCGGGCGGCGCTGGGACGTCCAGCTCAGGGCAGAGGCAGTTCGTCGCGCCGCTCGCCAGGGCAGCCGCCGCGGTGGGCATTGACGGCCTCTTCATGGAGGTCCACCCCTGTCCGGACGAGGCATTGTGCGACGGGCCGAACATGGTCACGGTGCCTGATATGGTGTCCATCGTAGAGCAAGTGATGATGATAGATGAAGTGTTACGGGGGTAATGATGGGCATCAATTTATACCTCGGAGAGATATCATGAACGACGACTACAAAGAGCTGATAGACTTCCTGGGCAAGAAGTTTGAAAACATCGACAAAAGTTTTGAGAACATCGATGGGAAGTTTGAAAACATCGACAAGAAGTTTGAAAACATCGATGGGAAGTTTGAAAACATCGATGGAAGGTTCGACGCTATAGAAAGGCGGCTCGATAATACCGCTACCAAAGATGACATGAAGGATGTTACGCATCAGAATAAAATCCTGTATGAAGAAGTCCAGCACAGACTTGAATTGTTGGCGGAAGGTTTCAATATGCACAACGAAAAGAACGGACTTGATAAGACAGAAATATTGGATGCCATAACAAGGCTGGAAAAAAATTCCATGCTCCTACAGGCGGACATTTTAAGCCTAAAGGAAAAAGTATAGATGCTTGAACACGCCAGAAAAGTCCTCCGCGTCGAGGCCGACGCGATATACGCGCTCATAGACAGGCTGGACGGCGAGTTCACCCGCGCGGTCGATATAATCATGTCCTGCAAGGGGAGGGTGGTCGTCACCGGTATGGGAAAGTCCGGCCTCATCGGCAAGAAGATAGCCGCGACGCTCGCAAGCACCGGAACGCCCGCGCTGTTCCTCCACCCGGCGGAGGGCATACACGGAGACCTCGGCATGGTCATGCGGGGGGACGTGATAATAGCGATATCCAACTCCGGCACTACCGAGGAGATAGTGAAGATACTCCCGGTATTCAAGAGGCTGGACGTCAGGATAATCGCGATGACGGGCGGCGCGGACTCTGTCCTCGCAAAGGCCGCGGACGTGACGATAGACGTGGGCGTCAAGGAAGAGGCCTGTCCGCTCGGGCTCGCGCCGACCGCGTCCACCACGGCGACGCTTGCAATGGGCGACGCCATAGCCATCACGCTCCTCGAGGAGCGCGGCTTCAAGTCCGAGGACTTCGCGTGCTTCCACCCCGGCGGCAGGCTCGGCAGGAGGCTGATACTCCGGGTCGAGGACCTGATGCACAAGGGTGCGGACGTGCCGAAGACGGGGCAGGGGGCGGGTATGCGCGAGGCGCTCTTCGAGATAACTTCGAAGAAGTTCGGCATGACGACCGTGGTGGACGGAGACGGTAAACTTTTGGGCGTAATCACGGACGGCGACCTGAGGCGTTATCTGGAAAAGTCCGGCGACCTTTTCGAGCGGACCGCGGGCGAGCTTGCATCCCGGAACCCCAAGACCATACAGGCGGATGCGCTCGCGGCGGAGGCGGTCGCCGTCATGGAGAAGCACTCCATCACCTCGCTTTTGATACTGGACGGCTCGGGCAGGCCGGCCGGCGTTATACACCTGCACGACCTCCTGAAGGCGGGGGTGGTGTGATTAAAACCTGGATTCCCGCTTTCGCGGGAACGACAAAAAGATTGCCGGAGGATGCACCGATTGCTTAACCCCGAACTTTACAAGGCCAGGGCCGAAAAGATAAAGCTTCTGATACTGGACGTGGACGGCGTACTTACAGGCGGCCAGATAATACTGGACAACGTCGCAAACGAGTACAAGTCTTTCAATGTGCGGGACGGCCACGGCATCAAACTCGCCCAGAGGGCGGGCATCACTGTCGCCATCATAACCGGCAGGGAGTCCAGGGTCGTAGAGGTGAGGGCGGCCGAGCTCGGAATAACCGAGGTCTACCAGCACTCGCTGAACAAGGTCGACGCATACACGGACCTTGTGGGAAAGCTCGGTATAACCGGCGAGGAAGTCGCGTACGTCGGCGACGACATAGTGGACATACCCGTGATGAGGAAGGCGGGGCTGTCATTCGCCGTCGCGGACGCCGAGCCTTACGTCAGGGCGGCGGCGGACATGGTCACCGAAAGGGGCGGCGGAAAGGGCGCTGTCCGTGAGGTGATAGACTATATATTAATGGCAAGCTCACGGTGGGATATGGTAACCGGGAAATATTTTGTTTGATATTTTCCGGTTTTATGTTATAAAATTAAAAGCTGAATTTCGACATTGACCATATTGGCAGCCGGCCGGTCTTCACTGGCTGCATGCCGCACTAAACGCATCGGGGGATGGCTTGAACCTGCCCAACGCCCTGACTCTGTTCAGGGTACTGCTGATACCGGTGTTCATACTCTTCCTTTCGAGTAATACGCCGTTCAACATGCCTTTGAGCGAGCGGGCATTGGTAGCCGCCGGCATATTCCTCGTCGCATCCATCACCGACTGGCTCGACGGCTACCTGGCCAGGGAGATGGGCCAGGTCACCAAGGTCGGCAAGCTTTTCGACCCGATCGCAGACAAACTCCTGACCTCGTCCGCGCTCATCCTGCTTGTAGCATACAATAACCAGGTCCCGGCCTGGATTGCCATCGTGATTATAGGCAGGGAGATAGCGGTTACAGGGCTTCGCTCAATCGCCGCATCCGAGGGGCATATTATACCAGCCCAGGAGGGCGGCAAGGCCAAGATGCTGTTCCAGATAATCGCGATCATCGCGCTTTTGCTGGACATGGGGCCCAAGATAACTATGCTGGAGAACGCATATCTGGTCGGGACGGTTTCTATCTGGATTGCGATGATAATGGCTGTGCTTTCCGGAATCCAGTATTTTGTCAGTTTCTGGGACAAGCTTGGGTTTGGCGAGGAAAGCTGAGATGGGGTGGGCGACACTACTGGCCGCATACCTCCTCGGATGTATCCCTACAGGTGTGCTCGTCGCCGGACATTACAACGTTGATTTGAGGAGCGCCGGGAGCGGCAATATCGGCGCAACCAACGCCCTCAGGGTAATAGGCAAAAAGGCTGGCGCTATCACCCTTGTTGGTGATATACTTAAAGGGACTGTCGCGGTATTGATAGCCCTCAAGTTCGCTGGGCGGGATTTCGGGATGGCGGCGGCGGCGGCGGCGGTCCTGGGCCACGATTTTCCTGTTTTCCTGGGGTTTAAGGGCGGAAAAGGAATAGCGACAAGCCTCGGTGTGCTGCTCCCGGTCGAACCGGCACTGGTGCTTTTGGCGGCAGGCGTTTGGCTTATCTCAGTCGGCATATGGAGGTACTCGTCTCTTGGGGCGATAATAAGCTTTTGCGCGCTACCTGTCATGGCGTTCATGCTGGAACGCGGGGATAAATCTCTTATCGGCCTGTGCCTGTTCATCGCGGCACTTGCGGTAATTAAACACAGGGCCAACATAAAAAGGCTGATGAGGGGCGAGGAACCAAGCATAGGCACAAGGGCCGCATGAGAGAATTTCAGCCGATGGATATATTAATGAAATATATTGCATGCTCCGTACTTCTTTCCATCCTGCTCGTAACAGGTCCGGCGGCTTTTGCGGAAGCGCCGCCTGGTTCCGCAACTCCGGAATATTCCACGCCAGCCGAAACAGACCAGCCGTCACCGGTCGACCAATCTCCGGCAGAGGTTACGATACCAGCCGCAACAGCGCCCTATGTAACCGGCGCTAATGCGGACAGGGAGCTATACGCCCTGTGGAATGCGGCCAGAGAAGCCGTAAGGTCCAAAGACTACGACACGACAAGGCAGAAACTTAAAGACCTTAAAAACCTGTGCCTGGATTTGGGAATAACTGCCCACGAGCCGCTCTCCGCCGCTATAGCCAAGGAGGCCATGCGGCTGATCGATTCGAACGACATCACCGGCGCTACGATGCTGTTCGACACCGCCGAACTCATTTCTCCGAACTACCCGGTATCGTACTATGCCGAGGGGTGGGGGGTCCTGTCGCAGAACAAGCACAAATTCCTGGTTGCTATCGACTCGCTTATCGAAGGGATAAACAGCTCTGCCAAGGACTTCTGGTGGTTGTTAGCCTATGCGGGTAATAAGGAAACAAGCCTTCTTTTTTCTCTTGCCGCGCTTTTCTCGCTGTTCGGAATATTCATAGCAATAAGATACATCCCGCTCCTCGCGCACGACGTTTCGGAAAAACTCAACCGTGTCGAGTCCGAGGGGATGGTAAAATATGTCGTGCTTCCTGCCATATCCATCGCAGTACTCCTTTTGCTTGGCTACTGGTGGGCGGTGACTCTGACGCTCGTTTTGTTATGGGTCTACTTCAACAAGAGAGAGAAGTCCCTGGCGGTAATATTCTTTCTTCTTCTCGTGTTCATGCCGGAAGTCATGACCCATTACACAGGCTTCCTTAAGGCCGGCGGCAACAAGATGCTCTGGGCGGTAGACGCTGTCAACAAGGGAAGGGTGTCGCCTGATACAGAGAAGTACCTGGCAGGCGTACTTGAGAGCGAGCAGGATAACAGGCTTGCCCTTTTCTCTATCGCAAAACTCCAGAAGATACAGAGGCGATACGAAGGTTCCTTGAAAACCTATGACAGGCTTGTAGAACTCGACCCGGGGAATGCCGCATACTATATTAACGCCGGAAACATACATTTCCTGAATAACGATTATGACGAAGCTGAGAAAAGTTATAAGTCAGCAATCGAGAAAGAGCCCGGCAATGTGCTTGCGCATTATAACCTGAGCCGCGTATACGGAGACCAGCTCAAGTTTGCAGGGAGAGACGAAGAAGACCGCATCGCGAGCAAACTCGACCCGGATTTTGTCTCTGTGCTGAAAAGAAAAGCGGGTGAAATTCCAATCAGGATCGCTACCGACGCCATGGTACCGGTAGACGACATGTTGGGTATCGCTTTCGAGAAGCAGTCCGCGGGTGAGTCGCTTGCCAGTTCTATGTGGTCTACGACTGTCAAGGTAATGCCTCTCGAAGGTGCGAGCTTTGCTGGTGTTGGCTTTATTATACTTGTAGTCGCCATCAATTTGCTCGCAAAGAACAAGAAGTTTGCGCACTTCTGCAAGAAGTGCGGCAAGGTAAGCTGTAACAGCTGCCAGAAACCGTATTACAACGCGGAACTATGCCCGCAGTGCCACCAGATATTTGTCAAACTGGATGGGGTAGAGGCAAGGGACAGGCTAAGAAAAACCCTGGAGATACGCGAGAAGGAGAGCAAAGAGGGGCGCGTATACCGGATATCATCCCTGTTGTTGCCGGGTAGCGGGCATTACCTGTACGGGCGTCCTGTCAGGGGATTCTTTTTCTCCGGCTTATTCATTTTCCTCCTGAAGGACATCTTTTTCGGTAGCTTCATAGAGGACCAGTATGCATTTGCCCTGAACATAATAGGCCCGGACACCGTTATCATGTTCGGGCTGCTTGTGCTTGTATACATGATGACACAATTCGATATCTACCGTATAACAAAAAAGTAGAGACGACATGGCATTAGAAGGTAATATAAAAGAGTTCGGGCTTGCCGACATCTTCCAGCTAATAGGGCTGCAGAAGAAGACCGGGATACTTTTCCTGAAGGGCGAGGACGAGACGGTTAATATCCATTTCGAAGACGGGATGGTCGTCAAGTCCGACGAGAGCAAGAAAACGCCCAGGACCTACCTTGGCCACATCATGATTACCAGAGGCAAGCTCACCGAGGCCAAGCTCAGCGAGTGCATGGAAATACAGAAGAATACCGGCCAGAAGCTTGGCGGCGTGTTAATAAGCCAGGGGATAATCAACAAGGACGATCTGCGCGATGCGCTCTCGTTCCAGATTAAAGAAGCCGTTTACAAGGTATTCCGCTGGAAGAACGGCGACTACAAGTTCGACCAGGAGCGGGTCGATTATGACAGAGATACAATCGTGCCGCTCAGCACGGAACATATCCTTATGGACGGTATAAGGATGCTGGACGAATGGCCTCAGATAGAAAAAAAGCTCCCGCCGAAGTCCACGGTACTGAAAAAGTCCGACGCTATTGCGGATGAAGAGTCCGAGGGCGATATATTCGCCGGGTTTGCCGAAAAGGGACACGAGCCGGGCATTTCGCCCGATTCCAAACACCTGTTGGGCCTCGTTAACGGCAAGAAGAGTATTTATGAGATAATGGAGTATTCTCGTCTGGGCGAGTTCGACACATGCAAGATGCTTGTCGATATGCTGGACCAGCGCATACTCACTACAACGGGTTCCAAATCCGAACTCTTAACAGAGTCGATCAGCTACCCATCGGAGAAGACATTAACACCCTCCAGGGTACCATCGTTAATGGGGCTTGCCGTATATGGCTTCTTCGCGGTTGCGCTACTATTGGTATTCATACAACTTACCGGCACCCGCAGGATAATGGACCCGCACATAACCAGGCTAGAGGACCTGAAGGAGCCGTTCTCTGTTTCTATGGTGAACAAGGCCGGACAGGCGATGACCTCGTACTATTTTGATTTTGGAAGTTATCCGGATTCTGTATTATCGCTTCAGCAACTCGATTACATTACATCCCGCGACACAACCGACCCGTGGGGCGGCGGCCTGATAATCGAGCAAGACGATGCCGGAAACTACGTTATTGTAAGCGCTGGCCCGGACAAAGTCCTTCATTCACCAGACGACATCAAGAGCGGCGTCAACTACTGAGTTGACATAATACATCTTATGGGACGTTAGATATTAGCATGAATTCGGGCCGGGAGCTCCACGGGCGTAAGCTGGCAACCGCGAACCGCGCTCCATCACCAGACCAATTACAGTCTGCATGACACATTGAAAATCATCCTCGCAAGAAAGATACTGCCGGTAACAAGCCCACCAATAACAAACGGTGCAGTTGCCTTAAACGGGCGCATGGTTGTCGCTGTGGGTAAAAAGACCACCCTGCTGCGCAGATACCCATACGCGGATGTTATCGACCTTGGCAAACTCCTGGTCATGCCGGGCCTTGTGAATACGCATGCCCATCTGGAGCTGTCGCACCTGAATGGCAAGCTTGGAGAGCATACCGGCTTCTTCGAATGGATAACGGCACTTATAGAAGCGAGGAGACTGACAGGTGATACTGGCCTTTCCAAGGCGGCGCACGGGGCCATCAACCAGGCTGTCAGGGCGGGCACTACCTGTGTCGGAGATATATCGTCCACGGAGAAAGCGGTCCCGGCTCTCAGGAAGAGCGGTATTCGCGCGGTCGTGTACCTTGAGGTCATCGGGCTCGACCCGGCCACGTCCCAGGCATCTATTGGGCGGCTGAAGGAAAGGCTGACCGGCCTTGACGGACTTCCCGACAGGCTTACTGCCGGGATATCCCCGCACTCTCCGTACTCTGTTTCATCCAGTCTTTACGATATGTTGCGTGACTATATATCAGGAACAAGTTTATCTTTGGCTATACATCTATCTGAATCTATTGACGAACAAGAGCATATTAAGGGTAACAAGTCCGGCATGGACAGGTACATGGCGTATACCGGCTGGGACATGCACGCACCTAACAGGGCCGGATCGCCGCTTGAATTCCTTAAGAAAATGGGCGTCCATGAGGGGTTGCTCGCGGTCCATGCCGTTCATGTTACAAAGCGGGACATGGACCTCCTGGCCAACTCCGGGGCATCGGTCGCGCACTGCCCGAGAAGCAACCACATGTTGGGCGTTGGACGAGCCCCTGTAACGGAGCTCATGGAGCGCGGGGTGAACGTGGCGCTCGGCACGGACAGCCTTACGAGCAACATGGACATGGACATGTGGGAGGAGATGCGGTTCGCGTACCTCGTGAACGGGTTGAAGGCCGAGCAGGTGATTCGGATGGCTACCATAAACGGGGCCAGGGCGCTCCACCTGGACAGCGTTACCGGCTCACTCGAACCCGGCAAGGAGGCCGACCTGATAGCGGTCAGGACCGGCTCTGTCACGGCTGACAACCCCTGCCCCCAACTTCTGTACGGCACCCGCATGGGAGACGTAATGCTGTCGATGGTGCAGGGGAAAACAATATACAAATCGGAAGAACTGAAGGGTGGACATGGACTTTAAGGAACTCACAAACCGGCTGGACGGCGGCGGACGCATCACGGACAAAGAAGCGGTCGAGCTCTTCCGCACGGACGACATATTCGGACTCGGCAGGCTCGCCAACCATATAGCCGAGAAGCGGCACAAAAAGCTCGTGTATTTCATAAAGAATATGCACATAAACCCAAGTAACATTTGCATAAATAGGTGCAAGTTCTGCGCGTTCAGCAAGAGCGAGGGTGAAGAGGGCTCCTACGAGATGACCATCGAGGACGCCGCCGCCAAGGCAAGGGCGGTCAGGGGCAAGGTGAGCGAGTTCCACATTGTTGGCGGGCTCCACCCCAGGATGGGCCTTCAGTTCTACAGCGAGCTCTTCCGCGCGGTGAAAACGGAGGCGCCCGGTGCGTACATCAAGGCATTGACTGCGGTAGAAATAGACTACCTGTCGAAGGAGTCCGGCAAGTCCCCCAGGAAAGTCCTTGAAATACTTAAAGAAGCAGGCCTGGACTCGATGCCCGGAGGCGGGGCGGAGATATTCAGGACCGGCGTCAGGGACAAGCTCTGCCCGGAGAAGATACCGGCAAAAAGGTGGCTCCAGATCAAGGAGACCGCGCACGGCCTCGGGATAAAAACGACCGCCACCATGCTCTTCGGCCATGTCGAGTCATACGCGGACCGGGTGGACCACCTCTCCCGGCTCCGGAAGCTCCAGGACAAGACCGGCGGGTTCCTCGCTTTCATCCCCCTTCCCTTCCACCCGAAGAATACCCGGATAAAGGACACCCGCCCGATAAGCGGGCTGGATATCCTGAAGACGGTCGCGGTATCGAGGATATACCTGGACAACTTCGACCACATAAAGGCGTACTGGGTGATGGCCGGGGAGAAGCTTGCGCAGGTCTGCCTCGCGTTCGGGGCCAACGACATGGACGGCACGGTCATAGAGGAGCGCATCACCCACGCGGCGGGCGGCGAGAGCAAGTCAGCCATGACCGTGGACGAGATACTCCACATCATAAAGAAGGCTGGCAAGACCCCCGTCGAGCGGGACACGCTGTACAACAAGAGGAAGGTCTGGCGCTCATAATGAAAAAGATACTTGCCAAGATGGAAAAAGGCGTCCGGCTGACAAAAGACGAGGGGCTTAAGCTCTACAAAAACGAGGACATACACTCGCTTGGGGCCGCTGCGGACGGCGTCAGGAAGAACCTGCACCCCGAGGGCGTCGTGACGTTCGTGATAGACAGGAACATCAACTACACGAACATATGCATAAACAAGTGCAAGTTCTGCGCGTTCTACCGGAACGAGCCCGACCCGGACGCGTATGTCCTTACGGACAAGGAGATATTCAGGAAGATTGACGAGACAATCGCGCTCGGCGGCACCCAGATACTCATCCAGGGCGGCCTCCACCCGAAGTTAGACATAAGGTACTACGAGCGGCTGTTCAAAAACATCAAGAAGCGGTACGACATAAACATACACGGGCTCTCCCCGGCGGAAGTGAAGCACATAGCGGTATCCTCCGGCCTCGGCATAAGGGACACGCTGGTACGGCTGATGGCATGCGGGCTGGACTCCATACCGGGCGGCGGGGCCGAGATACTCGTGGACAGCGTGCGCGGCGCGGTCAGCCCGAACAAGATCGGCTGGGAGGGCTGGCGCGAGGTCATGCTCACCGCGCAGGAGCTGGGCATGCCCACCACCGCCACCATGATGTTCGGCGGGGTGGAGAAGGACGAGGACATCGTGGAGCACATGTACCGGCTCCGCGATATGCAGGACGTGCACAGGGGGTTCACCGCGTTCATACCCTGGACCTACCAGCCGGGCAACACCGAGCTTGGCGGGACGACCGCGACCGGCATCGAATACCTGCGTGTGCTCGCCTTCTCGCGGGTATTCCTGGACAACTTCCCCAATGTGCAGGCGTCATGGGTCACGCAGGGCTCGGAGATGGCCCAGGTCGCGCTCAGGTTCGGCGCGAACGACCTCGGGAGCACCATGATAGAGGAAAACGTGGTGGCGGCTACCGGCGTAACGCACAGCCTTGGCGTCGAGGACATACTCGATATTATTAAAACCGCGGGTTTTACGCCCGCGCAGAGGAATACCAAATATACAATTTTAAAGACCTTTTCCGCCAGACAGAAAAATCCCCTGCTATAATAATAGGTTAGCGCGCCAATCCACAGCGGCGGTGGAAAACCTGTGGGTAAGCATGTTGATATGGTGCACATACACCGCTTTGTAATGCATTCGCATCCTATGCCTACGATTTAGGCAATATCGCGCGCCTTATTTTTCAAGCGGTTACGCTATCTATCGCAAACATAACGACAAATATAGCCTTTTCTGGTTAGTCAATATTCCGTCATGCCGGATGATGCACATGTCCTAAAACCATAGTGCTATTACGTATAACTACCCGAAAGGTTTTTCATTCCGATATCCTCAATTCAGTCCTCTTCCTGCCTGAACTTGCACCACTCCACCTTCTTCTTCGACCACGGGGCCTCACGGCCTTCGAGGGACGCCTCCATACCGTACCGCTGCTCCGTGTCCGGGCCGAACGACTCGCCGAACGCGCTTATCTCGGATTCCTCCACCGTGTCCGTGTAACCACGGTCGAGCCCCATGTTGATGAGCGTCTTTGTCTGCCTGACCGCGTCCGGGGCGTTGTTCGCGATGGTGAACGCCATCTCGCGCGCGGCCTCCATAAGCTCGTGCCTGCCTTTCACGACCCTGCT
>Ga0214472_10008233_pt1 | contig 10897 bp, 8 predicted proteins | sample RVTome_6_FD_207662 | JGI IMG/M metagenome (GOLD analysis project Ga0214472, IMG submission 207662) | Soil microbial communities from uranium-contaminated site in the Upper Colorado River Basin, Wyoming, United States - RVT140D175 | ecosystem: Environmental > Terrestrial > Soil > Contaminated >...
CGGCGGCCACCTCGTCGAGTTGTGCACGGTCTTCGACCATGGGGACGACGACACCGGCTGCTCCCTGAGGAATCCCATGCCGCATGTCCTCGTCAAACCAGGGCGTGCCGACGGCGTTGACGCGCACGAACACCGCCACACCGCCTGCCACGAGCTCACCGCCGACGGTACGGGCGTTGGTGCGGCCCTCCTCCTTGACACCAGGCGGGGTGGCGTCCTCGCAGTCGATGACGACCCCGTCGGCTCCGGCGCGGGGCAGCTTGTGGAGCAGATCAGGACGCACCGCCGGTGCGAAGAGCAGGCTGCGAAGTCTCATCCGGCGCACCTCACCTCAGCTCAGTACGGATCGCTTGGCGACCTCTTCGAGCATGACCTCGGTAGCGCCTCCCCCGATCGGGAGGACGCGGGCGTCACGGGCCATCCGCTCGATCGCCGATTCGCGCATGTATCCCATACCGCCGTGGAACTGGACGCAGTCGTACATCACCTGGTTGATCATCTCAGCCCCGAGAGCTTTTACACCGGACATCTCCTTGACGCCGTCGAGTCCCTGCTCACCGATCCAGGCGGCGTGGTACATCGAAGCGCGGACGGCGTCGATCTTGGCCTGGTTCATGGCCATCCGCTGGCGGATGGCGCCCAGATCGAAAAGTGTGCCGCCGAACGCCCTGCGTTCCTGGGTGTATGCCAGAGTCATATCGATCGCCACCTGAGCGGCCCCAACCCCCATCCCGACGAGCACCATCCGCTCGTTCTGGAAATTGCGCATGATCTCGTGGAAACCGCGGTGTGGCGTCCCGAGCAGCTGGTCGTCGGGGACCCAGACGTCGTCCAACACCAACTCCCCGGTGTCGGAGCATCGCCAGCCGTGCTTGTCGAGCTTCTTCGAGACGCTGAAGCCCTCCGTGCCCTTGGGGACGAGGAACATCGAGATGCCGTACTTGTCCTCCGAGTCGGTACGGGCGGCCACGATCGTGAGGTCGCCGTAGACGGAATTCGTTATGAACGTCTTGGTTCCGTTGATGCGCCATCCGGCGCCGTCCTTCCGCGCCCTGGTGCGGATCCCTGCCACGTCGGATCCGGCATCGGGTTCGCTCACACCGATCGAGAGGATCGTCTCGCCCGCCAGAACTCCCGGCATCCATCGTTCGAGTTGCTCGCGGGTGCCCGAGTTGAGCAAGTGGGGACCGGCCATGTCGGTGTGAACGAGGACCGTGACGTCAAAGCCGGCGAAGGTGGAAGCACCGAGCGCCTCGCTGAACGCGGCCGAGGCCAGCGGCCCCAGCCCCAGCCCGCCCCACTCCTCGGGGACGCGCAACCCGAGCATCCCCAGCTCCCCCATCTTCAGGAGAACCTCACGGGGTACCCGTCCCGCCTCCTCCCAGGACTCGCCGTGCGCCATCACCTCCTTCTGGACGAACTCGACGGTGTGGTCGTAGATCGCCTGCAGCTCATCGGTCATGTAGGCGTTGCGGCGTGTCATTCGGGGTCTCCGTTCTCTGAGAAGGTGACGAGGATCTGCCCACCCACCACGGTTTCTCCGGGGGCGACCCTGACTTCGGCGACGGTCCCGCCTCCCAGGGCGTGGAGGGGGTAGAGCATCTTCATGGCATCCATCACGATCAGGGTCTCGCCCGACTCGACGGTCTGGCCGGATGCGACTCGCACGTCCGCCACCACACCCGGGAACGGCGCCTGGATCGCTCCCGCCGCCCCGTGGACGGCGCCCGTTCCCGGCGCCCATCGCTCCGATCGGGTCAAGACCCTGAAGGTGTGGCTGTGGCCGGCAACCGTCACGACGACCCGCCGCCCGGCCAGGTCGACCACCCCCGTCCAGGCGGAGTCCGGACTCTCCACCTCCACGTCGTGGACATCCCTTCCACCCAGGTGGAGGACCCGGTGCGGCCGGTGCGGCGTGAAACGCATCGTCCCGAGTGCCTGCCACACCTCTCCCTCCGCCCTGCCGGCGGCGGCATGGGCGGCCCAGAGAGCGGCCGCCCGGCGAGCGGCCTCCTGCTCGTCGGGAGGCGGCGGAAGCTCCGCCTCGTCGAGAAAGCGGGTGGTCACCCGGCCTGCGACAAGCGGAGGCTGGTCGATCAGCCATCTGTGGAACCCGGCGTTGGTCGTGATCCCGCCGATGACGATTCCGTCGAGGGCAGCTCCCAGACGCAGGCGAGCGGTCTCCCGGTCGGAACCGCCGACAACCAGCTTCGCCACCATCGGGTCGTAATGGGACGTGACCTCGCTGCCGGCAACGATGCCGCTGTCCCATCGGACGTCCGGGGGAACCACCAGATCCGTCACGCGCCCCGCCTGGGGTGCGAAGCCCGCCCATGCATCCTCGGCATTGATCCGCGCCTCGAATGCGTGGCCATCAAAGCTGATGTGACCGAGGTCGAGGATCTCACCCGCCGCCGCCCGCACCTGGAGTTCGACGAGATCCAAGCCGGTGACGTACTCGGTCACCGGATGCTCCACCTGTAGTCGCGTGTTCATCTCGAGAAAGAAGAATTCGCCGGTGTCGTCATCCACGACGTACTCGACCGTTCCCGCCGAGTCATATCCGATGGATCCCGCCAGGGACACCGCCGACTTCCGCATGCCCGTCCGGGTGGCATCGTCGAGGTTGGGCGCGGGCGCCTCCTCGAGGAGTTTCTGGTACCGACGCTGCACCGAGCACTCACGAGTGCCGAGATCGAACACATTGCCGTGTCTGTCGCCCATGACCTGCACCTCGACATGGCGCGGCCGGGTGATGTAACGCTCGATGATCACGCGATCGTCGCCGAATGACCGCCTCGCCTCTTCCATGGCGGCGAGCAGAGCGCCGTCGAAGCGTGCGGGATCGTCAGCGATCCTGATGCCTTTGCCCCCTCCCCCGGCCGACGCCTTGACCAGCACAGGAAACCCGATGCGGTCGGCGGCTGCCCGGAGCTCTTCCGGATCCTGACTCTCGTCGAAACCGGGAATGATCGGCACGCCGGCCGCCTCGGCCAGTCGTCGCGCTTGGATCTTCGAACCCATGGCAACGATCGCTCCCGGGTGCGGGCCGATCCACGTGAGTCCGGCGTCGACCACAGCCTGTGCGAACTCGGCGTTCTCGGAGAGGAACCCGTAACCGGGATGAACGGCGGTCGCATCGGCAGACGTCGCCGCGGAGAGGATCGCATCGGTCGACAGATAGCTCTCGGAGAGAGCGGATGGACCGATCCGGATGGCGATTTGCGCCTCATCAACGAAGGGCATCCCTGCGTCGGGGTCGGCGAACACGGCCACTGTCTGGTGCCCGAGCCGGTGGGCAGTGCGGATGATCCGGCGGGAGATCTCGCCCCGGTTGGCGATCAGGATCCGCATGCTCACATCCGGTAGACGATGCCGGGGCCGGAAGGCGGTTCGTCCTGGCGGGCGGCGAGGGCGAGGCACAGCCCGAGGATGTCACGGGTGTGGATGGGATCGATCAGCCCGTCGTCCCACAGCCGGGAGGTGGCGTAGTAGGGATCGGACTGTGTCTCGTACTGGTCGGCCACCTCCCGGCGCAGAGCCGCGACCTCCTCAGAGGTCGTCTCGTCGCCCTGCATCCCGGCGAGCCGGATGTCCACCAGCACCGTCTGGGCGGTCTGAGCCGACATCGTGGCGATTCGTGAGTTGGGCCAGGCGAAGAGGAATCGCGGATTGAACCCCCTGCCGCACATCCCGTAGTTGCCGGCGCCGTACGAGCCGCCCATGAGCACCGTGTACCTGGGGACGGTGGCGTTGGCCACCGCACTCACCATCTTGGCTCCGTGCTTGGCGATGCCGGCGGCCTCGGACTCCCTGCCCACCATGTAGCCGGAGGTGTTCTGGAGGAAGAGGAGGGGGACCCGACGCTGCTCACAGAGCTCGATGAAGTGGGTCGCCTTGAGGGCCGATTCGGAGAAGATGATCCCGTTGTTGGCGACGATGCCGACGAGGTGACCCCACACTCGGGCGTACCCCGTGACCACCGACTCGCCCCACTCGGGCTTGAAGGGAGCGAAGCGTGAGCCGTCCACCAGTCGCGCGATGATCTCAGTGGCATCGAAGGGGATGCGGTCGTCGGCGGACACGATGCCGTAGATCTCCGACGGGTCGTACCGGGGCGGCTCGGGCTCGATCCAATCCATCCAGCCCCGCCGATCGTCGATCGTGCGCTGGGAAGTGGTCTCGCAGACCTCCCGGAGCCGCCCGTAGGCCTCGGCTTCGGTGTCGGCTATGTAGTCGCTCACACCGGAGATGTGGGTGTGGAGGGCGGCGCCTCCGAGATCGTCCGGCTCGATCACCTCGCCGAGGGCGGCCTTGACGATGGGCGGACCGCCCAGGAATATCCGGCCGATCCCGTCGACCATGATGACCTCGTCGCTGAGGGCGGGAACGTACGCCCCCCCGGCCGTGCATCCGCCGAGTACGACCGACAGTTGTGGGAGGCCCCGGGCGCTCAGTCTCGCCTGTCGGTAGAAGCTCCCTCCGAAGTGGTCCTTGTCGGGAAAGATGTCGTCTTGAAGGGGGAGGAACGCGCCTCCCGAGTCCACCAGATAGATGACCCCGAGGCCGTTCTGGTCGGCGATGTCCTGCGCCCGCACGTGCTTCTTGATCGACACCGGCAGGAGCGAACCGCCCTTGACGGTGGCGTCGTTGGCGATGAAGACGTACGGCACCCCGTGAACCAAGCCGATGCCGGTGACGATGCCCGCGCCGGGGGCGGCGTCGTCGTACTGACCGTATCCGGAGAGCGTCGACAGCTCGAGGAAAGGAGTGCCGTCGTCGATCACCATGTCGATGCGATCCCTGACCATGATCTTGCCCCGGTCGTGGTGCCGCTCGATGCTGCGGCTGCGGCCCGGCCCACCGTCGATCGCCCATCGCATCCGCTCGGCCAGCGTCGCCACCAGCCGGGTGTATGCCTCACTGTTGGCGGCGAATTCGGCCGACCCCGTGTCGCTGCGCGATTCGATGACCCTCATCGAGCCGACACCCCGGTCCAGAACTGGCGAGCGATGGTCTCGGAGAGTTCACCGAGGTTGCCGCGGGCAGGATCGAACCACTCGACGGCGAAGTTCATCGCACCGAAGAGGGCGAGCCGGGTGAGACCGGGAGGGACGTCTGACGCCATCTCCCCGTTGCGTCTGAGCTCCTCGAACAGCTCGGCCCACATTCGCTCGTATCGGTCGCGATCGGCGATGACGGTGTCCTTGACGGCGGCCGGTGCGATGTGGAAGGCCGAGACGTGGTTCGTGGTGTACGGGCCATGCTCGAACAGGGCGGAGAGGTGCCCGTGGACGTGCACCCGGATGCGTTCGGCACCGTCTGCATCGCGACATGTCTCGGCGGCGGCGTCGAATGCGGCTTCCATCACCGCGATCCCCCGCTGCAGGACGTCTGCCAGCAGCGCCTCCTTCGAGTCGAAGTGGTAGTAGATGGAGCCCGCCTTGATCCCGGCTGCGGCGGCGATGTCGCGCAGCGAGGTCTGGGCGTAGCCACGGCGCAGGAAGAGCTCGGCGGCGGCGTCGGTGATGCGATCGCGACCCGATTCGGCTTCGCTGATGCGCTGGGCGGTTGCCATCGCCTCCACCTTACCTAACAAACGTTAGGTCTACAACGCCTCGACCGTCCGATACACTCGCTGCCGAGGTGAGATGGAGGAGTCGATGAGCGGGGAGGGCATCAGCCTCGAGGAACTGGGACTCGCCGCCCGGAACCACGGCTTGCCATTCGAGGCTCTCGACTGGGACGTCACTCCGCCCGGACTCCATTTCCTCCTCATCCACTACGACATCCCGCAAGTCGATCCCACGGCTTGGAACCTGACCATCGACGGCGCCGTCGCCAATTCGGGATCTATCGGCCTGGACGTTCTCCGAGACATGCCCCGCCACACCCGCATTGTCACCCTCGAGTGCGCCGGCAACGGCCGCGCTCTCCTCGCACCACGGCCGGTCTCCCAGCCGTGGCTCCTCAACGCCGTCGGAACCGCCGAATGGACGGGTGCACCGCTCGCGTCCTTGCTCGAGCATGCCCGACCGGATACCGAGGCTGTGGAGGTTCTCTTCACCGGTCTCGACAGAGGCGTCGAAGGGGGAACCGAACAGGCATACCAACGCAGCCTGCCACTCCCCGATGCGCTCACCGGCGAGGTGTTCGTCGCCTATGAGATGAACGGCGCGCCACTCCCTCCGCAGCACGGCGCCCCGGCCAGGCTCGTGGTCCCCGGCTGGTACGGGATGGCCCACGTCAAGTGGCTCTCGAGCATCACCGTCCTCACCGAGCCCTTCGACGGCTACCAGCAGCGGCGGGCGTATCGGTTTCGCGAGCACGCCGACGACCCCGGCCGCCCGGTGACGCGGATGCTCCCGCGCAGCCTCGTCCGCCCTCCGGGGATACCCGACTTCCTCAGCCGGAGTCGGGTCGTCGACGCCGGGCGACTCGCCCTCACGGGCCGTGCATGGTCGGGCCACGACACGATCACCGGTGTCGAGGTGAGCACCGATGGCGGCGAGACGTGGGGGGACGCCGCGGTGGAGCCCGCTCCCGACCGGTACGCCTGGCAGCGGTGGCGCCTGGAGTGGGACGCGGCGCCGGGCAACCATGTCATCTGCTCCCGGGCTACCGACGACACCGGGCGCACACAGCCGCTCCATCCCGGCTGGAACGTGGGTGGTTACGAGGTGAACGCCGTGCACCGGGTCCAGGTCGAAGTGCGTTGATGCGCTGACTGGTGGCGCCCGGTGGTCGGCACAGCCTCACGACCCCTGATCGAGTGACTCCGGGGTATCCCCGATGCCCCGGAGCCCTCGAGGTGCCAGGATCACCACATGAGGTCGAAGGCGTGGCCCGTCGTCGCGATGACGGCGCTGCTCAGCGTCTCGGCATGGTGGGCCCAGACCTCGACGCTCGAACGCTATGCACATGTCGGGATGTACCTGCCCATCCCAGAGCAGCTCTGGCTCCAGCTCGTCGTCGGCTGGGCGTTCGTGATCGCCGGACTACTCGCCCGCCGGCACCGGCCCGACAGCCGGATCGGAAGCCTCCTCGCCCTGTTCGCGCTCGTCTGGATCGGACGGCTCTCATTCGTCGCCCCGTCCATCCAGTTCGAGGCGATCGGATGGGGCGTCGCCTTCTACGGTGTTCTCTTCCTGATTCTCTTCACGTTCCCCACGGGGTCGTTGACGGGCTGGGAACGGTGGGCGGCCGCGGGATGGGTTTCGCTCGTCGTGGTTCTCTCGGTGCTCTCGGTGGCGCTCACGGACTTCTACGCGGGTGTCGACGTCGACGGATGCTGCCCGTCACACATCTTGCTGATCGGCGACGATCGGGAGATGCGGGAGCTCATCTTCGCCGGCGGCGGATCAGCCGCGGCGGTGGTCTTCACCGGGATCGTCGTGCGACAGTTCCTCCGGTGGCGACGCGCCACCTTCGTCGGAAGGCGTCGCCTTTCGACCCTCGGTGTCGCGCTCGGTCCTCTCATGGTGCTGCTCGTACTCGTACCCACGGCCGGACTCATCTCGCCATCCGGCTTCGACAGCTACATCCCCGATCGATGGGCACGACTGGACGTCTATGTCCAGAGCGCGGCGCTCGTCGTCCTCCCCGGAGTCATCCTGGTCGAGCTGCTGCGCACCCGCCTCTCCCAGGCGAAGGTGGGCGACATGCTCCAGAGCCTCGTCAACACGATGGCGCCCGGCGAACTCGAAACCCGGCTACGGCAGACGCTCGGTGATCCCACTGCACGTCTGGTCTTTCACCGCGACGAATCAACCGAGCGGGTCGATGTCGACGGACAGCTCATCTCACACGAGTCACTCGAACACTCGACGGTGACATCTCTCGACGATCACGTCGCCTTGGCCCACGACCCGGCCGTCGATTCCGACCTCGCCCTCTCGGCGGGCGCCGCCGCCCGGCTGTCGGTCGACAACGCTCGACTCCAGGCGGAGCTCCGAGCACAGCTCCGCGAAGTGCAGGAGTCGCGCCGCCGGCTCGTCACGGCAGGAGACGATGCGCGCCGCCGAGTCGAACGCGATCTCCACGACGGCGCTCAACAGAGGCTGGTGGTGTTGGCCGCGTCGCTGCGCACGGCCCATCGCCGGGGTACCGACGCGGAGGTCGAGCAGCTCCTCATCGCCGCCGCCCAAGAGACCGAAGCCGCAATCGGTGAACTCCGCGACCTCGCGCAAGGCGTTCACCCGGCGATTCTGACCCAGGCTGGACTGAATGCCGCCGTAGCCAGTCTCGCCGACCGAGCTCCCCTCCCGGTGACGGTGAGCATCGGACCGGACCGGTGGCCCGAAGAGGTCGAGACCACCGCCTATTTCGTGATCGCCGAGGCGCTGAGCAACAGCTTCAAGCACTCCGGAGCGCACCAGATCGATGTGACCGTGGTCACCGAGGACGACGCACTGCTGGTCACGGTCGACGATGACGGCCGCGGCGGAGCGGACCCAACGGGAACCGGCATCCGGGGCATGGTCGATCGAGTGCAGGCCATCGGTGGCCGGCTGCACGTCGGTCGGGGCCCGATCGGCGGAACCCGGCTGCTGGCGCGGTTGCCGCTGACCGACCAGGCGTCCTGACGTGCGGGTGCTGATCGCCGAAGACTCGGTGCTCCTGAGAGAGGGGCTCGTCCGGCTGTTGGAGGAGGAAGAAATCGAAGTCATTGCCGCGGTCGGCGACGCCGATGCCCTCCGTTCCAGAGTGCGTGCGGATCCGCCCGATGTGTGCATCGTGGACGTCCGGATGCCACCGACGAACACTGCCGACGGACTCATCGCCGCCACCGAGCTGCGAGCCGAGATACCCGGACTCCCCGTCCTGATCCTGTCCCAGTACGTGGAGCCGCATTACGCCCTGGCATTGCTCGATGGGGGCGCAGACGGAGTCGGCTATCTGCTCAAGGAGAGAATCAGCGCACCCGCTGAATTCCTGCGTCACCTTCACACGGTCGCCGGCGGGGGCACCGCGATCGACAGTGCGGTCGTGGCTCGACTGTTCGACCGGCCCCGTCGGCACGACCCGCTCTCGGATCTGACCGAACGGGAGCGCGATGTGCTCGCGGCGATGGCCGAGGGGATGACGAATGCGTCCATCGCCGAGGAACTGTTCATGAGCGAAAAGACAGTCGAGTCGCACGTTCGCAGCATCTTCCAGAAGCTCGACCTGCACGTCGACTCGAGAACCAACCGCCGGGTGCTGGCGGTACTCCAGTGGCTGCGGACGTGATCATGGGGATATCCCTGAGACAGTTCCACCGCTGCCCCGGATGCGCCGGCAGTCGCAGTCCACGACGGTGTGTTCATGCACATGCGCCGAGCCCACCAGATAGACCGACGAGCCGTCCGTACCGTTCTCGCCTGGATCGCCGCCGCGTTGGCTGCGGCCACGCTTCTCTTCCTTCCGACGGTGGCCACAGAACAGGACGACGCACCCACGACCATCGACTCCATCACCGCGCGACAACTTCTCTCACCGGCGCTGCCCGCCGTGCCTTGAGAGTTCTCGTCGGCGTTTTGGCGTTGACGCTGGTGGGTGCGTGCGCCGATGTCGACGACGAGCGAGCAGGTGACGCCGCAGTCTGGGTGAGCCGTGACGGGGTCGACTGGGCCAGGGTCGATGCGCCTTCGCTGGGTGGGCCGGGGGAGCAACAGTTGACTGCAGTCGGGGTCGTCGACGGGGTTCTGATGGCGATCGGATTCACTTCCGTGGATGGCGATCGGGATGGAGCAGTGTGGACGTCGGGGGACGGATTGGACTGGCGGCTCCACAGGGACGCCGACCTCGGAGGTCCTGGTGATCAGCTCCCGACTGCCTTCGCCCAGACCACACACGGTCTCATGGCTGTTGGGTTCGAGGAGTTCACCGAGTACGACCACGACGCAGCGGTGTGGATCTCCTCCGATGGACTCGATTGGGAACGCGCTCCGGTGAGTCCGTCCTTCGGTGGCCGGGGGATCCAGTTGGCCACTGCGGTCGCCGAGCTCGACGGCCTGATCGTCGTCGCCGGGGGCGACGACGGGAACGCTGCGATCTGGGTTTCGCCTGATGCCGTGAGCTGGGAGCGGGTGACCGGACCGTTCGGGCTGGGTGGCCCGGGCGACCAGATCATCGAGAGCATCACTCACGGCGGACCCGGCCTGGTCGCCGTGGGATGGGACGACTTCGACGCAGGAGTGTGGACGTCATCCGACGGAAGGGTGTGGTCACAGGTCAGCAACCCGTTCGTGTTCGGTGGAGAGGGGTGGCAGGTGATCCATGGCATCACCTTCGGCCCCCACGGGCTGGTGGCCGTGGGCGAAATCGGACAGGAGCGCGGCATCCCATTCCTCGGGGGCGAGATCGAGCGAAACTGGGATGCCGCCGTGTGGCTGTCGCCCGACGGCGCGGTCTGGTCCCCCGTGCTCGATGCCGCCCTCGAGGGAGTCGGCGCACAGTCGATGATCGGGATCTCGTCATCGGGAGAGGGGCTGGTGGCGGCAGGAATCGACACGGCGGGAGGCCGCTTCACAGCCGGCGTCTGGGTGCCGGACGGCGAGGAAGGAGAGCCCGACGCCGCCGTGTGGCTGTCCGACGACGACGGCCTCAGCTGGACCAAGGTCCGCCACCCGTCCTTCGGAGGTGAGGCCTGGCAGGACATGCTCGACGTCGTGGCGTTCGGTGATTTGTTGGTGGGGGTCGGTGGCGACGATCGCGAAGCCGACCCGCGCTGAGGAGTCCCTCCACCCCTCGACCATGGGGTGGTCCACGAGTTCGCTGACGCTCACAATCGGGTAGGGGGCGGGGTCACCCCGCCCCCTCCCACACCACCGTACGTGCGGGTCTCGCATACGGCGGTTCGTCAATGATTCCGTAGCCGGTGTTTGGCGTCGTCGAAACCGATGAGTCCCAGCCG